>Ga0163162_10000188_pt1 | contig 57231 bp, 51 predicted proteins | sample S55metaG_FD_115310 | JGI IMG/M metagenome (GOLD analysis project Ga0163162, IMG submission 115310) | Switchgrass rhizosphere microbial communities from Kellogg Biological Station, Michigan, USA - S5-5 metaG | ecosystem: Host-associated > Plants > Roots > Rhizosphere > Soil | place: USA...
AAAAGAAGGGAAAAATATGACGAAGTCGGAGTTGATCGAACGAATTGTCACCCATCAAGGGCTGCTCTCATCCAAGGATGTGGAGCTGGCCATCAAGACCATGCTTGAGCAAATGTCCCAATGCCTTGCCACCGGTGATCGCATCGAGATCCGTGGGTTTGGCAGTTTCTCCCTGCACTACCGTGCGCCGCGTGTCGGTCGTAACCCAAAGACCGGCCAATCCGTCAGTCTTGATGGTAAATTCGTTCCGCATTTCAAACCGGGCAAAGAGCTGCGCGATCGGGTGAATGAGGAAGAGGAGGAGGGGGTTTGACAGTCGCTATTCTTCAAGGGGGCGCTCATGCGTAACCTCAAGCGCATATTTCTTGGCGTTTTTATTCTTTTGCTGATCCTGGTGGTTCTAGCGTTTGTGCTCGAGAACCAGCAATCGGTATCGTTATTGTTTCTAGGTTTGGCCGGGCCGCAGTTGCCAGTTTCACTGGTCGTAGTCTTGGCGTTACTGATTGGTATGTTGATGGGGCCAGTGCTCGGTTGGTTTTTGGGGCGCTCCTCCAGGGCGGCGCGCAAACGCCTTGTCTGAAAGCGGCAGGTGCAGGGCGTCTGTCGAAATTGCGTCTGTCCCTGTTTATATCCATTAGTAAATCGTTCGTTAAGCTGTAAAATGCAACCCTTGTTCGACAATGCTTTATTGCGCGTCGATTCAGACTGACTTTGACGGAAGCCTCATGTTTGGTGGCTTCTGCATTCATGGATTAGACAGTGCTCGTTGATGGCGCTGTCCGCAGCTCAAGGGTATGGTTTCGCGTGAAAATTCTAGTTACCGGCGGCGCCGGGTTTATCGGCTCGGCAGTCATCCGTCACATCATCTCCAACACCACTGATTCTGTCGTCAATGTCGATAAGCTGACTTACGCCGGTAACCTGGAGTCCCTGGCTGAAGTGAGTCAGGATTCGCGTTATGCGTTTGAGCGCGTTGATATCTGTGATCGTGACCAGATCGATCGCGTTTTGCGCGAGCATCAACCCGATGCGATCATGCACCTGGCGGCGGAGTCCCATGTTGATCGCTCGATCTCCGGGCCATCCGAGTTTATTCAGACCAACATCATCGGCACTTACACGTTGCTTGAGTCTGCGCGCCAATATTGGTCCGCGCTGGACGATTCGCGTAAAGCCAACTTCCGCTTTCACCACATTTCGACCGATGAAGTTTACGGCGATCTCGAGGGGCCGGAAGACCTCTTCACTGAAACCACTCCCTACCAGCCAAGCTCGCCTTACTCGGCCAGCAAAGCGAGCTCCGACCATCTGGTTCGCGCCTGGGCCCGCACTTATGGCCTGCCTACCCTGGTGACCAACTGCTCGAACAACCACGGCCCGTGCCATTTCCCTGAGAAGCTGATCCCGCTGATCATTCTCAATGCGCTGGAAGGCAAACCTCTGCCGGTTTATGGCAAAGGTAATCAGGTTCGTGACTGGTTGTATGTCGAGGATCACGCTCGGGCACTGTACAAGGTGGTCACCGAGGGTGTTATCGGTGAGACCTATAACATCGGTGGGCACAACGAGAAACAAAACATCGAAGTGGTGAATACACTTTGCGCGCTGCTGGATGAATTGCGTCCTGATTCTGCGCATCGCCCGCATGCAAGTCTGATCACCTACGTTCAAGATCGTCCTGGGCACGACCAGCGTTATGCAATCGATGCCAGCAAAATCCAGCGTGAGCTGGGTTGGACGCCAGAAGAAACGTTCGAAACCGGTATCCGCAAGACTGTCGAGTGGTACCTCAATAACACTGAATGGGTTGCTCACGTCAAAAGCGGCAGCTACCAGCAGTGGATTGACCAGAACTATGCGGATCGCTCGAACAAGGCATGAAAATCCTTCTGCTGGGTAAAAACGGCCAGGTAGGCTGGGAGCTGCAGCGCTCTCTCGAGCCGCTTGGTCAGCTCATTGCGCTGGATCGTCAGATTGTCGATGGGCTGTGCGGGGACCTTTCCGATCTGGCTGCCTTGCGCGCGACGATTCGGCAGGTCAAGCCCGATGTCATCGTCAACGCCGCTGCCTACACTGCAGTCGACAGGGCGGAATCGGAAACTGATCTGGCCTTCATTGTGAATGCCCAGGCGAGCCAGGTTCTGGCCGAAGAGGCAGTCGCTCTGAATGCGTGGCTGGTTCATTATTCAACCGACTACGTCTTCAGTGGTGCCGGTTCCGTACCATGGCTGGAGACGGATGCTGTCGGCCCGGTGAATCAGTACGGTGCGAGTAAACTGGCGGGCGAGCAAGCGATCGTTGCGTCGGGTTGCAAGCATCTGATCTTTCGTACAAGTTGGGTCTACGGTGCGCGCGGCAACAACTTTGCCAAGACGATGCTGCGTCTGGCAACGGACCGGGAGACGTTGAATGTTATCGCCGATCAGATCGGAGCTCCGACCGTGGCTGATCTGATCGCGGATGTGAGCGCTTTGGCCATCCGCCAGGCGCTGCAGCAGCCGGAACTTTCCGGCGTGTATCACTTGGCTGCCAGCGGTGAAGTGTCCTGGCACGGGTATGCGACTCATGTCATTGCATTCGCCCGGGCCAATGGTGAGACGCTTGCTGTAACGTCCGTCAATCCCATCGACACGACCGCCTACCCGACACCTGCACAACGGCCGTTGAACTCGCGTCTGAATTCTCAAAAATTGTGAGCTAAATTTTCTCTACACTTGCCGGATTGGCAAAGTGGTGTGAACCGAATGCTTAGGGAAGTTCTGAACAAATGACCACGACAAATCGTAAAGGCATCATCCTCGCCGGCGGTTCAGGTACGCGCCTGCATCCGCTGACCCTTGGCGTTTCCAAGCAGATGCTGCCGATCTACGACAAGCCGATGATCTTTTATCCGCTGTCGGTACTGATGCTGGCCGGTATGCGCGAGATTCTGATTATCTCCACACCGGAAGATTTGCCGTGTTTTCGCAAGTTGCTGGGTGATGGTAGCGTTTACGGGATCAAGCTCACCTATGCCGAACAACCGAGTCCCGACGGTCTGGCCCAGGCATTTATCATCGGTGAGGAGTTCATTGGCAAAGATCCTTGCTGCCTGATTCTTGGTGACAATATCTTCTACGGTCAGCACTTCTCGGACAATTTGCGTTCGGCGAGTACTCAGCAGAAAGGTGCTACGGTCTTCGGTTATCACGTGTCTGATCCTGAGCGTTTCGGCGTTGTCGAGTTCGATAAAACCGGCCGCGCTCTGAGTATTGAAGAGAAACCGCTCAAGCCAAAATCCAATTACGCCGTGACCGGACTGTACTTTTACGATAACGATGTCGTCGAGATCGCAAAGGGCATCAAGCCATCTGAGCGTGGTGAGTTGGAAATCACTGACGTCAATCGGGCCTACCTTGAAAGAAAGACGCTGAGCGTTGAAATGCTCGGTCGTGGATTTGCCTGGCTTGATACAGGCACGCACGATTCGCTGCTTGAGGCCAGTCACTTCGTACACACCATCGAACAGCGTCAGGGCCTCAAGGTGGCCTGCCTGGAAGAGATCGCCTACCACAACGGCTGGATCACCGCTGAGCAACTGGGTGCCCAAGCTGATGCGCTGAAGAAGACTGGTTATGGCCAGTACTTGCAGAAACTCTTGGAGCCAACTAATCGCTGAAAAAGGCGATTTGATGCAAAGGATGTTTCGTGAGTGTTCGCCAAAACCATACGCCAGTAAAACCTCGAATAGCTGTTTTGCTGGCGGCCTACAATGGTGTGCGTTGGCTGGAAGAACAGATTGAGTCAATTCGCCGCCAGACGGCGGTGGATTTGACGATTTACATCAGTGTCGATCCTTCCAGTGATGGTACCGAGCAGTGGTGCGCCGCGAGTGCTGCGAAGTATTCCGAGATCGTTCTTCTGCCTGTCTCCGAGGTGTTCGGAGGTGCTGCTCGCAACTTTTTCCGCCTGATTCGTGATGTCAGTTTTGAAGGCTATGACTACATAGCGTTTTCTGACCAGGATGATATCTGGGATACAGACAAGCTCGAGCATTCTGTCCGGATGCTGCAGAGTCATGGCGTTGATGCGTATTCAAGTAACGTCACTGCATTTTGGCCAAATGGCAAAACGCTTCTGTTGGACAAGGCGCAGTCTCAGGTGGAGTGGGATTATCTATTTGAGGCCGCTGGTCCTGGCTGTACTTATCTGATGAGCCGGAAGGTCGCGGACCCGTTGAAGGCATTAATGCTTCAAACCTGGGAGAGGCTTCAATCTGTGTCACTGCACGATTGGTATGTCTATGCTTTTGCGCGCAGTGGGGGATATAAATGGTTTATCGACTCTCGCTCAACGTTGCGTTATCGCCAGCATGAGAGAAATCAGGTCGGCGCCAATACTGGAATAAAGTCGCTTGTTTCGCGATACAAAAGCATTAACAACGGATGGTGGTTCTCTCAAGTAAAACTCATTGCATCGCTGGTTGGCGTGGAAATGCACCCTTTTGTTTTGCAATGGCGGGCGCTGGGCAGGCTGCAACTTCTATGGCTTTCAATGAGTGCATTGAAGTGTCGGCGCCGGGCGCGTGACAAGTTTTTGTTCTTCTGTGTTTGCTGGATCAATGCAGCAATGTGGCAGCCTGTACAGTGTGCTGATAGCGCTATCACCACAGCGAAAAAATAAGGTTCAACGAGGTGCCTCTCGCATGAGTCAGAGCCTGTCTGTCAGGTGTGAGGCGACGTCTCCCAAGCCTTGGGATGTATCAGCGGTCTGATACTCTGAAAGCGCTATCTCCTTCTCTTCTTTTATCGATAAAAATGGATGCGACCTCATCAGTTCAATGATGGGCTTGTGCCTGCCTGTGCCGAGGGAAGACCGATGCGTTTCCAGGATGAGCGGGTCGCTACCGAAACAAGTAGTTGTCTGAATGAAAAAATCCTCGATAGATGCGTTTACACCTATCGAGGATTCTTGGGGTGTGAGGTCACTGCAGCATGCTGTCAGTACCTTGAAACCTTGGTTTTGGCAGCGGAGGTTATCACCTCAGGTGATAACCTCTTGATAGCGTGTCCTTCCAAATACACCCGAAATTGATCCAGTTTCAGAAAACCGAAGAATTTCTGGGTGCCTCTTTAATAGCTAGCCGACAGATCAACCCAGTTGTTATTGGACATTCCGTTGTTATCTACAGAGAATCGATAAGGCCGCCCCTGTGAGTAAGGAAGCTCGACAGTCAGCGAGGTACCCACTTTGATAACGCTTCTTTCCTTGAAAATCTTGCCATCCAGATAGATCGTTACGCCTGCGGTCGCTCCACCACTGGCCACTGCGCTGTCGGGCACTCCTTTAGAGATGGCGACCACGACTGGCAGTGTTTTACCGGGGCCAGTGATGAGGCTCGACACTTCCAGATTAAAGGAAGTCGGTGTGTCCCCAGGATGCACGAACAATGTCTGGCGCTCGGTGTTTTGGCGGACGATGCCGTATTTGTCTCCAAGCACCGGATCACTGACATACTGCCCGATAGGCAGCAGATTCGAGGTGTTCTTGCGATACAGTTTAGCGCCGCGGCCGAGTAGCTTCGTCCAGAAATCGGCATCGAACTCGCCCACGAAATCATAATTCATGATGATTTCAGGGATAGTGCAGGCACTGTAAGAACTGCCCCAGCTACAGACAATGTATTTCGGGTTGTATGTTCGATTCGTATACGTCTTATCGCCTTTCAGCAAGGCAGTAGCAACGCCCGGACTGATAAGCCCAAGCTCATCGACAACGGTGAATTTTGGACCCAGTTGCATGCCGAAGGAGCCGGGTTCGGCCATCTCGATAACCGTGCCATCGGGCTCTGCTTTTTTGAGGTATTGCGCAATGTCGTAATAGGCTTTGGTGTGTGGGTTTACGTTCTCGCTGGTTAGCCAGAACTTGATATGCGCAATGTTGGCTACCAGCAGGACTGCCGCGCACAGTGCAATGAACAGGGCGGGTCTAGTGTTGGCTGTCTGGGTTTCCTTATTCTTGCCGGCCAATGCACAGAAACCGCAAAAAGCGATAATCATCAACGAAAAAACGGCCGGGATGCCATACCATCTCCAGAACGTTACGTTGATTGAAATGTAAAAGCCGATGCTGATGAGCAGAAATACCAGCCAGCATGTCCCGATAAAGGAATGTTGTTTCTCGATGAATGCCGATGGGGTCGGTTTTTTCGTGCTGAACAGGTTTATTGCGAAAAGAACAACACCTACTAAAATCGCTGCCCCAGCGATCCAGCTGATACTGCTGGATACATAACCGAGGATGCTTTTAAGGTTGTAGGTCGGGAAGCCACCAATAAGAATTTGGGCTTTTTTTGCATCCATTGTTCCCGGTGATATGCGCCCGTAGTAACTATAAAGGAACAGCAACCATGGAATTGCGATCAGGAAAAAGCCACAGGCAAACAGAATCAGTTGTTTGTTGGTGAGTGCGCGTCGTAGGCCAAGATTATTGAATAACATGTAGGCGCAGCAAATGATCGGTGCAAAGAGCACGGCATCGGGCCTGAAGGTAGTCGCAATGGCTACAATGATTCCCGCTGCAAGCATTTTTTCATAGCTGGCGAGGACAACCCCTACAAAAGCAAGTGCGAGGAACGCATAGGTTTCATGGCCTGCGACCTCGTTGAACGAATAAGCGGTGAACAGGGAGACTGCCAGCCCCAGTGTCATTAGCGCAGACGTGGCAGGGGAACTGCGTCTGGCAGAGATACAGAAAGCGAACAATGACGTGATTAGCAGCGCCAGGGTAGAGATCGCGACCGAAATATTTTGAGTCGACAAATCCAGATGAAGGGTCGACGCAAGTTTGTTGAATGTAGCCAGAACGATTGCGTAACCTGCTGCTGTGGTGCCGTAGTACTTTTCCCCAACGTTAAAAGCCAGGCCGTCACCCTGTGACAGGTGGAAGGCATAACGATAGGTAATGAAAGAGTCGTCGACAGAGTAATTCTGATTTCGTAAGTAGTACGCAACCGCCATTGCGATCAATAGTCCAACGACTATGATCGCGCTTATAAGGCATTTGCGCGCTAATTGCCCCTGACCGCCCATGATGAATCGCTCCTGAAAGAAGTCGTTGAATTAATAGAATTATGTTTTTTGGATGGGAAGGTCGGTCCGATTCCTGGTGGTCAGGAATAATGCACCGACTCCCACAGCGAACCACAAGGTGGCCAACCGAATGAGCACTGTTGCAGCGACAGCATCGGAGCCGGGCATACCTTTCCACACGAGCAAGGCGACCATCACTGCTTCTGCGCCTCCGAGACCGCCAGGCATGAAGCTCAGGGCTCCGGCAAGCATGGAAACCGAGTACACGAAGATGGCAAAAGTCAGCGGTATTTCCGCTCCCATCGCATTCAGTATCCAATAGAAGGCGAACGCTTCGGCGCCCCAGGCCATCACGGTCAGTAGAGTTGCGACCAGCAGCGTCAGTGGTCGGTGACACAACTGTGCCTCTAACAGAACATTGAGCAGATGACGGGCCAGTGCTTTGAGGGAGCCGCCTTCGCGAGGGAGCTTTTGTGCCAGGTACTCAATGAGCTTGCGCTGCGACAAGCCGGTAAAGACCACTCCGACCAGTACGACCCCCGCGATAATCAAGGGAAGCGCTTGCGGGTAAAGTGTCAGGCCGAACAGTGCAAGCAGCACCACGGCAAACAGGTCGTTGAGCCGTTCACTGAAGAATGCCGCAAAGCTTTTCGCATAGGGCACGCCCAAAGGTTTAAGCAGTACGCCACGCATGGCTTCACCCGCTTTCCCGGGGGTCGTGGTCAGGGCAAAGCCGGACAGGTAGATTTTCAGGCTCGGACGCCAAGGCACCGGATGGCCGAGCGCCTTGAGGTAAATCTGCCACCTGAGAAACCGTATGGCGTAGTTCAGCGAAGACATCAATAGCGCCAGGGTGACACCCAGTAAACCGACTTGGGAAGCGGCATTGACGACTGCCTCCCATCCGCCCCACAAGGAAAACCCCAGATAGCCCAGCGCTGATGCGACGATCGACAGAACGACTGCTCTATATCTCCAGCCTGATAGATAAATGCCCTCGCTCAAAGATTCAGCCTCTTGAAGACTGCTTGAGGCACGCATCGGATAATCAACATGATCAGTGCCCAGAACCCGGGGGTGTAGAGCACGGCAGTTTTGCGTTCGATACCGGCGACGATGCTTTTGGCGACCTGTTCGGGTTTGGCTACGAGCGCAGCAGGCAGCGGTAACCCTTGAGTCATCGGGGTATCCACAAAACCGGGTTTGATGGTGATCAGATGTACGCCAACTTTGAACAGGCGCGCCCTGAGGCCCTCGCAAAAGCTTGAGACCGCAGCCTTGGCCGCGCCGTACAAATAGTTGGACGGACGTCCGCGATCGCCGGCAACCGAAGAAATGACCGCCAGCGTACCGCAGCGTTGGCGTTCAAACTGGTTGGCCAGTAGAGTCAAAAGAGCAATTACAGAGGTGCCGTTGTTAGCGAACTCCTTGAGCGCAACATTGACATCCTGCTCGCAGACTTTCTGGTCTGGCAGCGTGCCGTGGGCGATCAAGGAGATGTCGATCTGGTGCAGCGCAGTAAGGCAGCTATCGATCATCGCAGGATGCGCGTCGAAGTCGTTGGCATCCATAATGTGAATAGTGACGGATTTTGCACCACGAGCAATCAGGTCTGCGCGGGTCTGGTCCAGCTTTTCTTCGTTGCGCGCGACCAGGAAAAACTCGCAACCCTGAGCTGCCCAGATTCTGGCACACGCGGTAGCAATGGCCGAGGTGGCTCCAACAATCAAAACTCGTTTCATTTTGTCACTCGTTTCCAGAAGCGGGACATCAGGGAGGGATCGCGAAGGGCTTCCAGTCGCTCCCAGGCGGGATAGGCTTGACGAAAATCTTTCCCGCTCATATGCGCATCCTTGGCCGGATAGAGTCGTCCACCCGCTTCGTGCACGATGGCATCGAGGCGTGCGAACAGGGAGGCCAAGTGTTTGTTCTGAGGGAAGTCCAAGGCGAGCGAGGTTCCCGGGATCGGGAAGGACAGCAAGCCTGGCGAAGTGATTTCCCCGCAGCGCTTGAGCACAGCCAGAAAGGATCCCTGGCCTGATTGTGCGATAACGCTGAGGAGTTCGCGAATGGCGACCTCTGCCACTGGCTGAGGTATCACGCATTGGTACTGCTGGAAGCCCTGGCGACCATAGATCCGGTTCCAGTGATCAATTCGATCAAGCGGGTAAAAGAACGGTTCGTAATTCACCCGCTTGTGTGTCTGTCTGGCGGGATGCACTCGCCAGTACGCTTCATTGAACGTGCGTAACGAAAGTTTGTTGATCAACGAAATCGGAGGTGTGATCGGCACGAACAACTTGCTGCGCTCTTCGACAGTTTGAGCACCATATTCCGCATGATCACCCACAAAAAATACGCCACGACCGGCTTGCGCACCTTTGGCCAGACAGTCAATCCACGCGACGCTGTACTCATGCTGGTGATCCAGTTCGGTGGACAAGGCGAAAAAGTCCGCCAGGTTGTCAAAACGTACCGCGCTGCTGTCGATCTGACAGGACTTGATCGGTATCAATTGGATCTCGGCCCAGATGATGACCCCTGTCAGACCCAGACCAGCGATGGTGGCAGCGAACATTTCGGGAGTTTCGAGCGGCGAACATGTCAGCAGATCCTGATCATGACGTTGCAAACCCAAGCGTCGCACATGATTGCCGAAGGTGCCGCGCACATGATGGTTCTTGCCGTGCACGTCAGTGGCAATCGCGCCCCCCAGCGTGGCGAATTGAGTGCCCGGTGTGACTGGCAGAAACCAGCCCCGCGGGATGGCAACGGCGAGGATCTCGGCGAGCGTGATGCCTGCTTCTGCTGTCACCACACCCCGTTGCCAATCGACTTCGATAAAGCGATTCAAGGTCCGCATGTGCAGTACGTGATCGCTGTCGGCCAGACAGCTATCGCCATAGCTACGCCCATTGCCGTATGCCAGGGTGCTCCCGAACTCCGAGTTCAGGCAGTCCAGTTGCTGAGGTACTTCGTTTTTCCAGGTGCAGCCGTGAGCGGTCTGTGGGGCCGCAGGATAGAGGCCCCAGGAAAACAGCGGTGCACTCATGATGCTGCCCAGAACACGAGGCAGAACAGCGCCCCTACCACGAGGCTGATTCGGTCGCGTACGGCAAACACAACGGGGTCATCGTGCATTTGCCCGCGATGGGTGAGCATCCAGATCCGGGTAATCCAGAACAGCAGCAATGGGCACGCCAGCCAGATCAGTTGGGGCCGGGCATAAAGTGCAACGGTACCCTGATCATGGATATACAGCGCAAGTACCATCACCGCGAGGTAGCCGGACGCGGCGCCCAAGGATGAAATCATCTCCAGATCGTCGGGGTAATAACCGCGGCCGCGGGTTTTTTCGGTATGCCCCTTGCGTCGGGCTTCACGTAACTCCGCATAACGCTTGACCAGCGCAAGGCTCAGGAACATGAACATCGAAAACGCCAGCATCCAGAAGGTCAGTTCCAGGTTCAGGGCCGCGGCGCCGGCAATAATCCTGATTGTATACAGCAACGCCAGCGCAATGACGTCAACGGCCATTTGCCGTTTCAGTGACAATGAGTACGCAAGCGTGAGTATGTAATAGGCTGCCAGTACGCCACAAAACTCCCAAGGGAGTAACAGCGCCGCACCTGTGAACGCGGTGATTAATAAAAGAGGAAACGCGAACAGTCCGAACTTTATGGACAATCGTCCCGACGCGAACGGGCGATGACGTTTGGAGTGGTGATGCCGGTCGTCCGCCAGGTCCAGCAGGTCGTTGAGCAGGTAAACGCTGGACGCGCACAGGCCGAAAAGCAGAAACGCTATAAGGCTCTGCCAGAGCAGGTTCAAATTGGTCAACTGATGCGCAGCCAGCATCGGAGCAAGAATCAGCAGGTTCTTCATCCACTGATGCAGGCGCAATGCCTTGGTCCAGTCCTTGATGGCCGACGGTGCGGTGCGAATGACTTGTTCGACATTACCCTGAGCTCGCGCTCGACGCTCGACGCCGGACTCCGGATCGACCACGTAGGCGATTCGCGCCGCAGCCCAGACGGAGATATCGTCATGGGAGTTGCCGATATAGTCAAAGCCTTGCTCGCCATAATGCTCGACCAGCAAATCTCGTTTGCGGTGGGACGACAGATTGGTCTTCTCGTCAGACGCCAGCACGCTGTCGAACAAATCAAGATGCTCGGCAATGCGCTCGGCCAATGAGTGATGGCTTGCAGTCGCCAACACTACCGAACGACCTGCACTGCGAGCAGTTTCGATCAGTGCGATAACTTCCCGATTGTATGGAAGAACGTTGACATCGATATGAGTCGCATTGGCCAGCTTTGATTTCAGCGTGGCTTTGCCGTTGGCCAACCACTTAAATGGCTTGAGCAATTGCAGTGGATGGCTGCGCAAGAAGGCCATACCGGTTTCGAGCAACAGATCGGAGCGCAACAGTGTGCCGTCGAGGTCAACGACAAGGGGTGGAGCTGAGCCGGTCACGAGGGTTCTTCCCTGAGTGCTGGCCAGCATTAAGGCTTGTCCCAGCGTAGTGAGTCGAGGAGAACAGCGCCGCTGGGCGACAATCAATCAGTAAGGCCAGCGGGTATTCATTAAGCGCGCGAACATAGCACGAACAGAGCTTTTTTTCATGGGTTGAAGGCACTTCAAATTTTTTTCTGGCCCTTGTCGGGTCTCGGTCTCATCTGTAAATGCTTGTGCGTTTTCGGCTGTTGTCCATTGCCGGAAATGTCCTCACCGACCCATTCAGGACGACTGGATTGCGCGGCCAGGAGCTCCTGCGCTGATCTAATCGAGCGCGCACCCGTTCAGGACGGGTGCTTGCAAGATCGAGGCGTCGGATGAGCAGGCGCGCCATCGCGTTGTCCTAGCGAGTTGGGAAAATGGCGCGATGGTCATCCCAGTCCGCCCTGCCTTCCTGAATCTGAATCAATTGGCCGGGAATCGCATAAGCGGCAATGCCTAGCGTCTCGGATTGTTCAAGCGCTTTATCAGGGATAGGGAATCTGCATTCGAGAACTTTGCCCCCCTGGCAATATTTTGCCAGTGGGAAATCACCCGCGTTGATGAGTATTTTTTGATTCGAGTCATTCAGGTGAATGGCGAAAATCAGGCCAGCCTGCGTTCCGGGGGCGAGCTTGAAAAATACAACCTTATGCTTGTCCTCCGTGTCAGTGGGTTGATAGCTAAGATCGGAAATCGTCGTGCCGTCGATGAAGATCACTTTGCCATCGACCGATGTTGGTTTTTCAATGCTTGCCATTGAGTAAACCATGCTGGTGGTGATGGCAATTATTGCTAGGGCGGGGATCAGCCAATACTTTTTCATGTTCAGAACCTGTTCAAGTGGAAGGCTGCGACGGTGGCAACCAGTACCAGTACGCAACTGATCGCAACTGGACCATAACTTGATCTGAGGTTGTCCTTCACTGACGCGTGGCGGCGATCCCAGGCATTCATGATCAGATGCCTGCAAGGGTCTTCAATACCTTTATAAAGGAGTGCCGAAGACGTGAGCGCAACCATCCAGAATATTGCATACCCTGTCAGCCCGTACGGCTTGATCGCTGCGGTGTATGGCTCAATGAATGTAATGAGAATGGCGTGAACGAGGTAAAGGGAAAAGCTGATTTCCCCCAGAAATACTAGCGGTCTGGTCGAGAGCAGTGCCCCGATCGGCCCTTTGCTCAGTGCAAAGACGAGGATCAGCGTTCCCCAAATGAGCCAGATACCTTCCCGCTGGAAGTAGTAACCGGCGGCGGTTCCAAATGTATCGGCGATACGTGCGGGGTTGCCAGCCAGCAACATGCCTGCGACGACCAACCCAAGTGCCATCAACTCTAAATACAGCCAGCCCAATTGACTGGCTTTGAACTCATGAATCGCTGGCGTCATGAAAACCTTGGCCAGGAAGATACCAAACATGAATTCAAAAACCCTGACCAGCGGGTTGAAATAGAGGGTTCCGAGTAAACTGACGCCGTTGTAATTGTCGGTAGACTTCAATTCCAAGGCGTTACCGGCCCAGATAAATGCCACGACAACCAGGGTTGCAGCAAAAAACAGCTTGGCCCAGTGTTTGCTCCACAACCCGATGAGTAGCGGAAACAGAAGGTAGAAGAACATTTCGTTGGAAATGCTCCATGCCACGCCATTGAATGACAGAGCCCATAATTTCAATGGAATCCACGATTGGACCAATGTCAGGTTCGAAATCAGGCGCAGCATGCCTGTCTCGCCGCCAAAGTAGGTGTACCGATCAAAGTGGAAAATCAGGCCTATCCAGATGATGCATGTCACTAAATGGAGCGGCCAGACCCGGGCAAATCGGGCAACCAGAAACCTTTTGATCGACCCGTCCTTTGAAAAGTCTTTGTAGTTGTAAGCCAGAATGAATCCGCTAAGCACGAAGAAAAATGAAACACCCTGGCCCAGAGGAGCAGCCTCGGCAATCCCGAATGACCCGAATATCGGGTGCGCATGGGTAAGCACGATCATCGCAGCAGCGAAAAATCGCAGGGACGTCAGCGCGTCCAATTTGTGCTTAACGTTCACAATTCCTACCAGGATAAAAAAAGGGGGGCGTATGGTATCGCTATGTCATGGCGTTTTAAAGATCGCAGGGCGAGGGTGCTGATTCAGAAATCACTGGTGTTGGCGGTCGCGGGGGGAGCGGCCGGGCAAGTGGATGAGCTCATCACGCGTTGCCGAGGTTCTGAATATTTGTGCTGAGCGTGCCCCTGACATTGACTTCGCCAGTGGCCCGTATCGGTTTGGACTGGGAAAGGACAAGCCTGATGAGCTTGTCGCTCCCCTATGATATGGAAGGCGGATTTACCCGGTTACTTTGTTGAGCGCTTGCTTTCGATATACCAGGCAATCGTGCGCTTCAGGCCTTCCTGAAGGCTAAACTCTGCTTTCCAGCCCAGTTCCCGTTCAGCAAGAGAGCATTCCAGCACATTAACGGGGACGTCAAATGGTCTCGCTGGAAGAAAGTTTCTCGCGACAGGCGTGTCGGTAATTTTTTCGATAAGTTCTATTAGAGTACTGAGTGCAGTACCTTCGCCAGAACCAATGTTGAAAACGGTTTTTGGCCCTGAATACTTCAGTGCTTTTGAAAATGCATTCGCGATATCTTTTATGTATATATAGTCGCGAGTCACCGAACCGTCGCCCCAGATATCGATTGATTGGCCGGCGGTTGCGCGGCTGACGAAAGCGGCTATAGCGCCTTGAGCTGTTTCGATTCTTTGTCTTTCACCGTACGGGTTGGCGACACGCAGAATGACCGGCTTTATCTTATGAAGCTTGCTGTACAGATAGAGATATTTCTCAATGGTCAGCTTGCTTATTCCGTATGAGACTTCAGGGTCTGTCGGGTGCTCTTCAGTCAAGGGGCACTGTACAGGTTTGCCGTATACGGTTCCGCCTGATGAAATAAAAACAATTTGCTGAACGTTCTGTTCAACCATAACGTCAAGCATGTTTAATGTGGCGATGACATTGGTCTGAATGTCATAAATGGGATCATCGTTGGAAGATTTTGGCAGGGTGGTGGAAACGAGATGGAGCACGCCGTCGACGCCAGTGATCGCTTCTTCAAGGTCGTGTTTGCTCTGCAAATCTCCCGAGATCCATTCAACGCTTTCGTGAGGTTCGAACGCTCTGTAGGGCGGCACGCGAGGGCGTTCGAAAATTCGTAGACTGTGCCCTTCTTCCAGCAGTTTATCCGCGATCGCAGAACCGATAAACCCACCACCGCCAAAAATTACGTATTTCATGATTTATTCCAATTATTCATGAGGATTTGATGAGTTCGGCATAAACGCCTGAAAGTACATTCACATAGGCATCTAGCGATTCACCTGCCATCCTTCCCTGGCCCTGATTGTGGGCCGGGTCATTTACCATTGCAAGACGAGACTCTATTCGTTGTGCCAGTTGTCGGGCGTTACCGGGTTCAAATACAGCTACGTTATCGTCCTTGCCCAGGTACTCTGTTATACCCGTTACATCACTGGCAATGACCGGTGTGCCGCAAGCCAATGCGTTCAATAACACCAGCGGTGCGTTTTCTCTCCATGTCGAGGGTATGACCAGAGCGTCCAGAGAACTCAAGATGTTGCCAATATTTTCATGGGGGAAAGTGCCCATGAATCGGACGCGCTTATCCTCCTGGATAATGGATTCGAGCTTGTTGAAGTATTCCGGGTATTGCTGTTTGTCGCCGTAGACTAGAAAACGGGCATTGGCGTGCGGCAGCGATTTGATCGCCTGCATGAAGATGTGGCAGCCCTTATGTTCCGTGAGCGTGCCGATGAAACCAACGGTTGCAGTTGTTCTAGCCGGTGTAGCAAGGTCCAGTGCTTTGGGGTGAATCAATGGTGGTTGAATGCCGTATCTCAGACGTTGAATTTTGCTGTGTGGAAGTCCCGTCTGGAGCAACAGGTTTTCTATAAATAATGTCGGCGGCAATATCCTGTCGACTTTTAACAGTGCTTCTGTAATAACTTTTTTTCTATTGCTCAGATCAACCAAGGGGGAAGAAAATCTCTTGAGTCGAGTATTAGCAAGTGTTGAGGCGGCCAGAGCGGCAGCGGAGAATATCAATTGAGGTGTAAGTGCCAGCAGGGTTCGAGTTGCTCCCTTTTTATTGTTGATGGCAACATGTTTTAAGCAGTTTCCTGCCAGCAGGTTCGGGCCTGTGCATTCAGCATTGCCCCATGGCTTAACTAATTGGCAGGATCGACAGCTTATCCAATAATCGGTCGGTGTATAGACCGTCGGTATCTTCTTGTCAAAACAAGCGTTCAGTGCGGCGATCGTCAGGTTCTTCAGATGAAAAAAATGCACCAGGTCTGGCTTGAGTTGTTCTAGAAGGACTCTGAATGGCTGGTAGATGGAAGCATTGTGGTACTCGTCGATCATTCGGGTACTGGAGAACTTTCCCGGTGCATAGGGAATGTTGAACTGATGCACGGTAAAGTCTTTGTATGCGTATGTTGAACGCTCCAGCGACTCTATGTTGTCTAGTTTTGCTGTGACGATTTCAACTTGATGGCCCTGTGCTCTTAGCGCCAGAGCCGTCGACAGGGTCAGAACTTCTGTTCCGGCAGAAAAAAACGGAAAAAACTGGTGAACGCATAAGAGGATGCGCTTGCCGATGGCCAATGGCTTATCAGATTGCATGGTGATGAATTGTTTCATGCATTTTGATGGTTCCGATTGTGCAAACCGATGTACAGACTTCTATTCGACTGGCGTTGAGCGCTCGAGTCGTTCAGCACTGTCAGTCGGCGAGAAGGTGGATGCTGAAACCGTAGTGGGGACAAATCCGGCAGTGGCCGTCCCTGGCCACGCCGTTCGTAGACAATTCTCAGGCTGATTCAGTTGCCTTTGAGTACATGGCAAATGTCTCTCGGGCCATGATTTCCGGCGTCCTCTCGTAGTTCGTGGTCTTCGCCAGATCATAGAGGGCTTGCGGGTTGGCAACCCAGGCCGACAGCTTGCGATAAAGATCTTCGGCGCTGCCGCGATCGAATATCTCTCCGTTTATCCCGGCCTCTACGAACTCGGTCATGCCGCGCACATCCGATACCAGAGCAGGGGTGTGGGTGGCCAGAGCGTTCAACAGCACCAGCGGGCTGTTTTCATACCAGCGCGACGGGATTACCAAGGTGTCCATGTCGCGCAGAATATTGACCATATCCTTGCTCTCGAAAACGCCACGGAACTCGATTTGCGTGCCAGCGCTTTTGGCTTTCAACTCTTCCATGTACGCCGGATCCTGGTCGGTCGGACCATAGATCAACAGTCGTGCACTGCCCTTTGGCAGGCGATTGAAAGCATCAATCAGCAGATCTGTACCTTTGTGCGGTGCAATCTGGCCGATGAAACCGATCACTGGAATGTGTTCGGCGTCTCGCTGCGGCTTCGGCGTGCGGTCGACGTCGATGCCGAACCACAAGGTTTTCATGGGGACCTTGATGTCGTTTTTGACATAGGCTTCCCTTAAAAAGGTGGTTGGCGCGACGGCACCTGCGTAGGAGCCGTTGTAAAGAGCCCCAAGAATGTCCGGGCGCTCCGCGATGTAGTCGATCGTTTGATCGAACACACTGTTTTTCACGCCCGGCATTTTGCGTAGAGCGGTTACGGCGCTCGCGATGAGCTTGGCTGACGTGCCATTGTTTGCGTATTTGATCCAGCCCTCTTTCGATGTGCGTGCAGTCTCTTTCAAGTAGCAGGCCACGCAGTTGCTGCGAGTTCTCGACGGGCCCGCACACAGTGCGCCATCAGCTGCTTCCAGTTTATTGGTCAGGCAGAAGCCGAAAAAGTCAGTGAAGGTTGCGTAGGTCGGAATGCCCAAGGCCTTGGTAGCTTCGAGCAAGGCACTGGTGTGGTTGATCAAATGGGTGACATGAACGATGTCCGGTTTCAAGTCGGCGAGAATATCGGTCAAGACCGGACGCATCTCCGCCTGGTAGTACGTTTCCTTGATATTGACGTGAGGGATTTTGTTTTTGTCGACCAGGACAACTTCAAAGCCTTCATGCTCATATCGAGTGATCAATTCCGCTGCCGCGGGTTCGCCCTGAAACAAGGCGCTGACGATGACTACATCGTGGCCCCAATTGCGGTAGTTCTTGGCCAGTTCCAGCGTATAGGTTTCTGTTCCGTAGAAATGATCCGGAAAGAAGCAGTGCACAAAAAAAACGATCTTCATTGTTTGGTTTCCGCCAGGGTTTCGGCATAGATCTGGTCGTAGTTCTCAATCATCGCCTGGATCGAGAAGTGAGCCTCGGCTCTTTCGCTGTGGCGGTCGGCAATGTAGGTGCGACGAGCACTGTCATTCAGCAGATCTACGATGATGTCCGAGAGTTTGTCCGCATCGCCATAAGGGGCGAGCAGGCTGCTGTCATCGACGATCTCGCCAATCGCACCGATGTCATACCCGACAACCGGAACATGCATGCGCATCGCAAAAGGACTGACCTGGCCAAAGCTTTCTTTCCAGACCGGCGCAACAAACAGCTTCATGCGGCGGTACAAGTCCGGCAGTTGCGAGTAGGCGACATAACCGGTGAATTCAAAGTTGTCTGATACGCCTGCCGAGTTCACCGCTTCTTTGAAGGTCTCCATCAGACTGCCGCCACCGACAATCAATACGTGGGTTTGCGGGCGTTTCTGTACGGCTTTGATGAAAGGAGTAATGGAGTCAGCATTAAGCTTGTCCGTTTCCAGTCGGTAAACCATGCCGATCGTGTCAGTAGCGGTCTGATTGGGCGAATCGGCTTTGAACATCGAGAAGTCGGAGCCGGGATATACCGTTGCATTCGGTGCTTCTGCTTGCCCGAAAACGTTGCGAACGTAATCACTCACGTAAACGTAACGCTTGATGGCGGGCGACAAGTAAGGGGCAACCGGTGTGTTGATGTTCTGGATGACAGGAATGCCCAATTGTTGCGCGGCGCGCATGGTCTGGTCATACCACGGTTCATCACAATCACCCCAGTAGTGCATGTGAATGACTTCTGGTTGTAGTGCTTGCAGGTACTCGACAAAAGGCATCTCGTCTGCAGACAGTTTGATTTCCTTGATGGTGATGCCCGAATACGCGGCAGGTGTCGGTGCGTAGCTGGTCAGAATGCTTTGATCGAACCGGTCGCCCAGGTATTCATAGATATCCACCACCAGGCGTGAGGAGCCGCCGGTCATGAAGTTGGCGATGACATGCAGTACCCGCGGCCGGACAGCATTCACGCTGGCTGGCTGCTTGACGATGTAAGTATCTTCACTGATGTCGGCGGGCGCGTCAGTGTTCGACACAATAGCCGGTGGCTGGCCTCTCAGGCTTTTCTTCAAGGCCGAGACGGTCGGACTCAGCAAACGACGTGCGGGGGCAGGGGTCACCAGGGAGGCGAGCGTGTAGGCGATGCGCAAGTATTTCTTCAGATCGTTGGGTTGCGCTGCAAATGCCTGACTCAAACGAAACAGTCGGCTCCGGCCGATGGTTTGTAGCCGTTGCTCGCGATGTGCGACTTCAGCGTTAAGCAACTGCACGATGGCGTTCTTTTGTTCCAGGTGCTGGTTCAGGGCGCTGATCTCCTGCTGCCTTGCTTCAGAAGCAGCAAGTGCTTCTTTCAGGGCGTCATTAACCTCATCCAGCGTCGAGTTCAGATTCTGACTCTGATTGATGGCGGACTCAGCAACCGCCTCCGTTTTGGTAATGAGGTATTGGAACGCTGCCTCGGTTTGCGAGATGGCGGACACGAACGCTTCTTCCGTCTGTGTGATCGCGGAGTGAAACGCCTCCTCAGTCTTGGTGATGGCGGCCTGTACGGCGACCTCCGTCTGCGTGATCACAGACTGAATAGTCGCATCTTTGTCGATGACCACCCGATTCAGTCGCGCGGTTTCCGCCACGATATCGGGCATTTTCGACAGTTGAGAGTCGCGGTCACGAAGATGCTGATGCCACCATTGCGGAGTGCGATCCTCGGTATTGCAAACATATCGCAAGGCATACGCGCACGAAGTGGCGAGTTCGATAATGGCACCCAGCTCGGACATGCCGAAATCGGTCGGTTTGTCGAGCGAACCCATGGAGGTGCACCAATCGACGCCGAGTGCCTTTTCTGCACTGGTGACACCTGTACGCCAGTACACCGCAGCTTGTTGATTATTACCTTTGCCGGACTCGATCAAACCAAGGTTCAGGTACGACCTGATTTGCTTGGTAATCAGGGTCGGACTGTATTGGGTGCAGTCATAGGCCACACAAGCTTTATACAGCTCAATGGCGCGATCAGTGTCGCCTGCGGCCTGCCAGAGTTGGGCCATAACGAACGATATCGATACTTTCCAGCGCAACTGCTGCGGCGAATGGTCTGCCTGATTCATGTAAGCGTCAGCATCTTTTGCAAACACTTCCAGCTGATTCACCGTCAGTGTGGGGGCTTGCAGCAGCTGATAAGCCTGGATGCACAGTGCCGCTCCCAGATCAGGTGAGGTCGCCGGGGCTTGCGCGGCCACTTCGCGGGAAAGCTCAAGCAGCTTCTGACTGTCTTCGATTCGATGGCCGATCGTGACCAGTCCCTTCACTAGCCAGGGATTGGCATAGTCGTCAAAGCGCGTGACCTTCCATTCCGGGTTTTCCGGATAGAGGTCGTAGGTGGTTTCGCGGTAAGGCACGGTTGCGCCCAGTGTCGGCGATTTCATGCCGACCAGAAGGCACCATTCGCAAGACGGATCTTTTTCGATCAATGTCTTGGTGTCTACTTCATACAGCTAGCGAGTGCCGACTGCCCACTCGTAAGCGTTGTTGATTTTCGGTTTGTATTGATCCGCTGTCTGGGCGTAAGCCGCTTCGACGATGAAGTCTTTTTCGAGTTCTTTAACAATGCGCTCCCACGTGTAGACGTGAAAGTGGAACTCGTTCGGATCTTCTCCGGTTTCGTCTGACCAGTCATTTGGAACGGAAAGCACGATTCGTCCGGACGGGCTCAAAACCCGGTAGAACTCTGCCAGCAAGCCCACTGGATCCGGTACGTGTTCCAGTGTTTCAAACGAGGTAATGAGGTCGATCGAGTTATCCGGAATATCGTTCAACGCCTCCGGCAGCCAGCCTTCTTTGAAGGTCAGCTGAGAATTGAGCGTGGAGAAGTTCTTTTGCGCATATTTGACTGCGTAGTTACTGCCATCAACACCGAGGATCGAACTGGCGTCCGAGCAGTTGAACAAGGTATAGGCGCCATAACCGAGCCCGCAGGCGGCGTCGAGGATGCGGTCGCCATTGCGCACATAGCGACTGGCCAACAGATACCGAATGATATGGCCGTCAGAGCGACTGCCAGGTTCGCGCGTCATGTCCATATGCAGATCGCGCTCGTCTTTCAGCGCTTCCAATGGATATTCGGCGGCCGCTTCCTTGGGAAGCTTCTCAAGCGGAATGGCGATTTTGCCTTGTTCGTGTTGCAGCGACTGGTAGTCGTTGACGCGGTAATAGGCAGGGTGCTTGCGTACGCCGTTTTCGAAAAACAGCATTTCCCAGGCCTTGCGGGCTTCTTTCGTGTCGGGTTCGGAGCTGGTGTCCAGAAACAGGAAAATGTTGCGTTTCGAGACTCTTGGGCCTTCGACGGCCAAGTGCTTGAGGGAGAGAGCTGTGTCGTCGGTATGAGTGATCAATACCGTCGAAAAACGCTCATCTTCGAAGGGCAGGTCAGTACCGTCCCATTCGATGAAGCGCCCAGGAAGCTGTGCGTTGCCACTGTCGGTTTCAGTGCCCGGAAAGACGTTGTACGCCTGCACACCTGCGAGCAGGAATGACCGCAGCAACTCTGTATCAGGCAGGCCGATATGCAGCACTTTGCCGTTGCCGCAGGCTGAAAGTACCTGCGAGACCAATTGTTGGCGTTCCCCTGCCGTCAGCGATGCCGAGCAAATGTTAGTAGTGGAAATAGTCATTGGCTCAGCCCTTGATTTCGGTTGCTTTCATGCGGAGGTCGAGGACACCGCCAAAATGGTATTCGCGGGGCTTGGTAGCCACCGTAAAAAATGCCGCTTCGTCTCGCCAGTGAAGAATGCGTTGTTCGGCGTAGTAGGGCTTGCCTTCCTGGGATATGGCAGCCTGAATTTCGTAAAGGTTGGCGCCAAGGCTGCATTCAAACTGAAAATCAACCGATGACTCGGTGCCGGCAGTGAATGTCTTGTTCCAGAAGGTCTCGCCCGTCGCCAGATTGGCGGCGATGGCCATGTCCTGGTTCAGCGTGCCCCAAGAGTAAATCTTGACGCCTTCCTTGTTGCGAAGCCGCAGGCTCACATTCAGGTGCTCAAGATCGACGTTGCAGCGGAAGGACACGCGAATGACAGCCGTCTGCGTGGCATAGAAAACCTGGGTTTCTTCGCCCTCGGCGTTCAACACGCGCACATCCAGCACCTCGGCGTCCTGATTGCCGAAGGAGAACCGGTCTGCAGTTTTCGATTCGGTCCTGGCAGCCTTGTTATCGTCCTTCTGATGTTGCGCAGCTTTGTCGGAAAGGTTTTTCGTCAACTGTTGCAGGTAAAGACTTTCCTGTTCGTGCAGGTTCCTGCGGTAATCGAGGATGACGTCTGCCGACGATCCGATGCTTTCAATTTTCCCGTTGGACAGAAAGATCGCCCGCTGCGTGAGGGTCCGCACCGATTCTTCATCGTGGGAGACGAACAGCAGAGTTGTGCCATTGCTGGTGAGCTTTTCGATTCGTTCGTAGCAGCGTTTCTGAAACAGCGCATCGCCGACCGCCAAGGCTTCGTCGACAATCAGGATTTCAGGCTTCAGGTTAGCCTGGACAGAAAATGCCAGCCTCACAAACATACCGCTGGAGTAAGTCTTTACGGGTTGATCGACGAATTCGCCGATGTCTGCAAACGACAGGATGTCATCCATCAACTCGTCGGTCTTGCTGCGGCTCAGACCATGAATCGCACAGTTGAGATAAACGTTTTCCCGCCCGCTGAATTCCGGATTGAAACCCGAGCCCAGCTCAAGCACCGCGGCAATGCGCCCATCCACATTGACCGTGCCGGAGGTCGGCGTCAGCGTGCCGCAGATAATCTGCAGGAGGGTGGATTTGCCCGAGCCGTTTTTGCCGATGATGCCAACGGATTCGCCACGTGCCACTTCAAAGTTGATGTCCTTGAGCGCCCAGAACTCATGGTGAAGTTTCTTCGACGGCAGGATCATCTGGAGCAAGCGATCGTGCGCTTTCTCGTACATATTGAAACGCTTAGAGAGGCCATTGACGTGAATGGCAACATCTTTAGAGGACATCAGCAAAGCCTGCGCGAGTTTTTTGAAAGAATGCAAAGCCGAGGCAGCAAATGACGATGCCGACGATATAGCTCGTGCCGAGTGTGTGCAGATCCGGAACCTGACCGAAAAGCATGGTCGCACGACCGTTTTCGATGATGGCGGTCAGCGGGTTGATATACAGCCAGCCGCGATATTCTTCAGGCAAGGCGCTGATTGGATAGAAAACAGGTGAAAGGAACAGCAGCGCTGTGGCTGCCATGCCGGTGACCTGACCGATATCGCGAATATAGGCGCCGAGTGCGGACAGGATCCAGGAAAGGCCTATCACCATCAGGATCAAAGGCAGCAGAACGAAAGGGAATAGCAGCGCGGTGAGCGGTATCGAATGATTGAACACCAGTTGCGCGGCCAGCAATACCGATAGACTGACGCACAGATGGAACAAGGCGTTCAACACCGAAGTGGGGGCCAGGGTCTCGATCGGAAAAACAACTTTCTTGACGAAGTTGACGTTGCTGGTGATCAATTTCGGTGCCGAGTTAATACACTCTGCGCAGAACGCATGAATGATCAGGCCGGTAAACAGAATCAGTGCAAAGTCGACTTTTGATCCTGTGCCCGCAGCGCCTCCCCAGCGCGCATTGAATACAGTCGAAAATACAAATGTATAAATGGCCAGCAATAGCAGTGGATTGATAAACGACCATGCTACGCCTCCCACGGAACCGCGATAACGAGAGGATATTTCCCGCTTCGTCAGTTGCATGATCAGTTGACGGTTTTTGATTGCGCTGATCAGCATTCTCAAAGGCGACGTTGGAAATGAATCATGCATGTTCAAGGAAAAAGCTCCAATGGCGGCCGTTCGGTAAGTGAAAAGAGGGGGCGGGCGACGTTAGTCAGTTCGCCTGCAACTGGCGACTGGAAATGCCCGGTTGACGCAGCGCCATGGCTGAAATCTGCAGGTGCGTAGACACTTTCATCGCCGCTGCGAAAGGTTTGATAGGCGGTCATCGATCAAATGCCCTTCACGATGGCAGCGAGGAAAAGTCCAATGTTGCCTGGCAATGTCTGGCGGTAAACACCGGCGCGCAGCAATCCAAGGAGACGGCCTGGCAGGTGGCTTTTCCTCGCCAGTCGAAAGCAGTCGAGCTTTTGCTGGTTTTCGGCAGTCAGTAATCGGCGTGCCGAAGTCAGGCAGCGAATGTTCTGTTCATTCCAGTTGGAAAATCGTCCCTTGAACATCATGCAAAGCCTTGACAGTCGGGCTTTCAATCCAGAATTGGCACCCACCAGATTGCCATCATGTTGACGATATAGAACGAAAGGTTGTGCGTCGTAGGCAACCTGGCCGCCGGCACCCGTTACCAGGAGATAGGCCCACCAGTCGTGGGAGACAATATCCAGATGGCCGCCTGCACCGAGCATCAAATCACGTGCCGCCTGATTGAACACCATCGTATTGCCTCCCGCCAGGCTCTGTACCAGCGCATTGGCAAACGTCGGCGGGCGAGAGAAAAGCGGGGAGCACTCCATGGGTTTTCCCTGAGCATTCATCCCACGGGTTCGACCGCAATAAAGTGCGGGAACGCCTGCGGGAACCGTTTGCAACCAGGTCAATGCCGTCTCGAGTTTGCTGTTCAGCCAGATATCGTCCTGATCAGACCAGGCATAAAAATCGGCCTGAATAGCCTCGTTACAGGTGAGGGTCAGAAAATTGGTGGCGAAACCGCGTTTCGGGCCATTGAAAACGCGGACACGGTCTGCTCTGTTCTGGCTTGCGGAAAATGTAGCGATAATGTCCAGGGTCTGATCGGTGGAGCCATCGTCGGAGACCACAACGTCCCAGTTTTCGTGGGTCTGAGCGGCGATGGAAGCTAATTGTTCGGACAGAAAACGTTGGCCGTTGAACGTGCACATGAGTACCGCGACACGTCTGGACGATAAGCGGTTAAAGGAGTTTGTCTGCCCGAGTTGATTTGCTTGGTGAGTATCCACTTTGGAATCTGTTGTTGAGGGGCTATGCACCTAGCACTCCGTTGCGAATAAATGACTCGATGGTCAGAAAAGTCCTTGTCGAAGGCATTCCTGCGAAACGCGCCCTCTGACTAATGTTAAATGACCAAAGTCAAAACGCGCATTGTAGCGAAAATACCTTTGCCCTAGTAGTGCTTAGCAGCCCGCGCGCTGGGAGATGGACCGGCGGACTGAGCTCAATCAGGTAACATGTCCATGCATCTGTTTCACTGTTGAGAGAGGCGGCCCGGGTTTACGGGGTACCCGACCGTGATGCGTGCCTGATTTTTTGGATAATCGTGTAACAAATCCGTGGGAATACGCATTTTGTGACCGGCTTGTCGGCCAGTACGATGCTTCGCCATTTCAAAAAACGCGTTTGAGACCCTAAGGAATAAGGCTGATGCCTTGTTCGCAATGATTTTGCTTTTGAAGAATGAGATAAATGAGCGCTAGCACCCTACTAGTAACGGGCGGATCGGGCTTTCTGGGCGGCGCCTTGCTAAGGACATTGGCCAAGCGCGGTGAATACGCCTTGCGCACGGCCACAAGGCGCGACAGCGCGGTGCTGCCCGCGTCGGTGCTCAAGTTCACTGTCCCGGACCTGACAGCAACAACGGATTGGCAGGATGCCTTGGCCGGTGTCGACGTTGTCGTGCATGCCGCTGCGCGTGTGCATGTGATGGACGAGCAGGCGGGGGACCCCTTGGCCGAGTTCCGCCTGATCAATGTCGATGGCACGCTGAATCTGGCACGGCAGGCCGTCAACGCGGGGGTGCGACGGTTTATCTACATCAGTTCGGTCAAGGTGAATGGCGAACTCACTGTGCCGGGTAGCGTATTTACGGCAGACGATCCTTCGGCCCCCATTGATCCCTATGGCATTTCCAAATGCGAGGCAGAAGAGGCGCTGCGCCGACTCTCTTCGTCATCGCCGATGGAGGTCGTCATTGTCAGGCCCGTGCTGGTGTACGGTCCGGGTGTGAAAGCAAACTTTCTCAGCATGATTCGCTGGCTGGAACGCGGAGTGCCATTGCCATTGGGGGCGATTGACAATAAACGCAGTCTGGTCGGAATTGAAAACCTGGTTGATCTGATCGTGACGTGTTGCTCCCATCCTGCGGCAGCCAATCAGACGTTCCTCGCCAGCGATGGAGATGATGTATCCACATCCGAGTTACTGCGCAGAATCGGTCAGGCGCTTAACAAACCCGCAAGGTTGATGCCTTTTCCAGTGCCGCTTATGCGTCTGGGCGCGAGACTTGTGGGTAAGCAAGCACTGGCTCAGCGAATCTTCGGTTCTCTGCAGGTTGATATAAGCAAAAATGAACGGCTCTTGGGGTGGGTCCCTCCCATGAGTCTTGATCAAGGACTGAGCGCTACCGTGCAGGCTTATCTGGAATCTCACAAGTGATGAACTTTTACTGGATTGTTCCGCTGTTGGCGGGTGTTTCATTTGCCCTCACTGCCGGTTTGCGACGCTATGCGCTGGCGCGCAGTCTCCTGGATGTACCCAACGGTCGCAGCTCTCATTCCGTGCCCACTCCGCGTGGCGGAGGCGTGGCAATCGTCCTGAGTTATAGCGCTGCTCTGATGGCGCTGTTCGGTGGGGGGCTGATGTCTACTGCTGTGTTGATCGCTTTCCTCGGCGCGGGCGGCATCACGGCTGTGATCGGCTTTCTCGATGATCATGGGCACGTTGCCGCGCGGTGGCGGTTGCTTGCGCATTTCTTCGGTGCGGCCTGGGGGGCTTACTGGCTGGGCGGGCTGGCGCCATTTACCGTGTTTGGGTTTGGCATCGACGCCGGTTGGATCGGGCACCTTCTGGCTGTGGTTTACCTGGTGTGGATGCTTAATCTCTACAATTTCATGGACGGTATCGACGGTATTGCCAGCTTTGAAGCGATCACCGTGTGTGTCGGCGGGGCACTTCTATACGGGGTCAGTGGCAATCTGCAGCTTGCATGGCCCGTTGTGCTTCTGGCTGCTTGCGTCGTGGGATTCTTGTGCTGGAATTTTCCGCCGGCAAAAATTTTCATGGGGGATGCAGGCAGTGGATTTCTTGGCGTCGTGCTGGGGCTTCTGTCCCTGCAAGCGGCCTGGGTCTCACCCGGTTTATTGTGGGGGTGGCTGATTCTGCTGGGCGTGTTCATTGTCGATGCCACATTCACGCTGTTCAGGCGTCTGTTTCGCGGCGACAAGGTCTACGAAGCGCATCGCAGCCATGCCTATCAGTTTGCATCCCGTTCGCACGGTAGCCATCTGCCTGTCACGCTTGCCGTTGGCCTGCTCAACCTGCTTTGGCTACTGCCAATCGCGATCGGAGTGGTCCTCTACAACTGGGACGGCACACTGGCTCTGGTCGTGGCTTATGCGCCGCTGGTAGGCCTGGCAATCAAGTACAAGGCGGGGCAGTTGGAAGGTCGAACCTCCCATATTTGAAAAACAATGTTACTGTTTAGTGTGCTGTCAACGTCGTCTGCATCACAGGATTCGGCGCAGTAATTCAGTTGAAAGGAACGTGCTGAGGTAGTGGACGGGATGATGGATAAGGTTCGAGCGTATCTGCTGGGATTGCCCCGGCGTCGCAAAAGGTTGATTCAGGTCGCCACCGATATTGTATTGGTCTGGCTGGCGCTGTGGTTGGCCTTTATCGTGCGCCTGGGCATCGATGATATGTACAACCCGTTGCGGGTTCATATGTGGTTGTTCGCTTCCGCACCGCTCGTGGCGATTCCCCTGTTTATCCGGTTCGGCATGTACCGGGCCGTCATGCGTTATTTTGGCAATGACGCATTGGTCGCGATTATCAAGGCTGTCAGTCTTTCATCGTTGATCCTCGCGTTGATTGTTTACTGGTACAGCAACCACGAAACGGTTGTGCCGCGGTCCATTATCTTCAACTACTGGTGGTTGAGCATGGTGATCATCGGCGGACTGCGTCTGTTGATGCGCCAGTATTTTATGGGGGACTGGTTTACTGCCGTTCAGCATGTACCTTTCACCAACCGTGATGATGGTCTGACCAAGGTTGCCATCTACGGTGCGGGCGTTGCCGGGAATCAACTGGTGGCGGCGCTGCGCATGGGGCGCGTCATGCGTCCGGTCGCGTTCATCGACGATGATCCGGGCATTTCTGATCGCTCCATTTCGGGTCTGCAGGTTTATAAGCCCAAGCATATTCAGCAGATGATCGACGTGACGGGAGCGAAGGAAATTCTGCTTGCCCTGCCGTCGTCTACCCGAGCAAGGCGCCGGGAAATCCTGAATTTACTTGAGGGCTTTCCGCTTCATATCCGCAGCGTTCCGAACTTCACCGATCTGGCCAGCGGTCGGGTCAAGGTCGAAGATATCCAGGAAGTGGATATCGCGGACTTGTTGGGGCGAGATTCCGTGCCCGCGCAACCGGACTTGCTTGAGCGTTGCATCAAGGGCAAGACGGTAATGGTCACGGGTGCCGGCGGCTCGATCGGTGCGGAGTTGTGTCGACAAATATTCGCGTTGGGTCCGATTACCCTCATTCTGTTCGACCACAGTGAGTTCAACCTGTACAGCATCTTGTCGGAGTTGGAGCAGCGTGGCATTCGCAAGTCGATCTCCGTCAGGTTGTTGCCGATCCTAGGATCGATTCGTCATCCGGACAAACTCCTCGACGTCATGAAATCCTGGAAAGTCGACACCGTTTATCACGCAGCAGCCTATAAGCATGTACCGATGGTTGAGCACAATATCGCTGAAGGCGTGCTCAACAACGTGATCGGCACGCTCAATACCGCGCAAGCGGCGTTGCAGTCAGGGGTGGCGAATTTTGTCTTGATCTCAACGGATAAGGCCGTACGTCCGACCAATGTGATGGGCAGTACCAAGCGCCTGGCCGAGCTGACGCTGCAGGCGCTCAGCCGTGAGGTGGCTCCGGTACTGTTCGGAGACAAGGCCAATGTATCGAGGGTGAACAAGACCCGCTTCACCATGGTGCGTTTCGGCAATGTCCTGGGTTCTTCGGGCTCGGTCATTCCGTTGTTCCATAGTCAGATCAAGTCCGGTGGGCCACTGACGGTCACTCATCCGAAAATAACCCGTTACTTCATGACCATTCCCGAAGCGGCGCAGTTGGTCATTCAGGCGGGGTCCATGGGGCAGGGCGGTGATGTCTTCGTCCTCGACATGGGGGAGCCGGTGAAGATCGTCGAGCTGGCGGAGAAAATGATTCATCTGTCCGGTTTGAGCATTCGCTCCGAGCGCAATCCCCAAGGTGATATCTCTATCGAGTTCACTGGATTGCGACCGGGAGAAAAACTCTACGAAGAGCTGCTGATTGGTGACGATGTTTCGGCGACGTCCCATCCGATGATCATGACGGCCCGGGAGGATCACGTTGCGTGGGATGTGCTGAAAGGCCGTCTCACGGAACTGCTGGCGGCTGTCGAGTGCGATGATTACGCTCGAGTGCGGCACTTGTTGCGAGAAACCGTAAGTGGTTATGTACCCTCCGGCGAGATTGTGGACTGGATTTATCAGCAGCGCAGGCTCGATCCATAACGACTTCACATTCTGTAACTGACACATTTTTGACAGCTCGCATACATCGCCTAACTTTGGGAGGCAGCTTAGGAAAAGCTGCTTCTACTTAATCGATGTCATGGAGCGTCTCTTATGCGTACTGGTTACTTCTACTCTCTGGTTTTTGCCTTGCTCACCAGCGCCTCGATCGCGGCCATCGCCGTCCCGGCCCCCACGCCAGAGGCTGCCAACGTCGTGCTGTCGCAGGACGTTGCGACCAAGGTGCAGGATGGAAAAGTCAATTTGAACGACGCAGATGTGGCGACCCTGCAACGCGAGCTGGCGGGTGTGGGAGAGGCGAAAGCCAAGGCCATTGTGACCTACCGGGAGGCAAATGGCCCTTTCGCATCAGTCGATGAGTTGCTGGAAGTGAAGGGGATCGGTAAAGCGATCCTGGATCGGAATCGCGATAAACTCGAAGTCAATTAAGGTCCTTCTCGATTCAGAAAGCCGATCATTTGATCGGCTTTTTCGTTGGCCTCAGAACCTGCGCAGGACCGTATCGCTGCTCAGCGATCGCTGCGGTATCGACTAAGCTACTTGTACAACACCATGAGGCCGGTCACTGACTGGCCTTTTTTATTCTGCAGTGCTCGTGGCGACGGCTGCCCAATGGGCGTCCGTCGGAAGTGTAAAAATTATGGCTGTCATATTGTCTCTTGATTATGCCTATAATAATTTGCGTCTCGCTTGAGTCTCCGACTCAAAGATCAATCTCCCTTTAAGCGCGTCAGGAGCATCGTCATGAATTCTGCCCATTCCCAAGGTACCGCTTTAGTCACTGGCGCATCATCCGGTATCGGTGCAATTTACGCTGAGCGTTTGGCGGCGCGTGGTTTCGATTTACTGTTAGTCGCCCGTGACAAGGATCGTCTGGAAAGTACCGCGACCCGGTTGCGTGATGCCCATGGTGTTCAAGTCGAGGTACTGAAAGCGGACCTGACGCAAAAGGACGACTTGCTCAAACTCGAACAACGCCTGCGCAGCGATTCCAGCATCAGCTTGCTGGTCAATAACGCCGGTGTGGCGGCGGACGGATTGCTGGCCAACGCCGATATGGACCAGTTGGAGCGGTTGATCCAGTTGAACATCACCGCCGTCACGCGCCTGGCGTCGGCAGCCGCCGCCGGTTTCGCCAAGGCCGGGCGAGGCACGATCATCAATATCGCCTCGGTGGTGGCGTTGTTTCCGGAACGTTTTAACGCCACTTATAGCGCCAGCAAAGCCTATGTTTTGAGCCTGACTCAAACGTTGAACAGCGAACTTGAAGGCACCGGTGTGCAGATCCAGGCCGTGCTGCCGGGTGTAACCCGCACCGAAATCTGGGAACGCTCCGGTATCGATGCCAGTGGCATTCCGGCAGAAATGGTCATGGATGCAGGCGAGATGGTCGATGCGGCGCTGGCGGGGCTGGATCAGGGCGAGTTGATCACCATTCCTTCGCTGCCTGATGCAAGCGAATGGCACGCCTTTGTTGCGGCTCGCCATGTCATGGCGCCGAACCTTTCCCGCAGTTCGGCAGCCCAACGCTACAAGTCCGGCAATTGAATTGATCAGAGGTCACCACGGTATGGATTCGCGTCGAATAGTCGTCACAGGCATGGGCCTGGTTTCACCCTTGGGCAGCGATCTTGAAGTCGTATGGCAGCGTTTGCTGGCCGGGCGTTCTGGTTTGCGTAACTTGCCTGAGGCAACGGTCGCTGATTTGCCCACGCGAGTCGGCGGCGCGGTACCGACGCTGGAAGAGGATGCTGAAGCAGGATTTGATCCGGATCGCGCCACGCCACCCAAGGAACAGAAGAAGATGGACCGCTTTATTCTGTTCGCCATGGAGGCTGCCCGGCAGGCGCTGGAGCAGGCTGACTGGCATCCGTCGGAGAGCAAAAGCCAGGAGCGTACCGCCACGATCATCGGTTCCGGTGTCGGTGGTTTCGGCGCGATTGCCGACGCTGTTCGCACGACCGACAGCCGCGGTCCTCGGCGTTTGTCGCCATTTACCATTCCGTCGTTTCTGGTCAATCTCGCGGCAGGGCACGTGTCCATTCAGCATGGCCTCAAAGGTCCTTTGGGCGCACCCGTGACGGCGTGCGCTGCGGGTGTTCAAGCGATCGGCGATGCGGCGCGCTTGATCCGCACCGGCGAAGCGGATATTGCCGTGTGCGGTGGCGCGGAAGCTTGCATCGACCGCGTCAGTCTGGCCGGTTTCGCGGCAGCACGGGCACTGTCGAGCGGTTACAACGACACCCCGCAGCGCGCATCTCGGCCGTTCGACAGCGGGCGCGACGGCTTCGTGATGGGCGAGGGCGCGGGGCTGCTGGTAATCGAATCCCTGGAGCATGCCTTGGCCCGAGGCGCGACGCCGCTGGCGGAACTGGTCGGTTATGGCACCAGCGCCGACGCCTATCACCTGCCGGCCGGGCCTGAAGATGGCAGTGGTGCGCGGCGGGCGATGACGCTGGCACTGGCGCAGGCAGGTATCGAGCCGGAACAGGTGCAGCACCTCAACGCTCATGCGACTTCGACCCCGGTGGGCGACCTCGGCGAACTGGCGGCGATCAAAGCGTTGTTCGGTACACAGAATAAAATCGCCGTGACCTCGACCAAGTCAGCCACCGGTCATTTGCTCGGCGCTGCCGGCGGGCTTGAAGCCATTTTCACACTGTTGGCCATTCGTGATCAGGTCGTTCCGCCGACGCTGAATTTCGAAAATCCCGATCCGGCAAGCGCAGGTGTAGACATCGTCCATGGCCAGGCGCGGCCGATGTCGATCGAATATGCACTGTCCAATGGTTTCGGGTTTGGCGGAGTCAATGCCAGCGTGCTGTTCAAGCGCTGGCAGGCTTAGTCGCGGTTCTTCAGGTGATCGCGGGTGACATCGAGAATGCGTTGCGCAAACTCGGCATCCGCGACGCTGCGTGACAGCAGCAGCGCGCCGACCAGTGTCGACATGATGACGATGGCGCGGTCTGCGCTGTTCTCACCTTCGAGGCTGTTCTCGATCTGCTCCAGCCGAGCATTGAGGACCACGTCGCTGGTGGGGCTGGGTTGGCCACGCAGACCCAGCTCGGAAGAGATCGTCAGTAACGGGCAGCCTTCATGCGGCGATGTCTGGTGCCATTCGGACAGATACGTCTCGATAAAGGCATCAAGCGGATTATCCTGCGAAAAAATCTCGGCACATAACCCGTCGACCTGGTTGCCGGCCTCTTGCAAAGCCTTCTCGACCAATTCGTCCTTGGACTTGAAATGTGAGTAGAAACCGCCATGGGTCAGACCCAGCGCTTTCATCAGGGGTTGCAGGCCTGTAGCGCCGATTCCGTCCTTGCGAAAGCGAGCCGAAGCCTCCTTGATGATGCGCTGATGGGTCTGGGCTTTATGATCCTGCGAATAACGCATGTGGAACTCTCCGCAACAATGTCCCCATCTTAACCAAGGAAAATTAGATGGTGACTGTACTTCTACTTCTTAAAAGCGTGCAGATAGGTCCAATGGCTATAAAAAGCACAAACCCCGCCGATCAGGCGGGGTTGTGTTCAGCGGTCCTGCGCATCTTTGGCGTCCGCTTCGGCATTGCGTTGGGCAACGCGTCGGCGTTCTTCATCGGTCAGATCGACCTTGTTGGCGGTGTCGCGCAACATCATCAATCCGCCGACGATCGAGCCGATTGCAACGACCAGAATCAACCAGGCATACCAAGGCATAACGGCTCTCCTTAAGGGCAGGTCGACGGACGAGGATTTCGCCGTGCGACGCTGCATACCACGTTTGAGCGAAGTGAACTCGCAGTGGTTCCATTCTAGTCCGCTTGTACCCGGTACACCCGAAATCCCTCAATTGCCCGTCAGCATCGCATCGGCCGGTGCGTTGGCGCGTAGTTGCCCGGTGAGCAGGAAGTAGCCGAAACCGACCGCCATGAAGCCGAGGAAGATCAGCCCGATCAACGCGTTAAACCATGCCATCGCCACCAGGCACACCACTGCCAGTACCAGTGCAATCAGCGGAATCAACGGATAGCACGGCGCACGGAAAGTACGTTCCAGATTCGGTTCCGATTTACGCAGTTTGAACAGGCTGAGCATGCTCATGATGTACATCACGATGGCGCCGAATACCGCCATGGTGATCATCGCGGCGGTGAGGGTCATGCCGCCAAGATTGATCAGACCGTCGCTGTAAATTGCGGCAATGCCGATGATGCCGCCGACAATGATGGCGCGGTGTGGCGTCTGGAAGCGTGAGAGTTTCGCCAGCGAGGCTGGAAGATAACCGGCGCGGGCGAGGGCGAAGAACTGCCGTGAATAGCCGAGGATGATGCCGTGGAAACTGGCGACCAGACCGAACAGACCGATCCACACCAGCATGTGCAGCCAGCCGGAGTTGTCGCCGACCACGGTTTTCATCGCCTGCGGTAGAGGGTCGTTGATGTTGGCCAAGGTGCGCCAGTCACCGACGCCGCCGGCAAAGAACATTACACCCATCGCCAGCAACACCAGGGTCAGAATGCCGCTGATATAAGCCTTGGGAATCGTGCGTTTCGGATCCTTGGCTTCTTCGGCTGCCATCGCCGCGCCTTCGATGGCGAGGAAGAACCAGATCGCAAACGGAATGGCCGCGAACATCCCGGCAATCGCCGGCGCGCCAAACACGTCGGAGCCGGCCCAGCCATTCAAGGCAAAGTTGCTGAAGCTGAACGCAGGGGCGACCACGCCCATGAACACCAGCAGTTCAGCCACGGCCAGCACGCAAACAATCAACTCAAAGGTCGCCGCCAGCTTCACGCCAAGAATATTCAGCCCCATGAACACGATGTACGCACCGACCGCCGCGTGTTTTGGATCGAGTGCCGGCAACTGCACATTAAGGTAGGCGCCAATAGCGAGGGCGATTGCCGGTGGGGCGAAGACGAACTCGATCAGTGTCGCCAGACCGGCAATCAATCCACCTTTTTCACCGAAGGCCCGACGGCTGTAGGCGAACGGCCCACCTGCATGGGGAAGTGCGGTCGTGAGTTCGGTGAAACTGAAGATAAAACAGGTGTACATGGTCGCGACCATGAACGAGGTCACCAGGAACCCCAGGGTCCCGGCCACACCCCAGCCGTAACTCCAGCCGAAGTATTCCCCGGAAATCACCAGCCCTACGGCGATGCCCCACAGGTGCAAAGTGCCCAGTGTGGGTTTGAGTTGTGTGTTCATGCGTTTGCTCCCTGAACGGTTTGGAAAGCTCGGGGGAGGGCGTTTGCAGTGGGCGTGCCATTGCGCTGAAACAAGTCGTAATGAGTTGAAAGCTGTCGTATCGGGGATGTTCGCGGTGGGATAGCTGTTTTTTGTGCGCCAGTTGGGTGCGATGTCGGCGGTGATGCCGTCTTCGCGAGCAGGCTCGCTCCCACAGGGTCAGGCGTTGTCCGGTCGAGCGCATTCCAAAATGTGGGAGCGAGCCTGCTCGCGAAGAGGCCCGTCCAGACAGCGCAAAACCCACCTGTAACGAAGCCATAAACCCACTCTTTACGCTTTCTTTATGCCCCGCAGCACCCCTCGCTCTCGTTCCTTTACAGCCTCCTTTCCGACAATGCCTGCACACACGGCAATACGCCGTAACACGGAGATCTTCCATGAGCGTTCTGGACGGGGTGTCACTGCTATTGGCAGTGGGGCTGTTCATTTATCTGTTGGTTGCGCTGTTGCGCGCGGATCGGAACTAGGAGCGGCTATGCACAGTTATGACTATTGGCTGATCCTCGCGTTTTTCGCGGTGGTCCTGCTGCCGGCGCCGCTGCTCGGGCGCTTCTACTACAAAGTGATGGAAGGTCAGCGCACCTGGCTGACACCGGTTCTCGGCCCGGTCGAGCGCGGTTGCTATCGCATCGCCGGGGTCGATCCGCAGGCTGAGCAGAGCTGGCAGAAGTACACGCTGGCGCTGCTCGCCTTCAACCTTGCCGGTTTCCTGCTGCTGTTCGCGATCCTGTTGTTTCAGGATCACTTGCCACTGAACCCGCAAAATCTGCCGGGCCAGTAGTGGACGCAGGCGTTCAACACCGCGGTCAGTTTCATGACCAATACCAACTGGCAGTCCTACAGCGGTGAAGCGACCCTCAGCTATCTGAGCCAGATGGTCGGTCTCACCGTGCAGAACTTCGTCAGCGCCGCCACCGGCCTGGCCGTGCTGGTTGCGCTGTGCCGTGGCATCGGTCGCAAATCGACGAAAACCCTCGGCAACTTCTGGGTCGACATGACCCGCGCCACCCTCTACGGGCTGTTGCCGTTGTGCTTGCTGTTGGCGTTGTATCTGGTCTGGCAGGGCGTGCCGCAAACCTTCGCGCAGTATGTGAATGCGGTGACGATGCAGGGCGTCGATCAAGTGATCCCGCTCGGCCCGGCCGCCAGCCAGATTGCGATCAAGCAACTGGGCACCAACGGCGGCGGCTTCTTCGGCGTCAACTCGGCGCATCCGTTCGAGAACCCGACCGCGTGGAGCAACCTGTTCGAAGTCGCTTCGATCATTCTGATTCCGGTGGCGCTGGTGTTCACCTTCGGCCACTACGTCAAGGACCTGCGTCAGAGCCGCGCGATCATCGCCTGCATGCTGGCGCTGTTCCTGATCGGCGGCGCGACCTCGCTGTGGGCTGAATATCAGCCGAACCCGACGCTGAACAACGCTGCGGTTGAACAGACTGCACCGCTGGAAGGTAAGGAAGCGCGCTTCGGCACCACCGCCACAGTGTTGTGGTCGGTGACCACCACGGCAGCCTCGAACGGTTCGGTCAACGGCATGCACGACAGCCTCAACCCGCTCAGCGGCATGGTCGCGCTGGTCAACATGATGGTCGGCGAAGTGATCTTCGGCGGTGTCGGTGCCGGGCTCTACGGCATGTTGCTCAACGTGCTGATCGCGGTGTTCCTCGCCGGCCTGATGATCGGCCGTACGCCGGAATACCTCGGCAAGAAAGTGCAGGCGCGAGAAGTGCAATTGCTGGTCGTGACCCTGTTGGTGATGCCGGTTGGCGTGCTGGTCCTCGGTGCGATTGCCGCAGCGGTTCCCAGTGCTGCGGCGACCATCAGCAACCCCGGCCCGCACGGTTTCAGCCAGTTGCTTTATGCCTACACCTCGGCGAGCGCCAACAACGGCTCGGCGTTCGGTGGTCTGAGCGCCAACACGCCTTTCCATAACCTGATGCTGGGCTTGGGCATGTTGATCGGTCGCTTCGGTTACATCCTCCCGGTGCTGGCACTGGCTGGCAGCCTGGCGATGAAGAAAACTGCACCGATCGGCCAGAACAGCTTCCCGACTCATGGCCCGCTGTTCGTGACCCTGTTGACCGTGACCATTTTGCTGGTGGGCGGCCTGACCTTTCTGCCGACACTGGCGCTCGGCCCGATCGCCGAACATTTAAGTATGGGCTTCTAAGGAATCCATCATGAATATGCATGTTCCTGCAAAACCTGCAGTGCCGACCAAGTCGGCAGAAGCACCGAAAACTGCAATCTCGGCCCTGTGGCGTCCGGCGCTGGTGCAAGCCTTCGTCAAGCTCGACCCTCGGCAACTGAAGCGTTCGCCAGTGATGCTGGTGGTCGAACTGCCGGCGATTTTCACCACCGTGCTGTGCTTCATTCCCGATGCTGATGTACCGACCTTTGTCGCTGCGCAAATCGCGCTGTGGCTGTGGTTCACCGTGCTGTTCGCCAACTTCGCCGAAGCCTTGGCCGAAGGTCGCGGCAAGGCCCGCGCCGACAGCCTCAAGGCTGGCAGCGAGGGCCTCAGCGCACGGCGTAAACAGGCCAACGGCAGCTTTCAGGTAGTGCCGGCGGCGAGTCTGCGCAAGGGCGATGTGGTGCGCGTCGAAGCCGGGGAGATGATCCCCGGTGACGGCGAAGTCATCGAAGGCATCGCGGCGGTCAACGAAGCGGCGATCACCGGTGAATCGGCGCCGGTGATTCGTGAGTCCGGTGGCGACCGTTCGGCCGTCACTGGCAACACGCGACTGGTGTCCGACTGGTTGCTGGTGAAGATCACCGTCAATCCCGGTGAATCGACCCTCGACCGCATGATCGCGCTGGTCGAAGGCGCCAAACGCCAGAAAACCCCGAACGAAGTGGCGCTGGACATCCTGCTGATCGGCCTGACCCTGATCTTCCTGCTGGTAGTCGTGACCCTGCAACCGTTCGCCCATTTCGCCAACGGCAGCCTGCCGCTGGTGTTTCTGGTGGCGCTGCTGGTCACGCTGATCCCGACCACCATTGGCGGTTTGCTGTCGGCGATCGGTATCGCCGGGATGGATCGTCTGGTGCGCCTCAACGTGATCGCCAAGTCTGGTCGCGCAGTGGAAGCGGCGGGTGACGTGCATGTGCTGCTGCTCGACAAGACCGGCACCATCACCTTCGGTAACCGTCGTTGCAGTGCGGTGTATGCCTCGCCGGGTGTGAGTGGTCGCGAGCTGGCCGAAGGTGCGCTGTTCGCTTCTTTGGCTGACGAAACCGCTGAAGGTAAATCCATTGTCGAATACCTGCGCGGTCTGCATCCGCAGCCTGAGCCGGCGCTGGAAACCTTGACCGCTGTGCCGTTCAGCGCGGAAACCCGTTTGTCCGGTGTCGACTATCAGGGTCGTGTCTATCGCAAAGGTGCGGTGGACTCGCTGCTGAGTTTCCTCGGTCAAAAACGCTCGGATCTGGCCCCGGCGCTGTCGCGGGAAATCGACAAGATTGCGCAGAGCGGCGGCACCCCGTTGCTGGTCTGCGCGGACGGCAAGTTGCTTGGCGCGATCCACCTCCAGGACGTAGTCAAACCAGGCATCCGCGAACGTTTTGCCGAACTGCGCAAACTGGGCATTCGCACCGTGATGGTCACCGGCGACAACCCGCTGACTGCTGCTGCCATCGCTGCTGAGGCGGGCGTCGATGACGTTCTCGCCGAGGCCACCCCGGAGAAAAAACTCGCGCGCATTCGTCATGAGCAGAACGACGGTCGTCTGGTTGCGATGTGCGGTGACGGTGCCAACGACGCGCCGGCGCTGGCCCAGGCTGACGTCGGCATGGCGATGAACGACGGCACCCAGGCTGCCCGTGAAGCGGCGAATATGGTCGACCTCGACAGCGACCCGACCAAGCTGCTCGACGTGGTGCAGATCGGCAAGGAATTGCTGGTGACCCGTGGCGCGCTGACGACCTTTTCCATTGCCAACGACGTGGCCAAATACTTCGCGATCCTGCCGGCGCTGTTCGCCTCGATTTATCCGCAACTGGGCGTGCTCAACATCATGCCGTTGACCAGCCCGCAGAGCGCGATTCTCTCGGCCATCGTCTTCAACGCCTTGATCATCGTCGTGCTGATTCCACTGGCGCTGCGCGGTGTGCGCGTGCAGGCGGCGAGTGCGGCGGCGTTGCTGCGGCGCAATCTGTTGATCTATGGGTTGGGCGGGATTCTGGTGCCGTTTGTGGGGATCAAGGCGATCGACATGCTGCTCACGGCGCTGCATCTGGTGTGAGGCTGAAAAAAGCCCCTCACCCTAACCCTCTCCCAGAGGGAGAGGGGACTGACCGAGGTGATTGGGAGAGGTACACCGACCTGAAATACCGAGCCGAACTCAGGTTTTGAAGAGCACAGAAATCGGCTCCCTATCCCCTTGGCGACTTTTGGAGGAGAGGGGACTGACCTAGGTGTTTACGGAAGCTGTACCGACCTGAAATCCCGAGTCGAACTCAGGTTTGAACTGCACAAAGATCGGCTCCCTTTCCCCCTCGCCCCCTTGGGGGAGAGGGCTGGGGTGAGGGGGAAGAGATCTCCCTGATACCCCGCAAAAGTTTGCCCAACGAACTCGAGGATTTTGAAATGTCCACAATGATACGTCCGGCCCTGAGCCTGCTGGTGCTGATGACCCTGGTCACCGGTGTCGCCTATCCACTGGTGGTGACCGGCGTCGCGCAAGTCGCATTCCCCGCCCAAGCCAACGGCAGCCTGGTACACGACGCCGACGGTAAAGTCCGTGGCTCGTCACTGATCGCGCAGGATTTTGTCGGCGATGCGTGGTTCCATCCACGGCCCTCCGCCGGTGCGTTTGCCACCGTTTCCAGCAGCGCGAGCAACCTGGCGCCGAGCAATCCGGCACTCGCCACGCGGGTGATCGACGATGCCACCAAATTGCAGGTTCCTGGTCAGGGCCCGGTGCCATTGGCCTTGCTGACCACCTCCGGCAGCGGCCTTGATCCACACTTGCCTCCGGCGGCGATTGCCTATCAACTGGCGCGTGTCGCGGCAGCGCGAAATGTGCCGGTATCGACTCTTCAGCAACTGCTCGATGCGCACATCGAACAGCCGCTGGTGGGGCCGCCGGTGGTGAATGTGCTTGAGCTGAATATGGCACTGGAAAAACTCTGAATCAGCGGCGCGGCCATTCGCGAGCAGGCTCGCTCCCACAGTGGAATGCATACTCCTTGTGGGAGCGAGCCTGCTCGCGAATAGGGCCGAAAGAACACCGCATAACTATCAGCAAGAGAGAACATCAAGCATGAGCGACTCCGGCCGCGCCGACGCGCTGTTAGCAGACCTGCCCCGTGACGGCCGTGGCCGGCTCAAGGTTTTCCTCGGCGCCGCCCCCGGTGTCGGCAAGACTTACGCCATGCTTCAGGCTGCCCACACGCAATTGCGCCAAGGCGTGAAAGTCCTCGCTGGGGTCGTTGAGACACACGGCCGCGCCGAAACCGAAGCGCTGCTCGGCGGCTTGCCGCAGCAACCGTTGGTGCGCTCGGAATACCGTGGCGTGATGCTCGAAGAAATGGACCTCGACGGGATCCTCGCCGCCAAGCCGAAGTTGGTACTGGTCGATGAACTGGCCCACAGCAACGCCCCCGGCAGTCGTCACGACAAACGCTGGCAAGACATTCAGGAATTGCTTGCCGCCGGCTTCGACGTATTCACCACGGTCAACGTCCAGCACCTGGAAAGCCTCAACGATCAGGTGCGCGGTATCACCGGCGTGCAAGTGCGCGAAACCCTGCCGGACTGGGTGCTGCAAGAAGCCTACGAACTGCTGCTGATCGACCTGCCGCCACGCGAATTGCTCGAGCGTCTGCGCGAAGGCAAGGTCTACGTGCCGGAACAGGCCCGCGCGGCAATCGATGCGTTTTTCACCCAGACCAACCTCACCGCATTGCGCGAACTGGCGATGCAAACCGCCGCCGCGCAGGTCGACAACGATCTCGCCCAAGGCTATCGCCAACTCGGTCAGGCCGCCCCGGCAGTGCGCGGGCGCTTGCTGGTCGGCGTCGATGGTGATGCGCAAGCCGAACGCCTCGTGCGCCATGCCAGTCGTGTCGCCCAGCGCCGGCATTTACCGTGGAGTCTGGTGCATGTCGACAACGGCAGCGTACGCGACGAGCAATCGCGCCTGCGCCTGCAAAGTGCTCAGCAACTGGCCGAACGCCTCGGCGGTGAAGTGGTGTTGCTGCGCGCCGGTGAGGTGGCGAAAACCCTGATCCAGCATGCTGCCGAGCGCCGCGCGAGTCTGGTTCTGGTCGGCCAGTCCCGACCACGTCTGCGCCGTCGTCTGTTCGGCGGCGGACTCGCGGCGCGCTTGTTACGTCAGGCTCACGGACTGGAAATCAACGTTCTCGACAGCGATCAGCAACAGCATCAACCACGCCAGCGCAACGCGTTGACCCTGGTGTGGTTCGACTATGCGCTGGCGCTGGTCGCCACGGTGTTGGCCAGTGCCCTGGCGTGGGCGGTGTCGAGTGTGTTGCCGCTGCCGAATATCTCGCTGGTGTTCCTCGCGGCAGTGTTGCTGGTGGCGGTGCGCAGCAGTCTCGGTCCGGCGCTGGCCTGTGCGGCGTTGTCGTTTCTGACCTATGACTTTCTGTTCATCCCGCCGAATTTTTCCTTCGCCATCCAGCGCGAAGAAGACGTCCTGACTTTATTGTTTTTCCTGTTGATGGCGGCGCTCACCGGTAATCTTGCGGCGCGTCAGCGTCGGCAATTGCAAGCCTTGCGTGACACCCAGGAAGAAACCACCGAACTGCTTGACCTGTCGCGCAAACTCACCGCCGCCACCGATCGCCAGGCCGTGGTCAGCGCCGCCGCGCAACACCTCAACGGCTGGAGCGATCTGCAGTTGTGCCTGCTCAATCGCGATGGCCAGGGCGGCTGGAAAGTCGAGACCGGCGGGCCGCTGGAATTTACCGAGTCCGAACGCGCCGCCGCCGATTGGGCCTGGCAGCACGATCAACCGGCGGGCATGGGCACCGGCACGTTGCCGTTCGGACGCTGGTGGTGGTGGCCGCTGTCGGTCGAGGATGGGCCGCTGGCGTTGCTTGGCGTGTGTGCCAAGGAAGGCCAGACCTTGAGTGGCCAGCGTCGCCGCTTGCTCACCGCGTTGAGTCAGCCGCTCGCCCAAGCGCTGGCGCGCGCGCAGTTGGCCGATGACCTGGAAGCCGCGCGCCTGCACGGCGAGACCGAACAATTGCGCAGTGCGCTATTGGCGTCGGTGTCTCACGACTTGCGCACGCCGCTGACCGCCATGCGCGGCAGCATCGACAGCCTGTTGGCCCTCGGCGAGGCGATACCGCTGGAGGACCGTCGCGAGTTGCTCGAAGGCACCCGCGACGAAGCCGAACGCCTCGACCGCTACATCCAGAATCTGCTCGACATGACCCGGCTCGGCCACGGTGCGTTGAAACTGGCGCGGGACTGGGTGTCGCCCGCCGATATCGTCGGCAGCTCACTCAATCGCCTGCGCGCGGTATTGGCGCCGCTCCAGGTCAGTACCGATGTGCCGAGTGAGTTGCCGCTATTGTTCGTCCATGCCGCGTTGATTGAACAGGCATTGGTCAATGTGATGGAAAACGCTGCACGCTTTTCGCCACCTCACGGTCGTCTGCAACTGAATGCGGGAGCGAATGACGAGGAGATTTTCTTCTCGGTCAGCGACGAGGGGCCGGGGATTCCCGAGGATGAACGGGCGAAGATTTTCGACATGTTCTACACCGCAGCCCGTGGTGATCGCGGGGGGCAGGGCACTGGCCTCGGCCTGGCAATCTGTCAGGGCATGGTCGGCGCGCACGGCGGTCGCATCAGTGTCGCCGACGGCATCGACGGACGCGGCACCTGCATCACCTTGCACTTGCCGTTGCAAGCGCAACCGGGGATGGACAATGAAGCCTGATGCGGACTGCGCTACTCTCTTGCCACTCTTTTGTGTTGATGTGAATTCATGAGCCAGACCGCGACCATTTTGGTCATCGACGACGAACCGCAGATCCGCAAGTTCCTGCGCATCAGCCTCGCTTCCCAGGGCTACAAAGTGCTTGAGGCCGGCACCGGTGCCGAAGGCCTGGCGCAGGCGGCGCTGAACAAACCGGATTTGCTGGTGCTCGACCTCGGCCTGCCGGACATGGACGGCCAGCAAGTGCTGCGCGAATTTCGCGAGTGGGCCACGGCGCCGGTGTTGGTGGTGTCGGTGCGCGCCAGCGAAGGGCAGAAAGTCCAGGCGTTGGATGGCGGCGCCAATGACTACGTGACCAAGCCGTTCGGCATCCAGGAGTTTCTCGCCCGGGTCCGCGCCTTGTTGCGCCAGGCACCGGCGGGGGAGGCGCAGCAGGCGGCGCTGAGTTTCGGCCCGCTGACGGTGGATCTGGCCTATCGGCGGGTGTTGCTCGACGGTGTCGAAGTGGCGCTGACCCGCAAGGAATATGCGGTGCTGGCGCAACTGGCGCGGCATCCGGGGCGGGTGATTACCCAGCAGCAATTGCTCAAGGATATCTGGGGGCCGACGCACACCGAGGACAGCCATTATCTGCGGATTGTGGTGGGGCATTTACGGCAGAAACTGGCGGATGATCCGACGCGGCCGCGGTTTATCGTGACCGAGGCGGGGGTTGGCTATCGGCTGTTGAGTGATGTTGGCTGATCTGGCCTCTTCGCGAGCACTCGCTCCCACACTGGAGCCGCGTCGTTCACAAATCCCCTGTGGGAGCGAGCCTGCTCGCGAAGAGGCCATCAAACACTCCCGAGAAATCAGGTCAGATCAACCCTGCTCACTGTCATACCGATCCAGCGTATCCCGGGCAATCTCGCGCCCCAGCGCGATCAATTCCGGCGCTTTGTAAAACTCGAAAAACCGGCACACCCGCTTCGGTACGTTGATCAGGATATCCGGCGGATACCCGGCGATCTTGTACTGCGCCAGCGAGGTCTGCATCACCTCGAAACTCTGGTTGATCAAATCCAGCAACGACGCCGGCCCGACGTTATCGATGATGAACGAACCGGTCGCCGATTTTGGCGCGCCTTCACGCTCGGGCGCGGCCGCCGGTTGTTGGCTTTCTGGCTCGGCGCCGTCCAGCCAGGGATTGATGTCCGCCGCTTCGGCGCGCAGCGCTTCCTGCTCGAGCCGCAATAGTTGTTCGGCCTGAGTACGGCGGAACGGCATCTTCGAACCCAGCGAACTGATCAGGCTGTCGAAGCGTGAACGGAACGCAGCCGGGCGCTGGATCACCGGCAATTTGTAGTGACGCTGGTTGGTCGAGTTGAGATTGACCGCAATGATCAGATCACAGTGGCTCGACACCACCGGTACGATCGGCAACGGGTTGAGAATGCCGCCATCGACCAGCATGCGATTGCCCTGCATCACCGGGGTGAACAGGCTGGGAATCGCCGCCGAAGCGCGCATTGCCTGATGCAGACAGCCTTCCTGAAACCAGATTTCTTGCTGGTTGGTGAGGTCCGCGGCGACGGCGGTATAGGGAATGCGCAAGTCTTCGATGTTGATCTCGCCGACGATCTTGCGGATCTGCCCGAAGACTTTTTCGCCGCGAATCGCGCCAAGGCGAAAACTCACGTCGACCAGGCGCAGCACATCCAGATAGTCGAGACTTTCGATCCAGTTTTTGTAAACGTCGAGTTTGCCAGCGGCGTAGATCCCGCCGACTACCGCGCCCATCGAACACCCGGCAATGCAGGCGATGTCGTAACCGCGTCGTTCGATCTCTTCAATGACTCCGATATTGGCATAACCCCGGGCGCCACCGGAGCCCAGCACCAGTGCGACACGTTTTTTCATCAAACTTCCTCCCGACAAGGTTGCACAATGCACCCATCGTCGGGCTGGCTCAATCGCCGAGGTCGTTGCGTGCGCCGGTGACGTCGTTTTTTCGATACTGCATGACCCTTCAGCGCTATCCTTCTCAGTTGCGCGGTTTCACCCGTCGGCAAGGCACTTTTTCGCAGCCTTACCGTCTTACCTGCACGACTGTTGACCTACTTTGAGGTGTGAGTGATGAAAGCCTGGATCTGTGTGCCGTTGATGGCTCTGGCATTGGCCGGTTGCGCCGGTAAAACCGCTTACCGCGACAGCTGCGGCAGCCAGCTCGACGCGGCCTGGCATGAGCTGGATCTGGCCAAGGCCGAAGGCTTTGCCGGCACTGTCAGCTACTCCAAAGCGTTGTCGCTGCTGACCGCGGCCAAGACCCAGCAGCAATTCGAAGGGTTTGAAGGCTGCAGCAAGAAAGCCGAGAAGGCGCGTTTCTACATTCGCGAATCCCGCGCCGGCCGCTAAGCTGCTGACGTGAAGCAAGGAGGCTGCTTTCGCTGTGCAGCAGAATGATCGTCAGAGCCATTTGAATCAGGAGCAAGTGATGTCTGCGTTGGTTGACCGGTTGGTGGCTCATGTCCTGAGCCTGGAGGTGCGGCTGCTGGCCTGTCAGGCGCGATTGACGGCACGTACCGACCCCGAGGCGCTGCATGATCTGCGCACTACGGTACGGCGCTTACGCAGCCTGTTGCGGCCATTGCGCGGCTTGCCCGGTGTCGAGCAACTGGAAGACGCCGCTTCGGCAGTCGGCCAATTGACCACCCCGTGGCGTGATCGCGAGGTGTTGGCGGCGTACCTGCTCGCGCATGATCAGCCCGAAGCTGCGCAACGCCGCATGGCGCAGATGGCCGAGGCTTATCCGGCGCTGGCGGCGAGTGCCGAAGTGGCCTCGCTGCTGATGATTCTCGACGCGTTCCCGAGATTCCTGCGCGCCTCACAGCGTCAGGGCTTGCTCAAGGGTTTGGACAAGCGCATCGAAAAACGCCTCGGCAAGCAATGGCAGAAACTCGACGAGGCGCTGCACGATCCGGCTCACGACCGTCATCGCTTGCGTTTGTTGATCAAGCTCGTGCGCTACGGCATCGAAGCCTATCCTGAGCTGGATCGTTTGCCCGAAGCGGCGCTGGCGCGTCTCAAGTCTGCTCAAGGTGCGTTGGGTGACTGGCACGATTGCTGGCAGTGGCTGGCGAAAGCCGAGCTTGAGGCTGATCTTCAGCCCTGTGTCGCCACTTGGCAGGCGACCATGAGCAAAGCCGAAAGCAAGGCTGATCGCGTGCTGGAAAAACTCAGTTCAGCCTGTTTCAAATAACTCTCCATTCACAACGATTCCTGTGGGAGCGAGCCTGCTCGCGAAAGCGGTGGTTCAGACGGCAAATATGTCGACTGACACGGCCTCTTCGCGAGCAGGCTCGCTCCCACAGGGTGTTGTGTGTGTCAGGAAGCCTGGTAAGGCCTTTCTGTCAGCCTATTTGACCGGAATAGACGCTGCGGCGCTCTGCAGCTCTGGTTAAGATCCCTGCATTCCTTTCTCGTTTTCTGAGGTTGCCATGCGCTTTAGCGATCTGCTCGATGCGGTCCGCCGCCAACCGGAACTGACGATTCCTGCTGAATGGGGTCAGGGCCGTGCCAGTTTCGGTGGTCTGGGGGCCGCGCTGCAATACGAAGCCATGCGCGCGAAGGTCCCGGCGGATCGCCCGGTACGTTCGCTGGCGATCACCTTTGTCGGCCCGGTCGAGCCTGAAGTCCCGGTGAGCTTCGAAGTGGACGTGCTGCGCGAAGGCAAAGCCGTCAGCCAGGTCATGGGCCGGGCGATGCAGAATGGTCAGGTGGTGACCATCGTTCAGGGCAGCTTCGGAGCTTCGCGGCCGTCGGAAGTCGCCGTTGAAGCGTATCCGGCGCCGTCAATGAAACACTGGGATGAATGCCAGGAATTACCTTATATCAAAGGTGTGACCCCGGAGTTCATGCGTCATCTGGCAATGCGCTGGAGCGTCGGCGGCATGCCGTTCACCGGCACTCAATCGCGGCTGATGGGCGGCTGGGTGCGGTTACGTGGGGATGTCAAAGAAGAGCCGGTCAACGAGGCGCATCTGTTGGCCCTGGTGGATGCATGGCCGCCCGCGCTGTTGCCGTATCTGAAGAAGCCCGCACCGGGCAGCACACTGACCTGGACCATCGAATTTGTGCAGCCGCTACACGATTTGAGCACGCTGGACTGGTGCCAATACCTCGCCGACATCGAGTACGCCGCCGATGGCTACGGCCATGTCGCCGCCAAGTTGTGGAGCGCGGAAGGTGAGCTGATTGCGATGAGTCGCCAGACCGTCACGATTTTCGCCTGACTCAGTGCCGGCGGTGGCGCTCACGCCAGGCGCGCCACCAGCCGCCGCTGAGAAAGAAGCGCGGGAAGGTCAGAAACTGCTCGACCAGTAAGCGCGACACTGCATCTTGACGATCACTGAACGGCTCGGAGGCTTGCGCCTCCAGGCTGTGGCCATGACGCTGCAAACCCAGCGCAGCGATGATGCCGATTACACCGATGGCGACGCTGGCCAGACTCAGGCTGAACACCCCGGAGACGATCAGCAGAAACGCGACGATAAACAACGGCACGGCAATCAGGTGCAGCACCAGATTGGTCGGATGCTGATGATTACCCGGGTACGCGCGCCATTGCCACGCGGGAAGATTGGGGTGACGTTTGCCCATGTTGACTACTCCTCGATCCATGTTGAACACATGCTTGAAGAATAGGCCCGGGCAGGGAGGGCGGCGAATCAAGGTTGGCTATTGAAGTGATAGGCGTCATCGCAGGATTCGATGTCGCCCGGTCTGACGCCTTCGCGAGCAGGCTCGCTCCCACATTGGATCGGTGCGCCCACAATTCCCCTTGTGGGAGCGAGCCTGCTCGCGAAGGGGGCGTCAGAGTTTCAGTTGGCCTATTGCCTTGCTCAACTCCCCGGCCAACGTCGCCAACTCATTACTGGTCGTCGCCGAATCCACCGTTTGCTGCACCGTGTTCTCGGTCACATCACGAATACTCACCACCGCCCGGTTCATCTCCTCGGCGACCTGGCTTTGCTGCTCCGCCGCCACGGCAATCTGCGTGTTGCTCTCACGCATCTGCGCCACCGCCCCGGTGATTTCCGCCAGCGCTTCGCCGGCCTCTTGCGCCTGCTGCACGCAGTCGTCGGCCTTGTACGAACTCTCCTGCATGAAATCCACCGCATCGCGGGTGCCCGCCTGCAACGCCGAAACCATCGTGGTGATCTCGTCGGTCGAGGTCTGCACCCGTTTCGCCAGATTGCGCACCTCATCGGCGACCACCGCAAAACCCCGGCCCATCTCACCGGCGCGCGCCGCTTCGATGGCCGCGTTCAGCGCCAGTAGGTTGGTCTGCTCGGCAATGCTGTGAATCACGCTGACCACGCCGTTGATCTTCTGACTGTCCTCGGCCAGCCGTTGAATCATCTCGGCCGTCTGCTGCACACCGCTGGACAGCCCGGCAATCGAGTGCTGCACCCGCGCGACCACTTGCTGACCGCTGCCAGCGAGGCCATCGGCGGTCTGCGACAAATCGCGGGTGGCGCCGGCGTGTTGGGCGATGTGATAAACGGTTGCGGTCATTTCGTTGATCGCGGTGGCCGCCTGATCGGTTTCGCTCTGTTGACCGAGCATGCCGTGGCGCACTTCGTTCATGCTCGATGCCAGCCGCGCCGCGCCGACATCCAGTTGCCGTGCGGTGTTGGCGACGGTCGTCACAACGCGCTGGTAACCGGCCTGCATCGCGTTGAACGCGTTGGCCATCTGGCCGACTTCGTCTTTGCCGGCCAGCGGCACTCGGGCCGAGAGGTCGCCGCTTTTCTCAACGTGAAGCATGACGTCTTTCAACGTGTTGAGCTGGCTGAGCAGAAAGCGGATCAACAGTTGCGAGGCGCACAGCATGGCGAACATCAGGATGAACACCGCTACCGCATAGTTGGCGAAACGCTCGCTGAAAACCTGACTCAGACTCGGGCCGTAGGCAATGACCGCAGCCTGTTGGCCATCGGCGCGGCTGAACACCTCAGCGCCCATCAACGGGTTGTCGCCGAACAGCGGCAGGTGATTGATCTCGTTCCAGCCGTTGCTTTCCGTGATTTCCAGCAAGGGTTGATCGTTCAGGCGTGGTGCTTCGCCACGCTTGAAGGTCAGCACCTGATCGGTCTTCGGCAATGGCTGCCCGGCCGGCCAGGCCTTGAGCAATTGCGCCTGGGCTTGCGCCGAGGCCTGTGAGGCGTGACTGCGCGCCTGTTGTTCGAGCTGCACGGCGTACAGCACCAGCAACAGGGTGGTGACGAAGGCGACCGCATTGACCGCCCAGAATTTGTATTTCAGCGAGATATTGCTAAGCCAGGCACCCATGGAGGTCTTCTCTGATAGCGGAAACAGTTTTGGCAAGGTGCCATTATTGTGCCGCTATGCAGGTCTGCGGATCTTGATGCACATCAACAGAACACATCGCCCCCCTGTGGGAGCGAGCCTGCTCGCGAAGAGGCCGTGTCAGTCGACATCATCGCGTCTGAACCATCGCTTTCGCAAGCAGGCTCGCTCCCACAGGGGGATTCTGCTGTGTCAGGAAAGGGCGGGGAGGTTGTAGAACGCGCGGGCACACGCCGTGGTGTGCGCCGCCAGATCTTCCTCGGTTTCGCCGCGGTGCAACGCCACTTCGCGCAGCACTTCAGTCAGATACGCCGGTTCATTGCGCCCATTCTTTGGCTTCGGTCGCAGGGTGCGCGGCAGCAGGTACGGCGCATCACTTTCCAGCATCAAGCGTCCACGTTTGATCTCTTTGACCAGCGGATGCAAATGCGTGCCACGGCGTTCGTCGCAGATCCAGCCAGTGATGCCGATGTGCAGATCCAGATCAAGGTAGCTGAACAGCGCCTTTTGCTCACCGGTGAAGCAATGCACGACAGCGGCGGGCAGGTGATCACGGAAGCCTTTGAGGATTTCCAACAGGCGCTGGCTGGCATCACGCTCATGCAGGAACACCGGCAATTGCAGTTCAACGGCCAAGGCCAAATGCTCTTCGAGGACTCTTTCCTGCTGTGGGCGCGGCGAGAAATCACGGTTGAAATCGAGACCGCATTCACCCACGGCAACGACGTTTTTCTCTTGCAGCAGGCTGCGCAAACGACGGGCACTGTCCGTGTTCCAGTCACTGGCCGAATGCGGGTGAATACCGGCGGTGGCGAACAGCCGTTGACCGCTCTCATCCAGTTGCTGGCACAGCTCTAAAGCCTGTTCGCTGCCCTCGACGCTGGTGCCGGTCAGCACCAGTTGGCAGACCCCTGCCGCATAGGCGCGATCAAGCACGGCCTGGTGTTTGTCGGCGAAACTGGGGTTGGTCAGGTTGACGCCGATATCGATGAGTTGCATGGTTGCTACCTCGGGCCGAAGGCCGGAAAGCATACCAGAGCTGTAGATTCATAAGAAAAGCCAAGAACTACAACGAGTTATAGCTGTCTTTTGATGCCGCGACGCAGCCCGGTTTGGCAGAAGTGCCACTACTGTGCCAGTCTCTCGCACTTTGCCAGCGCTCCAAGCGCTCTGTTTTTGTCGGTAATTTCGATCTTTCAGAGATGAAATTGCCCCGTATTCTTTCCGGAGAGTGGATGGTTCGTCCCTCGGTTTTGCTCCTGTTGTGTGGATCGTTGCTGCTGCCGATGACGGCGGTTGCGCGCCTGCCCGGGCCGTTGCAAGCCGTGCCGGCGGCCAAGGTGCGTGACTTGTCCGAGATTCGCAGCAGCCGCGTGCTGCGCGTACTGGTCAACCAGAGCCGCAACAGCTCCGGCGAAGTGCAGGGCCAGGCCATCGGCGTCGAATACCATCGCCTGCGTGCCTTCGAGCAATACCTCAATGGCCATGCTCGCGATGGCCAGGAAATCACCCTCAAGATCATTCCCAAAGCCAAGGACCAATTGCTCGGCGCCTTGCAGCGTGGCGAAGGTGATCTGGTCGCACCGGGTGAATTGCTCGATCTGCAATCTGGCTATGCCGTGGCCAGTAGCGAACCGATTGCCAGCAACGTGCCGCTGGTGTTGGTCGGCATCAAGGGCGAGCGACGCTACACCAAGGTCGAGCAACTTTCCGGCAAAACCCTCGCGTTGCCCACCGGCAGTGCGGCGGGGGAGGCGGTCAGTCAGCTCAATCAGAAACTGGCGTTGCACAAACTGGCGCCGATCAAGATCGAATGGGTCGATCCGACCCTGGCGGTCGAAGATGTGCTGGAGATGGTTCAGGGCGGGATTTTTCACCTGACCATCGTCGAGCAACCTATCGCCGAGCGTTGGGGCAAGATCCTGCCGAAGCTGCGTTTTGACCGGCAACTGATCATCAGCGAACCGGGCGAGGAGTACTGGTTCGTGCGCCGCGACGCCGCAATGTTGCGTGCAAGCATTGACCGCTTCCTCGGCGGTTACAAGAAACCCTCGAACGAAGATGCTGCGTTTTTGCGCATCTATCGACGCCTGTACCAAGTCCACAATCCGTTGGCTAAGGCCGATCGCCAACGTCTCGAAAAACTGCGCCCGACTCTGCAAAAGCACGCCGCCGCGCAGAACATGGATTGGCTGAATCTGGCCGCACTGGCGTTCAAGGAATCACGCTTGCAACCCAACGCCCGCAGCGGCAGCGGCCCGACCGGGCTGATGCAGATCACCCCGTCCGCCGCCCAGCGAGTCGGCGTGAACAACATTCAGAATCTCGATGCAAATGTGCAGGCCGGGGCCAAGTACCTGGCGATGATTCGCCGCAAGTTCTTCAACAGCCCCAAACTCAACGAGCGCGAGCGCATGGCCTTCACCCTCGCGGCCTACAACATTGGCCCCGAGCGCGTGCAGGGCATGCGCGCCGAGGCCCGGCGGCGCGGGCTGAATCCCAACCAGTGGTTCTTCCAGGTCGAGCGCATCGCCATGGAGCAGGTAGGAATGGGGCCGGTCAGCTATGTTAATAGCGTGAACAAGTATTACTTGGCGTTCGACCGGGAGCGGGAGTCGTTGGAGCCCGGGGCGCAAAAAGTCGTCTCACGGAAATGATCTAATAAACTGATTGTTATGGCGAAATATTTGCGCTTTTAACATGAAATTTACTGATTAATATAGCGGCCAACCAACACACACAACTTCTCGCAAAAACAAGGAATGCCCCATGAGCTCTCTGATCAACAAAGTACTGTTCACCCGCGCCGGCTACGGTCTGACCATCCTGCGCATTGCGGTCGGCGTAATTTTCGCTGCGCACGGTTCGCAAAAGCTTTTCGGTCTGTTCGGTGGTTATGGTCTGGCAGGCACGGCGCAGTACATGGACAGCATTGGTCTGCACCCAGGCTACCTGATGGCGACGCTGGCGGGCGGTACTGAGTTCTTCGCGGGTCTGGCCTTGATCATCGGCCTGCTGGTGCGTCCGGCGGCGTTGGGCCTGACCTTCCTGTCGCTGGTGGCGATCTTCACCGTACACATCAGCAACGGTCTGTTTATGGCCAACAACGGTTACGAGTTCGCCCTGGCTCTGCTCGGTGGCAGTCTCGCCGTCCTGATCGAAGGCGCCGGCAAGCTCTCGGTGGATCGCGCCATCGCCGGTTAAGCGCTCTGGCTCAAGGAAAAGGCCCGCATTGTGCGGGCCTTTTTTTGTTGCGGCTGATTCTTGACACTGATCGGTCACGTTCTCTAGGATGTTGCCCATGCGCCGATTTAAACAGCTACTTGCGGGGCGCCAGGTGACTTCAACAGTTGCCGTCAGAAGCCGGAACAGGGCTTCGAAATACCGCTAAAGCGCTGGTTCGGTGTTGCCTCTCACCTGCCATGCAGACCTTTGAGGCAGAGACACGACACGATGAATGCACTACGCCCTCCAGCACGTCCCGCACCGATCACGGCGCATATCACCCAGCGCAACCCGAAAATTCTCCTTGGCGGCAAACATCAGCCGACGCTGTTGCGTTATCTCGATGGCTGGCCACGTCGCAGCGGCGGTCCTGCCGCGTTCCTGATCCAGTTTTTTGAAGACGGCGAGTCGCTGGCGCGTTTTGCCAGTGACAGTTTTGATCTGGCGGTGATTCAAACGCCGAGCGCTGAAGATGCGCCCGAGATGATCAAGCAACTGGTCCGCGTTGCGCGGCAGGGCCTGATCACTCGTCGCTGATACGCTTTACGGATAGTCGATGGCGACGATGTAAACGAATTGCTCGCCGGTTGGTGTCTGCACTCTTACTTCAGCATCCAGCGCCTTGCCGATCAAGGCGCGGGCCAGTGGCGAGTCGATACTGATCAGGCTCAGTTTCAGATCCAGTTCATCCGGGCCGACGATGCGGTAGCGCGATTGCTTGCCGTTTTCGTCTTCGATGGTTACCCAGGCGCCGAAGTAGACCTTGTTCGGATCGCTGGGTTTTTCGCTGACGACTTTCAGAGCTTCCAGACGTTTGGTGAGAAAGCGTACGCGACTGTCGATCTCGCGCAGCATCTTCTTGCCATAGGTGTACTCGGCGTTTTCCGAGCGATCGCCCTGAGCCGCGGCTTCGCTGACCGATTGCGTCACTTGCGGGCGGCGCACATGCCACAACTCATGGAATTCGGCGCGCATCCGCGCTTCACCTTCGGGGGTGATCAGCGCGGTGCCGGCGGTGCGGGGAGGGCGATAGCGGCTCATGGCAACTTCTTGTGATTAAGACCGCTTGAGTCTATCAACCCTCACGCAACACTGTCAGTGGACTTGCGTTGAGCGCCCGACGCGTACCGAACACGCCGGCTCCCCCAATCAGCGCCGCGCCAATCAATGGCAGCACCAGCAACCAAGGATGCGGGTGCCACGGCAGATCGAACGCGTAGCGATACAGCACCAGACTCACCACTTCCGAGCCGATGGCTGCGAGCAAGCCGCTGACTGCACCGAGCAGGCCGAATTCGATGCGCCGCGCCTTGATCAGCAACTGCCGCTCCGCGCCCAGTGCACGCAACAGCGCACCTTGGCGGATACGTTCATCCAGCGTTGCCTGCAAACCGGAAAACAGCACGGCCATTCCAGCCGCCAAGACAAACAACAATACATATTCCACGGCCAGGGTGACTTGGGCGAGGATGCTGCGCAGTTGTTCCAGCAGCGCTTCGACCTGAAGAATGGTCACAGCGGGGAAGGTTCGCGACAGTTCGACGATCTGCTGATCATGACCCGGAGCCAGATAGAAACTGGTCAAGTAGGTCGCGGGCAGATCCTTCAAAGTGCCAGGCTGGAAGATCATGAAGAAGTTCGGCTGGAAATTGTCCCAGTTGATCTCGCGCAGGCTGGTGACCTTCGCTTCACGGTTGACCCCACCGACACTGAACACCATGTGATCGCCGAGTTTGAGCTTGAGGCTTTCGGCGACTTTGCCTTCCACCGATACGCCGGGAACGCCGTCGGTTGGCTGATCTTTCCACCACTCGCCGGCGGTGAGCTTGTTGCCCGACGGTAAATCAGCGGCCCAGGTCAGACTCAAATCTCTTTGAACCGCGCGGTCGCCCGCCGAATCCTTGCTGACGATTTGCTGCACCGCTTCGCCGTTGATGCTGATCAATCGTCCCGGCACTACCGGATACAGTGGCGCGGCTTGCGCGGACACTTTGATCAGGTGATCGGTGAACGCCTGTTTGTCTGCTGGCAGGATGTTCAGAGCAAAGTAGTTCGGTGCATTTTTTGGCAGCTGGTTTTGCCAGGTGTCGAGCAGTTCGCCGCGCAGCAGGGCGATCAAGGCCATCGACAGCAGAATCAGACCGAATGCCAGCGATTGACCCGCCGCTGCCAGCGGATGGCGCAGCAACTGGCCCAGGCCCAAGCGCCATGGCAGCGAAGCTCGGGCGAGCATCCGCCGCAGGCTTTGCAGCAGCAACAACAGCAAACCACCCAATACCAATGCGGCGACCACACCACCGCCGAGCAGGGCGAATGTCAGCAGCAGATCCAGACTCAGACGCCACATGATCAGGCCGAGCGCACCCAAGGCTGCGCCGTAAACCATCCAGGTACTCGACGGAATCGGCAACATGTCGCGGCGCAGTACACGCAACGGCGGCACGCGACCCAATGCTGCCAGCGGCGGCAAGGCGAAACCGGCCAACGCCACCAGCCCGGTGCCGATCCCGGCGATGGCTGGAAACAGCCCGCCCGGTGGCACGTCGGTTGGCAGCAAGTCATGTAGCAGCGCGAACAAACCCAGTTGTGCCAGCCAGCCGAGCAGCGCTCCGCTGAGTGCGGCGAGCAGGCCGAGCACGGTCAACTGCAAACTGAACAGCACCATGGTTTCCCGGCGCGATAGGCCGAGGCAGCGCAGCAAGGCGCTGGCATCGAAGCGGCGGCTGGCAAAACGGTTCGCCGACAACGCCACTGCCACGCCGGCCAACAGGACGGCGACCAGACTGGCCATGTTCAGATAACGCTCGGCCTTGCCCAGCGCACCGCCAATCTGCCGGTTTCCATCGCGGGCATCCTGAATCCGCTGATTCGCAGCGAGCCCGGGTTTGATCAGTTGCCGATAGGTTTCCAGCGCCTGCGGTTCACCGCGCCACAGTTCGCGGTAACTCACGCGGCTGCCGGGTTGCACGACGCCGGTGGCGGCGAGGTCATCGAGGTTGATCATCACCCGCGGCGTGAGGCTGTAGAAGTTGCCGGCGCGATCTGGTTCGTAGGTCAGCACACGGGTCAGTTTCAACGTCTTCATGCCGACATCGATGCTGTCGCCGCTTTTCAGATCCAGTGCGGTCAGCAGGCGTGCCTCGACCCAGGCTTCGCCGGGTTGCGGTTCACCGCCGGGCTCTTCGGTGGCGAAGGGCGCTGGCGCACTTTTCAGTTCGCCGCGCAACGGATAGGCGCTGTCGACGGCTTTGATGCTCGACAGCTGAATGCCGTTGTCGGTGGCGATGACGCTGGAGAACTCCACCACCTGCGCATGCTTCAGGCGCAGCTCGGTGCCGCTTCGGATCTGCTCCTCGCGAGCCGGCGAACTGCCCTCCAGCACCAGATCGGCACCGAGAAATTCTGTCGCGCGCAGCATCATGGCGCCGTTCAGGCGGGCGCCGAAATAGCCGATGGCGGTACTCGCCGCCACCGCCACGACCAGCGCAAAGAACAACACCCGCAATTCACCGGCGCGGGCATCGCGCATGAGTTGGCGAATGGCGAGACTGAACAGACGCAACAGCGGCAAACGTGCCATCAAGGCTCCAGAGGGCGACCAACAGCCCGGCTTCAAGACGGATCAGGCGCCGGCAGCGATGGGCCAGGCGTTCGTCGTGGGTCACCAGCACCAGGGTGGTGCCGCGTTCCTTGTTCAATTCGAAGAGCAAGTCGCTGATGCGCTCACCGGTGTGGCTGTCGAGGTTGCCGGTGGGTTCGTCGGCAAACAGCACATCGGGCTCGGCGGCAAAGGCTCGGGCAATCGCTACACGTTGTTGTTCGCCACCGGAGAGCTGGCGCGGCGAGTGTGTGAGGCGCTGGCCGAGGCCGACCCGTTGCAGCAGTTCAGTTGCGCGTTCACGGGCATCTTTGCGGCCATCGAGTTCCAGTGGCAGCATGACGTTTTCCAGCGCGTTGAGGCTGTCGAGCAATTGAAAAGACTGGAAGACGAAACCCACGTGCTCGGCACGAATGCGTGCGCGCTGGTCTTCATCCAGATTGCTCAGGCCCTGGCCCGCGAGAATGACTTCGCCACTGCTCGGCAGGTCGAGGCCGGCGAGCAGGCCGAGGAGGGTGGATTTACCGGAACCGGATGCGCCGACGATGGCCAGGCTGTCGCCCTTGTTCAGTTCCAGGCTGAGTTCGTGCAGGATAGTCAGTTCACCTTCCGCGCTGGGAACCACTGTGCTGAGGTTCTTCGCGGTGAGAATGCTTGCGCCCATGGAGAATCCGATGCGTGTGTGGTTCTGCAGTCCTGGCCTGGCCTTGATGTGCATGGCCCAGAACGCAGCGGCGGGTACTGTCCTGATCGTTGGCGATAGTATCAGCGCCGGTTTCGGACTGGATACCCGCTTGGGGTGGGTGTCGTTGCTCGAACAACGGCTCAAACAGGAGGGTTTCGACGACAAAGTGGTCAATGCCTCCATCAGCGGCGACACCAGTGCCGGAGGCCAGGCACGGCTGCCGGCGCTGCTTGCAGAGCATAAGCCGGAACTGGTAATCCTCGAACTGGGCGGCAACGATGGCTTGCGCGGAATGCCGCCAAATCAATTGCAACAAAATCTTGCCTCGATGATCGACAGCTCGCGTCAGAGCGGGGCCAAGGTGCTGTTGCTCGGCATGCAACTGCCGCCCAATTACGGCAAGCGCTACACCGATGCTTTTGCCGAGGTCTACGGCAAACTCGCCGACGATAAAAAGATCCCGCTGGTACCGTTTTTCCTCGACGGCGTCGGCGGTCATCCGGACTTGATGCAAGCCGATGGTCTGCACCCGGCGGCCGGGGCTCAGGGCAAGTTGCTGGAAAATGTCTGGCCGACGCTAAAACCGCTGTTATGAGGCTTTTCTAAGGGCAGGCTTTCGGCTAATGTGGCGCCCCCTTATTTGGAGCCCCCGATGTCGCGTTCTGCCTGGTCCCTGTTTGCCTACCAACTGATCGAGCCTGACGAGCAGCTGGATCTGTTCGCCTGCCAGGAAGTGCGGGTGCATCTGGTGACGCGGCAACTCGAACTCGGTGGCTCGGCCGATCGCAC
>Ga0163162_10000190_pt1 | contig 56892 bp, 50 predicted proteins | sample S55metaG_FD_115310 | JGI IMG/M metagenome (GOLD analysis project Ga0163162, IMG submission 115310) | Switchgrass rhizosphere microbial communities from Kellogg Biological Station, Michigan, USA - S5-5 metaG | ecosystem: Host-associated > Plants > Roots > Rhizosphere > Soil | place: USA...
AGCGAGGAGTGGCGCAACCTGGACAGAGGGTTATTAAGAGAAAGGTTCTTTCGAGGGTCTTATAAAATCGAAACATTTCACGCAGATGCACGAAGCATGGTTGAACATCTTTGCGCCTTTGCGTGAAATGTTTTTTAATAACTATTTAAAATCCTTCCGGTGAATGATCAGAGGAAAGAGCAAAATTAAACCGAGTAAAAAATAAAACGCGAGATCGACGGATGTGCGGTATTGATACCAAAAGCAGGCTCCGAAGACGGTGAGCGCCGTACCGATCAGCATCGCCTGGGTCCATGCCTTTCTTTGTAATCTTCTTAAATCACCAGAAAGAAAGAAAAGCCAAATCGCCACGAGTAAAAGCAACATGCTCGACAAACTTCCTCCGATCATGATTGGTGACGCGTAGTGGCGTTCGATATCTCCTGTTGTAATGGCAATGACAAGATTATTGACGTTGATAGCTCTCGCCAGGGCAGCGATGGTGAGTGCAAGGCCAACGATAATGGCGCAGCGATAACTAATTTTGTTTTCCTTCATTCACTGAAGTTAATAATGTAAGCAGAAACGGTTATTATCTTACCGTCAATGGCATGTCCACTGCAAGTCTCTTTTTTCGGTTCGCGATGTCCCAGGCACAGTAGAAGACCAGCTGAGCTCTTTTGGCAAGCAAATTATAATTTATTTTGTCGGGAGTGTCAGATGGTTTATGATAGTCTATATGTGACCCGTCATAAAAGAATAGGATGGGTATGTGTTTACTGGCGTAGCTATAGTGATCACTTCGTTCAAAAATATTTTCCGGGTCATGCGGACTATTAAACTTCCGGTCTAGTACTAAATCAGTATATTTTTTGTTAGCCGATTCGACAACCTCAGTAAGGTCTGAACTTAACCTGTTGTCGCCAACGACGTATACGTAGGGATGTGAACTTGTGTCGTCATGTGCCGTATCGACGCGTCCGATCATATCCATGTTTAGGTCAACAATTGTTTTATTTAATGGAAAGACGGGATTATCGGCATACAGCTTCGAACCCCACAAGCCTTCCTCTTCGCCCGAATGAGCCAAAAATAATATGCTTCTGCGCGGTCCTCGCCCTTGTGCTTTTGCCCTGGCAAATGCCTTTGCAATTTCCAACAAACCAACGGTACCCGAGCCATCGTCATCTGCACCATAATAAATCACGTCACTATATTTTCCGACGTGATCATAATGCGCCGATATGATCACCAGCTGATCCTGAAGATCTGACCCTTCAAGATACCCCAGTACATTACTGGCAGCCATCTTTTCGGTTGATTTGTTGAATTGAAGTGATATGTTTTTATTGTATGTGTTGGTTTGTGGATGGCGCTTATTTATTTTATCGAAATCTCCTCCCATGATAAATTTTGCGACAGTTGGGGAAATATAGTATGTGTTAACGCGATCGGTCTTGCCCTCGGGCTGTTGGTATAATTCACCTCTCTGTTGCAATTGCGGCCTTGGAAAATTATTGGCGATTATCATTAGTGCGGAAGCGCCATGGGCTTTTGCCGCATCCTGCTTCGCATATGGATTGAATCCTTTTCGATTAATTTCCGCCTGTAATAGATCGCTGGGATATCCATCCAGTGCAAGTACAATTTTATCTTTTGTATCTAAGTTTTTGTAATCATCATACAGCTCGTCGCTAATGCCATAACCCACGAATACGATCTGGCTATCAAAAACAAGGGATGTATTGTTTTCGAAAAAGTTCGCATCAAAATCTGTCGATACCCCAAAAGATTTATTGTTGATCGTCAAACTGAGCGCCGTTAATGAATCACGATAGACTGGAAAATTCATTTGAAATAAATTACCAATGCCAGGCTTTAAACCGATCGTACGGAAATAGTTTTCAATATACGATGCAGCGCGATGTATCCCCGGGGAACCGGTTTCTCGTCCTTCAAATTCACGACTCGCAACTTTAAACAATTTATTCTTCAGGCTGTCGGCATTAATTAAGTCACCGAAGTTTTTTGCATCATCACTTTTTTGGCCAAGTACAACAATCTGCAGGACTAACAGGAGAAACGAAAATAGTAGTCTCATTAAAACATTTTTATACCGGTCGATTTTTTCAAATATAAATCACTAACGGTACTGTAAACGCTTTTGAACAGGCTTTTGATATGTAGGGGATTTGAGAGAGTTGGCAGTTGGCAGCGGGCAAACTCATTTGTAATTTTTATCATGGGCCTGCTCACTGTCAACTGCAAACTGTTCTCAGGAGTTATTTCATTTTAGAGATATCTGCCGGGCTTAATGGCGGCGGCACCTTGTTGCTGATTGGTGGTTGCGACTGCAAATAAGCAAACATGGCTTTAAGGTCTTCATCAGTATACTTTGCAACGGATGGCCATGGCATAGGTGGAAGAATAGGACGTCCGCCCTCTTGCCCCAAATGTTTCCCGGTTCTTAGTGTTTTAATAAACACATCTTCGGTCCATGCACCAATGCCAGTTGCGGTGTCCGGAGTCAGGTTTGCAGCATACGATGCGCCGAACGGGCCCGCAAAGGAAGTCATATCAGGTCCAATCAGCATCCATCCGCCGGGTACCAAGACTTTTTTATCGATCGGTAAATTTGGCGAAGCAGCGGGATGTCCGGATAGATACTTTGTAGTGTCTGGGATTGGTCCTGCAGCTGTGAATATTTTTGGCGCATGACAGTCACTGCATGAACCGGCCGTAATAAGATATTTGCCACGTGATACCAGGTCGGCTTGTGACATGACTTTCGGTGCGGGAGCGGTTTCTGCGGTCGTAGTAGGGGATGACTGATTACATGCATACTGAGTCGTCGAAATCGTGACGACTGAAAACACAATTCCAATCGACACCCAGGGGAGTTTTCTCATAATAGTTGTTTTAATGGTTAATAAAATCTAGCGTGGTAGGAGGCAGGAGTTCTCACATCAGAGAAGCACCACATGAAAATAGCAATTTCTGCCAGATAAAAAAATTTTGTTGAGCGCGAAGTAAATATAAATGTGGAAATGTGAAAATGTGGAGATGTGGGAATTCTGAAGGCCAACCTTGGTCAAAATTGATGTCGTATTCATGATCAAAGATTGGCCTTCAGAATTCTCACATCTCCACATTTTCACACTTTCACATTCATCACACTTTTACATTTTCCATTTCCACATTTGCTCTCTTCTGTCAACGAATTTCGCTTAACTCAAGCCATCGCAATTCTTTTTCGTCGAGCAGTGAAGTAATTTCTCCTATGCGGAGTGCATATTGTTGCAGTTGTTCGAACGACCCTTTCCCGCCGTTGAGTTTTTCGGTAATGATAGATTTCTCCGAATCGAGTGCTGCAATTTCTTTCTCCAGAGATTCGAATTCTCTCTTTTCTTTGTAGGAGAGTTGTTTTTTATCGGCAGTTTGCGTCTGAACCGCCGATGTAGCTACTTGCTTTTCCCGATTTGCACTTGAAGCAATTTCTTTTACCTCACGTTCAGGTATATTCGCTGTCTGTATCCGGTATGCCGTATAGTTCCCCGGGAAGTCCTTTATGACGCCATCGCCTTCCATCACAAAAAGATGATCGACCAACCTGTTCATGAAATAGCGATCATGCGAAACAATCAAAAGGCATCCCTGGAAATCATTGAGAAAATTTTCAAGCACACCTAACGTAGCAAGATCAAGATCATTCGTGGGCTCGTCGAGTATCAGGAAATTTGGATTGCGGAATAAGATAGATAACAGGTGTAGTCTTCTCTTTTCGCCACCGCTTAATTGGGATATATAAGTGTATTGCTGATTAGGTGAGAATAAGAACAATTGAAGGAATTGCGCTGCGCTGATTGATCCGCCATTTGCCAGCGGAAAATTCTCTGCGATGTTTTTTACAAATTCAATGACACGCATGTCTTCTTTGATCACCAAACCCTGCTGTGAATAATAACCAAAGACAACTGTTTCCCCGATATTAACTTTTCCGCTATCCGGTTCGTCAATTCCTTGTAAAATATTGATGAATGTCGATTTTCCAACTCCGTTCCTTCCGACAATTCCAACACGCTCGCCTTTTTTGAAGGTATAATCGAATCCTCTTAGAATAGGTTTGTCATCATAGGATTTGTATAGTTTTTTCAATTCAGCGATTTTGCCACCGAGCCTGCTCATCTTCATTTGCAATTCAACCTTTTCATCTTCTATGCGCTGTTTTGCTTTCGCTTCAACATTGTAAAAATTATCCTGGCGACTTTTGCTTTTCGTTGTTCTTGCCTTTGGTTGCTTGCGCATCCATTCCAATTCCTTTCGATATGTATTTTTTGCTTTATCAGTGCTTGCCATTTCACTTTCAATCCGCGATGATTTTTTTTCGAGGAAGTTTTCGTAGCGCCCTTTATAAATCACAAGCTGGCTGCGATCAAGCTCCCAAATTTCTTCGCATACTGCATCGAGAAAATAACGGTCATGCGTAACCAAAAGCAGTGTGATGTTTTCCTGGTTCAAATAATGTTCCAGCCATTCCACCATTTCAACATCAAGATGGTTGGTTGGTTCATCCATTATCAGCAAGACATGTTTGTGCTCGAAACCAATGTCTATAAGGACCTTTGCAAGTGCGACCCGTTTTCGTTGACCGCCAGAAAGCGTACTGACTTTTTGTTGAAGATGATGAATATTCAATTTCCCCAGGATCTGCTTTACTTTCGAATCGAAGTCCCAGGCACCCAATTCATCCATCGCTGCAATCGCATCGAATAACGCATTTTCATTTTCTTCATCCACCGCCGCTTCATAATTCTTTATAGCATTGATGACGGGGTGATTGTGATGGAAAATATTTTCTAATATCGTTTTGTCTTCAACGAATACCGGGTCCTGCTCAAACAGCGCAACGGTAACATCTTTGTGAATCCAAACGGAACCGTTGTCGGAAGTTTCTTTACCTGAAAGTATTTTTAGGAGAGTTGATTTACCGCTTCCATTTCGTGCGATCAGTGCAATTTTATCGCCTTCTTCAATATTAAATGTGATGTTTTCAAAAAGAGGTTTGATGCCATACGACTTGCTCAATCCTTCAACAGATACATAGTGCATGGCGCAAAGGTAAGTCCCAAATATGAAGTATTAATAAGAGGGAATGTGAGAATGTGAAAATATGAAAATGTGGAAATTGGCCGCGGGGCAAAGTTTGGTTTCACACAAAGCCACAAAGTAAAATCAAGACACAAGGATCAGGCTATGCAGAAATGGCGCGTAGTTATTTACGATTCTTTGTTCCTTGATTTTCTTTGTGCCTTTGTGTGAAACCAAAGTTTGCCCAACGAGGCAATTTGGCCATTGATCTACGCTTGCTTAATCAATTCAATAGCGCAATGAATTTTGACATCGTCTGATACAACGATGCCACCGGTTTCGGTTACGGCATGCCAGTGTAATCCAAATTCTTTTCGATTTACTTTTCCATTGATGCTAAAACCAGCTCTGGTGTTTCCCCAGGGGTCCTTAATGATACCGCCGAATTCAACATCAAGTTTGATCGGTTTTGTAGTGCCGCGAATTGTTAGATCGCCATATAGTTCATAGGATCCATCGTGGTCGACAACTTCATATTTCGTGGCAACAAATTTCAGCTGAGGGAAATTCGCAGCGTCGAAGAAATCGGGAGATTTCAAATGTTGATCACGTTGTTCTGCGCCGGTGGTGATTGAATCAATCTCCGCAGTGAAAGTTGCTTTTGCCGTCATGAAGTCTTCACCTTCTGTTTCCACGTCAACAGTGAAATTTTTGAATTCTCCACTGACGTTCGTTATCATCAGGTGCCTCACTTTGAACTCCACTTCGGAATGCGCCGGATCGAGTGTCCATTTCGTCTTTGCCATATGTTGGATATTTAATGTTTAAACAACGAAAATAGCATTTCTGGAAGAGATTGCCAAAAGAAGATCAGGTAAGAGGAAAGCTGTATAAAAAAGGGGTTTTAATAAAGGGGTATGTAAGGAGGCAAAAGATAAGAAGGTCCGGTGCCGTATATTTTGCATCAAGCCTATTTCTTATTATCTTTTCCGCCAAACAATCGATTGAAAAATCCTTTCTTCTTCTTCTGTGGCTCAGGCTTTTTGTCGGCGTCTGTTACAGTGAGATTGCTCACGCCAGCTTTGTTATCAGTGCCTCGAGCTTCTTTTAGTACTTTTTCTTCGTCGCTGGAAAGACGTGAATCCAATGGAATCTTCGGAGAACTTGTATCGAGATATTGATTGGCGTTTCCATTTCCCTGGTTGTCGCCTTCAGCACCCGGAGGAGGGGTTGTCGGAATATTATTCATGTATTCCAGCATCTGGTTCTTCATGTCTTCCGGCTGAATAAACTTCGCTTTTCTATTCAGACCAAGGGTATTGTCAGAGAGCGCTTTTGTGAAGAAGTATTCCCAAATAGGTCGTGCGGCTTTACCACCTTCACCAAGTCCGCCGTCGAGACGAATGAAGTTATCATCGCAACCGATCCAAACGCCTGCTAATAACTGTGGCGTATAACCGATAAACCACGCATCTGTATTATCGTTCGTCGTTCCGGTTTTTCCACCCATTTCAGCAATGCCGAGTCGGTCACGCAATCCTGCAGCCGTTCCCACGTCAACCGTTCCCTGCATCATACGGCACATTGTGTAGGCCGTATTTTGACTGATGACTTCTTTGCGTTCCGTATCAAAACGATCCAATACATTTCCGTTCTTGTCTTCAATACGTGAAATATAATATGGCTTTGTACTAAAACCGCCTGCAGGAAACATGCTGTATCCCCACAACATTTCATATAAAGAAATATTCACGGCACCCAAACAAATGGAAGGGTACGGATCCAACTTCGATTTGATGTTTACGTTCTTTAAAAAATCAACAAAACGTTTCGGTGTTACTTGTTTCATGACATAGGCCGAGGCGCAGTTCAATGAATGCGCCAAAGCGGTAGCCATCGTTACTCCGGCGCCATCTCCTTTACAAAGTCCTCTTGCCGGCACCATTCCATAACCTTCAAAATTTTGCGCCTGGTTTTCCAACATTGTTTCCGGAGTAAATCCGGCATCCTCGATGGCATCGGCATATAACAGCGGCTTGATGGAGGAACCGACCTGCCGTTTGGTATTAATGTTCGCGTGATCGTATTTAAAAGTGCGAAAATCAATTCCACCGACCCATGCTTTTACGGCGCCACTCATCGGATCGACAGCCATGAATGCGGTCTGGATCATTTGCCGGTGATATTTAATCGAATCAAGCGGTGTCATCACAGTGTCCTTTTCTCTTTTGGCATTCCATGCAAATACTTTCATTTGCACAGGCACATCAAAAGTTTTGCGAATATCTTTTGGACTCATTCCCTCATCCTCCAGATTTTGCCAACGGTCACTGTTATGTATAAACGATTCGAGTGTATTTGCGTGATCCTTCCAGGGGAGACCTTTTTTAATGCTGTTCTGAGCATTCAAAGCTTTTTGTAATAGCGGCAATTGTTTTACTACGGCCTCGTCAGCAAGCAACTGCATGCGCGGGTTAATGGTTGTATATATTCTTAAGCCGTCTTCATATAAATCATATGGTTCGCCTGTTGCCGGATTCTTATGGTCCTTACACCACTTCTTCAGTTCATCCCGAATTACGTCTCTGAAGTAGGGAGCAAGACCGTTATTCTCATCAAGCTTTTTATAATTCGTAAGATCAATCGGCTTTAATTTTAGTTTGGCGCCGTCTGCTGCAGTTACAAAATTCTCTTTGACCATCCTGTCTATCACTGTATTTCTTCGATCTATTGCACGTTTCGGCGACAGTCTTGGATTGTATAAGTAGTTTCCCTTCAACATTCCGATCAGCAATGCCGCCTCATCGACCGTCAATCGGTCTGGTTCTTTTGAAAAGAAAGTGCGTGATGCATTGCGAATTCCATACACGTTGTCACTAAAAGGAACTGCATTGAGATATAGTGCAAGAATTTCTTCTTTCGTGAAATTTCTTTCAAGGCGAATAGCAATGATCCATTCTTTTAATTTTTCAATACCGCGTTTGACGCGATTCTTCGAACCCTGACCCAACATGTACTTCGCCAATTGTTGTGTGATTGTACTTCCGCCTCCATCACTTCCAAATTTTACAACCGCGCGCATTACGCCCCAACCGTCAATGCCCGAATGCTCATAAAAGCGTTTGTCCTCCGTAGCGAGTAGCGCATTGATAGCATTTTGAGAAATATCCTTGTACTCTACGTTGCTTCGATTGCTCTTGTCCTTGTAATATTTTCCCATTAACGTTCCATCATCAGCATAGACTTCTGACGCAAGCATGATGGACGGATTTTCCAGCTCCTTTAATGAAGGCAATGGCCCAAAGAGGCCAAAATTGATAAGAACAAGAAAAATAATGAAGATACCGAGACCGTATAAGAATACTCTCCAGAAAATTCGAACGGATTTAGACATATTGTTTTAAAGTTGAGATATCAGAGCTATGATAATATAGCAAAAATCCTACCCGTTTTGTTCTATCAAATCCGGGTCAAAGCGAACAGAATAAGTTAAATTAATACCAGGTCGTTTCGACAGCTATCCGCACCTGATTCGTCAAGGGATTAAACGTCAAAATTTACCCGGGAAATATGCCGTTAAGAATTTTTTATAGTTAATTATGTCTTTATTATTTTTTAACACTTCCAGGTTATCTGTGCTGATAATCATGAAAGAATATTTGGCCGGAGGAAGCCAGGGAATGACTTCCCGTGGTGCAACTTTCTGCGCTTTTTCGGCATATTGCAAGGCTGCGGCTGCATTTTCAAAACCGCTGATGACGACGAGTTTTGTCGTATCATCCAGCGCGATATTATTTATCTCATATGTCTTATCATAATAGGTTTCACGATTATAGCGGGTAAACGCATTTTTGGTCTCCGTTACATACACGGGATCGACTTTATTCATGAGAATAGCCACGCCATGAGTCTTTTCAGGTGCGTATGTAAAAGCAGATATAAATCCGGGGATCTTTTTAACGGCTTGTGCACTGTCCGTTTTTATTTTTGGTTTCGCCAGTTGACCGCTGTCAGTAACCGGCTTTGCTTTGATATCAACTGCTTTTGGCGCCGGTGGAAGGGTAATGATTGCAACCGATTTGGACGTGTCAACTGTCACACTATCATCCGTGGCTCTTTGAATATTTAGATTGGTCAGGTAATCTTCGATTTGTTTTCTTCGCCCAAGTACATCCAACAGCGTTTTTGCCTTAATTGCCATTGGTGTACCGGCATATTTTCTAATTATGTTTGAAAGCTCAGCTTTCGCCGAACTGTCCTGCCGATTGTGAATAAAGTATACGGACTCTATATAAAGCAATTGTGGTGTCCAATATTTTTCACCATACAAACTGTCCGCTTCTTTTTTTGATGCAAGTGCCTGATCAAAATTTCCCTCGATGAATTGACCGTAAATTTTTTCGTATTGCCTCGTAGCATCCGTTTTAATTAATTTTTCCGGATCGGCAGACGCAGGATTTTTAATTACAGCGATGTATTTTCCTGAAGGGTATTTTTGCTGCATCAATTCAAGGACCCTTGCTGCGTTGGTTTCGTCATTTATTTTTTTGTAACAATAGTAAAGATGGGACAAAGTCTCTTCATAATAACGGGTCTGCGGAAATTTTACGAGCAGGCTATCATACGCGCCGATCGCTGCGAGATAATCTGGCAACAAATCCTGGTATGAGCGTCCTAAAACGAATAAAGCATTTTCGACGGAATCCATCGACTTCTTCATTTTTTCGGGAGTCAGGGGTATATTAACGAGCAGGGCCTCTGAAGTTATTTCCGTTGGCGTCTGAACCTGGCCGTTATCTGTTGCTGTCGCTTCAATAGGTTGCCCATTTGGCGTCGTCACTTTTTGGCGGGAAATCATTGATGCGACATTCCAGTTGTCTACATTCGGGCGGTTTCCCCATTTTGATTTGAATTCGCTAAAACCTCTTCCTTTGAGTGAATTGTTATAAAAATACCAATCGCCACTTGTGTTGCTGCTAAAAAGATCCGTGGGCCCGTTATTGCTGTTGAAAGAAAAATTTTGCCCTCCTGGTTGTTCTTCTTCTGAAAGACCTTGTTGTTTTCGCAACGACCTCACAATTTTTTTGATATATGCGTTTCTTTCGGCTTCCGGCATCGCAGCAATCCTTTGCAAGCTATCCTGCCGGTCAATAATGTTTAATGCATTGGCGATCTTTGTCAGCGCATTTTTCTTTTCCTGGAAAGATTGCAAATTTTCTGCGACGGTTGGATTGCCAATGTTCACGCTGTCATAATAATTCTTTGCAAGCTTGTAATGTTTTTCTTCAGCTTCAAGATCTCCCAACAATAAAAAAGCTTTATCTCGCGTAAGGCTTCCCGGAGTTGCTGATTGAGTCGATTTTATTAAGAATTTGATGGCTCCATTTTTATCTTTTCTTTCGAGTTCCATTTCTGCGGCGGCATAATAAATGATGTCGCGATACGATTCATAGGTTTCTTTGCGCGCCATTTTTTGCAGGGCATCGACGTTTTTCTGAACGTAATCATTGCCGGCTTCTTTACCACGATTCTGGCGGATTGCATTGAGTCGTGCGTACACATCCATGACAGGATCATAGGTGTGTTGTATAGATCTTTCATAAAAAGTTTTCGCCAGATCATGTTTGTCGGTGCGCTCATACAATTGTGCGATCAGGTATTCCCAGCGTGCGAGTTCCAACCTGTCTGCCGCGTTATCCAGTGCTTTTTCAAGATGAAATGCAGCGCTGTCATACATATCCTTTTTATAAAACCAGTAAGCCTGCATTTCTTCAAGGTCAGTTTTCAATCGTTCAGGAAACAAGGGATCTTGGCGCAGCGTTTGAATTCTTGCAGCAGCTTCTGACATTTGGCCTTTCGTAATAAATGTTCGGATTTGCCATATCAGCGATTCGTTGCGGCTGGGTGGAAGACTGAAAGTTCTTTTTGCAATATTTCTTTTTTCGTTGGTGGATACCGTAAGTGAATTGCCACCTTCGTCTGCATTAGCATTGCTTCCAATCGTTTTTAAATATCCCCCTTCTTCTTTTGGACCGAATGCATAGTTGATAAATTGAAAGATGATGGACGCGGAATCCAAAGTATTTCTATAATAATATGCGCGACCCATCAACATATACATATTATCAACCCAATCATTTCTAAGATCGTGTACCAGCACGGCAGTATTCACCCTGTCAATCACTGAATCGAGGTTTCTGCGGTCTTTGGAAATGATATCCAGGCTGTAGTTATAAAATGGAATGAGCTTCGTAAAATCGTCGTGGTATTGCGATTTTGCTCTTGCCAGGATATCATTGAGTTTATTATTTGCGTTAAAGTAATAATTGTAATGGGTGATAGTGTTCTGGATGAAACGCCTTGGGACCTTGAATTTGGTTTCTTCCGTTTTTTCGTAACCGAGCTTACGGTTTTCATATTTCTGTGGTTTCTTCACGTCATATGTGATGCCTTCCTGGCCAGCTGCCTGTAGAATGAAGAAATTCGTAAGAATGAAAATGATAAGTGATTGGATGGTGAAATGGGGCTTATTGACGGTGCGATGTGGAAACGGTTTGGCAATGACATGCCATTCCTTTGACAATCTCCGATTGAAAAAAAGATAATATTGTTGAAGAAACATCAGGTTGATGATCCGTTTCACCTCGTCCATTTAAATTTGCGCCGCAAACTATTTCTTAATAACTGATTTTCAAGAAAAATATTTTGTTAATGTGCACATACTGTGGGCTGTACATTTTCATCAAGTTTTGCTATCTTTAAAACGCAATCCCCAACTATGGCCAAATTCGATGCCAATTCCACCTTGAAACGACTGCAAAACCGGTACAGGCTTGTGGTGATGAATGACGATACTTACGAAGAAGTGGTGACCTTTAAACTTTCAAGACTCAGTGTTTATGTATTTCTCAGTACAGTTTTCGTGTTACTGACGGGACTGACCGTTGCCCTCATCGTTTTCACTCCACTGAAACTTTATATCCCCGGATATGGAGATATTAATAATACTAAGGAGCTTCGTGAACTAAAAATACGTACTGATTCGTTAGAGAACGAAATGAGATATCGTGACCAATATTTCCAGAGTTTACAAAACGTGTTGCAGGGAAATGCGGCGGTTAAAAAGGATACGACCTCTCTTGCAATTCCGAAACCCGAAAAAATTAACGACTAAAATCTGATACCATGTTTAATGCAAAATCCAAATCTGACGGGCTTACTGAAAAAGCTCCATCAGGCAGCGGCAGCGCCAGCCTCATCGGCGCCGGTACATCCATGAAAGGCGATATCACCAGCAACGGTGATTTGAGAATTGATGGTACTTTAGTAGGCAACATTCATTGCAGCGCAAAAGTGGTTATAGGTGCAAATGGTGTTGTTGAAGGAGATATCAACGGTCAGCAAGCCGATATCATGGGAACTGTTACCGGGACTATTAAAGTTAAAGAATTACTTCAGTTAAGAAGCAATTGCGCAGTGAACGGCAACCTCCAATCAACAAAATTGCAGATAGAGCCATCAGCCAGTTTTAATGGACAGTGCCATATGATTCCGGAAGAGACCAAACCATCAGGAAAAGCATCCCAGGAATCCAAGAAAGAAGTCATTTCGCAGTCGCCGCAGATTGCAATGTCATAATTATTTCTACATAGGGGCAGGTGTCTCGTGGTAAGCAATCGCTGACCACTGGCTACCTGCTACTCGTTACTTCGCGACTTTAATTTAGCTTTGCGCAAAACCGGAATGAATGCCTGCTGAACCTGCGCAAATTAAAAATCGAGGTAAATCCATTGCGCCTTTTATTATCCTCTTTGTTGTGCTTGTCATCATTTTATATGTATTGAAAATGTATTGGACGGAAGTAAACGACGCTTTCGCCGTACTGATGGTTGGAAATTTCATTTTATTCCTGGCGACCATATTTTCATTTTTTCTTTATAGAAAATCCCTTCACGATAATAACCCTAATGTATTTGTGCGTTTTGTTTACGGAGGAATGTTGTTGAGAATGGTCATTTGCCTTGCTGCAGTTTTGATTTACGTTTTCATTGTGAAAGCCAATGTGAGTAAATTTGGTTTGTTTGGATGTTTTGTTTTGTATTTCATTTATACTTTTGCTGAAGTAAAGAAATTAATGCAATTAAGCAAGCAGCAGAAAAATGCGTAAGAAAGAGGCGCCGCTCTCATATCTGCAAAAATATTTACCCGAGGGTTCTGCACAACTCGTCTACAACTATCTCCATCACTATAAAATTCATCTGACGATTACGCGTGAGCGAAAATCGATTTTGGGTGATTATCGTCACGCTACTCATTTTGATCATCATCGTATTAGCATCAATGGCAACCTAAATAAATATGCATTTCTCATCACGCTGATCCACGAGCTGGGTCACCTCGTCACGTTCATGCAATATGGCAACCATGTTCAGTCGCACGGAAGAGAATGGAAGCTGGCCTACAGGCATATCCTGGAAGATTTCATTCGTCTCAATATTTTTCCGAGTGATATTCTTCATGCTTTCAAAAAATCAATTCACGATTTGCCTGCCAGCAGTTGTGCAGATGAGGACCTAATGCGCGTGTTGAGAAAATACGATCAGAGCTCCGAGGGACTTATGCTGGTGGAGCAAATTTCAGAAGGAAAACTTTTCAGCATCGACAACGGAAAGATTTTTAAAAAAGGAAAAAGAATCCGCAAACGTTTCGAGTGCGAGGAAGTTGCTACCGGTAAGGTGTACTTATTTAGCCCAATCTATGAAGTAAAGGTCGTGTAAAACTTATCCACATCATGCAGCCGTTGTGATTTGAACGTGGTCTGATAAACGGAAAATGAGGTATGGGGTGACGGCTATGGCGTGCTTCATTATCCAGAAGGATTAGTGGGTTATCCCTCTCACCTCATACCACTCACCTCAATCAAGGCTCGTTTTTAATCGATATCCTTCATCATCCATATATCGCAGCCAAAATGGCCTGTGTTTCCTCGGGGACCTGTTAAATGACGAAACCCCATTTTTTCATAAATACCAACTGCCTTCTTCAACTCAGGCATCGATTCAAGGTATACATGTTTATATCCTACCTCTGTGGCAAATTGGAGACATTGTTCGATCAGATGTTTACCAAGTCCTTTTCCACGAGCTGTGGGGAGAAGATACATTTTTACAAGTTCACAAGTGTTTGCATCAAGTCCGGCCGAGGGGAAAATGCCAGCTCCACCAACGACTTCATCGTTAATTATCGCCACATAATAGGCGCTTTTTTTTGTCTGGAATAATTCGAACAAATGATCGGTGGTTGGATCGTAGAATACGGTTCCGGGCCTGTTTGCGCCGAATTCGGCAAGCGTATTTCTAATGATTACTGCGAGTGCGGGGTTGTCGGCAGGTTCTATTTGCCTGATGATTATATTATCCACTTCACGAAGATAATGAAGTCAATTTTCCTTTCCCGGCACCAGATCCGGAAAGGAAAAATGCATTGGCTGAAGTCGGCGATTTTTGGATTCGACTAGCTAAGAATGGCCATTAAACTGTATAGAATAATAAGAGAAACGACGATAATAGCGAGGAATGGTTTGTGTGCTTGTTTCATAGTTGGACTAATTAAATTTTCATATGGAATAGGATAACGGTAAGATAGAAAAAATATTTTTAAGATGCAATTCCTGATCGCGGATTACGCGGAATTTGGGGCGGATTTTCACGGAGTGTCAGAACCGGGCGGTTATTAAGACCTTTTGAGTGGATGAATGGCGTGTTTATGTCCATCAGCATATGTCTGGCATAGGTCACCCATATGTAAACCATAAGTCACCCATAAGTCACCAATAAGTAAAGCATAAGTAAACCATAAGTAAACCATAAGTAAACCATAAGTAAACCATAGGTCAGGCATAGGCTAGGCATAGGCTGAGCATAGGTTGACCATAGGCTATATAAACGATTGCCAGAGAATTCGCTGGCGTTGAAGAATAAAATTGCGATGGATAAAATCCGGCTATTTCATTGAATTCATATCTAAAAGTCAGAATACTCTGTCGGATGCATTAACATAATATCCGCATGAGAAACATTATGCTGGTATTCCGGCATTGCTACCAGTTTTTTCCATTGGGGATCATCGGAAAAACTTTTCCAGTGTTGATCGTGGGACTCCATGTTTTCAAATGTGGTCATATACATCAGGTTTGGCATCTTGGCGCCGGAAACGACCTCTGCGTAAAAAACAGCATTAAACCCGAGTCTTTTGAAAAGGCCGATCTCATCTCCATCATTGAACATCTTTACTTTATTTTCATACAATTTTTCAGTTGGTCCTTCATAGCTGCGCAGTTCATAAATTCTTTCATTTTTTGGTCCTTTCAGATCAGGAACTGCAAATCCCGGCATTCCCGGGAAAGCAAGCAGTAATATGGATTGAATTCGTTGATAGGGAGCACTATCGTAACCGGCATCTATATAATTTTTGCCATCGGCGAGATACTGATTATCTTTTGCGAGTATTTGCGGGAGTTTGGAAAATTGATCGAGCGATTTAAATGGAATCAGTACATAAATGTGTCTGATTGCCGCCGTGTCATTTCCAAGTTGTCTGAATACACCCACTTTTCCGATACCGGCGCGATGCAATGCAGGCAGAAATGCCTGCTGAAGAAACTGCTCAACTTTTTCTTCCTGCTCTTTATTTTTTAGCTCATACACCTTGATTTGAAAAAAGGTCCGGTCAGCCGCAAATCCATGATTTGATGGCGCAATACTTGTAAATAAGATAAAAAATAAAATAAAGGATGGAGGGGAAAAGCCTTTTCTTCTCATACAACGGTTTATTAAAGTGATTGAATGATGAATCGCAAATGTAATTGATCACCCATAAAATTGGATAACATATCTTTTGAATTTAATGCAAGCTAGCCGATGACTGCAAAAACTGAGTTGCTGCTTATTTTGACACCCGGTTTTCCGAAGGACGAATCGGATACGAGTTGTCTGCCTGCCCAGCAGTCCTTTGTTCGTTCGCTACAAAACAATTTTCCATCGTTAAAAATTGTCGTGCTTTCCTTTCAATACCCGTTTTCGCAAGCAAAATATGTGTGGCATGGAATCGATGTCGTTCCTTTTGGTGGTCATGATCAACCTGGCATTCGTCGCGTGAGTGTATGGATGGCTGCATGGAACCAAATGAAAAAAATAAGGCGGGACCATCATATTCTTGGATTATTTAGTTTCTGGTGCACCGAATGCGCACTGGTCGGGAAATTTTTTGCGCGGCGCTATCAAGTGGAACATTATATCTGGATATTGGGACAAGACGCTAAAAAGAATAACAAGTATGTACAGTGGATCCATCCAAAATCTGAAAACCTGGTGGCGATGTCCGATTTTCTCGCAAAGGAATTTTTTTCAAATTATAAAATCAAGCCAAAATACGTTATCCCGAATGGAATTGATCCTTCATTATATAAAAACTCCATGTCAAAAAGAGATATTGATGTGTTGGGAGCCGGCTCATTAATTGGCCTTAAGCAATATGAAATATTCATCGAAATTATTTCTGAATTAAAAAAGCAAATGCCCGGGGTGCGTGCTATGATTTGCGGAGAGGGACCCGAACATAATAACCTGCAACAACTCATCCACAATCTTCGTCTTGAAAACAACATTTCGCTCGCAGGAAAAAAAGCACACCCGGAGGTTCTTCTGTGCATGCAGAGAAGCCGGATATTTTTACATACTTCTTCATACGAGGGTTTCTCTTCTGTTTGTCTCGAGGCACTATATGCGGGTGCACGGGTGATCAGTTTTTTCAAGCCGATGGCAGCCTGGATCAATCACTGGTATATCGTGCGTGACAAAGAAGAAATGGTTGAAAAAATAATTGAGTTGTTGAATGATCCCGAAGTAGATTATCGCCCTGTATTGCCATACCCGATGAAAGACAGCGCGAAAGCAGTAATGAATCTATTTAATTATAAAGAGCCCGCTATTTCCTGAATTCTGTCAGCTATTGCATCAAATGATAAATGACGATGAAATTGCTGCAGCACTTTTTCTTTTTCATTGACCATATTGATTTTTGTAGATCGCCTGAGTACCGCTGTTAATGCGTCTTCATTGCCCGGATCAAAAAGAAATCCACAATGCCCATCGTTCGTGATTTTAACAAAAGAAAGAATATTCGTTGCAATAGGAATGCATCCGCATGACATCGCTTCGCAAACCGCCACACCACTGCCTTCATAATGCGAACCGGAAATAATAAAATCTGCCGCGTTGTACCAGTACAACATTTTCTCATGATCGACTTTTCCGATAAATGTTATTGAATCCCGGGCAGAGTCCTTTGAATCAAGTATCTTTTTTAGATGCAATAATAATTCATCTGTATGGAATATCATATGGAGATGCGCATTCGGATGATCTGCAGCAAAGCGCAAAAAACTTTTTACAACAGTCACCGGATCTTTGTTTGTATCCAGCCTTCCGACCCATAGAAAAACGGGATTGCCTTTGGCGTTGATGACATTCAACGCTTCGTTTTTATTAAGCGGATAAAAGACGGACGAGGCTTCCATCACCTCGTGAATTTTCTTCCTGTCTTCTATAATTCCATGAGTAATCCAGGCATCACCCATCTGCAGCGCCGTAAACAGGTATGCATTGATGCATTCATCGGCCTTTTTTTGTAAGAACTTCCTAAGTCCCTTCGCAGGCAATTCAGCATGGTTCTGAACGATAATCCTGACCGACGCATCCAAACTTTTTCGCAATTGAATAATTTGAAAAGGGAAGTGCATGCCATGTACGAAAACTACGTCAGGTTTCAGTGCCTTCACATATTTGTGTAATCGAAATGGAAATTTCAGTTGCCAGTTTGAAAAACGGAGAAAATGATAGTCGACATTATGTTGAGAAAATATTCCTTCGTAATTGATTTGCTCGATGCTGATAACCTGGTTTTTTCTTCCGAGTGTTTCGAGTATGCCGGTGTAACCGCGAATGCGATATATCCAGTCCTCCGGACGGGTGAACGCCTCGTTTTTTCCGTAGCTTAGAAAAACAAATTTCATCGATGTCTAAATATAGGAAATAGGATTAATGATGCGTTGAGTCATTTTGTGAAGGGCCAACTTCAACGTTAACATGAGCGATTAAAATATATCAATATCCGCAAACGTAAACTTGATTTTGTCAAATGATATGTTAGCTCCTAAATCCTGGAACAATACCGGGAATGATTTGATCGGAGGATAGCGCGCGACAAACAACCATTCCAGGTGCGTATCGTGACATGAATGAAACAAGATTTTTTTCAGTCCAAGTTTTGAAGCAAGTATTTTTATTTTTTTCATTGTGTAATCGAAATCCTGCCCATTTAATTCCATATCGCCAATGACCAATTCATTTTTTATTTTAATCCATGCTGTCGCCTTGTCGATACGAATGACAATTGTATCACTGTACGTTTTATAATTCAGATACGCTTCATCCCGTAAGATTCCGGCGAAACCATCGATGATAACCGAATTCGGAACTCCTTTTTCTGTTGTCAGATATTTTCGCAATATCGAATTACTATATGCGGCATATATTTTCTTAAATAGCGGGAAACGATTGCTTAGACCTTTCCATGGAGCGGCCGAAACGGGAATTTCAAAACATTCCATGCTTTCCGTCATTTGCCATCCGAGTTTGGTGACGGCGCCGTGATATGAGTTTTGATTGGGAAATCCAAAGATGAAATGTAAGCCTGCTTTTCTGCACAATTCAAATGTAATCTTCGACAATTCGACAAACATTCCCTTGTATCTAAAAGCGGGATGCGTCATCGTATCGCCAGATTGCGCTGCCAAAAGGATTTCTTTACCATATTCAATAAAGCAGGGCATTACGCCGTAATAGGCCACGGCGATGCGATCTTTATTGTAGGCGACATATCCAAGCCATTCAACGCCTGTGTAAGCCGTGTTATATTTTTTGGAGTAATAATTTTTTTCCGGAGGTGCGCCGTACACCGCCTGGTGTAATGTTTCGAGATCTTTCAATTTTGCCTGGCTGAGTCGTTCAACGACATATTCCTTATTTTCTACTACGGGTTGCATATGTTCCTTTTATATTTGCGATCATCTGATTATTTACTGAAATAAATGGGTTGACGGTAAAACGCTCACGCATGGTGTCGTCGCTACTGTCTTCATCGAAAAGAAAATCTGTTGCGAGTAATTGTATGAAACCGGCACGTTTTGCTGCAGCGACTACTTCTCGCGTGTATGATCCATATGGAAATGCGATGGCGCTTATGTCGTTGCCGGTAATTTTTTCCAGGTATTCTTTTGATTGAATCATTTCTGATTCCGCCTCGCGGGCACTCATCTTTGAAAGGTCATTGTGATAATATCCATGTGAACCGATCGTCGCCCATTTTGAAGCTGCCAGCTCGCGTATTTGTGATTCGGTCATTTGAAGCCAATAGTCGTCCTCAGCGTGGGTATCCCTGAAAGGAGCGAATTGATATAATGTCCTCATCGATTCCTCTTTGATCGCAAAACCACCTGCACGCAGCGTGTCCTTCAAGCTGGCACTGGTTTTCACGGACAAATAAGAGTTGTGTCGGTTCTTCCTAAAAACTTCATTTCGAAAAACTATTTCGGCCGGGCCGTGCTTCCCCATGATCCCCATGAAATCGTTCCATAAAATATCATGCCCGGCTTCACGGATCGCGGTGATAAAAAAAGTTGCTGGTATTTTTTCGTCCTCCAATATGGGCAGAACGTACTTGTAATTATTGGCGTATCCGTCATCAAAACTGATGCAAATATTAAAGCGATCCGGATCGAAGCGCTTTTGGTAAAAATCATTGAGTGAAATGATATGAAAATGTTCTTTATAAAAATGGATGTGTTCGCGGAATGTTTTTAGTGGTAGAAAGATATTGTTGAAGCGCATTGGATCGTTCAGGCAAATACCATGATACAGAATGATCCTTGCACCTCTCGCTTCGTCAAAAAAAGATTTGTTCCATCCCAGCAACGAACCGATGTCGTTGTGCGTATAGCTTATTTTTTGTTGAACAGAAGTTATTATTTGTTTCGCTCTTTTCATTAATGTGTCAGACTTTTTCTCTCCTGTGTGCTTATCCTCCTATGTGGTGAAAAAAAATTACCACATAGAAGGATAGGCACATAGGAGAAACGCTATCAAAATTTGTCATACAAATCGAAAGATTAATTATTTCTAATTTACATGCATAAATGTTAAAACAACTCTAATGACCAGTATTATTCTACCGACGTATAATCGCGCAACGCTTTTGATGGAAAGCATCCAAAGCGTCTTGCAGCAAAGTTATACGGACTTTGAGCTGATCGTTATGGACGATGGATCTGACGATAACACGAGCGGTTTGGTTGGCAATATCCAGGACAGTCGCGTCAAATATCATCATATGCCTCGCAGCGGATACACGGGTCGTTTAAAGAACTTTGCCATTCGCCAGGCATTGGGTGAATACATCGCTTTTATAGATTCAGATGACATGTGGAAACCGGGTAAACTCGAAAGGCAAGTACAACTTTTGGAAGAAAACCCATCGATCGGCTTTTCGATCACGGATGTTACCACTTTCAAAGGCGATAAGATCCTTATCGATCATTCTTACCAACTTCAAGATACCACTCAATTCATAAATATTTTTCAAAAGATGAAAGAGAGCCGGTTTCTTGTATATCCATCTACGTTGATCATGAGGAAGAGTTGCTTTGAACGCACCGGATATTTTGACGAAACGATGCTTTCAGGCGATTTTCATTTTAATATGCGTCTCGCTTATCATTTTGATGCAGCAGTCATTTTTGAAACGTTGCTATGGCGGCGGGTACATGACTCAAATATGAGTGAACAAATACCGATTGAGAATTACAAGGAATTTGTTGACACGTTTGACTATCTATATAAATCAAAAATGATTGAAAAAAAATTTCAGCGCCAGGCAAGGAGCCTTGCACATTATAAATTGGGAAAGGTTTATGCATCGAAGGGTGATCAGAAAAATGCAAGAAGGCATTTTATGATTTCATTGAAGAGCAAATTATACAATCCTCCCTGCATCTATCATTTACTAAATACCTTGATGCCCGGCACGACGGCTTCGCAGGGTGCTTAAAAATTCAATGAAATCCACAATCATCAAATGGCTTTTTGGCGAACCGGTAATCAGGGATTATTCTTCGGTGTCGATCGCGAGTGATATCTGGGAGCATGTTTATCTTAAAGTGGAAAATGATTTTATAGATGTGTCGACACAACAATGGCTTTTAAGTCTGGATCCTGTTGTCATGGGCATATGGTCGAACAAAAACGCTTTTAATTTGCCCGGCACAGGGATCTATAAATTGTATTTCACCGATCGTGCTTCGAGTAGAAATGACGTAAAGCAAAATGCTGTTGCTGAAGTAGATCTTGAATTATTTGACAAGATAGACGAGCATGGTGGATCACTGAATTTATTTAGGGCAAAGGCAAGTTGTATCTATCATATTTCGCAGCTTAAGATCTCAATGCTGTTTTATAAGTTTTATAAGAAGCCAAAATTAACTTTCGATCATTTTAAATCGCTCGTTGCCACGCATAGTTATCCAAGAAGAGTGCGATTAATCTCGTTCCGGGATGGGGATTACTATAATATTTTCCCCATGGACCTGCTAGGAGATCTTGAAAATGAAAACAGGTTTGTGTTTGGACTTCGGCACAGTAATCATTCTCTGCCAAAAATTATCAGCACAAGAAAAATTGTTGTATCTGAATTCCCGGCGGATTGCAAAAATATCGTCTACCAATTGGGAAAGCATCATACGAGTCAGCCGCTGTCAATGGATTCGCTTCCGTTTGCTTCTATGAAGACAGAGAAATTTCAGTTTGATGTTCCGGAATGGGTGGAGAGTTACAAAGAAATTAATATTTTGAAAACGTTAAATCTTGGGAGCCATATGTTGCTTTGGGGCGAACCGGTGAATGAAAAGAGGTTTAAACCGCCAGCGGCTCATTTATTTCATATTCCGTTTTTGTTGCATTTGCGGAGGAAGAAATTTGGGGATCAATATGAAAACGCGTAGCGTAAAATGCAAGTTTGGGTTTCACACAAAGACACAACGAATGTGTTAGTGCCTTTGTGGTACTTTGTGGCTTTGTGTGAACCCAAAAGTAGCATTGAGAGCACAGGCAACTGCACCGTCAAATCTTCCGTAATGATTTTCAAGCCTTCAGAAGGAAAAATGAATAAAGTATTACTATTTAATCCACGGAGTGCGAAATACAAACCGAGGATACCGAATTCTATTTTAAGTATTGCAGCTTCAATTGAAGGCCTGTATGATTATGTAATTGTGGATGGTAATCTCGAAAATGATCCCTGGGAAAAAATTAACGGGTACCTTTCGCGAGGTGGATTTTCGTATTTCGGATGTACTTCCATGCCGGGGCCGCAGTTGCAGCAATCAATTCCTATTTCAAAAAAAATCAGAGAGCTGTACCCGCACATCATCACAATCTGGGGCGGTTATTTCCCATCCAATCAGTCGAAGTCGGTGCTGGATTCAGGTTTTGTTGATTTTATTATAAACGGACCTGGCGACAAGTGTTTTCCCGTGCTATTAAATGCACTTGATCATGGAGAGCCTTTTGATCAAATCAGCAATCTCATTTATAAGTCGGGCAACGAAATTATTAAGACAAGAAAAGACGAATTGTATAATCAGGATGAATTGCCCGCGCTTCCGTATGAAACTTTGAATTCATTCTATCCAATCAGGCGCTATCTCGGCTCAACATATCTTGGTTCGAAAACGATCGCTTATCACTCCAGCATGGGTTGTCCGTTCAAGTGTTCCTTTTGTGCTGTTGTTCCGATCTATAATGCGAGATGGAGCGGTAAATCGGCGGACAAAATTTATCGGGACATAAAATATTTGAAAGATAATTTCGGCGGCAATGCGATTGAATTTCACGATAACAATTTTTTTGTCTCCGAGAAAAGAACAGTTGCATTCTCAAAATTGATACGACCGGAAAATATGGTTTGGTGGGGTGAGGGGAGAATCGACACGATCGACAAATATTCTGATGAGTCGTTAGCGATCATGCGTGAGTCCGGTTGCCAGATGATTTTCTTTGGTGCGGAGACAGGCAATGATGAGATCCTGAAAAAAATGGACAAAGGGGGAACGCAATCGGCAGCACAGATAAAAACATTCGCTGCGCGAATGGCAAAGTTTGATATTATTCCGGAATATTCATTTGTACTCGGGACTCCTGCTGAAACGCCCGAGCAGGTGATGAAGCAAATCAATAGTGATATTGCATTCATCAAAGAAATCAAGTCTATCAATCCAAAAACGGAGATTATCATTTATGTGTACAGCCCGGTGCCGACTGAAGGATCAGACATGTACAACAAAGTATTGGCATCGGGATTCAGGTTCCCGGAAAAGCTGGAGGACTGGATCAATCCGCAATGGCAGCAATTTGATTTACGTAAGAATCCTTTGACGCCCTGGCTGACTCCCGAGATGATCAATAAGATAAAAGATTTTGAAACTGTACTGAATGGATACTATCCAACAGTATCAGACCTGCGTATGGTGAAGTTCAGGAGAAGGCTGATTCAGACAGTTGCGTCGATCCGGTACAAAACGGGAATTTATACCAAGCCTTATGAACTAAAAGCGTTGCAGATATTATGGAAATACAGGCAACCGGAAATTGAGGGATTTTAAATGAAGGTGTTTTGAATAAACTGTTGAAATATTTTGTCGCAAGAACATACCGTCCGCTCCTGGTAAGATATCTTTCCAAAACGCGTACTTATGTATTTAAGGGGATAGTACTTTCTATTCCCCAGCAGGTATTCCATCCGGGATTCTTTTTTAGCACAAAACTTTTGCTGAAGTATATCAGCCAGCTTCCGCTGAATCAAAAATCAATTCTGGAATTGGGTGCCGGAAGCGGACTCATTTCGATTTTCGCAGCAAAGCAAGGTGCAATTGTGACAGCAACGGATATTAATCCAATCGCCGTCGAGTTTCTGCAAATCAACAGGCAGATGAATGACGTAAACATGAACGTCACACATTCTGATTTGTTTGATGATATCAGCCTGCAGCAGTTCGATATCATTGCGATCAATCCACCGTATTATAAAAAGCAACCAAAAACAGATGCTGAGTACGCATGGTGTTGCGGTGAACGCGGAGAATACTTTGAGCGTCTTTTCAACGGACTGGGAAATTATATGCATGCAAACTCATCAGTACTCATGATACTTTGTGATGCATGTGATATAAAAATGATTGAGATGATGGCGAAGCGCAACAGTTTCCAAATGGAGTGTGTCTTTAAAAAGAAAAACCTGCTGGAGAGTAATTTCATTTTTAAAATCAGCCAGGAAAAATGAATGGTTCTACAAACAATATCAACAATAACTTATATGTGCCGGTTAGCGGCGATGTAGATAATTATTTCGAGCAACGATATATATTACTCCGGTTGAAGGAGCAAAGAATTTATACGGATGAAGAAGTATTTCAATTGCCGGAGATTCCTGAGGACCACCCGCATTTTCGCGAGTGGGTGATCCGGAAACAATCTTGCCGGCAGTTGATTTCGCGGCTCGAATCAAAAAAAGACATATTGAATATACTGGAAATCGGATGCGGTAATGGATGGTTGTCGTATCAATTGTCGCGCATCCCGGGAAGCAGGGTGATCGGACTTGATATAAACATGGTGGAACTACAGCAGGCGGCGCGGGTATTCAATACAAATTCAAAACTTAAATTTATATATGGTGATATCCGTTCGGGCATCATCAGTGATCTTAAATTTGATGCGATCGTCTTTGCTGCCTCTATTCAATATTTTCCATGTATGAAGGAAATATTGAATGCGGCCCAGGCTCATTTGTTTCACGATGGTGAAATTCATATTACGGATACACATTTATATAAACCAGGCGACGTGAATGATGCAGTCAACAGGTCAAAATCATATTTCAACAGTGTTGGCTTTCCGGAAATGTCGGGTTATTACTATCACCATTCTATAACCGAACTTGATTCTTACCCATGTAAAATATTGAGAAATCCTACCTCCGTTAGAAACAAATTGTTTGCAAAGAATCCATTCTATTGGATTTGCATTGGAAAAAAATAAAGGCATGCTGGATCAATCGATAGCTCATACAGTCAAACGTTTTAGGACTTTACAAACCGGGACGATTTACGCGTTGCCGATCGTGATCCTTATGCCGCATAGTGCCTGCAATTGCCAATGCGTTATGTGTGACATCTGGAAAGACAACCGGAATTTAAAACAACTCACGGAAGCAGATATTGCGGGATTACTTGGGTCGCTTCGGAAGTTTGGAACAAAGCAAATAGTGATGTCCGGAGGAGAAGCGTTACTCAATCCGAATTTCTTTAGACTCTGTGAGATGTTGAAAAAAGAAAAGATCAGGATCACAGTTCTTTCCACTGGATTAACTATAAAGCGAAATGCCGCAAACCTTGTGGAGCATACTGATGAAATAATCATTTCACTCGACGGCGATGAGAAAACGCATGATGCGATCCGGAATATTCCTGGTGCTTTTTTTAAATTGAAGGAAGGGATTCAGCATGTGAAGGCAATTGACAGAAATTTCCGTGTCAGTGGACGAACAGTGATTCACCGGTTAAATTTCAGGAGGTGGCCGGCGATTATCGATGCAGCGAAAGAAATCGGTTTGCAAAGTATCAGTTTTCTGCCAGCAGATGTGAGCAGTCATGCTTTCAATCGGGAGATCTTGTGGGATCAGACACGCCAGGATCAGATTTTATTGATGAAAGAAGAATTGCCGGAATTGCAATCGATCATTACGTCTGTTATTCACGACAATCATCATGATTTCAGCACGCACTTCATCGCGGAATCACCTGATAAGATCCAAAAGATTTATGACTATTACGCGGCGTTCTATGGATTGAATGCATTTCCATATAAAAAATGCAATGCGCCATGGGTATCGACGGTCATCGAGGCAGATGGAACTGTTCGTCCGTGTTTTTTTCATGCACCCATGGGAAATATTCGAGAGGAATCTTTATCGGAAATATTAAACAGCGATGCGTCGATACAGTTTCGCAAGACGCTCGATATCGATACCAATGAAACTTGTGCAAAGTGTGTCTGTTATTTGAATTTACCAACACGCATGAATCCCGCTGCTGTGCGGTAAAAACTAAACATGAATCAACCGAACAACGAAAATACTTTCAGCATAAAACCATTGCAATGGATCATGTTATTCGCAGTCTTGCAGATTGCCGTCGCCATGTTCACCAATACGCCGGGATTTTCATTTGACGAAGCGATGTGGCAATATATTGGGCGCAATTGGTTCCGTAATGGACTCGTTCCTTATTCCGGTGGTGTCGATAATAAATCTCCGCTCATCTTCGCTGTGTTTGGATTATCGGATAAATTGGCCGGTGTTAATTATTGGTTACCGCGCGTCTTCGGCACGGTCTGCCAATCGGTTGGAATTTTCTACGTGTACAAAATTGCAAGACATGTTGCCGGTGAACGTGCGGGTGTCATTGCACTGAGCCTTTATGGACTTTCATTACTTTGGCGCAGCGTTGGTTCGAAATACGTTTCCTATACTGAAACCTATGCGGTGACTTGCATTATCGTTTCATTTTATATATGGTTGGTCGGAATAAAGAACCGTAATTTTTTTATCAGTGGATTTATTGGAGGAATTGGAGCAGCTTTCAGATTATCAGCATTTTTTGGAATTGCAGCGATATTTATTTCGGCGGCGCGAAGAAATTTTAAATCGTCAGTGGTCTTTACTTCAGGTGTGATTGCAGGATTTGGCATTTTTATTTTGTGGATGATTGCTTGTGGGATCAGCGTCCATGATTTTATTTTTTATGCTTTTACAGATAATTTCGGGCCCGGCAGTCCCACTGATCATTCTGCCCTCTGGCGCATCGAAAATTTCCTCGACAAATTTTTCTATTCTGAACTGATCCTTTTTTACCCGGCAGTGATTGGATATTTTATGATCGTAAAAAAGATCGATGCATTTGGTATTTGGTTGATCTGTGAATTTGTAGGTATTCATATTATCGGGATTTACGATCGCGTGCATATGAAAAATTTCCTGCCGGTCTTATCTGTGATGAGCGCCGTATCTATTCAGTATTTCATCGACACCTATAAGATTTCTACAAAACAGGTTACACTCATTTTATGGATCACGTTTTTTCCGAAGCTGATTGAGCCATTTGTTGGACTAAAAAAATTATTCAAACCGCCGGCTGATAAATCCGAGAATTATTGTCGTGATGCTGATGAAAAACCCGACGAAGAGGCGAAGCGAAAACTTGGTTTATGGATCAGGGCAAATACTAAAGACACTGATAAGGTATATATCGGCGGCATGAGCGCGCAGGCGCAGGTATATACGGAAAGAGTTTCGCCGACCATTTATTTCAACTCGACGGAAACCGAAAGAGCGAAAGAGAGGTTGAAGAACGATTTGATTTCAAATCGTCCGACCCTTGTTGCGCTGCCTGTATTTGCTGATTACACACAAAACACGGGGGCAGAGATGCGTAACGTTACCAGCGGGTTCGTAAAAAAGCAATATCGGCAGGACACTTGTTTATATGGCTACGCTATTTACAAATTGATGAATCGTTGAAATCGTGAATGAATGAAAAAGATTTTATTTACACACTCATATTTTTTGCGTTTCGATCCCAAACAATGGGAAACGGGATTGCCTTATCCGCCATTGGGTACAATTTATGCGGCGGCATGCATGCGCGAGCTCGGATACGACGTCGAACTTTTCGATACTATGTTTTCGGAACAACCCGAAGAGATAATTTTTCGTCTAGAGACGATGAGACCTGATTATTTGGTGATTTATGATGATGGGTTCAATTATCTCACCAAAATGTGTTTGACGAATATGCGGGAAGCTGCCTTCCGGATGAGTAAGCTGGCAAAGGCGTATGGCTGTAAGGTGATTGTCTCCAGTTCGGATTCTACAGATCATTACTTGCAATATATCGACGAGGGTGCGGATTTTATTATTATGGGAGAAGCGGAGTTGACTTTACAGGAGCTGATCAGAACGCTTGATGTAAATGGAACGGACCTGAAGTCGATTGAAGGATTGGTTTTTAAAAACGATGCTAACGTGGTGAAAACACAAAAACGAAATGTGATCAAAGATCTCGACAGCCTGCCAACGCCTGCCTGGGACCTGATTGATATCGCTCCGTACCGGCAATCATGGCTAAAAAATGCGGGCTATTTCACACTCAATATGGCGACGACCCGGGGATGTCCTTTCAAATGCAACTGGTGTGCAAAACCAATTTACGGGAACAGGTACAATTCACGATCTCCCCAAAAGGTATTCGATGAATTAAAATTTCTGAAAGATAAATTTCAATTTGATCATATCTGGTTCTGCGATGACATCTTCGGATTAAAACCTGGATGGGTACACGAATTTGCGAACCTCGTAGAAGCCGGCGGTTTGCAATTTAAGTTTAAGATTCAATGCCGCGCTGATTTACTGTTACAGGAAAATTATATCATGGACCTTGCGAGGGCCGGGTGTGATAATGTGTGGATCGGTGCAGAAAGTGGATCACAAAAAATACTTGATGCGATGGATAAGGGAATAACCATTGACCAAATTCAGACTGCAACGGCGCTGTTAAAAAAACATAAAATCAAACCATCTTTCTTTATTCAATTTGGTTATCCCGGAGAGACGAAGGAAGATATTGGGAAGACAATTGGAATGATCAACCGATTATTACCACACGAAATTGGTATTTCTGTTTCTTATCCATTGCCGGGGACTGTTTTTTTTGAAAGGGTGAAGGACGAATTGAAACTAAAATCAAACTGGACGGACTCCGACGAGCTTGCGATCATGTTTAAGAACACATACAGCCCGGAGTTTTATAAGCGTTTGCATCGATACGTACATGCGCATTTTATCAGGATAAAAACGCTGGCCAACTTTAAAGCAGAATTTTCTTATCCGAAGCGGATGAATATGTCGCATTGGATAAAGATTATTAAAATGCCTTATTATTTCGCAAGTGAGTTGCTCTATAAATACAAACTTAAATATGTTTAGACATGTTGACGAGAACACCCTTTGACATACTCGCAGAAACCTATGATCAAAATTTCGTTCATTCGCAAACCGGGCATTTGCAGCGGGAGAAAGTCTGGTATCATTTGGATCCGTTTTTGAAGAGTCGCGGCCGGACATTGCGGATATTGGAAATAAATTGTGGGACGGGTGAAGATGCCATCAGGCTGGCGCAAATGGGACACGAAGTTGTTGGGACCGATGGTTCGCCAACCATGATTTCAGTAGCGTCAAATAAAGGTGACGCATTACGATTAGACAATGTGAAATTTGTGCATTGCCCATTTAGCGAAATTTCCAAACAATTTCAGAAACAGAAATTCGACCTGGTGTTTTCGAATTTTGCAGGAATCAATTGTGCGAGCCGAAAGGAAATTGCACAACTGGGCAAGGATTTTTCTTCATTGGTTCGTCCTGATGGACATTTATTTTTCGTTGTATTGAGCCGTTTTTGTCTATGGGAACTTTTGTATTATATATTCAGAATAAGGCCGGGGATCGCATTTCGTCGCTGGAAGAAAAATAATGTATTTGTGATTGATGGGCATGCAATGCCGGTGCACTACTATTCACCGGGAAGATTTTCAAAATTATTTTTTCCATATTTCGCGCATTACTCAGTCTATCCCGTTGGTTTATTTCTTCCTCCTACCTATATGGAAAAATCTTTTATTGATCGTCCGATCTGGCTTGGCAAATTAAATCGACTGGAGTACGGCCTTGGTAAATTTTCAACCCTTTCTTCCTTAGCCGATCATTATTGCATTATTTTAAAAAGAGACAGCGGGTTATGAAAATTTTACTGACACATGGCTATTTTCTTTCAGAAGACTCAAAGGAGCAGCAAATCATGCGACCTTATCCTCCTCTAGGTATCCTTTATATCGCAGCATATCTTGAGCGACATGGTATCAACACGGATGTGTTCGACTCGACATTCAGTAACATGGAAGAGTTGAAATTACATTTGTTAGATCATCGTCCCGACATAATTGGCATTTACACCAATTTGATGACGAAACTAAATGTGCTGAAAATAATACGCTTCATAAAATCGGAACCTTCATTATTTCATACGAAAATAATTTTAGGAGGTCCTGAAGTGCGTAATCATGTCAATAATTTTTTATTGCACGGAGCCGATATTATTGTTTTTGGAGAAGGAGAGGAGACAATGTTGGAAGTGGTAAGCGCATATAAGAGCTCATCTGATCCGGAATTGCCAGGCATTTCGGGTATTGCTTTCCGTGATGTTTTGGGTGACGTGGTTATCAATGGCGAAAGAACACTGATCAGGGATGTTGATCAGCTTCCTTTTCCCGATCGAAGCAAGATTAATATCAACCGGTATTTGGAAACATGGAAGAAAAAACATGGAATGAGTGTTTTGAATGTGAGTACAATGCGTGGGTGTCCATATTCCTGTAAATGGTGCAGCCGCGCTGTGTATGGCACCAGCTATCGACGAAGAAATCCAAAATTAGTGGTTGATGAAATTGAATGGTTGCAACGCAACTATCAATTTGATATGATCTGGTTTGTGGACGATGTGTTTACGATCAACCATCGGTGGCTAAGGGAGTTTGTCGACGAGCTTTCACGGCGTAATATTAAAGTCAGGTACGAAATCATTACGCGGGCCGACAGGCTCAATGAGGAAGCGGTGCAATTGTTAGAACAAAGTGGATGTTTTCGCGTTTGGATCGGTGCGGAAAGCGGATCGCAGAAGATCATTGATGCGATGGATCGAAGAGTGAAGGTGGAACAGGTCAGATCGATGATTAAGTTGGTTCAATCGCACCGGATGGAAGCAGGAACATTTATTATGCTGGGTTATCCCGGCGAAGATGAAAATGATATTAAAGAAACCTTGCATCACTTGAAGGATTCGAATCCAAATCAGTTCACCATTACGGTTGCTTATCCGATCAAAGGAACTCCATTGTATACGGAAGTTGAAAATATTTTCATAGATAAACTTCCATGGGAAACAAGTACGGATCGCGACATCGATTTCCAGCGTACTTACAGCCGCCTGTATTATGACTTCGCAGTGAAATGGATTCAATATGAAATGCGGTTTCACCGGTTAAGAAATACCTTTAGAGGATTTATAATAAAACTAAAGTCCTTGAAAGCGAGAAGAGATATGATTGTCGAAAAGAGGCGCGGATTAGTCAAGGCGAATTACCAAAAGTTACATGCAACAAAGCAGCATAAACTGCGTGCGTAATCTCTTTTATTTTCCTATTGTGCCGACGGCGTAAAGAAAAATTACTCAGACGCACAATGGGAACATATGGAAGCATCATAAAATATTTATGCTTCGCGTTTCATTAATTCATAGTAACGATCATCTCTAACCGCTTTGTTCAAACGTTTTTCGACGTCGATGAGTTTTAAGGAATAACGCGCCAATACACTGGCATGAAAGAATGCAGGGTTGGGCTTGCAACAGTGTTTGCTCACACATAACCCCATTCGATTTCCTTTCATATTTAATTTTGAAGTCGATTCTTTTTGTTGCCATCTTCTTTTCGTCAATCTCATTAAATAGTTATCGATTCTATCGCCCACTTTATTGTTGAAAAGGAATTCAACTAATTTACTCAGGCCGGTATGAAAGGATTTAGGGGCCGTTGTTACTTCACTTAATTTATAATTCGGAAAATATAGTTTTGCCCAATCGTTTGCGTTGAAGAAGTTTTGCATTGTGCCGTTGCCGCAGACCGGCATTAGTGTGACCAATTCTGTAGCAGTGAAAATATTTTTCTCTTCTATTTGCAATGCACTTTCATCTACATAATAATTCATGCAGTACCAATGCTGGTGCCCCGTTATGAAAGTCAGTTTTTTAAAGAAATGAGTGATGGTCCGCGCGATCCACAACCTGTTTGCCTTAGTAATGATGAAATAGTCGATATCCGATTCCTCGTTCGCAACATTTTTCGATAGTGAGCCTGATATGCCAATTCCTTTGATGTAAGGAAAGCGAAAGAGGAATTTGGAGATGCGATGTGCGGTAATCAATAATGATTGAGCCTGCGCATTCTCTTTCAATCTTTTTTTCACAAGCACGGGATCATTTTTTATGGAATAGAATTCGTTGAACTTAAAAATATTTCCTTCGGCCGACAATTTTGCCAGAGAAGATTTTAGGTCCGTCTTATCAACCTGTTTATCCAGGAACGCGTAGATTTCTTCCTTCGATAATGGGTATTCGAACAGGTCGAAATAAGCCAATACTTTAACAATGCTTGTTCTCAAACTTAATTCCATACAAATTTTTCTTATGATGTGATTTGCCGCTCTTCGGTTTAACAATCGTCGATCAGAATAATAGGAATAAGGCAACTGTGGTGGAACCGGGTGCGTATGCTATAAGTCAATACCTACATTCTTTTTAAAAGGTTGCTTTCCCCGATTCACACATGTTAACAATCGATAAAACACAATTAAAGGATCAAAGACTGAACTGATGAAAACAGAACCAGATTTTATTTCGTTGCTTGGACAGACAGCCTATGGAAAGAAGAAGACTTCAAGTATTTATTTGGATGGTAAGAAAAGGTTTTTTGCATTGAAGAGAGTGGTGGACATCGTGGTGTCAATCATTATTCTTCTCGCGGTGCTTAGCTGGCTAACGCCTATTTTGGCGCTTTTTATCTGGCTCGATTCACACGGGCCGGTCTTTTTCCGGCAAAAGCGTGTCGGGCGGGGAGGAAAAACATTCACCTGTTATAAATTCCGCTCCATGTTCAGGAATCCTGAAGCCGATCATGTACAGGCTTACCCGAAGGACTATCGGATCACACGCGTGGGTCGTTTCCTTAGGCGGACAAACCTCGACGAGCTTCCACAATTTATGAATGTGTTAAAAGGACAAATGAGTGTTATTGGTCCGAGGCCGCATATGTGTACGGATCATTATCGATTCTGCACTTTGATCAAAGATTATGAATTCAGAAACCTCTTAAGACCCGGAATTACCGGGCTCGCCCAAGTACGTGGATATTCCGGACCGACACCGGATATGGAAAGCATTTTTGGGAGATATCAATGGGACGCATTTTATGTTCGCAACGCGAATTTTTCGCTTGATATGCGAATACTACGAAAAACTATCCGCCAGCAATTTTCTTTTCGGTTTTAGTTTATATTTTTCACGCAAAGGCGCAGAGCAAAACAAGGCTCGAAGGGTTGATCGACTCTTTGGGCTTTGTTTTCGTTGGGCCCTTGCATGAAAAATATATCACATTTATCATATTACTTTGCACCCGTATGAAAAACGTAATTATCATTGGCGGTGGCATTGTTGGGTTAAGCACTGCGTTTTATCTCAGGCGGTCGGGTTGCAATGTAACAGTATTGGATAAAGGCGACTTCAATGACAACTGCTCATATGGAAATGCCGGGTACGTTTGTCCAAGTCATTTTATTCCGCTCGCAACACCGGGTATCGTAAAACAGGGGTTGAAATGGATGTTGAACGACAAGAGCCCGTTTTATGTCCAGCCACGTCTTAACCGCGCTTTAATTGAGTGGGGGATTCGTTTTATAAAAAGTGCTACTGACAAAAAAGTGGAGGCCGCCGCTGTTCCATTGCGTGATATTGCGTTATTGAGCCAGCAGGAATATGAATCGTGGATTGGGCTGCCTGGGTTTGATTTTTCGTATGAGCATAAGGGTTTGATTGAAATTTTCCAGACGGCAGAAAAAGAAGAGCATGCACACCATACGTTGGAAAAGGCGCACGAACTTGGACTGGATGCCATGATGTTGAGTCGGGAAGAACTTGCACAAATGGAGCCGCAAACAAGAATCAATGCGCGCGGAGCGTTATTTTTTAAGTGTGATACACATTTATATCCAAACCGGTTGATGCAATCATTGATTGTTTATTTGAAGAAAAATGGAGTTGCATTAGTTGGAGGACAGGAAGTGAAGAAATTTGAAATTGCGATTGGGTCAGTAAAAAAAGTAATTACAGGCACACAATCCTTCGAGGGAGATGAGATCATCGTGGCGGCAGGTTCATGGAGCCGTGAACTGACGTCCCAGCTACACGCGAAGTTACCGTTGGTTCCAGGCCGCGGTTATTCGGTAACGTTAGAGAACAGTCCATATAAACTTAACCATCCAGCCGTTTTGATGGAGGGGAGAGTAGCGATAACACCAATGGACGGAAATAAGATCCGGTTTGGCGGCACTATGGAGATCACTTCCACGAAATCACGTCCGCGCATGAAAAGAGTAGTTGGAATCTTGAATGCTGTCAAACGTTATTTTCCGGATTTCGATGTTCCGATGCCAGCGCAAGAAAAAGTTTGGTACGGATATCGCCCCTGTTCTGCAGATGGGTTACCATACATCGGACGAATCAGTAAATATAAAAATGTAATTGTGGCAACGGGGCATTCGATGTTGGGGCTGAGTCTGGGAGCGGGGACAGGAAAACTTGTTGATGAAATTGTGAATGATCGGAAACCAAGCATTAATATGAGTCCCTACAATGTTGACAGATTTGGATAATGTCAAGAAATAATCAATAATCAACGGACACTAATAATGCTCAAGTATTAAAGGAAGACCCTTCAAAGCTGAATATTGATTTTTCTCTGTTGATTGTTGATTATTTAAAGACAGTTCGAGTGTTGGATAATCTGACCGACCGCGTTAGGAAGTATTTCTTTATTTTTGTTTATATAACCATTGAATTCTAATTATTTCTTATGGCCGAAGTGATTGCCGAATTAAAAAACGTAAATATCTATCAGAGTAATACGCTGATCTTGGGGAATGTGAATGTGACATTGAATAAAGCGGAGTTTGTCTACCTGGTGGGTAAAACCGGTACCGGGAAGTCCAGTTTATTGAAGACACTGTACGGCGACCTGCCTTTGAAAGAAGGGGAGGGTACAGTAGTTGGATTTAACCTGAGAGAAATGAATTGGAAAAAAGTTCCCTACTTACGCAGAAATCTTGGCGTTATCTTCCAGGATTTTCAATTGTTGACGGATCGAAACGTGTCGGATAATTTGAAATTCGTACTGAAGGCCACGGGTTGGAAACATGAGAAACTGATGAATGAAAAAATTTCCGACGTGCTCGACAAAGTCGGGTTGAAGTCGAAAGGTTTTAAAATGCCTTTCGAGATGAGCGGCGGGGAACAACAACGTGTAGACATTGCAAGGGCATTACTCAATTCTCCTAAATTAATTCTTGCCGATGAGCCTACCGGAAACCTCGATCCGGAAACGGCGGATGAAATTATGCAGTTGCTTTTCCAGATATCAAAAGACTACGGGACAACTGTGATTATGGCAACTCACGACTACAGGGTGGTAAGTAAATTTCCTGCCAAGATGTTACGAACTGAGAGAGGGCGAGTAATCGATAACGCTACCATATCCATTGGATAAGCTGCCGCACATTTTTTTCTTTATCGTAATGGTTTAATAAGACAGTCTTGCGCCGTTCTATTTCTTCTTCCTCGAATGGGCTGTCAAATATGTCCGATATTATTTGTTTTAACGACTCGGAGTTGGAACCTACGTGGCAAATATTTTCAAGCTTGGTATTCTTCACCGTTTCCTCGTTCACCACGCAGTGACGTCCATTAAAAAGCGCATTCAGCAATTTTAATTTTATTCCGGTGCAATTAAAAGATGGGAGTACGTGTACCTGTGCTTTACAAATGATATCCTGCATTTCTTCTTCAGACGGATCTGCGACAAGACATGCGTGTGTATGTTGTTCGATGACTCTTTGAAGATGCGCTGATGGATTTTTTCCCGCTATTACGACTGGCAATTGCAAATCATTAAAAACTTTTTCCAATAACCAAACGACTGTCTTTTCATTTTCCGCAACTGATAAATTACCATGATACAAACAATAGCAGCCTTTCCCCTTCTGTGATACCACTTCATCAAAAGGTAAAAAAACCGGGAGATAGAAAATATTCTTCGCACCAAATTCCTCCTTGTAAAAAGCAATATCCTGTTCACTCACGGCGATGGTTAGTGCTTTATCGGCAATCCTTTGTTCATACTGTTTAAGGATTTTACTTTCATGGAAGTAATAAATCTTTTTGAAGAAGGAAGATGAAGCCTGGTAAAGTTGTTTATAGTAGAGCCATTCAACGTTGTGCAAACGCAAAATGATTTTTCTTTCTTGAAAGCGTGGATCGATCAGAAGATACGAGCAGTGAATTCCTTCAATGAGAATAGGATAATCATCCTGAAGCAGATCATTTAGCAATTCATCACTTGAGCGAGAGCAAACGATGTAGGGAAGTTTATGTGAAAGGCCTTTGTGTCCGTGTTTGCGTGAGTAATATTTAACTTCTGCGCAATATTTGTTCAACTCTTCCTGTTCACCACGACCGTACTCAAAACAATGAAGGTGAATTTGAATACCATGCGTGAATAGCATCTTTATTTTATAGAAAAGATCGAATACTCCGCCATAATCCGCCGGATAAGGAACATCATGACAAACAATATGCAGATGTTTTGACTCCATCTGTTTAATTAACCGTTTCGGCTTCCACTTGTTTAAATATTTCCAAAACTATTTTGCTTTCATTCTCCCAGTTTAATTCATTTCGAGCTTTTACGGTGTTTTCTTTCCACATCTTCATACTATCCGGATTTTTAAATGCATTTTCGATACAAGTGGCAATATGATTTGGTTCATGGTTTTCGACAAACGTCCCGACTTGGTAAAAGTTCACTATTTTTTCTAATTCAACAAGACGACTTACCAACACTGGCAGCCCCGCATGTAGATAATCGAAAATTTTATTGGGAAGTCCATATCGATGATTGATGTTATCGCCTTTATCAAGTGACAAACCGAGGTGAGCCTGTTCTGTTATATGCCTCAGAATTTGAAACGGGACCTTTGGAATGATGGTAATGATGTTTTCAAGATGATGTCTTTCTCTCATATCTTCGATGATTGGAAATATGTCTCCACTGCCAACGAGTATCAAATGATATTTGTCCTGGTCGAGATATTTCATGGCAAGAACAAGCTCTTCTACACCCCTGTGCGGGTTAATGCCAGCACCCTGAAAAATTAACAGGTGTTTGTTTGTTGGGATCATTGCATCTATAATCCTTAATTTCTCAACCTCATCCTTAGTCTCAACCTTCAAAGGATTCAGGTAAGGGACATTTCTAACAGTCCTTAATTCTTTGTGATAGTCGTTGCGATATAGATCACAAAACGAATCTGAAATTGTATAAATATACCGGATGCGCGGAAAGATATACGACTCGAGCGATTTCCAGATTTTTTTCCGGATCACTTTGTTGTCAAGTCCAGCCATGGCCATATAATATTCATGTGTATCGTAAACGATTTTTTTTCTTCTCCATCGACCTGCAAAAAAAGTTGCGGCCATTGCGTCGAGATCGTTTCCGAGGAAAATATCTCCTTTGGTAAAAAGTAATTTGAAAAATAACCTGATGTTGAATTCGATGTAGAAAAATATTTTCTTTTGAAATAACATTGTGATCCGTCTCGCTTTGTAATCTCTTTTTGCGAGGGGAAGACTTGTTCTTTTTTTCGCGCCAATGAGAAAAATTTCATAGCCGTTATCGTGCAAGGTCTGACACACTTTGTGAACACGTTGGTCTGTCACCAGATCCGATATAACCGTCACGACAACCCGTTTTGCCATTTATTTAATTTGTGCTGGAAGAATTAAAGCGCTGACACGATAACGTTACTGATTTTTTCGGCGGCATCACCATTTCCAAATATGCTTGTATCAAACGATTTTTCTGTTGACAAGAGTTGTCGATATGCGGCAGTGATTTCGCTCGTGGCTGACCCTGATTGCAAGCAATTACCATGATCAAACATTTCCGGCCAGAAGGGATTTTGCATAACGACTACTACAGGTTTTTTAAAAAAGAATGCCTCTCGTGCGAGTCCGCCACTGTCTGTAATTACTGCAGAACAAGACTGTACCAATGCAAGTGATTCAAGATATCCTATCGCATCTGGCATCGCGAAACTTACCGGGATCTGATGTTGGTGGACAAGCGCTTTCGTTTTTGGATGCATTGGAAAAACAACTTTCGTTTGCTGGTGAATATTGTTCAGCGCCGCAATTATATTTCGAAGTGCATCCACATCTTCGGTGTTTTCTGTTCGGTGGATGGTTGCTAATACAAACGGTCTGTTGACGTTAATGTCGTGCGGTAATCTCGCTTTTGTTCGTGCGATATTTTTAAAAAAAAGGCTTGCATCCAGCATGATATCACCGCTGTGGTAGACGTGACTGCGGATTGTTCCTGAAAAAAAACCTTCCCGCTTGAGATTATCCACGTTATGTGAGGTACAGCAAAAATTGAATGTGGCAATCCGGTCGGTCAGGTACCTGTTTACCTCCTCTGGCATTGTTTCATCACCGGTTCGGACACCTGCTTCGATATGGGCAACCGGGATATTCCGTTTCCTGGCGGCAAGAGCGCCTGCTAATGTGGTATTGGTGTCCCCATAGACGATCACGCAAGCCGCTTCGGTGGCGAGGAGGATAGGATCTGTCGCAACGAGCATTTTCCCAATCATCTCGTTATGAGACAAATTATTGATGCCCAAACTATAATCTGGAACCGGAATATTCAGCTGTTCAAAAAAAACATCCGACATATTTACGTCGAAGTGCTGGCCCGAATGGACGATAATATTTTCAGTTTCGGTCGATGCCAGTGCTTTATACAATAGTGCCAACTTGATAAATTGGGGACGGTTACCGACAATGTGAACGAGTTTCATTTTGAGATTTTTGGCGGTCGGGGTGAGGTTGAGTTTGAGATTAGGGTTGATTCCCAAGTGCTCAACTTCAACTTCGCCTCATTCCCAAAGCTAATTCATTTAAAAAAACGGACGATTATTAAATTATTTTCGCTACTTTTGCGACCTAATTATTGAAGATTAACATTTGGATGCCTTAAAAAAAAAATTGAGATGCCTTATTTGACAAAAGAAAAAAGAGCTACTTTTTTTACAGATTTCGGTGGCAAAGCTGCCAACACAGGTTCGATCGAAGGGCAGATCGCTCTGTTAACTGAGCGGATCAACCGGATTTCCGAGCACCTCCAGGCTAATAAAAAGGATTTTTCCACACACCGCGGTTTAATGCAACTGGTAGGTAAAAGAAAGCGTTTGCTAACTTACCTGAGCAAACATAACCTACAGGATTACCGCCAACTGATCGAAAAAATCGGACTTAGAAAATAATCTTCATTATGTTATTTATATAAAAAACATTCCCAACTATTATACTGGTTGGGATTCGTTTTTTGCTACACGAAAATTTTGATCAGCTGATCAATCATTGTTAACTACATTATGAATTGCAATTGTGCCCTCGATTCATAATTTTTAAAAGAATTGCTATATGCTTTCACAACCTATTAGTGTAACCTTCAACACTGGAGAAGGTTTGCCGATAACCATCGAAACTGGCAAACTTGCACGCCAGGCAGACGGCGCGGTAACAGTCCGCCAGGGAAACTGTATTTTATTAGCAACCGTTGTTGCCAACCGCGAACCAAAAGAAGGACAGGATTTCTTTCCATTGGCGGTAGATTACCAGGAAAAATTTGCCTCTGCAGGACGTATTCCCGGATCGTTTTTCAAACGCGAAGCCAGATTAAATGACTATGAAATATTGACGAGTCGATTAGTCGACCGCGCTCTTCGTCCACTTTTCCCGGAAGATTACTTATGTGATGTACAAGTACTCCTTTCGCTTGTTTCAAGTGATACTGAAGTCATGCCGGATGCGCTTGCATGTCTCGCTGCATCGGCCGCGCTGGCTGTTTCCGACATTCCTATTAAAGAAATTATCAGTGAAGTAAGGATCGGACGCGTGAATGGAAAATTAGTTGTTAATCCAACTCGTTCTGATCTCGAAAAATCTGATATGGAATTTATCATCGCCGCAACAGAAAAAAATCTGATGATGGTGGAGGGTGAAGCTTCCGAGTGCAGTGAAGAAGATCTTGTCAATTCCTTACAACTTGCTCATGATGCAATTCGCGTTCAAATTAAAGCGCAGGAAGAACTCAGAACAAAAGTTGGTGTAACAGGAAAAAGAGATTACAAAAAGCCTGAGCAGAACGACGAGATTCAGCAAAAAGTAAACGCATTTGCTAAAGACAGAGTATACCAGATTTCAAGAGCAGGGAGCAGCAAACACGAACGTAGTGATGCGTACGACAAATTGAAAGAAGAATTAATCGCCAGCTTTGGCGAAGAGATTTCAGATCCAGATAAAAAATTAGTTAAAAAATATTATGAAGATTTGAAATGGGAAGTGGTTCGTGACATGATCGTTGATGAACGCGTTCGTTTGGATGGACGTGGACTCGATCAAATCCGTTCACTCGCTATGGAAATTGATCCATTACCAACTCCTCACGGCTCTTCATTATTTACAAGGGGCGAAACGCAATCGCTTACCACCGTTACATTGGGAACTCCTCTTGATGAACTCTTGGTTGAAAGTGCCGCAAAATCAGACTACACTAAATTCATTCTTCATTATAATTTCCCGCCGTTTTCAACAGGCGAAGTAAAAATGATGAGAGGTCCTGGGCGAAGAGAAGTAGGACATGGTAACCTCGCCATGCGTTCACTCAAAAAAATGATGCCTGGAAAAGAATATCCGTATACGGTTCGTCTCGTGAGTGATATTCTTGAATCAAATGGTTCGTCTTCGATGGCAACTGTTTGCGCGGGGTCACTTGCTTTAATGGATGCAGGAGTTCCGATTTCGAAACACGTGAGTGGTGTGGCAATGGGTTTGATTACTCGCAACTCTGACAACAAATACGCAATCTTAACTGATATTTTGGGAGATGAAGATCATCTTGGAGATATGGATTTCAAAGTAACTGGAACACGCGATGGAATTTGTGGTGTGCAGATGGATATCAAAGTAGATGGATTAAGCATGGACACGATGCGTGAAGCATTAGAGCAGGCACGCAAAGGACGTTTGTTCATTCTTGACGCCATGTACGACTGTATGGAGGCGCCACGCGAAGAAGTGAAGCCACATGCACCAAGAATGGAGAAATTGTTCATCGACAAAGAATTTATCGGAGCTGTTATTGGGCCACAGGGTAAAGTGATACAGGAAATTCAACGTGAAACCGGTACAACAATCAATATTGAGGAAGTTGGTAACTATGGCGAAGTAAGCATTTTCAGTCCCGCTAAAGAAGGCCTTGATAAAGCAGTCGCTTGGGTTAAAGGAATTGTTGCGGTTCCGGAAGTTGGATCGACATACGAATCTAAAGTGAAATCGGTGATGCCTTACGGCGCTTTCGTCGAATTTTTGCCAGGCAAACAAGGTTTGCTGCATATCAGTGAAGTCAGTTGGAAGAGATTGGAAACGATGGAAGGTGTATTGAAAGAAGGAGATATGGTGAAAGTAAAACTCATCGGCATAGATCATAAAACAGGCAAATTCAAATTGAGCCGGAAAGTTCTGATGCCAAAGCCTGAAGCAAAGCCGCAGGAAACGAGAGAGTCGTAGACTTAATTAAATGTGGAAATGTGAAAGTGAAGAATGTGAAAATGTGAAGATGTGGAAATGTGGAAATGCTAAAGGTCAGTCTTTGAGTATGAAGGTTGCTTGGTTTATTCTCAAAGATTAACCTTTAGCATTTCCACATTTCCACATTTCCACATCTTCACATTTTCACATTCTTCATGCTTTAGTATGAACTACGTTCAACTATCCATAGCACCAATAACCGTTGATGAATCAGAAATCCTGATTGCTGAATTGAGCGAAATGGGTTTTGATGCGTTTGAGGAAGGTGAGCATATACTACATGCATTTGTTGCTGAAAATATTTTTCAAGAAAAAAGTGTGAATGCTTTTCTTTCTCCCAAATATTCATTCGTAAAAAATATCATTGTCGAAAAAAACTGGAATGAAGAATGGGAGAAAAATTTCCAGCCAATCGTGGTTGATGATTTTTGCTCCATTCGCGCAGAGTTTCATGCTTATGTTCCGGGAACGATGCACGATATTATCATTACTCCGAAAATGAGTTTTGGAACCGGTCATCACGCGACGACTTATATGATGATCCGTGCAATGAAGGACATCGATTTTTTGGGAAAATCTGTTCTTGATGTTGGAACAGGCACGGGAATTCTCGCCATACTGGCGGAGAAATGCGGAGCTGAGAGCGTACTTGCAATCGACAATGATGAGTGGAGTATCAGGAATGCACAGGAGAATACTAATCTAAATCAGGCTGCTAGAATTACTGTTGAAAAAAGGAATTCTACTCACGGAACAGGTGTTTTTGACATTATCCTCGCTAATATTAACAAGAACTTTATTGTAGAAAATCTGAGCAATTTACGGCAACATTTATCCGGCGATGGCGTTTTATTAGTAAGCGGTTTTTTACAGCAGGATCTGTCAGAAATAGAGAAGGAAGCTGAAAAAAACAATTTGATCATATGTGCCCCTCCTCAATTTCGGGAAAACTGGCTTTGTTTGAAATTGAAAAAATCTACTATTTAGGGCCAAATAATAGAAGATTTTGTAATCAGTTTTTAATTATTTTTGATGTCCAACTAGAACCCTGATTGAATGAAGGAAATTTTATTCATATTGTTGGCCTATTTAATTGGGTCAATACCTACGGCGCTCTTGATTAGCAAATCTTTTTTCGGGATCGATATCCGTGAATATGGTAGTGGCAATGCGGGCGCTACTAACACCTTCCGCGTTCTTGGTGCAAAGTGGGGTAGCTTTGTAATGGTTGGAGACGTCCTTAAAGGCGTTATTGCTACAAGTCTCTATATTCTTGTTCCATATTATGTCCACAATGAATGGGACCGCACAAACCTGATGGTAGGTTTGGGGCTTGCGGCAGTACTCGGACATATATTTCCTATCTGGGCTGATTTCCGCGGCGGTAAAGGTGTAGCAACATTGTTTGGAATGATCCTGGCCATTCAACCGTTAGTAGCGGTTTGTTGTGTAGGAGTTTTTTTGATCGTGTTATATCTCACACGTTTCGTTTCATTGAGTTCAATTTTGGCAAGCGTTGCGTTCGCTGTTCTCATACTTTTTATTTTTAATGAGAAAGAACCATTGTACAGAGCATTTGCAATAGCAGTGGCGCTACTAGTTATACTCACTCACCAGAAAAACATCAGTCGCTTGTTGCGCGGAAGCGAAAGCAAAGTTCCGATATTAAAATATCGGGACAAACGAAGACAACGCAAGATGGGTGATTCAGATAAAAAATAATTTGAATTCTCAACATGGGCTGCCACAAAAAAATCCTATCTTGCAAAGCAGGTCAGGCATTCAATTTTTTACTAATGTATTTTAAAAAAACAGGTAACATAATCGTTTTTATTTTTTGTTTCCTGTTGCTTTTAGGCAATGCGACAAAGCTGTCTGCATCTGATCTTACCACGCGAAAAGCCATCACCGCCGATCTCATTTCCGCTCAACTACAGCAGAATCAGAATGAGATACAGTGTAATGATGACAGGGTGCAAATATTGCACGAATCTATTCCTGTCGGCTCCATCGGTTTTAGAATTAGACATCGTTTCAGACTTACCCGCAGTAACGATTTTACAGCATTAAAAAGTTCGGATCTTTTCGATTGTGAAACTCCGCATTACGCGAGAGCTTTTAAAGTCTATTACAACTTCAGCGACGGACACGTACCTTATTACTACACGTTTCTTTTCAGACTCACACCATTTTAGTTTCCCACGTGTTCCTTAGATGATCGATCAGGTCATCTCATTTCCATTTTTATATTATTTACGATTGCCTGCTTGTTTTTTAATAATAAAAAATCAACGATGAAATTTTATTCATTGATAGCAGCATTGGTTATTGTCATAGTCACTCCCATAAGTTGTCGTGTTAACGGAAATCCCGAAAGTAAAGATGCGGTGCCTGTTCTGCCGGTAGTAAAGTTGGAGACGAGGGATACGACGATTGAAAAAAGTTATGTATCAGATATACAGGCTGTGCAAAATGTGGAGATCAGGTCAAAGGTTCCGGGATTTATTGACAAGATATTGGTAGATGAAGGCCAGGAAGTAAAACAGGGACAACCGCTTTTTTTAATACATGACGCGGAATACCAAAACGAGCTATCAAAAATGAGGGCATCTCTTTCGAATGCCATGGCTGATCTCACGACGGCAGAACTTGATTTAAAGAGAATCAAAATTCTTGTCGACAAGAACATCATTTCTAAAACTGAATTAGAGATGGCCCAGGCGAGGATCAAATCGGCGGAAGCGCGCGTAGGCGAAGCAAGATCAGCGGAAGAAAATGCTAAAATCCGTTTATCATATACATGCATCAGATCACCGTTCTCGGGAATTGTTGATCGTATCCCTTTAAAACGTGGCAGCCTGGTCGCGGAAGGAACCTTGATCACAACGGTTTCCGATATCGAATCGATCTATGCATATTTCAATGTTTCCGAAAATGAATACCTCCAGTTTGTGAAATCCAAAAAGACACGTAATACGGCCTATGATGCAGTTAGACTTGAGCTGGCAGATGGTTCTGAATATTCGCATACCGGTAAAGTGGAAACGATGGAAAGTGAATTTGACGAAAAAACAGGATCAATTGCGTTCCGTGCTAAATTTCCTAACCCGGAAAAAATATTAAAGCACGGGGCCACAGGTACGGTCAAGCTGACGACTTCTTTGAATGATGCGCTGATCCTTCCGCAAAAAGCAGTTTTTGAAATCCAGGATAAAAACTTTGTGTTTACGGTGGATGCCGACAATACAATCAGGATGAAACACTTCGAACCCAAAACCAGGATGGATGAATTTATCATTGTGCAATCTGGTTTAACTGCGGGTGAGCATGTCGTTTATGAAGGCATTCAGAATATCCGCGAAGGAGCGCATATCATTCCCCGTTATGTTGATATTGACAGTTTGATTGTAATGAATTGAGTTGATAAGTTGATTGGTTGATAATTGACAAGTCGATCAACCAGTCGATTGTCAATTTATCAAACCAATCACCCGATCAACTTTATCACTCTACTCACGAAAACAAAATCATAATGATCGAAACTTTTATAAAGCGTCCGGTATTATCCCTTGTTATTTCGTTGCTGATTGTTCTTGTTGGTTTGCTGGCGTTGTTTTCTCTTCCGGTTACGCAATTCCCGGATATTGTTCCACCGTCGGTGATTGTAACCGCTACGTATAATAGTGCGAATGCTGATGTTTGTTCAAAAGCAGTAGCCACACCGCTGGAACGCGCCATCAATGGTGTTCCGGGCATGACTTACATGAGCTCCGTTTGCAGCAACAACGGAGTCACATTGATCCAGGTTTTCTTTAAAGTGGGGACGGATCCTGACCAGGCAGCAATCAATGTTCAAAATCGCGTGCTGACTGTTTTGGATGAACTTCCGGAGGAAGTGATCCGCGCGGGTGTTACCAGCGAAAAAGAAGTGAACAGCATGCTGCTTTATCTCAACATTACCAGCAAGGACAGCAGCATGAACGAAGAATTCATTTACAATTTTGCAGATATTAATGTTTTGCAGGAATTGAAACGCATCGACGGTGTTGGTTTTGCTGATATTGAAGGTGCACGTGAGTATTCGATCCGCGTCTGGTTGAAGCCCGACAGGATGGTCGCATATAATATTTCTGTTGATGAGGTAGTCAAAACTTTAAGGGATCAAAATATTGAAGCGGCACCCGGGATGGCTGGCGAAAATTCCGGCAAGGACAACCAGGTGAAACAATATATCCTTCGATACGCTGGTAAATTCAATACACCTGAGCAATATCAGAATGTCGTGTTGCGATCCGATGCAAATGGAACAATCCTGCGTTTAAAAGACATTGCTGATATCGAATTTGGAACCGTTAGTTACGATATGGTTTCAAAAACTGACGGGAGACCTTCCGCATCAATTCTTATTAAACAACGTCCAGGTTCCAATGCACGAGAAGTAATCAACAATATCAAAACGAAAATGGTGGAGTTGAAGCAAACGACTTTTCCGCCGGGCATGGAATATAATTTTGCATACGATGTCTCACGATTTTTAGATGCGAGTATTCACGAAGTGATGCGTACGTTGGTGGAGGCATTTATCCTCGTTGTGTTGGTTGTATTCATTTTTCTACAGGATTTCAGGTCAACTTTAATTCCCGCACTGGCGGTGCCTGTTGCGTTGATTGGCAGTTTAGCATTCATGCAGGCACTTGGATTTTCTATCAACATGCTAACACTTTTTGCACTGGTGCTTGCGATTGGAATTGTAGTGGACAATGCAATCGTAGTTGTAGAGGCCGTACACGTTAAAATGACTAAGTTTCATTTGCCGCCATTGCAGGCGACGATATCTGCAATGAAGGAAATCACGACGGCAATTCTTTCTATTACGTTGGTAATGTCTGCTGTATTTATTCCGGTTGCTTTTTTATCGGGACCTGTGGGTGTTTTCTATCGGCAGTTTTCTTTAACGCTCGCCATTTCAATTGTGATTTCCGGTATCAACGCGTTAACGCTTACACCGGCCTTGTGCGTTTTGTTATTAAGACCGACACATGGTGCAACGAAAAAAAAGAAGAATGTTCTTCAGCAATTTTATGCACTCTTTAATAAAGGATATGGAAGGACGGAAAGAAAATATGGACAACTTGTTGCACGAATAGCAGGCAGTAAACCGGTCACGATCATCATGCTTGTATTTTTCTGTATTGCGACATGGATAACGGGAAGCATTTTGCCGACGGGATTTATTCCGACTGAGGACCAGGGAATGATTTACGTAAACGTCACCACGCCTCCGGGATCAACTGTTGAGCGCACCGAAAAAGTGCTGGATGAAATTGAATCTGCAAGCAGGAAACTGTCATCGATGGAAAACGTGACAACGCTGGCGGGATATAGTTTGATGAGTGATATCACCGGTGCTTCTTATGGAATGGCGATGATCAATCTTTCCGCATGGGAAGACAGAAAAGAATCCGCTGATGACGTTATCGCGCAATTGCGTGAAAAGACAAAAGATATTTCAGATGCGGAGATTGATTTTTTTGCACCACCAACCGTTCCCGGTTTCGGTAACGCAAGTGGATTTGAATTGCGATTGCTCGATAAAAATCGCAGCACTGATCTTACTCAAACCATCAAGGTGACGAAAGATTTTATCGAAGCTATGAGGAATAACAAAGCGATTGGAAGTGCATTCACGAGTTTCGATCCGAATTTTCCACAATACATGATTCACGTCGACCAGGAAATAGCTGCAAAAAAAGGGATCACCATCGACAATGCGATGGGGACATTGCAAACGTTGCTTGGCAGCTACTACGCAACAAATTTTATACGGTTTGGACAGATGTACAAAGTCATGTTGCAGGCCCATCCGCAATATCGCGGCAAGCCCGAAGATGTTTTGAGTATGTATGTGAAGAATAATAAAGATGAAATGGTTCCATATTCAACATTTATAAAATTGGAGCGGGTGTTTGGTCCGGAGCAGATCATGCGATACAACATGTATACGTCGCCAATGATTAATGGCGATGCTGCGGCCGGTTTTAGCAGTGGACAGGCGATTGAAGCCATTGAGGAAGTCGCGAAAAAAACATTGCCGAGAGGATACAGTTATGAATGGAGCGGTATTACAAGAGAGCAAATTCTTTCCGGTAACCAGGCCATGTCGATCTTCCTGATTTGCCTGCTCTTCGTGTACTTGTTGTTGGCGGCTCAGTATGAAAGTTTTCTTCTTCCACTTGCGGTGATACTTTCTTTGCCGGCAGGTGTTTTTGGTGCGTTTTTATTTTTGCAGCTGGCAGGTTTGGAAAATAATATTTACGCGCAAGTGGCGATGGTCATGTTGATTGGCCTGTTGGGAAAGAATGCAATCCTGATCGTTGAATTTGCAGTACAGAGAAGGAATCAGGGGCTATCGATATTGGAAGCCGCCAAAGAGGGAGCGATATCGAGGTTAAGACCGATCGCAATGACTTCCTTTGCATTTATTGCGGGACTTATTCCTCTTTGTGTTGCAACGGGTGCAGGAGCATTCGGTAATCGCTCTATAGGAACAGCCGCTGCTGGTGGTATGTTGATCGGTACGATCGCAGGTATTTTTTTAGTGCCCGGTTTGTATGTCCTCTTCGCTCATCTCACTGAATTTAGAAAATCAAGAACTGAAAAAGACAATCTTTTTACGCCACTCGTGGAAGATATGCAGGCGGCAGAAAACAATTAGTATGAAAATCGAATCGCAAAAATTTGTAGTCGTGCTCTTTATATCAATTTTTATTTTCTATGGGTGCAAGGTGAGCAAACCAGTGCAAATGCCCGCAGTAAAAACTATGCCGGGCAAATTTGATTTGGACGACTCAACGAGTATTGCCACGATGTCGTGGAAGAATTTTTTCACAGATACACGTTTGGTGTCGTTAATTGATACGGCTTTGCAAAATAATATCGACTTGTTCATGACGATGCAAAACATCGAGATCGCGCGGTCAAGATTGTTAGTGAGCAAAGGAGCATTACTTCCTACTGTGAACAGTGTTGTTGCGGGAGGAGTTGAAAAATATGGTGACTACACAATGAATGGTGTAGGAAACTTTGATACGAATCTTTCTCCCAATATCAATAAGGATCAAAAAATTCCAACACATCCCTCAGTCGATATGTTTCTTGGTTTTAGAAGTACATGGGAAATTGATATCTGGGGAAAATTACGGAATCGAAAGAAGGCGGCAGCAGCCAGGTTGCTTGCCACGGAAAAAGGGAGACAAGTTGTGATTACCGCGTTGGTCGCTGAGATCGCAAATTCTTACTATAGCTTACTTGCACTGGATAATGAACTTGCCATTATCAGGAAAAACATTTTGTTGCAACAGGCGGCATTGGAAGTTGTACGTGTACAAAAAGAAGGAGGTCGTGCGACAGAGTTGGCGGTGCAGCAATTCAACGCCCAACTGCTCAATACAAAGGCGATAGAGTTCCCGGTGCGACAAGATATTGTGATGATCGAAAATCAAATCAATATACTGTTAGGAAGATATCCGCAGAATATTTCGAGAGACACCGCCATCATGTCTCAGCAAATTCCGTCGATACTGCAAACAGGATTACCATCAAGTATGCTTAGCCGAAGACCGGATATTCAGCAGGCGGAACTTGAATTAGTGGCTACGAATGCAGATGTTGCATCTGCGCGAGCGGCATTTCTGCCGTCATTGACAATCTCGCCATATGTGGGACTAAATGCGTTTAAACCGTATTTGCTTTTTAATGCGGGTTCTATCGTGTACGCCGTGGCCGGTGGATTGACGGCTCCTGTTTTTAATCAGAATCAAATCAGGGCAGACTACTCTATTGCCAATGCGCAAAAACGAAATGCGTTGTACACTTACCAAAAGATATTGTTGAATAGTTACAGCGAAGTGATGACGAACCTGAGAAGTATTGATAACAATAAACAGGCGTATGCGTTAAAAGAGCAGGAAGTGATTCAATTAAACGACGCCGTTTCCACCGCGAGAGATCTTTACGTGACCGGGTATGCGAATTATCTCGAAGTGATCACCGCACAAAAGGGAGTATTGGATGCAGAATTGCAGCTTACACGCAACAAAAGGAAATTATTTGAATCCGTTATAAATTTGTACCGGTCGTTGGGAGGAGGGTGGAATTAGCTTAGATCCCTCTCCTGAAACAAATGATGCCCAAAGCCGATCATTCGAAAAAAATTGTAACAAAGAGAAAACATTTTCGTTTCGTTAATATTATATTTCATATACTTCAGATTTAGAAAAGGGGAGCGATGGCTTCATAAATACCTCCGAACTTAAAAAACATTTCGTGAAAAAGATAGCTTCACTGTTGTTCGTCGTTTTCATCCTTTTTGGTTGTTCGCATAATGCTATTACGGGGCGCAATCAGCTTTCATTGTATCCGGAGTCGGATATACAGGCAATGGCGAATGAACAATACAAACAGTTTTTGACTTCAAATAAAGTAGTCAGTCAGTCGATTGGAAACAAAGATGCGGCAATGGTGCGCAGGGTAGGAGAACGCATAGCGGCTGCGATCACCAATTATTATGCGCAACAGGGATTGAGCAAAGAACTGGAAGGATATAAATGGGAATACAATTTAGTTGATTCAAAAGAAGTGAACGCATGGTGTATGCCGGGTGGAAAAATTGTTGTCTACACCGGGATTCTTCCGATCACTCAAAATGAAACAGCACTTGCAATAGTATTAGGGCATGAAATAACACATGCTCTTGCAAGACACGGTAATGAGCGCATGAGCCAGTCAATGGTTCAGCAGTTGGGAGGTGCGGCATTGTCTGTTGCCATGGAAAATCAGCCAACGGAAACGCAAAGCCTTTTCATGAACGCATATGGAATTGGGTCAAATGTTGGTGCACTATTACCTTTCTCAAGAAAACAGGAATATGAGGCGGATCGACTCGGGCTTCGTTTTGCGGCGATGGCGGGTTACGATCCGAGAGAGGCCATTGCATTCTGGCAGCGCATGAAAGCGGCGTCCGGGGCAAACAAAACACCCGAAATTCTAAGCACTCACCCCGTCGATGATAACCGAATCGCCAAGTTACAGGAGGAAATGCCCGAGGCATTGACGTATTATAAGCCAGAAAACATGCAGAAAAGTCAGTAACACATGCTCAAAACACGATGAATAACCGAATAATTGTCGTTTAAACAGCTATTTTCAGTTTTCTTATGAGGTTTTCTAAAATAATTTGAAAAAATGTAAATTATTTCTCTCTGAATTTCGAAGTGATCAGTGATTTTTCTAACTTTGCAGTCCTGCACCGCGTTTCACACTGATTTAACAAAAACATCAAACGCATGTCACAAACTTTACTGGAAAAATTGGAACTAAAGGATGAAAAAAGTCTTTTAATTCAGGGACTTCCTTCTTCCATTGAAAAACAATTTGCAAAACTTGCTTTCAGTAAGAATGTTACTCCATTGCTCAAAATCAAGAAAATTGATTTCGCATTGGTGTTTGCAGTTAATGAAGGTCAGTTGAAAAGTATCATCAACGAAATACTTCCTGCTTTAAACAGGGGAGGAAAATTGTGGGTGGCACATCCGAAGGTCGCAAGTAAAATTGCTACAACGCTCAACCGCGAATGCAGTTGGAACTGCATTGTACAGGCGGGCTACGAAATTGTACATCATGTTCCACTTGATCATGTGTGGACCGCTGTTCGCTTTACAAAAGCGGAACGGGTTCCATCTGTTTCGAAATCATTGAAGACAGTCGAAGCGTCTTTAACTGAAGTGGACTATATGAATTATGTTGTGCATGCTCCTGAAGATTTCGCACAAGAATTAAAAAGAAGCAAAATTGCATCTCATTTCTACGATAAATTATCGTCCACTAATAAGAGTGAGTATGTGTCATGGATCTCAAATGCCAAAAGAGGAGAGACCAGGTCGCGCAGATTGGAAGCAGCTATTGATAAATTGATAGCAGGTAAGACGAGCCCGGTTGAAATGTAAGGAGAAGAATTATTTCCGCGAGGTTTAACGAATTATTTCACGATGACTGTTCCAACATTTTGGAGCAATTCTCTTTCCATGTTTTTCAGGTGCTGATGTGTTTGGATATATGTAAGCTGATCCTCCGGCGTATGCGATTTTTCCAAATCTTTTTGATTCATCTCTATCAACCTTTTTATTTTCCGCAATTTTAAATAGTTGAGCGTCGATATTACTTCCTCCTTATACAACTCTTCACGCGTGGGGATTTTCCCTTCATAATGATCCTTCCAATTTGGGCTGAGCTCATATGGGAAATCCAAAATGGAAACGACGAGCATGCTTAACTGTTGATCTTCCTGGTACAAAAAATTTTTTGCGGTGGGTTCGAGGCCCTGTTTGTACCAGGATTTGTACGTGTCAAGAATTTGTACCAATGATTTGTTATCGATCATATCTTCATCAGTAAATTCTTCGAGCATAAAATCTGCTACGCGTTTTTCATCGTCCCAGGATTTTAATCCAAATTCCAGCAGAGACCGTACAATCGCTCTTTCCTGTTGCTCATCTCTGTTTAGTAAATTAGCCAGGTCGTTGTCCTCATCAGCAGACGCCTGTTGTTCATCAAATACAGGCTCGTTCGCCTGCTGGGATCGGTTTTCTAGTTTACCAACGCGTTCGCGAATAAATTTGTTGACGAGCGTGTGTAATCCTGCTTCATCTATCTTTAAAAGCTCCGAACATTGACGTATATAATCCTGTTGCTTTGTAAAGTCTTCCGCCTTGTTTACTCTCGAAATCGTTTCTGCGATCTGGTTCACAAGAATTGCTTTCTTGTTGTTATCGCGCCCGACGTCCTTTAAGGAAATTTCAAGTTGAAATAAAACAAAGTCTTTTTTATTTGTCGAAACAAAATCGCGGAATGCAGTTGCACCGATCTTGTTGACATAACTGTCTGGGTCGTCATTATCTGGGATCAGGACAAGCTTTACATTCAATCCTTCTTCCAGTGCCATATCAAGTCCGCGTTGTGCGGCCTTGATCCCGGCAGAATCTCCGTCGTAGATAATGGTCAGGTTATCTGTAAACTTTTTTATTAGTCGAAGCTGATCATGTGTAAGCGAAGTACCTCCGCTGGCTACGACATTTTCGATACCTGCCTGATGTAATGAAACGACATCGGTGTATCCTTCCACCAAAAGGCATTCATCCTGCTTATCGATTGCATGTCGAGCGAAATAAGAACCGTAGAGGATTTTACTCTTGACATAAATTTCGTTCTCCGGCGTATTGATATATTTTGGTGCACGATCATTGTTTTTTATGATACGCGCGCCGAATCCAACAACTTTGCCTGTCTGATTGTGAACGGGAAAAATAACACGTCCGCGATAGTTGTCGATTGCACGCCCATCGCGTATTACGACAAGACCACTTTTTTGCAGATATTCCGGGTTGTATTGTGCAGCAATAGCCGTTTTGGCGAATGCATCGTACGATTCCAAACAATATCCTAACTGGAATTTGCGGATCGTTTCTTCGCGAAAACCTCTTTCTTTCAAATAGCTCAATCCTATGTCCTGTCCTTGTTCTGTATTGAATAAAGTATCTGTGAAATATTTCTGTGCAAAACTATTTAAGATATGAAGGCTCTCAGCGGCCTGTTGTTGCAATTTAACTTCAGGGCTGCTTTCCGTTTCTTCAATCTCAACGTTGTATTTGTTGGCCAGCCATTTTAGTGCTTCTACATAAGAATACTTCTCATGTTCCATCAAAAAACTGATCGTATTGCCGCTTCGGCCGCACCCAAAACACTTATAGATTTCTTTTGCAGGAGATACCGTGAAAGATGGAGTTTTCTCATTGTGAAATGGACAAAGCCCGAGATAGTTGACACCGCGCTTTTTCAGTTTTACAAATCCGCCAACGATTTCGGTGATATCGATGCGACTTAAAATCTGCTGTATGGTTTGTTGAGAAATCAGTGTTTGTGATTGAGCGACTAATTTACATCAAAGGGTCATTACTAGTTGAAAAAAGATCCCGGTCTTTTCCACAATGGCAAATTAAAAACCATCTTTGCAGCCATGCAAAAATTGTTTCTATCACTCCATAATGTGAATGTAAATATTGGACGCCAGCATATTTTAAAAAATATAAATCTCGATATCAGGGAAGGGCAAAAGTGGGCGATTACCGGCGCGTCCGGAAGCGGTAAATCTGTGCTCGCACATACTTTATGTGGCAGACACTTTTACACCGGGAACATAGAGACGGATTTCGGAAGTCCCGAAGATTTGAATAAGCTGGTCATCGTTGTTGAACAACAACACCGTTTCAAGGATATATTCAATCAAAGTGATTTTTACTACCAACAACGCTACAATTCCTTTGATTCGGAGAGAACGATTACGGTCGACGAGGATCTCGCTGGTTATCCGACTGGAGAACACGCAGGAGGTTATACAACGAATGATTTATTGGGCCTGTTGAAGATTGACGTCCTGTTGAAAAAACCGCTCATTCAACTATCAAACGGCGAGAATAAGCGGTTGCAGTTGGCGAAAGCCCTGATGCAAAAAAAAGAATTATTTATACTTGATCAGCCGTTTATCGGTTTGGATATTGCTGGTAGGGAATTATTGTCTGAGATGCTTCGGCAGCTGAGTTCTAAAGGAGTTCGTATCATACTTATCACATCTCCTCATAAAATCCCCGACTATATTTCGCATGTTGTGCAATTAGAATCGGGTGTCGTTATAAATACTTCAACAAAGGATGACTTTCGCGTTGACGAGGTAAGAGATCGGTGGCCAACAATGTTCAATGCGGAAAATTTGTGTGCCGTTGATCCGCGAAAAGAAAATGATTTTGAGACGGCGGTAAAAATGGTGGATGTGAATATTGCCTATAGTGAAAGAAAGATTCTGCAGCATATCAACTGGGAAATCAGGAAGGGAGAAAAATGGGGATTATCGGGTCCGAATGGAGCTGGCAAATCAACATTACTAAGTTTAATCACTGGTGACAATCCGCAGGCGTATGCCAATGAGATTTATTTATTTGACAGGAGAAGAGGGACGGGGGAAAGTATTTGGGATATCAAAAGGAAAATTGGTTACATATCACCCGAATTGCATTTGTATTTTGATTTTTCCTCAACTGCCCGCCAGGCAATTGCATCCGGATTATTTGACACGATCGGTTTGTTCAGACAGTTAAATGATGAGCAGGAAAAACTGGTTTCGGATTGGTTGCAATTAATTGGATTAGCAGATAAGAAAAATAAATTGTTGAATCAACTTTCGTTGGGAGAGCAACGATTTATTTTATTGGCGCGGGCACTTGTTAAAAATCCTCCATTATTAATTCTTGATGAGCCTTGCCAGGGGTTGGACGAAATGCATGTGTATTTGTTTAATAAGATGGTAGATACTTTTTGCAATTTGTATAACACCACGCTGATTTACGTAAGTCATTACAAAGAAGAAATACCTGGCGTAGTTGATCGTTATTTGGAAATTGTACAGGGAGAAATTGTAATTACTTATTGAGAAGTTCGGAATAACTATTGTGATAATGCTTGTGTGAAACTTCACATTCTAAATGGTGCGACTCTGAAAAACGACACTCATAACGCTTACCCACAACCGAAGATGGGGAATATATTCCCCGAGGATAATTCTAATAAAATGTTAAGATAAAATAGTTTAACGATGAAGTGCCTTCGTGAAAAATATTTATGGCATAGTACTTGTCTTCCATTGTACAAACCTCCATCTCTAAGGCGTGCTTGATAAAGTGTGTTCTTGAAATTTTGTAAATAATAATTATTAATCTTAAAAATTCTCAGTTATGAAAATTTCTAAAATGGGCGTGGGCGCTTTGGCCCTAGCCACAGCGGCGTTGTTCTCTTTTAAAGCGATGGTAAATGGAACAGTAAAAGGAACAGTGAGTCCAGCTGAAGGCGCAACAAGAGCGTGGATCATTTCAGCAACGGACACGTTGAAGACAGATGTGAACGCGGGAGCATTTGAAATTCCGGACGTAAAGCCTGGAACTTACAAAGTAATCATTGAAGCGAAGCCGCCATATAAAAACGTGGCAAAGGATGGTATTACTGTTACAGATGGTCAAACAACTGAAGTGGGAGAAATAAAACTCGCACAATAACTCATCCGGATATAAAAATTCGTTTTGACAGGCAGGGCAACAGCGATGTTGCCCTGCTTTTTTATTAGCGCGCACAGAGTGCAAAATCCCTTCTAACCGGGCATGTAATGGTTAAAAATGGGTAGCAATCTGTTAATTCTACCCAGGCGGCCTCGCTAATCGTTATATATCAATAAGTTATGTTTTTGTGATTAATTTTATGTTTTTGTTGAAAATTGGCCGATCGCTGATGACTCAAAACACGTAAATTTGTTATGCTTCACAGGATAAAAAAAATCTTTCGCGAAGCTTCTAACCCGGTTCTCAACTTCCCATTAATTCAGGAACCTATCACTGCCCATCATTCTTTGGTTTTTTAAAAAATTGTGTAGTATGTATTCATATGCATTGCTTGAAAAGAATTGTTATTATTTGATTCAGGAAAAGGAAAACGATCCGATTAATTTGATTAAGGTGAATCTTGAAACTGATCATTGCATGTATGTCTCGCGGTATACGGATGGGACGGCTGTTGAATGGAAGAAAAAGACGGACGCCATTTTTGATATACTCGAACTACTGGGTGATGACAAGGTGAAAGACTGGGAGTCGATTTACAACGACAACCAGGGCACGTATAATGTGGAGGAAGACGAAGATTAAAACTTATTCAGGTTGTTTCTCAATATAATTTAGAATTATTTTCTTCAGCCATTTTTGGTCTTGCATATCGCCACAAACCAAATGAAGTAAGTATCGTAGCAGAAATCACGCTCAAATAGTATACGAAAAGATTTACATCAACTGTCTCTTTTTTGAAGTTGAGATAGTTTGATATGAATGTAACAATGGATAAGCTGTATTCAAAAATAA
>Ga0163162_10000191_pt1 | contig 56671 bp, 47 predicted proteins | sample S55metaG_FD_115310 | JGI IMG/M metagenome (GOLD analysis project Ga0163162, IMG submission 115310) | Switchgrass rhizosphere microbial communities from Kellogg Biological Station, Michigan, USA - S5-5 metaG | ecosystem: Host-associated > Plants > Roots > Rhizosphere > Soil | place: USA...
CACGCCACAAATCCTGAGCCAATCCCGAATCCCTGTGGGAGCGAGCCTGCTCGCGAAGGCGTCGGCACAGCCAGCAGCATGGTTGCCTGACCCACCGCTTTCGCGAGCAGGCTCGCTCCCACAGGTTTTGACATCCCTCCACAATCCACTCCCGCTCCCAAATCCCAGGCACAAAAAAGGGGACTTTCGTCCCCTTGCGGTATACAGCTTCGAACCTCAGTAAATATCCTTCGACAGCAACGTAAACGGCGTCTTCACTAGGATCTTCAGATCCAGCCACAACGACCAGCTGTTGATGTACTGCAGGTCAATCTCGACACGCTTCTGCATCTTGTCGATGGTGTCTGTCTCACCGCGGCAGCCGCTGATCTGGGCCAGCCCGGTGATCCCCGGTTTAATCCGGTGACGCGCCATGTATGCGAGGATTTTCCCCGAGTAGTAGTTGTTGTGCGCGACGGCGTGCGGGCGTGGGCCGACCAGGGCCATATGCCCCTGCAGCACGTTGAACAGTTGCGGCAACTCATCCAGCGAAGTGCGGCGAATAAAGCGACCGACCGGGGTAATGCGCGAGTCATTACGGCTGGCCTGCTTCACGTCACGGTCATCGTGAACACGCATCGAGCGGAACTTCCAGACCTTGATCACCTTGCCGTTCCAGCCATGGCGATCCTGTTTAAAGAACACCGGGCCGGGCGAGTTGATCTTCACCGCCAACGCAATGATCAGCAGGATCGGGCTCAGCGCGATGATCGCCAGAAACGCCACGGTTTTCTCGACCAGACTCTTGCTCAAAGCAGCGGTAGGGCGGCTGGTCAACGGGCTCTCGTTCAAGTAGATCGCCGGCAGACCGTCCACGACTTTCACCGAGTGATTCAGCAGGGTCAGACTGTTCAAGTCCGGCACCCACACCACATCAACGTTGGCCCCTAGCAAGTCACCATAAATCGCTTCGATTTTCGCGGCTTCACACAGCGGCAGGGTGATATACAAGCGGCGAATGTCATGCGCCTCAATCAGCTCCAGCAGTTGCTCCTGATCGCCGACCACGCGCGGTGCATCCGAACCCAGCGCAGACACATTGCCATTGCTGACCAAACCTACCAATGGCAGATTTTCCAGTTGGCTAAGCTTCTTCGCCAGACCCAACGCCAGTTCGCCGGTGCCGACGATCAGCGTCTTGTGTTCGCTTTTACGCGAACGCTGGTAGTACTTGGAAAACGCATGCAGCGGAGCGTACAGAAACGCCTGACCAAGGAAGCCATACACCGCCCAGCTCAGAATCACCTGCCGCGAAAACAGCTCATCGGCCTGGCAGACAAAGGCGATGCACGCCAGCGCCGCCATGGTCATCGACCAACCCATAAACAGTCGACCGAGACCGGTCAGGTAATTGTCACGCTTGCGATACACACCGCTAAACGTATAAGCCGGCACCGACGCCAGTACCGCCAGCGTTGCACACATCCGGTAGTAAAACGCGACCGTCCCGGTGTGCTGCTCAGCGAGTATGAACAACAGCGTCACCACAAAGCCCTGTGCCAGCGCCCATTGGCCCCAAAAGGTCAGTCCCTTGAGGCCTGTGCTTCGATTGATACTTAGAGAAAGATCCATACGGTATCCCCAAAAGACGTCCATTCAGGTTTCAACAGTTGAAATCCGAGTTGTTATGCAGACTTATTGTTTTTGTTCTAACGAGTGTCCTGAGGTAACAACATCGATATGCCGAACTGTCGTCAGTCAATAGACTAAGTTATTGCCGGGAATGGTGTCTGACGAGTTCTAACAAGATGGCACAGTGCCAACTTTTTAATAATTAAATAGAAGAGTGTTAGAAAAGGTCGCAGAGGAGGGGGTGAATAAATGATGTTGTATTTGTTACTGTTGGAGGGGTGGAGGCAGGGAGTGTTCAAATCAAGGAGGAAGATGAAACCAAACAGAGTGCTCTTGTTGTTTTTGTAATCGCACTTTTATCTGTTTGTTCTGTTCGTGGAGGTCTTGCGGGGTTACGCGACGATTTCCTGAATCAAGCAATAACCGCGGTTTCTGACGGCACGAAACAGTCGTTCGCCATGACTGGCGCTTTTGAACTTGTCTAGCAGGCGACTCAGGCACATCTCCAGGCCGCGATATTGTTCCGGCTCTCGGCCGATGCTGAGAATCAGCTCGTCACGACTGACAACACGCTCTTCATGGCTGAGCATTTTCCTGACCAGTGCTGTTTCCAGGCCAGTCAGGCTGATTTCGACGCCTTCTTTGACCAGTGCACCCTGATCAGGGTCGAGATGCCAGGTTTCATTGCCGGGCATATCACCTTCAACGGCAGGCGGCATGTTGCGGGTTTCCCCGGTAATGGCCGGGACATTCTGGAAAGGATTAGCCGATTGCGCTGCGCGCCATTCGGACTCGAGCGTGGCCAATATTCGCTGAGTATCGTGTTCGATACTGCGCGGGGCGTTTTTTCGACTGATGCCTGGATATGTGAACTCCATCACCATTGGAGCGGAAGAGGGCGAATCCACCCCTTCAAACGAATTGAAACGTTCGCTGGACAGCATGCTCTCCAGTTCGCGTTGCGACGTTGTACTGTGAGTCACGACAACAAAATATTTCCTTGGGAGGGTTGTACTAGTTTCCATGTCTCTCTCCTGAATACATACCAAAATTGGCTAAAAGATAAATCGGCAGGCGAGCAATGACTTCCTCGGAAGTAATCGATAGGCAGGGTCTGGGCCCAAGATTGGCCCTCGATAAATTCCACTCGATCTGCTGCTATGTTATGGAGTTTTATTGTTATGGGTCGTGTTGTCGCGCTCATTCAATTGCTTGATTTCAAACAGGCGTGAAGCAGAACGGGAGCTATATGGTTGCATTAGACGATCCTTCGTACGTATGCAAATGGGATGGCTGCCCGAGAGTCAGGCAGTCGATATCAGACCCCGCAGCAGGCGATAGCCATAGCCGCGAATGCTCTGAATCGCGTTTGTACCATACATGTCCTTGATTTTTCCACGCAAGCGACTGATTGATTTTTCCAGTGCTCGAGGGTCGTAGAAATTGGCGTTGAGGCCCATGATGCTGGCGATTTCATCATGGCTCAGAATGTGATTGCTGGTTTGCGCGAAGGCTTCGAGGATCTTCATTTCGGCAAACGAGATATCGAGTTTCTTGCTGGTGCCCATCAGGCAGATACGGGTCGGATCAAGCGTCAGATCGATATCGCGTTGCCATTCTTCACTGTTGAAGAACTCGCCCAGCAACTCGGCGCCATCCTCGGAAAGGGTATTGAGCTTGATACAAACATCCGCGCCAGCCAGATAATATTTGATCTTGTTGAAGGCGCCGCGACCGGTGATGACCGCGCAAATGATCGGTTTCAAGTTGTCGCTGCGCAGGTTCTCGACCAGCGCCAGATTGTCTTCGAGGGCCTGTGGGCTGTCGATAATCAGGAAGATCGCTCGATACGAACCAGACTGTTCAATCAACTGATATGCACTAGTGTACGCATTGGCTTCGAGCGCCATATCGGTACGTATATGCTGGGCGACTAGCGCTTTGAAATGTTCAGCCACGCCACGGGTACGACCCAGAGTAAGAACACCAGGTTCGTCGTTTGTCGGGCGCGGGCTTCTAGTCGCTAAGTTCGCTGAGAGCATCATGCATTGACTCGAATTAAGTGCTGACATCGGGATGTTAAAGCACCGGTTCTCATCTGTGACTGACAATTGGTAACATTCACGCGATTTTTAGACGTGCCTCCCGAGTTTTCTAACAATAATTAAGCTTTTCAAGCTTTTAGTTGATTTTCTCAGAAGGGTGAACTACTGCTTAGATGGTGGCGATATGCAATGGTGCCACTATTTTGAGCTTATTGCGATGGCTTTGTCTATGTCCATCTGCCACTGTCTGGCCATCTCTGCATAATGTGATATTGATCACACTTTATTGTCAGAGCAACTTTTTTCTGCAAAAAGACCTAAATATTTTCTGCGTAGTTCGTCAGCCGACGATTACTAACATGGCTTGAGTGTGTCTTTTAATAAGACGTAATCTTTGTGGCTGATGAACTTTTGCGTTTATGTATGTCAATGGTCTCACTGCAGATACTCAACCCCTGAGTGTTATTACCCGGTCGCTCGCCAAGAGCGCTCTGACGGAGGATTAATGGATTTCTGGACCCTTTTCCAGGTGTTGATATTAGGTGCGGTAGAAGGCCTGACCGAGTTCTTGCCGATCTCGAGTACCGGCCACCAGATCATCGTCGCCGACCTGCTGGAATTCGGCGGTGAACGCGCCATGGCGTTCAACATCATTATTCAACTGGGTGCCATTCTTGCCGTCGTCTGGGAGTTTCGACCGAAGATCTTTGAAATCATCAAAGGCCTGCCCACCGAACGTAATGCGCAACGTTTCACCCTCAACTTGCTGATCGCTTTTCTGCCCGCCGTGGTCTTGGGCGTGTTGTTCGCCGACGCGATTCACGAATACCTGTTTAACCCGATCACCGTCGCCGTGGCACTGGTCGTCGGTGGCATCATCATGCTGTGGGCCGAACAGCGCAGTCATGTGATCAGCGTCGAACACGTCGACGACATGCGCTGGTCTCACGCACTGAAAGTCGGATTCGTACAATGCCTGGCGATGATTCCCGGCACCTCACGCTCCGGCTCGACCATCATCGGCGGTCTGCTCTTCGGTCTGTCGCGCAAAGCCGCCACCGAGTTCTCGTTCTTCCTCGCCATGCCCACCATGGTCGGCGCCGCCGTGTACTCCGGCTACAAATACCGCGACCTGTTCCAGCCCAACGACCTGCCAGTCTTTGCCCTCGGCTTCATCACTGCCTTCATCTTTGCGATGATCGCCGTGCGCGGCTTGCTCAAATTTATTGCCAACCACAGCTACGCCGCGTTCGCTTGGTATCGGATCGCGTTTGGTTTGTTGATTCTGGCAACGTGGCTGTTTGGCTGGGTCAACTGGACCGCAGCAGCGGCCGCCTGATCACTGGCTGCTGATCAACGCGGCAACGGCGAGATCGTTTAACGCCGAATCCGCCGACTCCTGTCGATAGCGCTGCAAGGCCGAGGTGAAATATGCGGGCTGCAGCATGCCGTCGCTGGCCAGATAGAGTCGCGCGTCTTCTTGCTCCTCGGCGGAGTAAACACGCTTGTGACTGTCGGTCGTTTCCTGGCTAGACGAAATAGGTGCGAGGATTAAAGACACCAAGGTGAAGCCGGAAAACTGCGTCACCTCCCACGGCGTATCAGTGCGGCCCATGCAAAAGCCATCGCAATGCGCATAAACGTCGGAAGTGAAGCTGAACAAGGCAAGAAAGGCGTAACGCTTGAAACCGGAGAAACTAAACGCGGGCATAAACAAAAGACATCCTGTCAGTACATCAAAACGCCGGGCAACGCTCATGCGTCGCCCACACACTCAAAACTTCAATCAACGACCTTCAAGCAACTCAGCGGCCTGATCCAGCAACGCCAGCGGATCCTTGGCCTTGTGAATATCCACCGACAACAACTGACGGAATTTCCGCGCCCCCGGGAACCCCGTGCCCAGGCCCAGCACATGCCGCGTGATGTGATGCATCGCGCCACCGGCCAGCAAATGCTCGGCTATATAAGGACGCAACTGCGCCAACGCCTCAGCCCGACTGATCACCGGCGCCGAACTGCCGAACAACTGCTGATCCACCTCCGCCAGCAAATACGGATTGTGATAAGCCTCACGCCCCAACATCACACCGTCAAACGTCTGCAAATGCTCATGGCAAGCCTCCATCGTCTTGATCCCGCCATTCAGCACAATCTCCAACTCCGGAAAATCCGCCTTCAGCTGCGCCGCCACGTCATAGCGCAACGGCGGAATGTCGCGATTCTCCTTCGGCGACAACCCCTCCAGAATCGCAATCCGCGCATGCACGGTAAAACTGGTGCACCCGGCATCGCGGACGGTGCCGACGAAATCACACAGCTCCGCGTAACTTTCCCGACCGTTGATGCCGATGCGATGCTTCACCGTCACCGGAATCGACACCGCGTCTTGCATCGCCTTCACACAATCCGCCACTAACTGCGGGTGACCCATCAGGCACGCGCCGATCATGTTGTTTTGCACGCGATCACTTGGGCAGCCGACGTTCAGGTTCACCTCGTCGTAGCCGTGTTCCTGAGCCATGCGGGCGCAGGCGGCCAGATCTAACGGAACGCTACCGCCCAACTGCAACGCGAGAGGGTGCTCGGCTTCGTTGTGACGGAGGAAACGCTCGTGATCGCCGTTGAGCAGCGCGCCGGTGGTGACCATTTCGGTGTAGAGCAGGGCGTTCTTCGACAGGAGGCGTAGGAAGAAACGGCAATGGCGGTCGGTCCAATCCATCATTGGGGCGACGGAGAAGCGGCGGGAGAGTGGGGCGGGTTGTAGAGACATTGGGGGAATCTGGATCAGAGGGGCGAAGGTGTAGGAGTTTACCAGTAAAGGAGTGGGCCAGAGGCTTACGCGTCGTTGTCACGTGTTCCTGATCTTTGGTTAGGCAGGCACTGATCGGCTGGGTATCGTGATCTGGCCCCCATTTTCCCTGGTTGAAACTCTCGATAAAATTGGGTTAAGCATCCCAAAAGTGTTGAGGATGGTGGCAAAAAAATATCATTCCGCTATTCTCTATCCAGCCCGTCTCTCAGGCTTTGAGATACGGCTATCGAATACGATTGAATCGAATGCAAAGTTGTTGACTAAAATATCGTGGCTTAAAAATCAGATAATGCTGATACTTTTACAGCCTGCGCATTTGTCGATGTGTTGTATATGATGGTCGGCGGCCATCCAAGGGAGGGCGCTGCACAGAAGTGGCGCCTTTAAGTAAAGCTTGAGCTTGAGAATCGTTTGGGTGAAAAATGACATTGGACGGGTTTGTAGCATTTGTTAGTTTTTGTTCTAACTTTGCATCCGCGTTAGCCTCATCAATAGCTATTTATTTATTCGTTTTTCGCCGCAAGGATATAGCGGATGTTTTTTCTCTTCTGTTTAACTACTCGCATCAACTGACGCTGTCTGAAATTAAAGAAAAGCTAGAGCTTTTGAATAATTTTAATGCAAATGAACTGGGTCATGCAGATACTATATCGAATATTTTTCACGATCTTCTTGGTCAGATGCGAGGCAATGACAAGTTGATCATTCTGATGTCTGATCAGATAAAAAAACTAGAGCTGTTGTTTGATAGGGATGTTAAGGTTAAGCCTATTTCGGAAGCAAAAAAACGTGCCTTGATCAGTGAGATTCGTGAGAAGGTAAGGCATTTGAATGTACAGAATATCGACGAGCTTGTCGGGAGTAAGCCATGAGTAAGATTGTAATTGCTGCAAATGCAATGATTGAGAATAAAAATAGAATATCAAACGTCGTTCCTGGAATAAATGGAATAGAGGTTTTTTTTCTGTTTGATGGTAAGTATAAGTGGTCAATTATACAAAGAGATGATGGCGCATATGCACTAGTCTACTATCCTGGTAAGCAGACGTTAGAAGAGTTAGCTGGTATGCAAGAGTACGAGTGGGGCGACTTTGCTGAATTGGTTTACTACAATTCTAAAGATATAGGTACAAGGGAAAGTGAGGAGACTTTTCGGGAGCTTTATAAACTTGTAACGGATATGAAGTATGGGATGGACGATGTTCTTGACAATATTATAAATTAGGTGGGTTTTTAAATATTGCTTTAGAGTAAATGACTAAGCTGATATCGCCAAAAATATGTGTCTCTTCTGAGGTGTATGTGGTCGGTGTTTGTGGGGTGATGGTCTTGGGGGATTCATGCTCGGCGTTTTCATCAATACTTTGGTTGGTATTTCATGGGTGAGAGTCGGGCAATAACTTAAACATGCGTACAGATTTTTTGGGGCGTGGAAATAAATATGCACCCTGTGACTTAAGTTGGTTGATCTTAGGCTTGTGCGTCTATCGCCCCCATATCACTGAAAACCAGTGATCTGGTTTTTTAGCCCGCTTCGTGTCTAGATGCATTACATCACCTGATTCAGTCGCTTCCCCAAGAACTCAGATTTAATGGTGGTCATGCGTGGGGCTCACTCGTGGACGCCGGGTTCTAATGCGACCGGTCTACGCAATCTGCGTATGCCGCTACCCATCTTTTGGTAGGGTGGGTGTTGGCTCCTTTTAGTAATCGCGCTAGAGGCTCCATCTATGTTCAAAGTAACGCCCAACCCACCAGAAACCGATCCTGCATCCCCTACGAATCCCTCAACTCCAAAAAAAACCACGAAGGAGCCAAGCGCGCGCTTGATCACTATCTCCTTCCCGCCGACCACACCATGGCCAGCAGTAAATAAATCCGTCACCTTTTTTTGGAAATTCTTGTTGCGAGCGGCTACAAAAAGCAAAGTCGAAAGTGGCCAAAAGTCACGGCAGTCGGCCATTTGGCGAAATATGGCCTTTTTACGATCTTGAATCACCGAAACTTAGATAGGAATAGATCAATGTGGGATTTTTTTGTTACTGACGTGGGGAAGGTTGCTCTTGGAGGTGTCATCGCAACGACCGGCTCTTTGATCCTATTCGCTTTGGGATGGTTAAAGGAGTCGCGCCTTTCATCGAAAAAGAAAAAAATCGAAGCCCAGCACCTTGGCATTCGGCTGGTACTTGTCTTGGATAAGCTGGTAGCCGACTGCTACAACGCAGTAAACGATCCACTTTTCACGGATGAACAGGGCTACACCCATAGCGCGGTGCCAAACCCTGAGTTCGCGCTTCCTGAGGGCGGCGACTATCGGGCACTACCTACTCAACTGATGTACGACATAATGTCGATGCCCAATCGACTCCACGCCATCAAAGAAGGCATGGACTCTGTCGGGGAACAGTCCTCCCCACCTGACTACGAAGAGTATTACCAGTACCGGGCTGAAAACCTGTCAAAGCTTGGGTTAAGAGCAATCGGACAAATTGAATCTCTCTGCAAGAAATACAAAATCCCGCCACCCGAAAAGCCAAAGTATTACGCACCAAAGGAAGACTTAATATCCAAATTGGAAAGAATGGAGGAAATTGACAGGATGCGCGATAAATTCAGCGGGGCGGTCACGCCAACTGTGCAGCAGTGAGCAACGCGATCACTTATCCGTCCAAAGCTCGTCCAATTTAAGTAGCTTTCATGTCTGAAAATATATACAGGCATGATCTGAATCCATTGATTTTTCTGGCGATAACCAATGATTACGCCACTTTAACTCGGACTGAAAGTCCGTGATTGCAGGAGGGAATTAAAAAAGAGCTTTCTGTCATTTTTTGATTTTCAATAGCTTGTGTCGATGACTTATATATCCGCGAACTCGCTTGGGCTGACGATAGACAGTGCTGGGGATTGGAGCCGAGAACCGATGCTTAAAATTTGCTAAAGCCGTCCTCAGAAGGGGTGGGAGGACGAGGGAGGAAAACAGAGTTGGTACGCAACTGGTACGCGGGTTTGTGGCAAGGCGTTTGGGTCTTTATTTGCGGAAGGCAAAAGAGGGGCAGTCCAATCCATCATCGGAACGATGAACAGCGCTTTAATAAGGAGCGGGGTGCTTTCTGTATTGAATCGATCACCTTGCTCGCAGATCCTTTCCAAACAGAAAAAACACGTTTGTTTAAATGGAGCCTGCCGTCGCAGTCCCTGACCTACACCACCTTGCGCCTCCCCCTACACCTAAGACAGAATCCCCCGGCTTGTGCGTCTAGCCCGCAGATTCTATCGTCCACACATCACTGAAACCCAGTGATCGGGTTTGGTAGCCCGCTTCGTGTCTAGATGCATCGCATCACCAATTTCAGTCGCTTTCCCAGGACTCGGATTTCATGGTGGTCATGCGTGGGGCCCATTCGTGGGCGCCGGGTTCTAGTGCGACCGGTCTACCAACCCGCGTATGGCCGCCACCCATCGTTTGGTAGCGTGGGTGATGGCTTCTTTTAGTAATCGCGCTAGAGGTTCCATCTATGTTCAAAGTAACGCCCAACCCACCAGAAACCGATCCCGCATCTCCCTACGAATCCCTCAACCCCAAAAAACTCCACGAAGCCGCCGAACGCGCCCTCGATCACTATCTCCTTCCCGCCGGCCACATCATGTCCAGCGTCAACGAGCCCGAGCGCATGTACCTCGCCAACCCCAAGTACGACTCGGAATCCCTATTGGCCAATGCCAGTGAAACGCTGAGTTCCGCTTCCGAAATGCTCAACAACTTCGCCGCAGTACTCGATCCCTCGCACCGCAAAACCGCGTTGGGCATCGCGCAGGTGGTGATGTTGGGGGAGTTGGCGGTGAATCAGGCGTTGGATAACGTTGAGGTGAAGGCGTAAAGCCTGTCCCGCCGTGGGCAGGTGAAATGCTCGTTCACTGATAACCAAAAGCCGTCACCTTAAGGTGACGGCTTTCGCTTGCAGATCTAGCCAAACTGCCCCGCCGACTCAACCGCAGATTTCGGCTTCCTCAACCGCGTCAACTGGTAAGCAATCCCCAACCAGACAAACCACCCCGGCATCACCATCAGCGCAATCCGCGTATCAGGCCGCAACGCCAGCAACCCCAGCACAAACCCCAAAACCGCCAACGAGAACCACGCCATCGGCACGCCGCCGGGCATCTTGTAAGCCGACTTCGCATGCAGATCCGGACGTTTTTTCCGGTAGGCGATGTAAGACGCGAGGATGGTCGACCAGGTGAAGATCACCAGAATCGCCGACACGGTGGAGACGATGGTGAATGCGGTCATGACTTCCGGCACGATGAACAGCACCAGCACGCCGACCAGCATCAACAACGTGGTGAACGCCAGGCTCAGCAGCGGCACGCTGTTGCTCGACAGTCGGCGGAATAGGCCGGGCGCATTGTCCTGATTGGCCAGTCCGAAGAGCATGCGGCTCGAGGAGAACACGCCGCTGTTGGCCGAGGAGGCCGCCGAGGTCAGGACCACGAAGTTGACGATGCCGGCCGCTGCGGGGAACCCGGCGACGAGGAACAGTTCGACGAAGGGGCTTTTGACCGGGGAAACCTGTTGCCATGAGGTCACGGCAATAATGCAGGTCAGCGCGAGGACGTAGAACAGGATGATCAGCAGCGGAATGGAGTTGATCGCTTTGGGCAGGGTTTTCTCCGGCGAGCGGGTTTCAGCGGCGGCGGTGCCGATCAGCTCGGTGCCGGCGAAGGAGAAGATCGCCATTTGAAATCCGGCGAAGAAGCCGAACAAGCCGTTGGGGAACGCCGCCTGTTTGCCCACCAAATGACTCAGGGACGCGGTGACCCCGCTGGGCGAGACGAAGGAGCTGGCGATCAGCACGGTGCTGACGCCGATCAGGGTCACGACGGCAATGATTTTGATGATCGCGAACCAGAATTCCACCTCACCGAACAACCTGACGGTCAGCACGTTGAGGGCGAACAGGGTTGCCAGCATGCCGACGGCGGGTATCCACGCCGGTACGTCGGGGAACCAGTACTGGAAGAAGCCGCTGACCACGACGGCATCGCCGATCACCGCCACGCTCCAGCTCAGCCAGTACGACCAGCCGAGGAAGAACGCCGCGCGCGGGCCGAGGTAGGCACCGGCGAAGTCGGCGAAGGTTTTGAAGTTGAGGTTGGACAGGAGCATTTCGCCCATGGCGCGCATGACGAAAAACACGAACAGACCGATGATCATGTAGATGAGGATGATCGATGTCCCGGAGAGCGCGATGATCTTCCCGGAACCCATGAACAGGCCGGTACCGATGGCGCCGCCCATGGCCATTAACTGGATGTGACGATTGCTGAGCGTGCGCTGCAGCGCGGGCTGTTCAGGCAGCCCGGAAGGGGTCGATTTCATTGCAAAACCTCTTGATTTTATGTTTTTGAGTTTTGGCAGAAAGTAGGTGTCGAGCGTTCTTGTTAGAGGTGCAGCGGCTAATCACAAGCTGAATTGCCTCCTGTGGCTTGGGGGCGGTCATTACCGATTAACTGACGGTGCGCAGACGCGAGGTTTTGGCCGGTTGCGGATCGAGCAGTTGGAAGAGGTTTTTGATGTTGGCCGGCGTCGGCACCAGGTGGATGCGCTGGCCGATTTGCTGTGCCTGCGCCAGGTCATTCAGGTAGCGCAGAGAGGAAAAGTCTTCCAGGGCAAAACCCACCGAGTCGAACACCGTGACCTGCGTGTCGTTCTCGCGCCCGGCCACTTCGCCCTGCACAATCCGGAAAAACTCGATCACCGGGGAATCGGCTGCCAGTTGCTGAATGTCGCCCTCGATGCGCGTTTGCGGCTCGAATTCGACGATGACCCGGGCGTTGCGCAGGATGTCGGCGTGCAGTTCGGTTTTACCCGGGCAGTCACCGCCGACCGCGTTGATGTGCATGCCGGGCTCGATCATCTCGGGGGTCAGAATGGTTGCGTAGGCTTTGTCGGCGGTGACCGTGGTGACGATATCGGCGCCTTTGACCGCGTCCTTCACCGAGCTGGCCAGAATCACGTCGATGTCCGGGAACGCCGCGAGGTTGTGCTTCAACTTGAGTGAAGCGTCGCGATCGATATCGAAGATGCGGATTTCGTTGATGCCCAACATTTCATGGAAGGCCAGTGCCTGAAATTCACTTTGCGCACCGTTGCCGATGAGGGCCATCGAGGTCGCACCCGGGCGAGCCAGCGATTGCGCCGCCAGCGCCGAGGTGGCTGCGGTGCGCACGGCGGTGGTCAAGGTCAGTTCGCTGAGTAGCGTCGGGTAGCCACTCTGCACATCGGCCAGCAGACCGAAAGCCATGACCGTGAGCAAGTTCTGCTGGCCGTTGTTCGGGTGGCCGTTGACGTATTTGAACGAGTACTGCTGGCCGTCGTCGGTCGGCATCAGCTCGATCACGCCGTCTGCCGAGTGATTGGCCGTGCGCGGCGATTTATCAAACTGCGCCCAGCGTGCGTAGTCCGCTTCGATGTAGCCGGCCATTTCGCGGATGGCGCGGCGGATACCAACTTGGGTGAACAGGCGTGCAGCATCATCGACATCAATAAAAAGCGTCATGTTCTTGTTCTCCGATCCAGATATTGAAAGGCTGTAGAGCGCGGGCTGGCTCAGCTGCGTTGGCTCTCGAAACCGTGCAGCACGTTGACGGCATTGATGCCGATTTCATCGACCATGTAGCCGCCCTCCATGACGAACAGGGTCGGGCAGCCGACGCTGGCGATCAGTTCGCCGATGCCGATGAAGTCCTCGCTTTCCAGCAGGAAGTGGCTGATGGGGTCTTCCTTGAACGTGTCGACACCGAGGGAAATCACCAGCACCTCAGGCGCGAACTGCTGAAGTTTTTTGCAGGCGTGGAGCAGGGCGTTGCGATAGCTCTCCCAGGTGGTGTTTTTCGGCAGGGGATAGTTGAGGTTGTAACCCTCGCCGACACCCGCGCCGACTTCGTGGCTGTAGCCCGAGAAGTACGGATAGGACACCGCCGGTTCGCCGTGCAGCGAGACGAACATGACGTCGCTGCGCTGGTAAAAAATGTTCTGCGTGCCGTTGCCGTGATGGAAGTCGACGTCGAGCACCGCGACGCGTTTGGCGCCCTGAGTGATGGCTTGTTGCGCGGCAATGGCGGCGTTGTTGAGGTAGCAATAACCGCCCATGTATTCGCGCGCGGCGTGATGGCCGGGCGGACGGCACAGGGCGAAGGCACTGTCGTGGCCTTCATCGATCAGGGCCAGGCCGGTGAGGGCGATGTCGGCGCTGGTTTTCACCGCTTGCCAGGTCGTCGCGGTGATCGGCGAACCGGCATCCATCGCATAGAAGCCGAGCTTGCCGTCGATGAACGTCGGCACCTCTTCGCCGGCCAGATCGCGCACCGGCCACACCAGTGGCAAGGCGTCGTGGGTGCGGCCGGTTGCGCTCCATTCGGCCCAGGCAGTTTCGAGAAAACTGACGTAGCGCTCGCTGTGCGCGTTGACGTAGCACGAGCGATCAAACGCACGCGGTTCGACGATCTGCCCAAGGCCGACCTGTTTCACGCGGTTGTGCACGGTGTCGGCCCGACTTGGTTGTTCGAACGACGGCTTGAGTACGCCGTCTTTCAATTCGGTGCCGTGGTGCAAACGGTGGGAATCACTGAAAACTGTAAACATTCTGCGCATCCGTTATTGTTAGCCAGTGCAAATATTCTGTTCCGGCTGGGCTGCGCTTTCTTTGCTTTGTGTTCGTGGTTTGGTGGGTTAATCGGGCGTTTTTACTCAGGAATGGCGTCATGCAGAAAAAAATATCCAAACGCATCAGCCTCGACGAGACCGACCTGGCGATTCTTGAGTTGTTGCAGGAAGACGCGAGTATTTCCAATGCTGAACTCAGTGAGCGGCTGTCGTTGAGCCTTACGCCGTGCTGGCGGCGGCGCAAGCGCATGGAGGAGGCGGGAGTCATCAAGGGCTATCAGGCCAATCTGGATCGACGAATGCTCGGGCTGGATATCATGGCGTTCGTGCACATTCGTTTTTCCACCCACGCCGACCACGCGCCGGACGCTTTCGAGGCGGTGATTGCGCAATTGCCGCAGGTGGTGGCCTGCCACAAGATCACCGGCGATGCCGATTATGTGTTGCAGGTGTTGGCCGAGGATCTTGATAGCTACAGTGACTTCATCGAGCAGGTGCTCAGACGTCAGGTGGGGATTGCGTCGATCCAGTCCAGCCTGGCGTTGCGTGAGGTCAAGTCCGGTAGCCGTATTGCTATTCCCAAGCCGGGAAAGGACTGAGTCGGCAGGCGTTTGAGTCAGCCTTTTCAGCTGCGTTTTGCGCCGATAGCGATGTGCCACAAATCGTGATGGCAATGCGTCATCACGCTGCGCAAAAAGTTCAACGATTGTACAAAAATATAAAGTTGTACAAGTTTTCGCAAAATTACTAGCATCCCTCCAGACACCTTTGCTGAAACGATAAATCCAGCGTGCAGACCCTCTGTTTGCGACGTGACGGGTTTGTCTGCCGATGCTCGCGTCGGGTTTCTTTTCGACGCTTCAACAGCATCCGCATTTTGCATTTCCGGGACAGCTGGAGCGTCCCGTATTACGCCTTGGATGACGACCCCCGAATGTCTGGACGGTGACTGTGGTCACCGGAGATCAATTTTTTGTGCCTGGCGTTTCGCGTCAGGGCGTTTGAGGCTGAATATGGCAGTTGCATCGAATTTCCTCGGTGATATCAAAGTTTCCCGCAAGCTGGGCACCGGCTTTGGCATTCTTTTGCTGGCTGTCCTGGCGGTGGCCTTCATTGGCTATAACAGCAACAGCGTGCTGGTTGATCGCTTGAGTACGACGCGTCTGATCGGCACGCTGAATGACGCTACGCAAGATATGCGTCTGTCTGAGAAACAGTACGAAGCCGCCGCTGACGCAGCGTTCGCCGATGCCTATAACGCTCAGTTGAATGTCTTGCAGGGCCTTGTCAGCAAGGCCCTGGAAACGTTGACCCGCGCTGAGAACCAGCAAGCCTTGAAGGCCTTGCAAACCACGATTGTCGCCTACGACCAGAAGGTCAAACGGCTGATCGCTGCCGATAAGTCGACCACCGATGCCCTGAAACCCTTGAGTGCGCTGTCGGACAAGTACGCGCAAACTTTTGCCGGCATGCTTGAAGCCACTACGACCAGTGCGCTGGCGTCTGCCGATGGCGAACGCGTTCGGGATCTGCGCACGGTGGCCGACTTGCGCAATGGCATGACCACGTTTCGCCTGATGTTGCGTCGTTACATTGCGGTGCCCAACGACGCGAACAAAAACCTGCTGATGGAGACCACCGATACCTTTTTGAGTGACATCACCAAGGCGCGTAGCAACTTGCCGGCGACCCTGTCGAGCCAACTGGAAGAAGCGCATGCCGGGATGCGTCGTTATCGCGAAGTATTGGTGGAAGTGGCCGGGCTGTTTGAGCAGAAGCAGAACATGCGCGAGCAGGTCGACCAGGAAAGCAAGGCGATGGACAAGATCATGAATGGCCTGATGGACACCCAGCAGCGCCTGGCGCGTGAAGATCAGCACTCAGCCTTTGTTCAGATCGCCGTATTGACCGTGTTGGCGCTGGTGATCGGGCTGATTGCTTCGGTGGTCATCTCGCGCCAGATCACTGCGCCGCTGGCGCTGACGGTTGAACTGGCTCGACGGATTGCCAAAGGCGACCTGACGGTACAGGCCAAATCAAACCGCAAAGACGAGTTGGGCGATCTGCAAAATGCGATGCAGGACATGGCGCAAAACCTGAACACGCTGGTGCAAGGTATCGGCAATGGCGTCACGCAGATTTCCACTTCTGCGGAAAAACTCTCGGCCATGAGCGAGCAGACCAGCGCGGGTGTGCGTCAGCAAAAAAGCGAAGTGGATCAAGTCGCCACGGCGATGCACGAAATGGCTTCGACGGTGCAGGAAGTTGCGCGTAACACGACCGATGCGTCCGCCGCCGCGACCTTGGCCGATCAACAGGCTCGCCACGGCAGTACGGTGGTGAAGCAGGCGACTTTGCAGATCAGTGAACTCGCTGCGGCCATTGAAGCGTTGGGCGGCGCGATGAACGTGCTGTCCCAGGACAGTGAGCAGATCGGCAAAGTGATCGATGTCATCAAAGCCGTCGCCGAGCAAACTAATTTGCTCGCATTGAACGCCGCTATCGAAGCCGCGCGGGCGGGAGAGCAGGGGCGTGGGTTCGCCGTGGTGGCAGATGAAGTGCGCTCGCTGGCGCAGCGGACGCAGGACTCGACCAAGGAAATCGAAGCGCTGATCGTCACCCTGCAACAAGGCGCTCAAGCGGCCTCGACACTGATGGCCTCCAGCCGCGAGCGCACCCTCGATACGGTGGTGTTGGCGCAGAAGGCCGAGTTGGCGATTACCGAGATCAACCAGTCCATTGGTACGATCCAGGAGATGAGCCTGCAGATCTCGGCCGCTGCCGAGCAGCAAAGTGCCGTGGCCGACGAAATCAATCGCAGCATTGTCAGCGTACGGGATGTGGCTGACCAGTCGGCGGTTGCCAGTGAGGAGAGTGCGGCTGCGACGGTTGAGTTGGCGTCACTGGGGCAGGACTTGCAGCGAATGACTGCGCATTTCCGCACTTGATTTTTGGAACGATGAACCGGCGGCGATTTCGAATATTCACGCGTCGCAGGTCTAGCGTTGGGGCGTGGTGAGCAGGTGACTCGGTTCAACAGCAGTTTTTTACCTATAGCCAGGGACGGTTATAACCCGATATCAGGGGGTGTCATGACCGACTTTCCAAAATCATTCGCCTCTCGCGGAGGCTGCCAGGGCTGTCAGGACAAAGGCGTGCCGGACATGGATTTCGCCTTCGCTTTTCAGCCCATTGTGGATGTGCGTGATCAAACGATTTTCGCCCATGAGGCCTTGGTTCGCGGCGTGAAGGGTGAGGGCGCCTTGTCAGTTCTGGAGCAGGTGGACGATCAGAACCGTTATCGATTTGATCAATTGTGTCGAGTGCGGGCGATTTCCACGGCGGCTGAGTTAGGGATGACGCAGTACTTGTCGATCAACTTTTTGCCGAATGCCGTTTACCGCCCGCAAATGTGCATTCGCAGCACGCTGGAATCGGCGCGTGCTCACGGCTTCCCACTGGAGCGCCTGATCTTCGAGGCGGTGGAGGGCGAGCACGTTGAAAGCAATAAGCATTTGATGAATATCTTGCGTGAGTATCGTGAGTTTGGATTCAAGACGGCGATCGACGACTTTGGCGCAGGCTATTCCGGCCTTAACTTGTTGGCGGATTTTCAGCCGGATTTGATCAAGCTGGATATGGCGCTGATCCGCGATATTCACCGTGACCGGGTTCGCCAGACCATCGTGCGTAACGTGGTGAACATGTGTACCGAGTTGGGCGTGGAGGTGATCGCCGAGGGCATAGAAGTTGCCGAGGAAAGAGATTTTCTCGCCGACTGCGGCATTTATCTGATGCAGGGATACTGGTTCGCCAAACCCGCGTTCAAATCGCTGGCGCAGATCCCGACAAGTGCGTGGCTGAAGAGATGATCGCTTTCAGCTCGCACTGATCCGCTCGATAACGGGGACCAGCGCCGGACGTTTGTTGAGCCATTCAGCGTTGGTAATCCCCAACAACACCACATCGACCCGAACCCCATCCTTTACCACGTTCTGCCGGCGCACACCTTCAATCTCAAACCCGAACTTCTGGTGCATCTTCACCACCGCCGCGTTTATCGCCAGCACTTCGCAGTTCAGCTTCTCCAACCCGGCCACGCCAAACGCGTAATCGAGCATCCAGAACTCGACCACACTGCCCAAACCCTTGCCCTGCAAACTCACGTCCAGATAAAACGCCCAATCCGCGCTCTTGTGCAAAACGTTGATCGCATTCAACGAAACGACCCCCACCGCTTGCTCATCCTTGATCACCACAAACACTTGCTGGCGTGGATTGCCCTGCAAAGAGGCCAGCCAGTTGGCATGTTCCTGTTCGCTGATTTCATGCGAGGTGTACATGAACTTGCGCACGTCCGGCTGATTGCGCAGGGTGCGGACATGGGCCTGGATGGCGGGGCTGGCATCGGTGAGGGGCAGGAATTGCATGGGGATGTCCTTGTCGGCGGGTAAGCGATTCTGAACCGGCACTGTCGATCAGCAAAGTTTCATCTTGCCGGGTGCGGCGCAGGCCTAGGATGTTGGCACAAGATCGTCGCTGTTCATCCCGGGGGAATCGTGCCATGCGCCTTAATGTCGTCAAAGTGCTGTTGATTACTGCAGCGGTATCGGTGTTGAGTGCCTGTTCGGGCGCGGGTGGCTTGACCACCACCAGTTGTTTCTCCAGCGACTGTCAGTCGCCGGAGGGGCGCAATGCCAATACGTTGAAGTTCGGCGGCAACAGTATCGGCAGCAGTCTCAATCAGTACAGCTCCGGGATGTTGCATGACGATTAAGGATTACTGCGCGGCAGGTACGGCAATCCACTCGCTCAGGGTCTGCTGATACTTGCCGGTGACTTTGCTCAAGTGCAGCCACTGATCGACATACAGTTTCCAGCTGATGTCATCGCGCGGCAGCAGATAGGCCTTCTCGCCGTATTGCATGTACTGATGCGGATTCACCGCGCACAAGCCCGGTTTGAGTTTCTGCTGATACAGCGCTTCCGAGGCGTCGGTGATCATCACGTCGGCCTTGTTGTCGAGCAGTTGCTGGAAGATCGTCACGTTGTCGTGCAGGGCCAGTTGCGCCTTGGGCAGGAAGGCGTGGACGAAGGCTTCGTTGGTGCCGCCGGCGGGTTCGACCAGGCGCACGTTGGGCTGGTTGATCTGTTCGACCGTCTGGTACTTGCTGACATCGGCGCAGCGCACCAACGGAATCTTGCCGTCGGTGTCGAGGGTGTTGCTGAAGTAGGCTTTTTTCTGCCGTTCGAGCGTCACCGAGATGCCGCCCATGCCGATGTCGCACTTGCCGGCCTGCATGTCCGGCATCAGGGTTTTCCAGGTGGTTTGCACCCATTGCACTTTGACCCCGAGGCTGTCGGCCAGCGAACGGGCCATGGCGATGTCGATGCCTTCGAAGTCACCGTCGGGGCGTTTGAAGGTGTAGGGCTTGTAGTCGCCGGTGGTGCACACGCGCAACTGGCCCTGTTGCTGGATGCTGTCGAGGTGCGAAGGGGATTGCTCGGCATGGGCGCCGGCGGCCACGGTCAGCAGGCCGCAGAGGATCATCGTGCTTTTTAGTGTTGTCATTGCGATCGGGGCTTCTGAGAAGGACGGTGGCCCAGTGTAGTGAAAGGCTTTCCCGGGTGTCATCCTGCTTCCGGGCTTAACGTGCCGAGCCACGCCACCAGTGCCACGATCAGCGATGCCATTGCCAGTTCAACTAACACGCTGCGCCTTAGCGCATTGGCCGCGATGACGGGCTGCCCATCGTGCAACGCTTCTTGCAATGCCGGGCCAAGATGAAAGCGATTCAGCGCCGCCAACACCAACATCCCTGCGAACAACAGAATCTTGATCGTCAGCAAAATCCCGTAAGTGCCGAGCAACACGTCATCCAGCTTCGGGCCGACGATGAACAGGTAATTCACCACGCCGGTAATCGACAGCGTCAGCACAATCACTGCACCGATCCACTCAAAACGCCGAACCGCAAACGCCAGCGAACGAATGCGCGCTTCATCGACCGGCCCCCGCGCCATCAACACCAGCGCCAGCATCGCACCCAGCCACGCGCCCGCCGCGAGCAGGTGCAGAATGTCGCTGAGAAAATGCCAGAACCGCAGTGTTCCTTCGTCCATCGCCCCGTGTCCGCTCCAGGCCAAAGAGGCGAGGGCGACAGCGCCGGCAATCGATGCGAGCCATAAACCCGGTCTGATCAACACCACAATCAGGGCAATCATCCGCAGCGCCCACGCCAGCCCGACGTCGGTTTCCAGCAGCATCATTTGCAGATGCGGCCACAGCGCCTCGAGCGCCGTTTCGCCGCTCATGGCGCGGGTCATTAGCACCAGTCCCGCCATCGACAACAGCGCTCCGATCAACGTCATCCCGCGCAGCATCGGCCGCAACCGCAGCAGCGCATCAGCGCTGTACAGCGCAAACAACGCCAGCCCGAACAACAGCAGTAAATCCACATACAACGCAAACCGCAGGACGATGTTGATCAGCTCAGCCATCGCTTACTTCACTTTGAACGTGACGTTGCCGGTGATCGGGTGCGTGTCGGACGACACCGCGCGCCATTCGACTTGGTAAGTGCCGGCGGGCAGCGGCGCGAGCGGGGTGATCAGCATGCTTTTCGGGTCGCTGCCGGCGCTGACCTTGGCTTTCATCGGCATCGGCGAATGGGCCATGCCGGGCATCTCGGTCATGACCAGTTTGGCGCCGGAGAATTGGGTCAGCAGGTTCTCGGAAAAATGCAGCTCGATCTTGCCGGGCGCGGCGCCGTCGGCACCTTCGGCGGGGGTCGACGAGAGCAGGTTCGGGTGGGCTTGAGCGAGGCTGCTGAGGAGCAAGCCGCTGGCCAGTACAAAGGTGATTTTCAAGGTGCGCATGCAAGACCTCCGGGTTGTTTTTTATGGAATTCAAAACCACATCCGCACGCCGAGCACGAGGCGCGCTTCACTGCGATCCTCGCCTTCTTCGCGGGCGTAATCGGCGCTGTTGCCGTAGGTGCGGTTCCACGTCACGCCGATGTAGGGCGCAAATTCGCGGCGGATTTCGTAACGCAAGCGCAGGCCGGCTTCAGTGTTGGCAAGACCGGAACCGATACCGCGTTGCGCATCGTTCTTGCCGTAGATGTTGAGTTCAGCGGTGGGCTGCAGGATCAGGCGATTGGTCAGCAGGATGTCGTAATCACCCTCGAACCGCAGCGCGCTCTGGCCACCTTCACCGATAAACGCGGTGGCCTCGGCTTCGAAGTTGTACAGCGCCATGCCCTGCACACCCAACGCGGCCCAAGTCTGTGGCGCGCCGGGTTTAAAGTCCTGACGCACGCCGCTGACCACATCCCACCACGGCGAAATCGCATGGCCCCAGAGCGCCTGAATCTCGGCGTCTTCGGTCTTGCCGTTGCTGCGTTCACCTTCGGAGCGCAGCCACAGACGATCGATGTCGCCACCGATCCAGCCGGACAGATCCCAGGCCAACGCGCTGCCGTCATCGGCGTCCTGCCATTCGAGTTTGTCGGCAAGAAAGAAGCTGTTGATCGCGCTGTCATGGACCTGATGGCCGCCAGCGCTGCTGAACACGGCGGCGCGGTCGGCGGCGGTCAGTGGCGGGATCGGCGTGCGACTTTCGGTCGGCGCGGCAGGTTGCATCATGCCGTCGTCCATACTTTGCATCGCGGAATGATCCTGGCCGGACATCTGGCTGTGGTCCATGCCCGGCATGTCGTTGGCGGCCATCGCCGAACTGCCGATCAGCAATAAAGAAAACGCTGTGAATCGAGTCATCATCGGCCCCTTCATTCTTCTACCCGCACTTCGCGGAACATGCCCATTTCCATGTGGTACAGCAGGTGGCAGTGATAGGCCCAGCGGCCGAGTGCGTCGGCGGTGACGCGGTAGGTGCGGCGCGTGCCGGGCGGCATGTCGATGGTGTGTTTGCGCACCTGGAAGTCGCCGTTTTCGTCTTCCAGATCACTCCACATGCCATGCAAGTGAATCGGGTGGGTCATCATCGTGTCGTTGACCAGCACCAGACGGATGCGCTCGCCGTACTTCAGGCGCAAGGGTTCGGCGTCGGAGAATTTGATGCCGTTGAACGACCAGGCGAATTTCTCCATATGCCCGGTCAGGTGCAGTTCGATTGTGCGGTTCGGATCGCGGCCATCCGGGTCTGCGAAGGTGCTGCGCAGGTCGGCGTAGGTGAGCACGCGACGGCCGTTGTTGCGCAGGCCGAGGCCGGGGTCATTGAGTTTGGGTGCGGTGGTCATGGCTTGCATGTCGACCAGTGGATTGTCTTTTTCGCTGTCGGGATGGGATTGCATCGGGCCCATCGTCGAGTGATCCATGGCGCTCATGTCCATCGAGCCGTGATCCATGCCACCCATACCCATGTCGTCCATGCTCACCAGCGGGCGCGGGTCCAGACCCGGTACGGGCGCAGATAATCCGGCGCGAGTGGCGAGGGTGCCACGGGCATAACCGGTTCGGTCCATGGCCTGGGCAAACAGGGTGTAGGCCTCGGCGTCCGGCTCGACAATCACGTCGTAGGTCTCGGCCACGGCGATGCGCAGTTCATCAACGCTGACCGGTTTGACGTTCAGGCCGTCCGCCGCGACCACGGTCATTTTCAGCCCGGGAATGCGCACGTCGAAGTAGGTCATGGCCGAGCCGTTGATCAGGCGCAGGCGCAGTTTTTCGCCGGGGCGGAACAGCCCGGTCCAGTTGTTATCCGGCGCGTGGCCATTGATCAGGAAGGTGTAAGTGGCGCCACTGACGTCGGCAATGTCGGTGGGGTTCATCTTCATCTGCGCCCACATCTTGCGATCGGCGACGGTGGCGCCCCAGCCTTTTTCGCTGACGTCATCGATGAAATCGCCGACGGTGCGTTTGTGGAAGTTGTAGTAGTCGGACTGTTTTTTCAGGGTCTTCATCAGGCTGGCCGGGTCTTCGTCGCTCCAGTCGCTGAGCATCACCACGAACTCGCGGTCGTAGTGGAACGGCTCAGGGTCTTTGGCGTCGATCACCAGCGGCCCGTAGACGCCGGCCTGTTCCTGTAGCCCGGAATGGCTGTGATACCAATAGGTGCCGTTCTGCCGCACCTTGAACTGGTAGACGTACACGCCACCCGGTTCGATGCCGTGAAAACTCAGGCCCGGTACGCCGTCCATGTTCGCCGGCAGCAGAATGCCGTGCCAATGAATCGAAGTGCTGGCGCTGAGTCGGTTACGTACGCGCAGCGTCACGGTGTCGCCTTCGCGCCAGCGCAGCAACGGGCCGGGCAGGCTGCCGTTGATGGTCATCGCCGTGCGTGGGTTGCCGGTGAAGTTGACCGGGGTTTCGCCGATGAACAACTCGAAGTCGCTGCCGCTCAGTTCATGTAATTGAGCGGGCGCATTCAGCGCCCAGACCGGCGTGCGCCACAGGCCGAGGCCACCGAGGAGGCTGCCGGCGGCGAGGCCTTTGACGAAGGTGCGTCGTGATGGGTTGGAAGGCATGCGCTGGAAATCCCCGATTGACTCATGACGGGGAGGCTAACCAGCGCCAGCTTTCAGTTGGCTGAGGCGGGGATTACAGTTTTGACAGCTTCATTTGCGGCGAGATGATCGGCCAGATCCCGCGCTTGTTGTGAGGCCGCGAGCCGCGACTCACGATCAATGTCTTCGCCGAGAATGGTCTTCTCGACGCGTAACTCATGCACATCACTGATGCCGATAAAGTCGAGCCATGCGGCCACGTAGGGCTTCTGAAAATCGAAGCGCTCTGCCGGTGTGGCCGACTGCGCCGAGAAATCCATCCCGCAGGCATAGGCGCCCACGGCGGGTTTGTTTTTCAACAAACCTTGCAGACCGCGCTCCGGATCGAAGCTGAAGAGGATGTCTTTCTGCGACACCAGGTCGATGAAGTGCTTGAGCTTGTAGGGAATGCTGAAATTCCACAGCGGCACCGACAGCACAATCAGGTCGGCACGCTGCAGGTACGCGGCGAGGTACTTGAGTTCATTCCACGCCGATTGCTGGGCGGGCGTCAGCGGCGTGCCATTGAGGCCGGCGTACTTGGCGTTCATCGCGTCCTCGCCGAACTCCGGCAGCGGCAGGCCCCACAGATCCAGGGTTTCGACGTGGGTCTGCGGATGATGTTGCCGATAGCGATCGATAAAGCTGCGCGCCACTTGCAGTGACGCGGAGCGTTGTTTGCGCGGTGAACATTCGATGTGTAGAAGGGTGGTCACGTGAAGCCTCGGCAGTCGGGGGAGAGAGTGCGAGGCATTGCAACATAGCGCGCTTCAAACTATAAATCGTGAATAAATCGGCCATTGATCACATATCTCACTATGTTTGACGCCCTGCTGCTCAAGACCTTTGTCACCGTTGTCGATGAGGACGGCTTCAGTCGTGCTGCGGAAAAACTGCATCTGACGCAATCAGCGGTCAGCGGTCATCTGCGCCGACTCGAAGAGCAAGTCGGCAAGCCGCTGCTCAAGCGCACCACCCGTTCAGCAACTCACCGCCGACGGCGAACGCCTGATTGCCTATGCGCGGACGATTCTGGCGTTGAACCGCGATGCCTGGGCGCAACTCACGCGCACGCCGTTTCAGGGGCGGGTGCGGATTGGCGTGTCCGAGGATTTTGTCGAGGCGCGGTTGCTGCGCGCATTGCAGGAGTGCGCGGCGCAGCATCCGGGTATGCAGATCGATGTGCAGGTGAACATTCCGGGAACGTTGCTGGGCCAGATGCAGCGGGGCGATCTGGAGATGGTCGTCGGTTCGCTGTGCGAAACCGGCGAGTCGGGGCGTTTACTCTGGCAGGAACCACTGGTGTGGGCGTGGGCCGCGCAGCCTGTCACGCACTTACCGGCGCCTTTGCCGCTGGCGCTGTTTCCCGAGCCTTGTCCGTATCGCGAGGCGGCGCTGACGCGGTTGGCTCAGGCCGGCATTTCCCAGCGTACGGCGATGTTGTGTTCGAGCACCGCCGGGCTGCGCGCGGCGGCGCTGTCCGGATTTGCCGTCGCGCCGATGCCCGTCAGTCAGATGGGGCAGGGGTTGACCGCGCTAGGCGCGGAACAGGGCTTGCCGGCGTTGCCGGATGCGCAATTCCGCTTATTTGTCGCGCCTCACGCTGATCCGCAGATGATCGATGCGGTATCGCAGGTGATCGTCGAATTTTGCTCTGCGCGGCGGCAGTGACGCGGATTACAGGCCGAGACCTTCTTGCACCGCCAGCAACAGATTGTTTTCGGTCAGGGCGATGGCATCCAACTGCTGGCCTGTTTCAATCGACTGCATCCACCAATGGCTTTCACCGTGCTCATCCACGGTACGCAGCAGATAAGTGTCTGTGGCTGACGGGCTGATCTGCACCCGCCCGGCGCCATCCTCGGTAAACCGCGCAATGGGATCGAATGTCAGGCTTTGATGGTTGGCTTCGATCACCAGTTGGTCGATGGCGTAATCGTGGGATTCACCATCCGGTGAAGTTTCGCAAACATGCGTAGGATTTCGCCGAATCTTCAGTCCTACTTCGGTGACGGGCTGCAACCACGCCTCAATGCGGTGGTACAAGTCATACACCTGAGCAGGCCAGCAATCGATTTCCAGTGCCGCATCCGCGTGGGTATGCCGGGTTTGCTTGAGTTTGGCGGCGAGTTCGTCTGCTTTACTCATTTTGGTTCCCTAGGTTTGATGGCTGCCTGTTAATCGTAGACCTTTCAACGGCGTACGGCGTTGCCTTGCGTCATGCGCTTGCAACACAAGCGTGTCGAAATCAGCGCTGGCCAAGTTGGTCAGGATCGAAAACCATGGACGCAGGCGTCCCAAAGGAGTGGGTACATGAAAAAGCTGTTTACAATTTTGGCAGTGATTGCGCTGACGGCCGGTAGCATCGGTTTGAGTTCGGCGCGGCAATCACAGTCAAGCAAAGCTCAGGCGGAATCGGTGGCGGGGGTATTCGATTACTACCTGCTGGCGTTGTCCTGGTCGCCGACCTTTTGTTTGACGCACAAAGATGACTCGCAGTGCACGGGCAAGGGCTACGGCTTCGTGCTGCACGGTTTGTGGCCGCAATACGCCAAGGGTGGCTGGCCGCAATCCTGCCCGCCGCTGACCACGCTGAACGCGGCGCAAACCAGCCAGGGCTTGACGCTGTTCCCGACCAAAAAACTGCTCGACCACGAATGGGCCAAACACGGCACCTGCAGCGGCCTCGGCGCGATGGGCTATCTGGATGAAGCGGACAAAGCCGTGGCAGCGGTGAAAATCCCCGATGAGCTGCAACCGTTCAGCTCCTCGTATTACTTCGAGGCGCAGGAAATTGCCGACCTGTTCCGCAAGGCCAACCCGGGGATTCCGGCGGATGGCATCGCGGTCATTTGCAGCGGCCCGGAACTGTCGGAAGTGCGCGTGTGCATGGGCAAGGATTTGCAGTTCGGTGCGTGTGGAAAGGGTGTGAAAACCCAGTGCCGCGCGGGGGATATTAGAGTGCCGCCGTCGCGCTGATATGCCTGCGCGGATCGAACAATAAACCTGTGGCGAGGGCGCAAGCTCCCTCGCCACAGGGTCTTCGCCAAGCCTGGTCATCAGGCACCCCAACTCCCCACGCAAAACTCCACCAGACCACACTGCAACCCGCTCACACGCCTTCACAACTGACTAACCCTAAAGAGGCAATCGAAAATAAATCGGCGAACAGCGATCATCCAACCTCGTTGTGCGCCGATATACCTGAGCGGGACCGGGGCGTTTGCCCCGTAGATTCCGGTGGGCTACGCTCACAAACATAAGGGTTTTCCCGCTGGCGCCCTTGTCGTACCTGCCCAGGACTTGCTTTTGCCTATCCCTATTCACGATCCGCATCAGGCCCCCGGAGGCACCCTTAAACGCCTGCCGCTGCGCAAAGCGGCGGTGCTGTTTATCGTTGCGGTGGGACTGTGCCTGTCCGGTTTGCTGTACCTGCAACTGGAGCAGTCGCGACGGCAGGATCTGGCGGTGGCGAAAATGGCCTCGAGCAACCTGACCCGGGCCATGGCGCAGCAGGCCGAAGACACCTTTCTGGCCGCCGATCTGGTGATGACCAGCCTGGTCGACTGGATTCAGGACGACGGCTACGGCGCCGCGCAGAAACCGCGTTTGCAGAGAACGTTTGCCCGGCGCGTGCAGCAACTCGATCAGTTGCACGGCATTTTTCTCTTCGACACGCAGGGCCAGTGGGTGATTACTTCATTCGCTGATCTGCCCCGTGGCAATGGCGTGGCCGATCGCGAGTACGTCAAGTTTCACCAGCAGAATGCCTCGACAGTGGCGCACATCGGCCCGGCGATCCGCAGCCGCGAGAACGGCGAGTGGATCATCCCGATTGCCAAACGCGTCAATGATCACGCGGGAAATTTTCAGGGGGTGCTGCTGGCCGGGATCAAGATGTCGTATTTCGACCGCTTCTTTGAAAGCTTCAGCCTCGATGACCAAGGCATCATGTTTCTCGGCTTGAGTGACGGCACGTTGCTCGCCCGTCGGCCGTTCGATGAAAACCTGATCGGCACGTCGCTGGCGCAAGGGCGGATTTATCGCACGTTGCTGCCCGAAGCGGCGGCCGGCACGGCGATGATCAACTCGGTGGTCGACGGCGTGGTGCGTTTGTATGGTTATCGGCGCTTGTCGGCGTATCCGTTGGTGGTGTCGGCGGCGACCTCGCGCGACACGATTCTCGAAGGTTGGTACGCCCGCGCATTCCAGTCGAGTGTGATTGTCGCCCTGGTGATTCTCGGCGTCGGCCTGTTTGGCTGGGTGTTCATTCATCAAGTGCGTGATGGCGAACGGATCGAAAAAAACCTGCGCAAGGCCCAGCGTACGCTGGAGCAGATCGCCACTCACGACAGCCTGACCGGGTTGGCCAATCGACGTTTGTTCGAGCGCTCTCTGGAAGTCGAATTCGCCCGTGGCGCGCGGCAGGTCAGCCCGGTCAGTCTGATCATGCTCGATATCGATTTCTTCAAGCGCTATAACGACGCCTATGGTCATGTCGCCGGGGATCATTGTCTGACGCAGGTCGCTCAGGTGCTGCGGGCCTGCTGTCAGCGCAAGTCTGATCTGGCGGTACGTTATGGTGGCGAGGAGTTTGCGGTGCTGTTGCCGGACACCGACATCAACGGCGCACTGGCGATTGCCGGGCAGATCCGGCGCAGCGTGATCGACAAACACATCATCCACAGCGGCTCGCCAACCGGGTATTTGACGGTGAGTCTGGGCTGTTATTCGTTTATCCCGAGCGGCAATGACAGCCTGGAAGTGTTTATCCAGCGTGCCGATGCGGCGCTGTATCAGGCGAAAAATGCCGGACGCAATCGTGCGGCGGTGTTATCGCTGGACAGCGGCCTGGCCGAGTTGATGCGCTCCGATCGCTAACCCGACCCTTGGCAAAAACCCTGTGGGAGCGAGCCTGCTCGCGAAGAGGTCGTGTCAGGCAAATAAAAGTTATCTGACACAACGCCTTCGCGAGCAGGCTCGCTCCCACATGGGACCTTGTCTAATCGGGATGGCTCTTGTTCGTTCAGCCGCCAGTGCCACCACCCGCACCGCCAGTGCCGCCGCCGGCCGATCCGGTGCCGCCGCCAGCCCCGGAACCTGAACCGCTGGCCCCGCCATTGGTGCCAGTCCCGGAACCCATACCCGAAGAGCCGCTGCCACCCGAAGGCGCGCCCGGCGTGTTGTCTGGCGGCGTGGTCGTGCTGGTCGGTCCGCCGGACTTGGTGCCAGTGGCGTCAGCGCCGTCGTTGGCGGCGAAGCTGGCGGCCGAGGCGCTGGCGAGCAACCCGGCAAGCAATAACGAAGTGAGTTTGCGCGTGATCATGATCCGTCTCCAGAAAGGGGATGTACCTGATATTGGTCTGACGCGCAGAACGCTTGGTGCCGAATGGCTGACGAGCGGTCAGCGGGAGAACCGAGTGGCCTCCTGATCTTCTGGAATATTGGCTATTTGTCGAACCGGGTGTGAGGGCTAACGTAGCCACACATTCACTTGCTACCCGGAGTCACCATGAAACCTCGTACCGATTTCTACACCGCCTCCCCAGATGCCTTGAAAGCGATGATGGCTCTGGAAACTGCCGTGTCCAAACTGCCGCTGGAAAAAACCCTGATCGAGCTGGTCAAGCTGCGCGCTTCGCAAATCAACGGCTGCGCGTTCTGCATCGACATGCACACCACCGATGCGATCAAGGGTGGCGAAACCCCGCGCCGCTTGTTCGCGGTGACGGCATGGCGTGAAGCGCCGTTCTTCAGCGACCGCGAACGCGCCGCGTTGCTGTGGACTGAATCGCTGACCCAACTGAGCCTGACCCACGCCCCGGACGAAGATTACGACGTGGTCGCGGCGCAGTTCACGCCCAAAGAAATGGTCGATTTGACCGTAGCAATCAACACCATCAACAGCTGGAATCGCCTGGCTGTGGGCTTCCGCAAAACCCCACAGGCTTAAGCCTCAACGCATACCCCCTGTGGGAGCGAGCCTGCTCGCGAAAGCGGAGTGTCAGATAACAACCATGGTGACTGACACGACGCCTTCGCGAGCAGGCTCGCTCCCACAAGGGAAATGGGCATGGCTATTAGAATAGCGATCAATGCCCATCCGCACTCGGCGCCGCCGGTGGTTGCACCTTGCGCATCAAGGGCACCATCGCGGTGGCGATGACGAAGCACACGCCGATCATCAAAAAGGTGTCGCCGTAGGTTTGCGTCTGCGCCTCGCGGTAGGTCAGCAGCCACAACTGGCGCAGGCTGGCGGAGACACCGACGTCGCCGCTCTGGCCCAGATTCGCCAGGTTGCCGCCGACCTGCGACAGCCACTGATTCATCGCTTCATTGCTGCTGTTCAAGTGTTCGGCCAGCCGCGTGAAGTGCAGGTTGGTGCGGTCATTGAGAATGGTCGCGCACGCCGCAATACCAATCGCGCCGCCCAGATTGCGCATCAGGTTGAACAGGCCTGATGCGTGTTTCAAACGTGCCGGTGCCAATCCACCCAAGGTCAACGTCACCGCTGGTGGCACGGCCAATTGCTGGGCAATCCCGCGCAACGCTTGCGGCAGCATCAATTGCCCCGCGCCCCAGTCGTGAGTGATCGGGCTGAACTCCCACATCGATATCGCGAACAGACCCAGACCGATCATCATGATCCAGCGCAGATCGACGCGATTGGCCAGAAAGGCATACAGCGGAATCGCCATGATCTGGAACACGCCGGTGGAAAAAACCGCCAGACCAATGTCCAAAGCGCTGTAGCCACGTACCCGGCCGAGGAACAGCGGGGTCAGGTAAATCGTCGCGAACAAACCGATGCCGGTGACAAACGAAAAGAAGCAACCGAGGGCGAAATTGCGGTCCTTCAAGGCGCGCAGATCGACGATCGGATTGGCCACGTGCAGGGTGCGGCCAATGAACGCCAATCCTGCCAATCCACTGATCCACGCCGTGGTCAGAATGGTCTGGTCGCTGAACCAGTTCCAGCGCGGGCCTTCTTCGAGGGTGTATTCCAGGCAGCCGAGAAACAGCGCGAGAAACACCATGCTCAGATAGTCCGCGCCTTTGAGCAGCGACAGTTCCGGCTGGTCGATCTTCACCAGCATCGGTACGGCCACGGCAACGAAAATCCCCGGCACCAGGTTGATATAGAACAGCCAGTGCCACGAGGAAATATCAGTGATCCAGCCGCCGATCACCGGCCCCATGGTCGGCGCCAATGACGCGACCGCGCCGATGGTCGCGGCGGCGATTACCCGCTGTTTACCGGTGAAGAAAAAGAACGCCGTGGTGAACACCAGCGGGATCATCGAGCCGCCGAGAAAACCTTGCAGCGCCCGAAAGGCAATCATGCTCTGGATGTTCCAGGCCACGCCGCAGAGCAGGCTGGCGAGGGTGAAACCGACCGCCGACGCGCAGAACAACCAGCGCGTCGAGAACACCCGTGACAACCAGCCCGACAGCGGAATCACGATGATTTCGGCGATCAGATAACTGGTCTGCACCCACGCGGTTTCGTCGGTGCCGGCAGACAGTCCGCCGCCGATATCGCGCAGCGACGCCGAGACGATCTGGATATCCAGCAGCGCGATGAACATGCCGATGCACATGGTTGCGAAGGCGAACACCTTGGTCGCGGTCGCCATGTCCGCCGCGTTGAATGGCTGTGCGGGAGCGGCGAGGGCGGTGCTCATGGCGCGACGGCCACGGCGCTGGTTTCAGGTTGTGCGCGGGTGTCGACTTCTGCAGTCACCGACAGGCCCGGGCGCAAGTGCCCGAGCACGCCGTCAGCCGGATCAAGGAGGATGCGTACCGGTACGCGCTGGACGATTTTGGTGAAGTTGCCGGTGGCGTTTTCCGGTGGCAGTACACTGAATTGCGAACCAGTGGCGGGGGCGAGGCTGTCGAGGCGGCCGTGGAATTCCTGTCCGGAAAGGACGTCGGCGCGGATGCTCACGCGTTGCCCGGGTTTCATCCGCGCCAGTTGGTCTTCCTTGAAATTGGCATCGACCCAAAGGCCGCTGGCCGGCACTACCGACAACTGTTGCGAACCGGCTTGAGCATAGGCGCCAACCCGGGCGCGGCGATTGCCGATCACGCCATCGACCGGCGCGCGCAGTTCGGTGTAGCCGAGGTTCAGTTGCGCCAGATCGCGTTCGGCGCGGGCTTGCTGAAGGGCGGCGCGGGCCTGTTGTTTCTGGGTGTCGATCACCGCGAGCTGGCGTTGTGCGGCCAGCAGTTCGGCCTGTGCGCGGGCGCTCAGGGCTTGTGCGGTTTTGAAGGTGGCGTCGGCACGTTGTGCGCTTTCCACGGACACGGCATTGGTGGTCACCAGGCGTTTGTAGCGCGCGTTGTCGTCCCGCGAACGCGCAGTTTCCGCGCCGGCGGCATCGATGCCGGCGCGGGCCTGGCCGATCACTGCTTGCTGCAGTTGTTCGGTGGCGTCGAGGTTGGCCAGCAGCGCTTCTTCGGCGGCGACGGCGCCTTCAGCCTTGGCCAGATTGGCGCGATAGTCGCGGGCGTCGAGGCGGATCAACACATCGCCGGCCTTCACATGCTGATTGTCGGCGACCAGCACTTCGTCGATGTAACCGGCGACTTTCGGCCCGATCACCGTGACATCGCCACCAATATAGGCATCGTCGGTTTCTTCGAGAAAACGCCCGGCCCCCCACCAATGTACGGCGTACACACCGGCGAAGATCAACGCGAGTAAACCAGCGCCGGGAAGCAGCAGACGTTTAAGCAGGGGCGGCTTGGTCTTCACCACAACAGTTTCGAGGGTGGGCATGCTGGTCATGGCGGATTACCTGGGTCAACGGGTCGTTATTACGACTGTAATATGACGCAGGTAATATTTAGTCGCAAATGATTTTTGGCACCGATCGTCAGTTGCTCACTTGAGCCAGTGGCCCGGCGTGCTGCCGGTCATGGCTTTGAAGAAAGCGATGAAGGCGCTGTCGCTGGCAAACCCCGATTCAAAAGCGCAGTAACTCAGGCTGCGTCCGGTGGCGAGCAATTCCATCGCGCGCATCAGGCGCCACTGCTGGCGCCATTGCTGATAACTCATGCCGGTTTCGCGCTGGAAGATTCGCCCGATGGTGCGACTGCTGGCGCCGATCTGCTGCTCCAGCAGTTGCAGTTCCGGAGGCAGACGTCCGGGGGTTTGCAGCAGCGGCGCGAGGCGTTTGTCTTGAGGTAACGGCAACAGCATTGGTTGCTGCGCCGCTTCAGCGATTTCGCTCAGGCACAGGCCGAGCAGGTGGGCGAATTTGCCCTGTTGCCAATCGGTGGCGAAATCGGCCAGCGCCATGGGTTCCAGCACCGCACGCAACAGGGGACTGACTTCGATCACGCACACCTGCTCTGGCAGCTCGGCGCACAGTTCGGGGATCAAGTAGATGGAGCGGTAATCGACACTTTGCTGCATCACCGCCCGATGGCTGACACCCGGCGGAATCCACGCCGCCCGCGACGGCGGCAACAGGCACAATTGCTGCGCCAGGGTAATCCGCGTGCAGCCTTGTCGCGTGTACAGCAATTGCCCGCGTTGATGACGGTGCAGGCCGGAGTCGTGATCGCCCAAGGTCGAGGCGATGCCAATCACCGGCGCCTGAAAGCGATCTGCGTCAAATGTTGCGTGGGCATCGAGCCAGGCCATGGGTTGTCCGATTTCAGCGATAAGTTGGCAGGATTTGGATAATACGCCAGTGGCCGGTTCTTAAACTCCTCGGCGGTTCAAGTGAGGAGTGATGAAGGATGAACAACAGACATTTCTTGTGGCTGGCAATTGCGCTGCTGATGTTTCCGCAGATCGCGCAAACCCTGTATAGCCCTGCGCTCGGCGATATCGGGCGTGTGTTTAACGTTGGCCCGCAAGCCGCCGCGCAGACCTTGTCGGTGTATTTCCTCGCGTTTGCCGTCGGGGTGGTGGTGTGGGGGCGTTTGTGTGATCGCATCGGTCGACGCCCGGCGATGCTCGCGGGCCTGGCGATCTACGCCGCTGCCACACTTTTCGGTCTGCGGGTCAGCAGCTTCAACGGCTTGTTACTGGCGCAAATGTTGGCGGCTTTCGGTGCTGCGGTGGGCTCGGTGGTCACGCAAACCGTGTTGCGCGACCGCTTCAAGGGCGCCGAACTGGCGCAGGTGTTTTCCCTGGTAGGCATCGCGCTGGCGGCCAGTCCGGCGATTGGCCTGTTCAGCGGCGCCAGCCTGGTTCAGGCCTTCGGTTATCGCGGTGTTCTCACTGCATTGCTGTTGCTGGCAACGCTGTTGTGGCTATGGAGTTGGTACATCCTGGCGGAAACCCGGCCAGCGCCCTGCAGCCATGTCGGTCTGTTCGAAACCCTTGGGCGCATGCTGCGAGACTGGGGGATCTGGCGCTCGGCACTGTGGATTGCATCGTTCAACGTGGCGCTGTTCAGCTATTACAGCCTCGCTCTGTTCATGTTTCAGCGGCTGGACGTGGACGCCAGCGGGTTCGGCTACAGCGGTGTGATCCTCGCGCTGGGCTCAGGTTTTGGAGCATGGCTCAACCGGCGTTTATTGACGGCCGGGTTCAAGGCATTGCAGTTGATTCGCCTCGCGGCTGGCATCGCCTTGCTCGGTGGCGTGGGCGTGTGGTCGCTGCAAAGCAGTGTCGCGTTCGTGCTGCCGATGCTGCTGGTGGTGTTGGCGTTTGGCCTGGCAATCCCGAACATTCTCGGTTCGGCCCTGGCCGATTACGCTGATCGATTGGGCACCGCCGGGGCGTTGTTGGGTTTGATGTATTAGCTGCTGATCGGCGCGGGACTGATGCTCGCCGGCTGGTTTCAAGCCCTCGGGGAAACCCTGATAGCGTGCAGTGCCGTGGCCTTGCTGCTGACATTAACGCCGGGCAAAGCAATTGTTTAAGAAATGTAAGCGCTGTAGGAAGCGTCTTGCATTTGTGTAGGAGGGCTCCGACTATCACGATCATTGATGACATGGCATTACGCCATTTGATGATCGCAAGGATGTTGCGTGCCGTTTCCGTTTCGCGCTGTTTTTCGTCGTTGTTCCACGCGTTGCCCGCTGTTGTCGGCCTTTGTGTTGAGTGTGTGTGCCTCCTCGATTGAAGCCGCCGAACCTGTCGCGCCGGGCCAGGAAGTGCTGCGCCAGCAACAACAGCAACAGCGCGATCTGCAACAACTGCAACTTGAGCAAAGAAAGCGGCAGTTGGAGCGCGGCGCGTTCGGTCCGGCGCCGGTCACCCCGGCGCTCCCGCAAACGGTCGCCCCCGATGAACGTTGCTGGCCGCTGAGCGGCACGCGCATCGGCGGTGTCACGCTGATCGACAGCGACACACTCAACGCGCGGATCAAACCGCTGCTGGCGCCGTGCATGGGCGTCGGCCAGATCAATCATCTGCTGGCGACCATCACCGCGAGCTACGTCGACAAGGGCTACATTGCCAGTCGTCCATACTTGGTCAGCGCACCGGCAGCCGGGCAGTCGCTGGATATCCGCGTTGACGAAGGCTACATCGAGTCCATCGAACTGGCCGATCAAAGTCTGCCGGTGTCCCTCGGCGGCGCGTTTCCGAACATGCTCGGCGAGCCGCTGAACCTGCGCGATCTGGAGCAGGGCCTCGATCAACTGAATCGCCTGCGCTCGATCGATCTCACCGCCGATATCGCCCCCGGCAGCCAGCCCGGCGCCTCGCGGATCATCCTGCGTTCGCGCACCTCCGCGCATTCGCGCTGGGCCTTGAACGCGGGCATCGACAACCTCGGCAGCGCCAGCACCGGACGTGATCGCGACACCGTCAGCCTCAGTTTCGACAGCCCGTTGCAACTCAACGACTTGTTGAGCCTCAGCGCCAGCGACACCCTCAATCAGGGCGACCGCTACAGCCGCAACGCCAGTCTGTATTACGCGATTCCCTACGGTTACTGGACCTACAGCGTGTTCGCCAGCCATGCCGAATATCGCGCGCCATTCAAACTGCCGAGCGTGACCTTCCACAGCACCGGCATCACCGACCAAGTCAGCCTGCGCGCCGACCGTGTCCTGTGGCGCGACCAGAGCCGTCAGCTCAGCGCCAACCTGCAACTGGCGCACAAGGATGTCGACAGCTACCTGCAAGACGTTCGCCTCGGTATTCAAAGCCCGACGCTGACGGTGGCTGAGGCCGGCCTCAATCTGTTCTGGCTCGACCGCGCGGTGTGGAACCTCGACGTCAATTACGCCCAGGGCCTGCGCTGGTTTGGCGCCGACGACGACTCACAGCAGCAGATCAACAACCTGCCCAAGGCGCAGTTCCGCAAGTACCGCGCCGGCCTCAGCCAATGGCGCAATGGTCAGCTTGGCGCGCAGGCCTGGCAGTGGCAGAGCCAGCTCAATTTGCAGTACAGCCCGGACCCGTTGCCAGCGATCGAACAATTGCTCGGCACCGATGATTCGGCGGTGCGCGGCTATCGGGTCAGCAGTGCCTCTGGCGCCAGCGGTGCGATCTGGCGCAACACCTTGCGCTTGCCTTTGCGCACTGAGTGGCCGGTGCAGATCACCCCGCGCGCGGGCCTCGACCATGGCTGGATCAAGGCTGATCACGGTGCTCAGGGCCAACGCTTGAGTGGTGCCAGTGTCGGTCTGAATCTGGGCTGGAAGAACCTGCAAGTGGACGTCGATTACCAGCGCGCCCTCAACACCCCGAACGGTCTGCAGCACGAGCCGCAAACCTGGCTGATGCGCGTGGGCCTGCAAATCTGAACAACGCAGTGAACAAACAGCCGTCGGATCTGAGCGCGTCAGCCACGGCCAAGACTAAACGCGCGACGTGATGCCGTACTCACATGGAGACGTTTTTATGCCAGCACACACCTTTGCATTTCATCTTTCGCCTCGGGGCAAATTGCGCTGGGCGATTGCCAGCCTGTTCTTCGCCGTGCACCTGCCGAGCGCGCTCGCCGGTGGCGTCGTGGTCGCACCAGGACCCGGCGGCACCGCGCAATTGCAGACCCAGGGCGGTGTGCCCATCGTCAACATCGTCGCGCCCAACGGTTCGGGCCTGTCGCACAACCAGTTCCTCGACTACAACGTCGACCGCCAGGGCCTGGTCCTGAACAACGCCTTGCAGGCCGGGCAATCACAACTGGCCGGGCAACTGGCGGCCAACCCGCAACTGCAAGGCCAGGCCGCGAGCGTGATCCTCAATGAAGTGATCAGCCGCAACCCGTCCGCCATCAACGGCGCGCAGGAAATCTTCGGCCGGCCCGCTGATTACGTGCTGGCCAACCCTAACGGCATCTCGGTCAATGGCGGCAGCTTCATCAACACGCCGAACGCCCATCTGGTGGTTGGTCGTCCGGAATTGAATGACGGCAAACTGCAAAGTCTGAATACCCGCGACGCCAGTGGTCAGTTGCAGATTCACAGCGGTGGACTGCGCAACGGCGAGGGCTCGATCAACCTGATCGCGCCACGTATCGACAGCCAGGGCGCGATCGCGGCGCGTGATCAGTTGAACCTCACGGTTGGGCGCAATCAGGTTGATTACGCCAGCGGCCAGGTAAAAACCGTCGACCCTGCCGGCAACACCGGCGATCAACGCATCGACGCCAGTCTGTTCGGCGCGATGCAGGCCGGGCGCATCAACATTGTCAGCACCGCCGAAGGTGCCGGCGTACGGGTTGGCGCGGTGCAAGTGGCCGGGCGTGACGGCGTGCAGATTCGCTCGGCCGGTGACCTCAGTGTCAGCGGTGAAGCCGTGGCCAACAGCCTCGACGTGACCCGTGCCGGTATCCGCAGCAGTCAGGGCGATGTCGCTTTGCACAGCGGCAAGGATCTGACGTTGGCCGCCACTGACGTCAGCGCTCGTGATGTCACGCTCGACGCCAAGCGCAACCTGACCCTGTCCACGGTCGAAAGCCGCAAGCTTCAGGAAAAGCGTGAAAACTGGAACAACAGCACCATCGGCATCACCTGGGAAACCTACGACCGTACCCAGACCGACAGTGAATCGCGTCAGCACGGCAGCCAGGTTATCGCCAGCCGCGATGCGAAACTGTCGTCCGGCAAAGACACCGAGCTGAAAGCCGCCAAAGTCGAAGCCGCGAAGAATCTGAGCGTGCAAAGCGCTGGAGATCTGCGCCTGACTGCCGCCACTGAAAGCCACACGCAGACCGATCAAGGCAACCACCGCAAGCATCTGTGGAAAGCCGACTGGAACAGCAGCAGCGAAGATCAGCGCAGCATCACCAGCCAATTGAAGGCCGGCAACATTGCCTTGCAAACTGCCGCGTTATTGCGCTCCGAAGGCGCCGAGTTGACCAGCACCGGCGACGTGCAACTGGCCGGCAAACAGGTGGAAATCAGCACCGCCACACGGACCGATCGCAGCAGCGACAATCGCTATTCCGGTGACTTGGTCGGCGGTGGTTTCTTCGGCAAGACCGGCGATGCCGACAAGGGCAAGACTCAGCATCAGGGCAGCAAAATCAACGCCGCCGGCAAACTGATCGTCAAGGCTGACGACGTGCGCATCAGCGGCAGCCAGGTGCGTGGCGGCAGCGACGCCAGCGTGATCAGCGACAAGGGTTCGCTGACCATCGACGGCGTGCAGGACACCTCGCACAGCAACAACCACGACAAGGACAGCAAGTTCTTCGGCATCACCAAGGACGAGTCGCGGCAGCACAGCAAAGACAGCAGCACCGTGCGCAGCGAACTGGTGTCGGACAGCAACCTCAAGCTTAAAAGCGCCAAGGATATCGACGTGGCGGGCTCGACGGTCAAGGCTGACGGGGCGCTGACGGCCGACGCGGCGGGTGACGTCAATGTGCATTCTGCGCAGAACACTCACGACAGCACTGACACCACGCACACCCGTGGCTTCGATGCGTACGCCAAAGAGCAAACGCCGGAACAATATCGCGCCGGGGTTCACTACGAAGACAAACAGCAAACCGTCACTAGCAACGACGTCACTCAACAAGGCTCCAGCCTCAGCGGCGGCAGTGTGCAGGTGAAAGCGGGCGATGATGTCACGCTCAAAGGCGCGGACGTGAAATCCACCGCTGGCGACACGACATTGAGCGGCCAAAACGTGTCGTTGCTGGCCGAAGCTGACAGCCACAAAACCTCCACCGACACCTCCAGCACCGGCGGTGGTTTCTACTACACCGGCGGCCTTGACCGTGCCGGCAGTGGCGTCGATTTCGCCCACAGCACGGCGCAGGATTCGACCAGCAAAACTACCGCGCAAACCAGCAGCGTCCAGAGCAGCGGCAGCCTGACGATCAATGCCGACAAACTCGCAACTGAAGGTGCGCAACTCAAGGCTGGCGACGGTCTGAACGTCGCCGCCAACGAGATTGACAACGGTGCGGCCAGCAACACTGACAGCAGCACGCATAGCGAGAGCAACTGGTCGGCGGACATCGGCGCCAACCTCGAGTACAAAGACATCGCCCGGCCGATCGCGGGTGCGGTCAAGGACGTGCTCGGCGGCAAGGTGCCGGACAAGGATGCACTGGCCAATCTCGGTCAGCCGAATGTCGGCATCGACGTTGCAGTAGGTCATGGCAGCGCCAGCAAAACCGAGCAAAGCAGCAACGCTGTGGTCAGCCGTTTCGACGGCGGCACTGTCGATGTGAAAACCACCGGCACGCTGCGCGACCAAGGCACTCAATACAACGCCAGCGCCGGCCAAGTGAACATCAGCGCTGACCAACTGCTTGCCGATGCCGCCAGCAACACGCACAACAGCAGCGCCAACGCAGTGGATGCCAAGGTCGATGTACGCGTCTACACCAAGACCGGTGAAGACGTGAACGTCGCTGGCAGCGGCGCGGGTGGCAGCAGTGCCTCGAGCAAGGACAGTTCCAGCGCCGTGGTCGGCGGTTACGCCGGTAGCCAGGGTGTGAACATCAAGGTCGGCGGCGATGCGCAGTTCGCAGGCAGTCGTTTCGACGGCGGGCAGGGCGGTGTGAGCATCAAGACGGGCGGTGATCTGGCGCTGAATCAGGCCAATGACCGGCAGACCAGCAATGACAGCAGCCTGCGCGGCAATGGCTCGCTGACGGTCGGCACCTTGCCCGGCACCGATGGCACCAACGTTGATCGCGGCGCCGGTTTCCAGCTCGATCACACCGGCAAGCAAAGCACTGACACTCAGGCCCATGTGGCGAGCATCACCGGCAACGGTCCGGTGCAGTTGAGCAGCGGCGGCAATCAGTTGCAGCAAGGCACGAAGATCGACAGCGCTGGCGCCATCGATTTGCACGCCGACGGCAAGCTCGACCTGCCAGCGGCCACCGACACTCATACCGCCACCGGCAGCAACCTCGGCGGCGGCTTGAAGGGCGGCGGCAGCAAAACCAGCAGCGAGAAGAGCCGCGATCAGGGCGGCAATCTGAGTGGCAACTTCAATATCGGTCGGGTCAACGAGGATTCGAAAACCCTCAGCGGTGGCCAACTAGACAGCCAGAACGGCATCGCGTTGAGCGGTGATTCGATTCATCTGCAAGGCACGCAAGTCAGCGCAGCGAACGTCAGCATCGACGCGCAAAAGGGTGGTTACGTGCAGGAGTCGGCGCAGTCCACCGACCACCGCAATAACTGGAATGTCGCGCTGAACGCCGGCGGCAACCTGAGCAGCAAAACCCCGACCGCCGCTGATGAGAAGGCCAGCAGCGACCACGGTTTCAATGCCGGGGCCAAAGTCGGTGTCGATTACCTGCAAGGCAGCACGCAGCAGAACAGCCAGATCAAGGCTGACAGCGTGGTGTTGAACAGCGCTGGAGATGCACAACTGGCGGGTGCACGGATCGACGCTAAAGATGTCAGCGGCAAGGTCGCGGGTGATCTGACCGTCGAAAGCCGTCAGGACGCGAGCAACCACGCCAAGGTCGATGTTGATCTGGGCCTGACCGCGAAGAAAAACCCACCGAGAGACAAAGAGAAGCTCGCCGGCACTGATTACAAACCGACACTGAAAGCGCAGGGTGAGTACGCGCACAAGGACAGCGTTGCGCAGGCCTCCGGAATCAGTGCCAGCCAAGGCGTGAACCTCGCAGTCGGCGGCGCGACACAACTGACCGGCGCGCGGATTTCGGCGACGCAAGGGAAAGTCGATCTCGGTGGTTCGAAGGTCAGCAGCACCGATCTGAGCAACCGCGATTATGGCGTGAAGGCCGGGCTGGACTTGCCGCATAAACCCGAGGAAAACGCACCAAAGGTTTCCCTGGAAAACGGCACCCTGAAAGTCGGCCCGGTCACCCTGAGCGGGCATCTCGACACCCAGACCCTGCAAGCCGGGATCGACGAAAAAGGCTGATCCAATGGCCAACGGTGGATGCACTTGAACCTGCATCCACCACCCAACCCTGTGGGAGCGAGCCTGCTCGCGAAAGCGTCCATCCAGTCAATGCAATGAGTGACTGGTGTACCGCCTTCGCGAGCAGGCTCGCTCCCACTTTGGTTTTGCGCCGGGCGTTAAAACTCGACTATCTTGCGCCTCTTAAATGCCATGGAGGCAAACAATGAAAATAACATCCGCCGTTTTACTCGGGACTTTGTTGATCGCCCAACCATCCGTGTCCTTCGCGGATAACAGCAACGGCAAAAACCTCTATTCGCAGCGCTGCGCTGTGTGCCACGGCGCCGATATAAAAGGCAGCGGACCGCTGGCGCATAAAAGCAATCCGCCTACACCTGACCTGACAACGTCCGCGTTCAAAACACGCCTGAATGAATATCCGGGGGTGATTGTGTCGTCGATCATCCTTCGCCCGAACGGCAACCTGATACCGCAAACGCTAAAGGAAAACGGGGTAAAAATACCGCCGCACGCCTGGAGTGTTAAGGATCTGCGTGATCTGCATGACTACATGAGTGGGGTGATTTCGATAAAACGCTGAGCTCGCGAGGCGACCCGGACGGTCGGTCGAGGAATCCATTGCTTCGGCTTAATGGTAACCATTACTATTCACACCCTTTTCCTCAGCACGCCGCCCATACCCCAATGCGTCCCTGCAGACCCGGCTTTTTCGAGCATTACGAAGAGTTGATCGGCACCTGGACTCGTCGCCTGCGCAATCGCGCTCAGGCCGAGGATCTGGCGCACGACACCTTTGTGCGGGTGCTTGAGTCCGATTCGGCGGCGGTGCAGCAACCGCGAGCGTATTTGCACCAGACCGCGCGCAATATTGCGGTCGACGGTTATCGGCGAGAGGATCGGCGCGGCGCCATGGAGTCACAGGCCCTTGATCACAGTGAGTCGTCATCCGGCGACCCGGAGCATTACATGCATGCGATCCAGTTGGCTGACTCCATCGAACGGGCGCTCAGCGAATTGCCGGTCAATTGCCGGAAGATTTTTGTCTGGCAGAAGATCGAAGGCCTGACTCAGGCGGAAATCGCCGAACGCCTGGGGCTGTCCAAGAACATGGTCGAAAAGTATATGATCCGCACCCTGCGGCATCTGCGTGATCGCCTCGACGGGTTGCAGTCATGAACCGCCGCAGCTTTTCATCCCCAGCCCAACAGGACATTCCATGATGGATACGCGTGATTGCGCGTGCGGGCAAACAACGGTGCGCGCTGACGCGGCTCGCTGGTTTGTGCGTTTGCAGGAGCCGGCCATCGATGCCGACGAGCAGCAGCGCTTCGATGCCTGGCTGAATCAACATCCGCAGCACCGAGACGAATTTCAGTTGCTGCAAGGCTTGTGGTCGGCGGCCGATCTGCTCCCGGCGCCACGCCTCAAAGCCCTTGTTGAAACGCCGCCCACTCGCCGCGAACGCCGTCCGGTGTTGCGTTATGCCGTGGCCGCGAGTGTGCTGGCGGTGGCGCTCGGCCTGGGTTTGTTCAGTGGTTTGAATCATCCGGGCGGCTACAGCGCCGTATTCGCCACGGCACTGGGCGAGCGCAAACATGTGGCGCTGCCGGACGGTTCGGTGATCGATCTGAACAGCCGCAGCCGCTTGCAGGTGCGCTATGAAAAGGATCGCCGAGTCATCGAGTTGAGCGAAGGCGAGGCGATGTTCAGCGTCGCGCACGATGCCTCGCGACCGTTCGTGGTCGAGGCGGGCAGCGGCAAGGTCACGGTCACCGGCACCCGTTTTGATGTGCGCCGCGATGTCACGCAAACCCGTGTGGCGGTGGAGCAGGGTACGGTGAAAGTGCAGGGGCGCGATGCAGCGGATTATCACTTCATCAGCCTGACAGCGGGCCTCGGCACTTATGTCGATGCGCAAGGCAAAGTCGCCGCCACCTATGCAGTCAATCCGGCGGAGCTGACAGCGTGGCGCAGCGGCAAACTGGTGTTCAACAACGCCAGCCTCAGTGAAGTCGCAGCCGAAGTCTCGCGTTACCGTGAGAAGCCGCTGACCATCGCCAACCCGGCCGTGGCCAATCTGCGCCTGACCAGCGTGTTCAAATCCGACAACACCGACGCTTTGCTCAAAGCCTTGCCGAGCATCCTGCCGGTGGCCGTTCGCACCCTTGCGGATGGCAGTCAGGAAATAATCGCAAAATAAAATTCAGGTTTTTTTCGAGTTCATCGTCTTCCTGTTCAACTGCAACTGGTTTGCATTAACAGCCGCACACTCTTGCGATCCACAGGACTACGTACGACGTGAAAAAACCCACTGCCAACAACAAAAAATCTCCTTGGCTGCCGCTGGCCCTCGCGCTGGCGGTCAACGCTGCCATGCCGCTGGCCTTCGCTGGCGAAGCGATTCATATCCGCGCACAGCCATTGGGTCAGGCCCTCAGCGAACTGGGCCAGCAGACATCGCTGCAAGTGTTTTTCAGCCCGGACCTGGTCGCCGGCAAACAGGCCCCGGCAGTCGATGGTGATATCTCGCCGGAGCAGGCGTTACGCCAATTGCTGCAGGGCAGCGGTCTGGATTATCAGATCAACGAAGGTTCGGTAACCCTGTCGCCCGCCGCGACTTCCGCCGCCAGCAACGGCCCGTTGGAACTGGGCGTGACCGACATCAAAGTGGTCGGCGACTGGCTCGGTGACGCCAACGCCGCCGTGGTGAAGAACCACCCTGGCGCGCGCACGGTGATCCGCCGCGAAGCCATGGTCGAGCAGGGCGCGATGAACGTCAGCGACGTGCTCAAGCGTGTCCCAGGCGTGCAGGTGCAGGATTCCAACGGCACCGGCGGCAGCGATATCTCCCTCAACGTCGGCGTGCGCGGTCTGACTTCGCGTCTGTCGCCGCGCTCCACCGTGTTGATCGACGGCGTACCGGCGGCGTTCGCCCCGTACGGTCAACCGCAACTGTCGATGGCGCCGATTTCCTCGGGCAACCTCGACAGCATCGACGTGGTGCGTGGCGCCGGTTCGGTGCGTTATGGGCCGCAGAACGTCGGCGGGGTGATCAACTTCGTCACCCGCGCGATCCCGGAGAAAGCCACCGGCGAAATCGGCACCACCCTGGAAACCACTCAGTACGGTGGCTGGAAACACATCGACACCGCGTTCCTCGGTGGCACCGCCGACAACGGCATGGGCGTGGCGTTGTTGTATTCCGGCGTCAACGGTAACGGCTACCGCGAACGCAACAACGGCAACGACATCGACGACGTACTGCTCAAGACGCACTGGGCGCCGACCGATCAGGACGATTTCAGCCTCAACTTCCACTACTACGACGCCACGGCCGATATGCCCGGCGGTCTGACGCAGAAGCAGTACGACGCCAAACCGTACGACTCGGTGCGTGACTACGACCAATTCACCGGTCGGCGCAAAGACGTGTCGTTCAAGTGGATCCGCCAGATCGACGAACGCACCCAAGCGGAAATCCTCACCTATTACACCGACAGTTTCCGTGGCAGCACCATCGCCGCCCGCGACCAGAAAACCCTCAGCTCCTACCCGCGTTCCTACTACACCCTGGGTATCGAGCCACGGGTGTCGCGGGTCTTCGATGTCGGCCCGACCACGCAGGAAGTCAGCGTCGGTTATCGCTATCTGAAAGAGGCGATGCACGAATCGTCGAGCCGAGTGGCGCTGGTCAACAACCAGCCGGTGCTCACGCCGACTTCCGACGGCCATGTGTTCCAGGATCGCACGGGCGGCACCGAGGCCAACTCGGTCTACATCGATAACAAGATCGACGTCGGCAACTGGACCATCACCCCCGGCATTCGCTTCGAACACATCAGCACCGACTGGCATGACCGCGCCGTGCTCGACACCGCCGGCAAACCGGTGCAGGCGAAAAACCGCAGCATCGAGAGCAATGAACCGTTGCCGGCGCTGAGCGTGATGTATCACCTGTCGGACGCGTGGAAACTGTTCGCCAACTACGAAACCTCGTTCGGCAGCCTGCAGTATTTCCAGCTCGGCCAGGGCGGCTCGGGTGATCAGACCGCTAATGGTCTGGAGCCGGAAAAGGCCAAGACCTACGAGATCGGCACGCGCTACAACGATGACGTGTGGGGCGGTGAAGTGACGCTGTTCTACATCGACTTCGACGACGAGCTGCAATACATCAGCAATGACGTGGGCTGGACCAACCTTGGCGCGACCAAGCACCAAGGCATCGAAGCGTCGGTGCACTACGACATGGCGGCACTGGATCCGCGCCTCGATGGCTTGACCGCCAATGCTGGTTTCACTTACACCCGTGCGACTTATGAAGGCGAGATTCCGGGCTTCAAGGGGCGTAATCTGCCGTTCTATTCGCGGCAGGTGGCGACTGTCGGTTTGCGTTACGACGTCAACCGCTGGACTTACAACCTCGACGGTTTTGCCCAGTCGAAACAGCGCTCGCCGGGCACCGGGGTTAACGCTGATGGCAGTTTCAACGGCAACTACATTACCGACGGCACGGCGGACGGGCAGTATGGCGACATTCCGGGTTACGTGACCTGGAACGTGCGTGGTGGCTATGACTTCGGGCCGCAGGTGTCGAACCTGAAGCTGGGCGCCGGGGTGAAAAACATCTTCGACAAGCAGTACTTCACCCGCTCCAGCGACAACAACTCGGGGATGTATGTCGGCGCGCCGCGTACGTTCTTTGTGCAGGCCAGCGTCGGTTTCTAAGGCGCTGTTGTGGTTGAACCGGTTTCACACGGCTCAGCCACAACAGGCCTGAAGCTATTGAGGAATCAGAAAGTCGATGGTCGGCCCGGGATTCCCCGCCAGGTCTGCGCCTTTGAGGCAGACGTTCTGCCGGCCATTGGCAACGGAAACATGGAACACGCCCGTGGAGGGCGATACGCGCTGGAATCCCAGCCCGTCATTGCAGTTGATGCTCCCGGGCTGCCCGGACTTGTATTGAAATTGAAAGGGATCCAGATCCGGTGAGACCGGAAAAACCCTGACATCGTAGTCATCGTCACCCACCCATTCGATTTTATAGGCCGGCGCCAACGGCGCTGGTGCTTCCAGCAACCACCGCCAATAGATGCTGGGGGTTTTTCCATCCGATTGTTTTGGCACGTCCGTAGGCCGCTGTTGGCCAATCAAGCAGAGAAAATATAGCCCCGCACCTTCTGTGAGTTCATGGCTCAACTGATTCTCGGAACCAGGGGGAGCGGTTTGTACCTGGCTATACCCAGCAAGCGACTGGCATTCGTCCAGCGTGCGCGTATAGCGATAGCGGTAGTAGGGAGCGCTCAAGGCGAAGGTTTGCAGCCAATGCCATGGCACGACTTGTCCGTGCTCATCACGCTCGACTTTGATGTAATCGCTGTTTTGCGATGATGTCGGAAAAGACCACGCCGCTCCCAGCGGGCAGTCACCCGGACGCGGGTCGAAACGCCCCTTGGTGAAGCAAGCACCCAGGCCTTCGGTTGTGGAGGCGTAGTTGGTGTCAGTTCGCTTGTTGACCTGCCCGGCAACGACTTCACAGGGGGCGCCCTTGTCACATCGATTACGGTCACTTCCGCGCGTGGTAGTGCCCAACACACCCACGACTTCATTGGTATAACGCGCAAGCAATGGTGAGCCGGATAATCCACTGACAACATCGAGGCAACGGTTGCTCGATTGTCCTACCCATCGCCACGGGCCTTCGATGACCGCTGCCGAATGTTCCTGTTTGCATGCCATTCGCTGAATGAAGCCGTTCACGGGCGCGCCGGTGATCAAAATGTTTTCTTCGGGGGGCAAGGGGGCATGCGCCAGTTTCAGAGGCTCGATACCGTCGCTGATCAACTGCTCCAGAGGCTGTTCAAGTTCAACGATAGAGATGTCTTGGCCACGCAGCGTGCTCCAGCCAATCCGGCTTACCGCATAGGAGCGACTGTGCGGTTGCGTGTCGAAAAAATAATTGAACGTAACCCGACCCTTTGCAGGCTGATTGACGATGACCTCGTTATTGCCTATCTCCGGATGTGTGCAGTGTCCGGAGGTCAGTACATAAGCCGGACTCGACACAGTACCGGGTTCTCGTGTGTCAATGAGTGTACCGGAGCAGGTCATGCCGCCTTCAACTTCGACACGGCCAATGGCTTGCCAATGCGCATAACGTCCGTTGGCATTGGCCAGCCGCTCAGCGGGAGCAAAGTTGGCTCCGCCTTCGCCCCAGTCGTATCGATTGACGGAGGCGCATCCCTGGAGAAGAGCGATAAATGCAACAGCCGATCCAATTCGAATGTTCATGACAGATTTCCATTTCCGTGGGGCTGGAAATCACCATGATTCAAAGGGTCAAGGCCTGTCTACTGTCAAACCTGACAGGTGTCGCGCTTATCTTCATACTTTCTATGTCTTACCGCCGATGGCCACCGCGACCAACAATACCGCCATCAAGCCAAAGGCAAAACTCAAACTGCTGGCATGGGCGACAAAGCCGATGACCGCCGGCCCCGCCAGAATCCCCGCATAACCGAGCGTGGTAATGGCCGGCACGGCGATGCTCTCCGGCATCACCGTCTGCTTGCCCACCGCCGTGTACAGCACCGGCACGATGTTCGAGCAGCCAGCGCCGACCAGTGCGTAACCGACCAGTGCCGCTTCCCAGCTCGGCGCAAATGTCGCCAGAAACAAACCGGCCGCCGCCAACAGACCACCAAACAGAATGATCCGCGTTGCACCGACCAGCCGCACAATCCGATCACCCATCAAGCGTCCGGCTGTCATGGTCAGGGCAAACGCCGCGTAACCCAACCCCGCATACGCCGTGTCGATCCCGCGTTCCTGCGCCAGAAACACCGCACTCCAGTCCAGCGCCGCGCCTTCAGTCAGGAACACGATGAAGCACATCCCGCCAATAAACAGCACGATGCCGTGAGGGATGGCGAATGCCGGTCCGGAACTTTCACTGCCGTAAGGCAACATGTGCGGCACGCACTTGAACAGCGCCGCGATCAGCACGACGACCACCACCAGCATCGCGGCGAGCGGCGTCAGTCCGAGGCCGAGCAAGGCACTGACCCCCGCCGCGCCGACAATCCCGCCGAGACTGAACAGACCATGAAAACCCGACATCATGTTCTTGCCGCTGGCGCGTTCGACGATCACCGCTTGCAGGTTCACCGTCGAATCCACCGTACCGAGGCCGGCGCCGAACATGAACAGCGTGGCGATCAGCGCCGGTATCGACGACACCGTGGCCAGCAACGGCAACGCCGCGCAGATCAACAAGGTGCCGCCGGTGGCGACGCGCCGACAGCCGAAGCGCGTGGCGAGAATCCCCGCCAACGGCATCGCCAGAATCGAACCGACCCCCAAGCACAACAACAGCAAGCCCAACGTGCCTTCATCCAGTCCGGCGCGCGCTTTGGCGTACGGCACCAAGGGCGCCCACGCGGCGATGCCGAGGCCGGCGATGAAAAAGGCGATGCGCGTGGACATCTGTTGCAGGCGTCCGGGGACGAAGGTGTCTTGAGGGTTGAGGCTGGTCATATCGATCCTTGGCAAAAAACATCGCGTCCCCGAAGGACAGTGATACGGCGACGAGGTTCGATCGCGGGTGTTCGGGGATGTGCAGACGACATCCTAACCTGTAGGAGTGAGCCTGCTCGCGATAGCGGTGTATCAGTCGATATTTTTTTGCCTGACACACCGCCTTCGCGAGCAGGCTCGCTCCCACATTGAATGGAGCGGGCTCACTAATCAGCGGTCATGCACCGATTCCTGTGGGAGCGAGCCTGCTCGCGAAGGCGGTATGTCGGATAAAGAAAATATCGGCTGACACACTGCATTCGCGAGCAGGCTCGCTCCCACAAGGGATTGCGTTTTACAGTGGCCTTCTTCGGTAACAGGGACAAACACTGATGACGCAGTTTTACGATGCACGGGGCAATATTTATGGGGTGATTGCGCCGCAGGTACTGCGCGACGCGGGCATTGCCTTGCCCGTCAGCGCCACTGAATGCGCCTCTTCGCGTCACTCTTGGAGCGCAGCGGCAATCAAACTCTGCTGTGACTGGCCCGAAGGTCAGCGCCCGGCGAACAGCAAATCCCACCGCAGCGACGGCCTGTTGATCGGCCCGTTCCAGACGTCGCCGCCGTTCGACGTATTGATCGTCAACACCGACGGCACCCTCGCCGAGCGCAGTGGCAATGGTCTGACGATTTTCTCGCAGGCGCTGACCGAGCAAGGCTTGATGCCAGAGCAGGGCACTTTGTTGCGCGTGCATCACGACAAGGGTGATGCGCTGGAAACCTCGGTGAAACCGGCTGAAGTCGAAGGCGTTCAAGGTTTCTGGCTTGATCTCGGCCAACCCGGCTTCGGGCCGGATGCCGTCGATGCGAAGACTGTTCAAGGCATTGAGTTCAACGCACGGGACGTGAGCCACGTCCAACCCCTGGCACAACTTGATCCCGACTGGGCGTACAGCCAATTCGTGCGAATTGGCAATCCGCATTGCGTCACACTGCTCAACGATGCAGTTGCTTTGCCGAGCAACGAGCAAATGCGTGAATCACCCCTGAACGAAGGATTGACCGACATCGCCTACGCCATGCCCTCCGGTGCCGGTGATCCATGCCCGGCGGGCGTCAATCTGCAATGGGCAGTGCTGGAATCACCACAGAAAATCCTCGCCCGGGTGTTCGAGCGTGGCGAAGGGCCGACCGCGTCATCCGGCACCAGCGCCGGTGCGGTGGCCTGCGCGGCCTGGCGTGTGGGTTGGGTGGCGGCCGGTGAAGTGCAGGTGGTGATGCCCGGTGGCACAGCACCGATCCTGCTTGACGCAGAACACGGGCAATTGCGCGGCGTCAGACTGTTTGGCACCGCGCGACGGATGGCGCACTGAAGCACGGAGAACAACTGCCATGCGTTGACTACAGCGCCGGTCCCTGGTGGCGGATCGGTGCAGATTCGCTGTTTACAGGAAGAACTATTGCGAGCTGATGCTCTGCGTCAGCTTCAGAAATTTGGGAATCACCGCTTCGGGCGCAGGTGTGAAGTCTTTCAGGCCGTCGGTACCTTTCTGGAACGTGAACATCTGCGCCGCGATCAAAGGACTGGCCAGGCCGCCGACATGGGCGATGGCGAACCAGGCGCGATCCTGTTCCTTGGATTCCGGACGCGGGTCCAGACGCCAGCCTTCGAGGGTGGTCATGCGCTCGCCGATGTAGAACTTCTCCATGATCTTCGACTTCTTCCAGTTCTGCGCGTCGTAGCCGGGGCGATAGTCGGTGTCATAGGTGCCTGTGGTGGCTTTGGTCTGATCTCCCATCGAGGCGTTGATCAGGCTCAAAATCACATTAGGCGTGCTGGTGAAACGCAGGCTGTTCTTCACGCTAAAACCGGTCTTGCCGTCGTCATGGATGAAGCCGTAGGGCATACATACGCCTGGGCCGTTGGGTACCTGATAGAGTTCACGAGGTTGGAAATGAGCGATCAGATCCTTGATGGCTTGCGTTCCTACCTGATCCGGTGTTTTGAAGTTGAAGTAATAGATTCTATTTTTGCGCCATAGAAGAACCTCGGATGGCATTGCCTGGCTGCCGAGGACATGCGAGTCGGCGATGCCAAGGTCATATTCTTTGATGGCCGTTGCGGCAATGGACTTTTCCAGGTCCGCGATTATTTTTTTCTGTCGATCGATGGCATCTTGGCTATAGCCCATCGTGCTGATGCTCTGCAGCAGCTTTTTGTTCGTTTCGATTTCCTCCAGTACTTCAGTTTTCGCCACCTCACCCTTGTGAATGATGGCATTACGTTGTGTCTGAAAATCCTCAAGGGTAGTGATGTCACTGACCCTGATCGTCAGTTGGTCATCGTTGTAGCTCAGGTACTCATGCTCGGCGCTGATGTTGGTGCTGAACGTGTGCCCGCCACCTTCGCTGATCAAATGTTTAGTGGTGGGGTAAGTGGCCCACTCCATTTTCTCGGGCGCGGCGAATACAGTCCGACCGATGCATTCTTTTTTTTCCTCTTCAGCACTGCTGGTTCCACACATACCCACCAGACTGACGATCAAGAGAAAGGCATACGCTTTCATGAGTGTTTGATTCAGGGATGAACCCGAAGGATTGGTTATAGGCCGCACAATTCGGGTCATGAACTGCGCTCGTTTCGACGGGACTTTTCGTTCACGACCTGACTCTCACTGTTCGCGGATGCTTTGCGTCAACTTCAAAAAACGCGGTACGACTGCTTCGGGCGGCGGCACCAGATCCTTCAGGCCATCAGTGCCTTGCTGAAAGGTGAACATCTGCGCCGCGCTCAGCGGGCTGGCGAGACCGCCGACATGGGCGATGGCGAACCAGGCACGATCTTGCTCTTTGGATTCAGGTCGCGGGTCCAGGCGCCAGCCTTCGAGGGTGGTCATGCGCTCGCCGATGTAAAACTTCTCCATGATTTTCGACTTTTTCCAGATTTCGGCGTCATAGCCGGGGCGGTAGTCGGTGTCGTAGGTTCCACGGGTCGGTTTGGTCGGATCGTTTTGTGAGGCGTTGATCAGGCTCATGATGACGTTGGGTGTACTGTTAAACCGCAAGCTGTTCTTGACGCTGAAACCGGTTTTGCCATCGTCATGGATAAAGCCGTAAGGCATACAGACGCCGGGGCCTTCGGGCACTTGATAGAGGTCCCGGGCTTCGAAGCGGGCGGCGAGATCCTTGATACGTTGCGCGGAGTTTTCGGCGGGTTTGTTCATGTTGAAGTAGAACACCCGGTTGTTGCGCCAGAGCAGGAATTCGTAGGGCGTTTCTTTACTGCCCAGGACATGGGCGTCGGGGATGCCTAGATCGTGTTCGTGTTTTTTTGTTTTTTGAATCCGCTCTTCCAGCTGACTGATTCGGTTCACCTGGGTTTTGACGATGTCGTCGGAGTAGTTCATTTCCTTGATAGATGCCAGCAGGTACTCGTTGGTCTTGAGATCGTCCTGCAGCCTTTTTTTATAAAGCTCGGTTTCGTAAACGATGGCGTTGCGTTCTCTGTCAAAGCTCTCCCTTGTCGTAACGTCACTGACTCTGATGGTCATTTCGTCGTAGTCGTAACTGACATAGTCGCCCACTGCATGAACATTTTTAGAAAATACATGACCTCCTGCTCCTTTCATGTTGCTGCGTTCAATCGCAAATGTTGCCCATTCGAATGCTTCTGGGGATTGGAATCTGGTGCGCCCCAGGCATTCATGCAAGACAGGCTCAGCAAAGACTGATTGAACTCCCAGCAGCAGGCCAGCGAAGGTAATGATAATTCGTGTCATGAACTGTGCTCATTTCTATGTGACGCTTCGCTTAAACTCGCGATGTGTACGTCGTTTTTTTTGTCCTGATTGTGAGCAATGATTGTCAGGTTCAACCCTGATTCATTGTTCTCAGCCTTTGTCCAATAGATGGGTAAAGCGGTAATAAAACCTCTAACCCCAATGGGAGCCGGATACTTTTTCACGCCAGCTAGAGTCTTGCTCTCCCAGAAGCCTTGCTCATGCGGCAATGGTTCCGATATTTGGCCGCCTAGATTCAGATGCAACGTTGAACGATAAGTCCAAGTTGGCCAAATTGGTGATGGAAATCCATCTTGATACTGCTGAGCAGTTGAGGATTCGATTACTTGTGATTCATTGAAGTTTCGCGGAATGAAGTTAAAGGAGTATTCATATGCCTTGGAGTTGCTAGCGGCTTGAGTCTGAATGGCTTTCCAGGTCTTTTCAGCAGCAGGCTGATCAAGAATTTCATCCGAAACAGTAAAGTGAGCCACAGGGCCATTTTGTTTCGCCTGACTCATCCCGAAATGTTTCTTCCACAAATCCTTGCGCAACTTATTGATCGTCTTCCCTACCTTCTGGTTGTGCTTGCCGTCCAGCTTCGCGTCAGTCGATTCGCTATCGCGCACAATGACAGCCAGCTCTGAGTCACGTGTCCCGCATTGACTGCGGTCGTTGATATTGGCGCTGCCGAGAATCGCCACTCGATCATCCGCGATCAACAATTTGCTATGTACGTAGATCTGTTCAGTGACCACGCGATTGCCAAGCGTATCCCAAGTGCGCAGGTTGAGCAGAGTCAAATATTTTGACCAGTCCTGTTGTGCGTAGACGGGCTTTTTGTTGGTGTCCAACCGCTTAATAATTTTCCCGGCCTCTTCCTTGCTCGCACCCCGATCCATCATGTCCTTCATCGCCATGTGCCGTTGAATGCGTTTGACCAGACTCTGCTCGCCAAACACCAGACTCTGCATGGTCAGGTGAACCTGGTGCATGAGATTCAGCACATTCAGCGCGCCTTCCGGGTGCACCGGCAAAATCAGGTACACGTGAAACGGACGGTTTTCTGCAATCGCCCGGCCTATGCGGTCGGCCAGCGCCTTGCCGATGCTGTTGGTGAGCTTCTGTTCTTTCCCCAGTTTCTGCGTCAGCCAGCCCTGTGCGTTGGTCTGCCAGATCGTCAGGAAACTTTTGAGAAAGGTGCGGGCCTCTTCGCCGGGCTCCTTGCTAATGGCGTTGACTTCTTTCCAGTCGATTTGGGTGAAGTCCTCGTCTTCCAGCGCTTCACGCAATTTGATCCGGGCGACGAAATTCTCGTTCAAAGTGGACGGGTCGCGCAGGCTGGCCATCGGGCCGGACAGTGGCCGGCCTTCCGCCAGTTCGCCCTCATCACCGAAATCGGTCTGGAAGAACTGGTTCTCGATGTAGATGAAGTGCTGGGCGCTGGAAATGGTTTGCAGCATGGCGCGCAGGCAGTTGTCCTGAACGCCGCCAACGTTGAAACCTTCGGGCAGCGGCAGGTTCACCTTGGCCAGGTTTCGACCCTTGGCTTCCTGAGTGGTCATGGTGGCTGAAGCGCTGCGCAACACCTGCACGCTGACCCCGCCTTGCGCAGTTTGTGGTGGTGTCGGCAGGGTCGGAGCCTGATCGATCCAGACCGGTTTGGGCATTGGCAGCTTCAGGTTGATCTGATTGTTGACGTCCAGGTGGTGGGGCAGGCCGGCGTCCCGGACCAGGGTGTTGACCCACTCCATCAGGGCGACGATGACGGTGGTTTTTTCCAGGCTTTTGATTTCGGCTATGTAGGCCTGTTGTCCGTTCCAGCGGTCGATGAAATTGCGCGACAGGTCGTACACCGACGGCCCTTCGATGCGACTGTGAACGTCCTGCCACGGCATGCGCGGCTGATCCTTGTCCAGCCGGCTGTAATCTGCAGACGCCAGCGGTTGCGGTTCGTGTTTGAGATAGACAAAGGGCTCCCGGTGATTTGCCAGACGGTCTTGCAGCAACGCGTAAAAGTGCCCGAGCAACGAAGTGGTCAATTGGCCGATGTTGTTCAGCCAACCCATTTTCTCCGCCGGCATGGCGTCGTAACCCTTGTCGCAGAACATCGCGACAAGGCGGCCGAGATCGGTCGAATTCGTCCAGTTGTTGATCAGCTCGTAACTCTTCAGGCGCAGCGCGGCTTGCAAGTTGCCGGCGCTGGTTTCCACTTCACGAATCCACACTTGAACCCGGCCTTTGAGCGGTTCGGCAAGCGGCAGGCGCGTCCAGTTGTGCTTAATCAGCGCGGTGATATTGCGGATGGCCGCGTCGGTCAGATATTCCTTGGGTCTGCCCAAAGGATCGATGGAGGACGCGTACTCCTTCAGGCTGGCGCCAGCCTTCATCATCCGATCCAGAACGGGCAGGGGCGGGCTGGCGAAGAAGTTCTGAATCGCCGCGCCGACGTTGATCAGGGTATCGCGACGCGGCAACGCCAGTGTGACGTGGGTGCTTTCTGTGCCAATGGTCGTTTCGGCCAGCGGCTTGGACAGGTCGAACAGTGTGCCCAACAGCAGGCCGGCTCGACTGACGTGCTTGTTCATGTCCATCCAGCCCAGATGCGGAATCCCCGGGTTGTACGCGTCCTTGCCCTTGCGGTCGCTGGCATCCAGGCTGAAGTTGTTGTCGTCGCGACGCCCATACGCCAGGTCGATACCGCCGACATAACCGATCTTGTTGTCGATCACTACGCACTTCTGGTGGTGGGAAAACGTCGAGCCCAGGCCCTTCATGTCGCTTTGCTGGATGGCCGGTGTACAGAAGGCGCGCGGCACCTTCAGCCCGGCGTTGAGCTGGAAAACCGCGAGCATGGTTTCGAAGTCATGGGTGCCGACGCTTGCCGCCGGACTCAGCCATGGCATGACAAACACTTTCAGTGACGAGTGCGCTTTGAGGGCGTTGTACAAGCACTCCCACAAGGTCTGCTTGCCGTCCAGGGTCACGTCATAGTTTACCTGCCAACCGGTAATGAAAATCGAGGTTTCAGCCTTGGCAATTTCCTTGGCCAGATCCTTGTAGTAGTCCTCGCCAGTGGTGAAAAAACGCACCTTGTTGCCACTGCGTTTGGGGGCGAAGGCGGACGTGTCCTGAATGAAAAAGTCTGGCGCATTGACGGCGGGCAGGGCTTTGCCGGCGGCCGTGTTGATCTGGCTGATTTCTTTGTGGCGAATGCCGTTATAAGGCGTTGCGGAGTCCGTCATGCTCATTCGTCCCTGGTTTGCAACTGGCTGTACAGATCGCCGTCGGCGAGCAGATCCTGTTTGCTGCGTTCACTGTTCGCGGTGCTGATCCGGCCTTTTTTGGCGCTGTCGTGGAAGTCGAGGGCGGCGAGGGCAAAGCGTTCCTTGTCGGCATCCGATGGTTCGTCGTGCAGCGCCACCGGCACCCGTTGCCCGGGATAACACAGCCACAAGGCTCCCTTGGTTGCGTAGGCTTTGGACAATTTCAAGCGCTGCGCATCATCGATATTGACCCGTCCGTCATCGTCAGTCTGACCTTCGAGCAGCGGGGCATCTTCGCCGTCCTGCACGATAGACCAGGCTGTGTGCGCCAACGGGAAACCGTCGTCACCCGGTACATCGGTCAACTTGATGTCGAAGAAATACTCCCTGGGTTCCGGCGGGGGGGCGAGCACGCCGGGTTGGGCGCTGCCGAGCAGGTTGCCGGGCTTGGCTGACGGCGGAGGTACCGGCAGTTTTGGCAGCAGTATCGCAATCCCCGAACCACTTCCCGCCGCGCCCCCGGCATTGATTTTCACCACTGGCCCGATCACGGCGATGCCGCCGCCATCGAGTTTGATGAAGCTGCCGCCGGCCTTGATCGTCAGTTCCGTACCGGCCTCGATGACCATTTTTTCGCCGGCCCTGAGGTGTATTTCCTGGCCGGCGCTGGTCAGTTGGGCGGTGCCGAGTTTGACGTGCTGGTTCTTGCCCACGGTCAGGTGATCGCTGGCTTTGACTTCAATCTTGCGATCGGAAATCGTGGTGCGGTGTTCTTCAGCCTTCAGCTCGGTGTAGGTGTTCTTAACCACCGTGTCATGACGTTCATTGCCGACCCGAATCTTCTGGTCGTGCTCGACGTTTTCATCCCAATCCCGCTGGGCATGAATGTAGATCTGCTCCGCACCTTTCTTGTCTTCGATGCGCAGTTCGTTATACCCACCGCCACCCGGCGAGCTAAGCGTTTTGAACACGCTGCGCGTCTTGTTCGCCGGCAGTGCGTACGGCACCGGGTTTTCCTTGTGGTACAGGCAGCCGGTCACCAGCGGCTGGTCGGGGTCGCCTTCGAGGAAGGTGACGAGGACTTCCATGCCGATGCGCGGGATGGAGATGGCGCCGTAGCGGTCGCCGGCCCAGGAACTGGAGACGCGCAGCCAGCAGCTGGTTTTGTCGTCGGC
>Ga0163162_10000192_pt1 | contig 56307 bp, 36 predicted proteins | sample S55metaG_FD_115310 | JGI IMG/M metagenome (GOLD analysis project Ga0163162, IMG submission 115310) | Switchgrass rhizosphere microbial communities from Kellogg Biological Station, Michigan, USA - S5-5 metaG | ecosystem: Host-associated > Plants > Roots > Rhizosphere > Soil | place: USA...
CGAGGTTTGCGATGTCCCGCACGATCCGTTTTCACAAGTTTGGTCCGGCCGAGGTGCTCAAATGCGAAGAGCATGCGGCCGCTCAGCCAGGTCCTGGCGAAGTGCAGGTGCGCGTCGAGGCGATCGGCATCAGCTGGTACGACACCCTTTGGCGTCAGAATCTGGCCTCGTCTCAGGCGCGACTGCCTGCCGGTCTTGGTCACGAGATGGCCGGTGTGATCACCGCTGTCGGCGACGGTGTCGATGATCTGGCAGTGGGTGACAAGGTCGCCAGCTTTCCGGCCGAGAGTGCGAACGACTACCCGGTCTACGGCGAGTCGATCGTTCTGCCGCGCACCGCGCTGACCCGTTATCCGGATGTGCTCAGCCCAATCGAAGCCAGCGTGCACTACACGCCGTTGCTGATCGCCTACTTTGCCTACGCCGATCTGGCACGGGTCAAGCCGGGGCAGTTCGCGCTGGTCACTGATGCCAGTCATTGCGCCGGTCCTTCGTTCGTCCAACTGGGCAAGGCCATGGGTGTACGGGTGATTGCCGCCACCAAAGAGGCAGAGGAGCGCGAGTACCTGCTGTCCCTTGGTGCAGAAAAGGTCATCGTCACCGAAGAGGAAGATCTGTTGATGCGGATCAACAAGATCACCGACAACCGTGGCGTTGACGTGGTCTTTGACGGTCTCGGCGGCCCGCAGATGTCGCTGCTTGGCGATGTACTGGCGCCGCGTGGCAGCCTGGTGTTGTATGGCTTGCAGGGCGGCAATCAGACGCCGTTCCCGGCTTGCGCAGCGTTCCAGAAGAACATCCAGTTTTTCGTGCACTGCATCGGCAACTTCACCGGCAAGCCGGAACTGGGTATCACTCAGGACCACGTCGCTCTACAACGTGCCTTGCGTGACATCAACCAGTTGACCGCTGATCGTGTGTTGCTACCGCTGAAGACGCGTGTGTTCCCGTTCAACGAGTTCGTCGAAGCGCATCGCTACATGGACGAATGCCCATGCCGCGAACGCGTTGCCCTGCAAGTCGAACCGGCGTAAGCCTTGCCATCAGAGTCCGTGGCCCCACGGACTCTTGTGTGTTTACCTCCCTCCTGAAAAACACAGCTCTCTGGTGCAGCACCCGGGACCGTTCAGCAACTGAACTGGTTTTTGCTCCCCATCTGTATCTTCTAATCGCAATGTAAGCCCTGATAATTGAATGATTACTTTCATCTCAAGGAATGAGCCATGGGTGTGCATTCAATTTGTCCCACGCGATATCAATCGGCTAAATCTGTTGATTGCGTCAACTTCTGTTTAATTGTTGTAGGGCTATTCGGAAACTGCTTCTCTTTTTCTTGTACTCACTTGTCGTGGGACATTGTGGGAAGTTTCCTAGGACTGCGTCCGGAAAAAAATATCCCTTCAATTACAGCGGCTTGAGGCTATTGATCGGTCGCTGAATGGGTTTTTGCAGCTCAAGTGTTTCAAATAACTACAAACTTGTAAGTGTTAGCATTCGAACGTCTATTACTTATTGATGAATTGTCGCCAGACTGATTTCAGTCCGCGCGGCATGAAACTTTCGATACCGGGTAAATACCGATGAGCACGATCCATGATCAGGCAATGAACTATGTCTACCAGCAAGTATTGCAACGTTTGCTGAGTTTTTTCTCTCGCGCGGAACGCACGGCGTTGCAGTTGCTGATCCAGCGACTGGCAGTGGCCGCCGGCGGTATGGAGAACATCGGTCATTTCAAGGTCCTGGTGAACCAGTCAGGGTCGCGCGACAGTTGTTATACGCTGGCCCTTTTACGGGCCGCACAACTGACCATCGCAGGCCGATCGCCCGCGACCTTTCAGTTGCGGGTCGCCAACCTGCGGTGGAATGGCAGCAGCCCGGCGTCCCTGCCAAACATGCACCGCAGCTACAGCGCGCTGTTTCTGTACGACGATCCACGAGTCGAACTGGTGATGGTGGATCACCGCGAGGTCCTGCCGTTTGATCATCAGGCACCCATTTGCGAGGCGGGGCGTGAAGCCAGCCGCATCAATCTGCTGCTGATCGGGCATCGTCGAACCTGGAACGAAACACTCGAACTGTGGGATGACGCTTATCTGGCCACTGCCGAGTTCTACGGGCAGGTTGCCCGCTGGAACAATGGCGTCGATGCGATGGTCGGCAGTGAATCCGTGCGCCGTCAGGGGCACTTTCTTGAGGGATTGGGGCGCGCCGCGCAGAAAGCCGCGATTGCCGGGCCGCAGGTGAGTTCTCTCGGCTTTGACATGCTGTTCCCGCTTCTCGATGGACTGGGTGGCGATTATTACCGCGAGTTTTATCCCGAAGAAGAGCGGGTAGCGTGGCGTCCCGAAGGTCAATTCGAGGCCTGTCGGCGCACCAGTTTCATCAGTATCAACGACATGATTGTCGGCAAGCTCGAAGAACGCTGGCCCTTGCTGAGTGATTTTCTGGGTTTTCAGGCTGATGACCTGACGCTTTATCAAGGTGATAACGAACATGAGGAACCTCTGGTAGCCGCGCATCTGCAGGGCTTGCAGGCGCACTTCATCGAGGGACGGACCTACGAGGCTGGCGTCAGCGATTACCTGAAAAACACCTTGATATCCATGCGACAAAAACAGGTTCCCGAACCTGTTTGCGAACAGTTGCTGGCGAGTTTCGGCAATCTGCAGGCACCCGAGTCTCTGCGTAAGCAGGCAGAAAGCGCTCTGCTGGCCAATTTTGAACTGAATGAAATCCAGCTGACGTGCCTGCTGTTTTCACCGTTCATCAATGCTGGCGCCGGGCTCGAGCGGTTCTTGCGCAATTGTCACCCCGGCATGTTGGTGGCGTTGCCGGATCTGCACCGGGCGATGCAGGGCCTGCATGCGCCGGAACAGGTCATGAAATGGATGACGGATGTCAGTGGGCTGCCAGTCAGGCTGATTGTGCGCCTGTATGCAATGGGGCCTGTTCATATGCCTGTTGCCGGTGAAAAGGCCTCGCAGGACCCGGTCGTTGAACCGGCAGCTGATCGATCAGCGGAGGGGTGAACGTGAGCTTCGTGCAGGGAGATGGAGCCATGCCAACGGACGCGAGCTTGTGAAAGCAGCGAGGCAGAATGACTTTGTTTATCAGGCGGTATATCGATACCTCACGCTGCTGATAGACGAGGCGGGCAGTGGCTCGGCGGTGCGCTTGCCATCACTGCGACAACTGGCGGATCGGCTCAATGTGTCGATCTCGACGGTCCAGTACGCCTATTCGCTGCTGGAAAAGGAAGGCAGGGTCTATTCAATCGCCAAATCCGGATACTACGCGCAAGCGCTACACGTATCGGACTCTCCCGATAGCGGCAGTGATTTGCTGGAAACCGTTTACGTCAATGCCAGGCGCCCGGGCATGTGTGTGCTGAGCGCCGATGAGCCGGCCTCTCTGCAACCGCTGGACAGTCCGTTACTGATGCTGGAGCGCGAACTGCTGCGTCAATATCCGCGCCAGCCGCAAGCGCTCGTGCAACCTTGCGGAGAGCTTGAACTGCGCACGGTAATGGCCGCGCGTTATACCTCGTCTACCGCCAATTACTGGCGTGCGGATGACGTCTACATTGGTGCTGATCTGCGCGGTGTCCTGGACATTCTTATTTCCGTGCTTGAGTTGCGTCGCGCCACCGTGGTCGTCGAGTCGCCCTGTGACTGGGTGATCTTGCGTCTGCTGGAAGCCGCCGAGGTGCGTGTTATCGAACTGCCATTTGCCGGTGGCGTGATTGATCTGCAGCGCCTGGAGTCGGTGCTCAAGAGTGAGTCGGTGCGTTTGATCCTGTTGTCTTCGGCGTTGAGCATGCCGCGGGGCAGCCTGATACCGCTGAGCAACCAACAGGCAGTCGCGCATTTGCTCGCGCGCCATGGCACTTGGGTGCTGGAAAACGATTGTTACAGCGAACTCCACGAAGGAGAGGGCGCCCAACGATTGCGCGACTGGCTGGACCCTGATCGTCTGCTGGTGTTTTCCACGTTCGAGAAGTTCATTGGTGCCGAGGCACCTTTCGGCATATTGCTCTCACGGCAGTGGCGCAACGAATTGCAGCGGCATTTTCTGTTGCGCGCGTTTCGCTTGTCGCCGATCCGTCAGAAGGCGGTTGCCAGGTTGTTGGCTGGGGGGCGGCTGGATCAGCATTTGTTGATATTGCGACGAATGCTCAAGGAGCGTCGCACGCAATTGATTGAGCTGTTGCGTGAGCGTCTCGGCGATGCGTTGCAGGTAGTAGAACCCCAAGGTGGCGCGACCGTGTGGGTGCGTTCTCTGCGGCCGGTCAACATGGCGCAGGTGTTCCAGCGCCTGCTGAGGCAGCAGATCATTATTGCGCCGGGCGAGCTGTTCAGCCTGCAAGGCCTGCATGCGCAGCATGTGCGGTTGAGTCCGCTGAGCCACGGCGAGCATGACCTGGCCCGCGTGGTCGGCCTGCTCGGTGACGCCTTGCGCCTGGCACCCGGTGACTAACGTTAAAAAACATCGGGAGAGTGCCGGATAGATCCCATCGCACTGCGGTCAAACTGCCAGTAAACTGCGCTCTATTCCTGAACCACTCTATTTCAGAGGTTTTGCATGACACTCAGTCCTTTTGCGGGCAAACCGGCACCGGCAGAATTGTTGGTCGATATCCCGCGACTGGTAACGGCTTACTACACCGGACAGCCCGACGCCTCGATTTCCACTCAGCGTGTGTCGTTCGGAACATCCGGGCACCGGGGCAGCTCGTTCGACTTGAGTTTCAACGAGTGGCACGTTCTGGCCATCAGCCAGGCGATCTGTCTGTACCGCGAAGCCCAAGGGATCACTGGGCCGTTGTTTGTCGGCATCGACACGCATGCACTATCGACCCCGGCCGGAGCCAGCGCGCTGGAAGTGCTGGCCGCCAACGGTGTGACCGTGATGATCGCCGAAGGTGATGAGTACACGCCGACGCCGGCCATTTCCCACGCCATTCTCTGCTACAACCGTGGCCGCACTTCGGGCCTGGCGGACGGCATCGTCATCACGCCGTCGCACAACCCGCCACAAAGCGGTGGTTACAAATACAACCCAACCAACGGTGGGCCGGCCGACACCCACATCACCAAATGGATCGAAGCCAAGGCCAACGAACTGTTGGCCGCGAAACTGGCCGGTGTGAAACGCATCAGCTACGAGCAAGCGCTCAAGGCCAGCACGACGCATCGTCACGACTACGTGAACACTTATGTGGCCGACCTGATCAACGTGATCGACTTCGACGCCATTCGTGACGCCAAACTGCGCCTGGGTGTTGATCCGCTGGGTGGAGCAGGGGTGCGCTACTGGTCGGCGATTGCCGAGCATTACCGCCTCGATCTACAAGTGGTCAACAAGGAAGTCGACGCGACGTTCCGTTTCATGACCGTTGACTGGGATGGCCAGATTCGTATGGACCCGTCGTCCAGCCACGCGATGCAAGGCCTGATCGGCCTGAAAGAGCGCTTCGACGTCGCTTTTGCCTGCGACCCCGATCACGACCGTCACGGCATCGTGACGCCGTCTGGTGGTTTGCTCGCGCCGAACAACTATCTCGCCGTTTCGATCGATTACCTGTTCCAGAACCGCCCGCAGTGGCGTGCGGATGCCGGTGTGGGTAAAACCGTGGTCAGCAGCGGTCTGATCGATCGCGTGGCCAAGCGCTTGGGGCGTCGTCTGTACGAAGTTCCGGTCGGTTTCAAATGGTTTGCCGACGGCCTGTTCGATGGCTCGCTCGGCTTCGGTGGCGAGGAGAGCGCGGGCGCATCCTTCCTGCGCAAGGACGGTGGCGTGTGGAGCACCGATAAGGATGGTCTGATCCCGGCATTGCTCGCCGCTGAAATGACCGCACGCACCGGTCGCGATCCGAGCCAGGCCTACAAGGCATTGACCGATGAGCTGGGCGAACCGTTCTCGGTGCGCGTCGATGCCAAGGCCAATCCGGAGCAGAAAGCGTTGCTGAGCAAGCTGTCGCCTGCGCAGGTCACCTCGACTGAACTGGCCGGCGAGAAAATCCAGAGCATTCTCAGCCATGCACCGGGCAACGATCAGGCGATTGGCGGTCTGAAAGTGATGACTGAAAACGGTTGGTTCGCCGCGCGTCCGTCGGGCACCGAAGACATCTACAAGATCTACGCCGAAAGCTTCATCAGTGACGACCACCTCAAGCAATTGGTCGTTGAGGCGCAGACCCTGGTAGATGGCGCCATTTCCGGCTGATGAAGTCGGCAAGCGCATGAAAAAAAGGGCAACCATGATGGTTGCCCCTTTTTTTACCTGCCATTTACGCTATCAAGCCAAATCCACCAGGACGATTTCACTGTCCTCAATGGCCGTGACGCTCAACACGCGCTCATGCGCCACCGCCACGCCGTCTCGAGCTTGTGCACGCAAGCCGTTGACCTCAATCACGCCAGTGGCCGGCACCAGATACGCACGACGACCTTCATCCAGATGATATTCGGCAGTTTCCCCGGCCTTGAGATTGGCCGCGACCAATCTTGCATCAGCGCGAATCCGCAAGCTCTGGTCATCACCTTCCTTGCCGCTGGCCAGTGTGACAAAGCCCTCGCGCTGGCCTTTCGGGAATGGTTTGGCGCCCCACGAGGGCGGCGCGCCGGTTTCCGTCGGCAGGATCCAGATCTGGAAGATCTTGGTGTCCTTGGCTTCCAGGTTGTATTCGCTGTGCGCGATGCCGGTGCCGGCGCTCATCACCTGAACGGCGCCAGCCTCGGTGCGACCCTTGTTGCCGAGATTGTCCTGGTGAGTAATCGCACCTTCACGGACATACGTGATGATTTCCATGTCGCGATGCGGATGCTGCGGGAAGCCAGTACCTGCGGCAATCACGTCATCGTTCCCCACCCGCAGGTTGCCCCAGCTCATGCGCTGGGGATCGTAGTACTCGGCGAACGAAAAGTGGTGATGGGCATCCAACCAGCCGTGGTGGGCGCCGCCCAGCGAGCTGAAGGGTCTGAGTTCAAGCATGATCGTCTCCTCAAAGGGTTCGTCATGGGGTGTGAATGGTTGACAACCGACGCGACACCGGTGGTTTATGACGGCCATCATCTATCAGTCAATAATCGATAAAAAGCGTAAAAAGTGCGGCGTTATTATCGAATTGATCGATTGGAAACAACCTCGAAAGCATCTCATCTCACATTTAGTTCATCGCCTAAACCAATGACCCGTAAGCATTTCGCTAGAACTGAACGGCAAATACAGACACCATAGCCGCAACAGCCTCACACACTGGAGCCCGTCAGCGTGGCGCAACACACCCCCGATCTTCCTCCCGAACTTCGCCCCCTGGCCGAGATGCCATGGTTCAAACGTCTGGCTGCGCGCTTCTTCGGCCACGGTTTGACGCGGCTGCGCGCGCAGCACCGTGCATCGTGGTTGCACGGTCAGGCCGATGGCTTTCGCAGCGGACATACCGCTGGTGTCGAATATGGTTTTAAAGAAGGCAAGCTAGAGGGTTTGGAAGAAGGCCGTCAGGTCCTTTTGATCCGTGACAGTCGCAATACTGAGCATCGCCCGCCGAGCGTTGATAATCATCTGTTCGACGATTGGCGCCTGCCGCTGACGGCCGAGTTAAAGAAACGCATGAAAGCGGATGTCGCTCGTTTGCTGCCGGAGCACGCTCAACCGAGCGTCGCGCAGTGGAAGATGATTTTCAGCGAAACCCCGTCAACCTCAGTGGTCGCTGGCGCAGGCGCGGGCAAATCCACCACGCTGGTGCTGCGTATTCTGTTGCTCCACCACTATCTGGGTTTTGAGCTGGGCTCGATGACCGTGGTGACCTTTACCCGCGAGTCGCGCAAGGATTTCATCAACAAACTGATCGAGCTGTTCGCGCTGTGGGGCCTGGCGCTGAATCTGCGTCAGGCGCGAGAACTGGTGCGCACCTTTCATTCGCGCATTCTGCCGATGGTGCGCAGCTTGCCGGGTTTCGAACGTCTTCAGGCCTTTGAAAACCTCAGTCACCGCGCACAAGGTGATGAGCAGGAGGTCGACAGTAACCCGTTCGACCTGCGCATCAACGATGCGCAACGCCAACAACTCAACGCCTGTTATCACCGCTTGTTTAATAAAGACGAGCGTTTCCGTCAGTTGATTCAGCCGCTGTTCCGAGCTGGTTTACAGCTCAAGGAGCTGGAGCGCGATCACCCGGACGTGCAAAAACGCGTAGCGGTGACGCAGTTGGCCTCCCAGCGCGACGAAGAGCTGTGCGATGCCATCGAAGATTTGTGGTTTCGTGCCGGCGCCTGGCCGATCAAGGGCATTGAGCCGAATCGGCAAAGTTTCGATATCAACGGCGCAAAATTTCATTGTCATGGCTACATCCCGAGCCTGGATGCGTGGGTGGTGCTCGGCTTCGATCCGCGGGAAAACCCGCAAACGAGCCGGCCAAACGCCAAGCTCAGCGTGCGCGCAGAGTGGTCAGTCAAGCGCACCCTGTTTCAAGCTTTCTGCCGTAAGCCATTGATTTGGATTGATAGTTACGAGTCATCGAAACGTGTACTGGCAACATTGGCCGGTGATGCCAGCGCCGGGCCGGGCTTTGAATACAAGGTCAAGGGTGAACTGGCCTCCGCGCCGTTGCTTGACTGTTTTGTCGCGGCGGCCGGTTTCATCGAAAACCTCGGCCTGGACGTGCCTGACGCGGTCGGTCGCATGAGCTTTGCCAAGGACGACCCGGACCGTTTCTTCTTTGAGGCCCTGAGTCTGTTCTGGCGGGCCTTTGAAGATCATCTGCTGGACCAGAAGCCGCCGATCATGACCTACAACCGCATGTTCGCGCTGTTCAGCGAACACTCGCCGGAGAACCTCAAGCTGTTGAGCGATGAGTTACTCAGACCGTTGTCGCACTTGATGATCGACGAGTTTCAGGACGTTTCGCCGCAGATCGTTTCGTGGATTCGCGCCAGCCTCACGGAAATCCGCAGCCGTGGCCCAGCTATGCATGTCGGGCGGGGCGCGCAACGTTCGTCGCTGCTGTGCGTCGGTGATGACTGGCAGTCGATTTACGGCTGGCGTGGCAGTTCGCCGAGTTACTTCATGGCGTTCGACAAGGAGTTCCCGTCGCCGAGCACCACGCGGGTGATGCTCAGTGACAACTATCGCAGTCACCAGCACATCATCGATGCCGCTGAGCATATCGTCCGCGCTGCGCCAGCGATCCCCGGCAAAAAAGCCAAGGCCAGCGGTGCGCCCAAGCCGCTGCAGCCAGTCAATGTGCTGGAGCGCGATGATCAGGCACTGGGGCAACGCCTCGCCGAGCACTACCGCCAAGGTCATTCGATCTTGATGCTTTATCGAAAAAGTAGCGATAAGTTATTGATTGAAGAGCATATTCAGTCAGTAGTTAATGTTGATTCGAGCTTGCCGTACGAGTCGCGGCGCCTGAAACAACTGACCTACCACAGCGCCAAAGGCTTGCAGGCCGACGCGGTGTTTCTGCTCGGCGATTGCCAGCACCTGACCAGTTCGCCCTACAAGAACCAGGTCTATCGCATGGCAGGTTTGGGGAAGTCGGGCGACAGCGAGCCTTATGACACGGCGCAAAAGGACGAAATCTTGCGCCTGGCCTACGTCGGTATTACACGGGCGGTCAGCCATTGCTACTGGTACGTCGAGCCGCAGGAAGCGCAAGCGGTGAACATGCCCCGGGCGTCTGACCGGGTGGCCAAGGGCAAGCCGTTTTTCGTTGATCATCGAACGGCCAAGCAAAGCGCATAAGCCACAAAAAAGCCCACATCGCTGTGGGCTTTTTGTTTTAAATCAAAAGCTTATGCGTAACTCCTGAGAGACTCCGGAGGTACGAAAGCTTCCAGCTCGTCCTCCACAGCCTCGATAATTCGCTCGACATCCGCTGCATTCATCACCGTCGCACACGGGATGCCAGCAATGGCGATCATCGTTTCGCCACTGGCGCGATCAAACAGACGGGCGATCATGCTGCCCGGCGCGTCCATCGTCGCCTCGAAACCCATGGGATGAAAATGCCAGCGCATCAGTTGGCATGCATTGGGGAACGTGACTTTGCTTGACCCTTTATTCATATGTTGCCCGCCTTCTTCATCGAGCGCTTCCGTTTGCTCATGTTAGGTGGGAAGAGCCTTCATTGGCTCAACCGGTGACTGACATTAAAAGTAGCATCCCGATGTGAAATTCCTGTGAGATTTTTCAGTTCTTTTTGCGATTGCTTCGCATTTTTTGATGTAAGTCACGGCCTACGCAATCGTCGCCAAATGGCCACTACGGATTAGTCATTGAAGCCCGCGCCGAACTTCGGCAAGCTCGGTTCTTTTGCGCCGAGCCCTTTATGCACGCCGACGACGACGGCCCAGAACAGACCCAGGCCACGGCGGCCACGGTCATGCGCTATCACCTGAGCTGGAAGCACCGTGACCTCGACAGCGTCATGGCGCTGTATCACCCGGACATCCAGTACAACGACTTCTTCCAGAATCGCGTGCTCGGGCTTGATGAGTTGCGCGAGTACGTGCGCGTCAGCATGCCGCGTGAATCCGACGAATTGCTTGAGCATTGCGACCGCATTCGCGTCGACGGCAACACCGCATTCATCCAATACGAAGTGACCTTGCGCGGCGGCGACGGTCTGGTCTCGTTTCGCTCCAGCGAGGCGATCACGGTCAAGGACGGGCTGATCTGGCGCGTCAACGAATATGCCTCCCTGGTGCGCACGCAAACTCACGGCACAATCTCGGCAAGTCAGCGCCCGGCGGTCAGTCGCCTGGGCCTGTCGCCACGCCAGTTAAGTTTTATGGCTGAAGACTTGCAGCAGTATTTCGAAAAGCAGCAGCCGTACCTCGATCCCGAACTCGACTTACAGCGGGTGGCGAAGGAGTGCGGCTACAGTCGCAATCAGATTTCCTATCTGCTCAATCAGGTGCTCGGGCAAAGCTTCTATCGCTACGTCAATCAGGCGCGCCTGCAACATTTGCTGCGTGCGCTGGATAACGCCGCGCCGCCGCTGCGCATCGATGAACTGGCTTTCGCTGCCGGTTTCAATTCGTTGTCGGCGTTTTACAGCTGTTTCCGCCAGCACACTGGCCAGTCTCCGAAGGCTTACGTTAAACAAATTTCTTTGCGGACACGCGCGCAAGACTTCTCCTGAGCCCGCGCACTAGGATCGACGCCATCGAAGAATTTCAGTGGCGGAGTCTTGCATGCCGGCGTGGCGCACTATCAGTTTGTGGATGGATCAACTCGATGAGCCGCTGACCGCGCGGCCCGAGCTTGAGCGAGATATGGACGTCGACGTGGCGATCATCGGCGCCGGTTACACCGGCCTGTGGACGGCGTACTACCTGAAAAAACTCGCGCCGGGCCTCGACATAGCGATTGTCGAAGCACAAACCGCTGGTTTCGGTGCCTCCGGTCGCAATGGTGGCTGGCTGATGGGCAACCTGCTTGGCGAGGATCGCTTGCTGGCCGGGCTGTCGCCGCAACAACGCCGCGCGTCTTTTGATCTGCTGCACAGCATTCCCGATGAGGTGGAAATTGTTCTCGAACGCGAAGGCATCGACTGCGATTACCGCAAGGGCGGGGTGCTGTACTGCGCCGCCCGCTATCCAGAGCAGGAAGCCACGCTGCGTGAGTATCTGGCCAAACTGCATGCCCAGGGCCTGACCGACGACGATTACCGCTGGCTTAGCCCCGAACAACTGGCGCAGCAGATCCGCGTGGCCAAACCCTATGGCGGGATTTACGCGACACACGTGGCGACCATCCACCCGGCGAAACTGGTGCGCGGTCTGGCGCGCACCGTGCAGAACATGGGCGTGAAGATCTACGAACACAGCCCGGTCACCCATTGGCAGTCGGGCAGTCTGCGCACCGCGAAAGCCAGCGTGCGCAGTCGCTGGATCGTGCCGGCCGTCGAAGGTTATTCGGTGACTCTGCCGCCGCTGGGCCGCTATCAGTTGCCGGTGCAAAGCTTGATTGTCGCCACCGAACCGTTGTCTGCCGCAACCTGGGATGAAATCGGCCTCAATCGCGGCCAAGCCTTCAGCGAATTCAGCCGCCAAGTCACCTACGGCCAGCGTAGCGCCGACAATCGTCTGATCTTCGGCGCCCGTGGCGGTTACCAGTTCGCCGGCAAGTTGCGGCCTGACTTCGATCTGACCCGCGATGAGGTCGAACTGCGCCGCTATCTGTTCGGCGAACTGTTCCCGCAACTGAAAAACGTGCAGATCACCCACGCCTGGGGCGGCAATCTCGGTATGTCGCGGCACTTCAAACCGCACATGCTTTGCGATCGCGCCAACGGCATCGCGCTATCCGGCGGTTACGGCGGGGAGGGCGTCGGCGCCAGCAATCTCGGCGGGCGTACGCTGGCCGATCTGATTCTTGAGCGCGATACCGAATTGACTCAGCAGCCGTGGGTACTGCCCGACGGCGGGATTCACGCACTGCGCGCCTGGGAGCCAGAGCCGTGCCGCTGGCTGGGTTACAACGCGATCATCAAAAGTTTCGTCCACGAAGACCAGACCCTGGCCAACCCGGCGACCGCGCCATGGCGGCGCAAGCTCGCCAGCCAGGTCGCGGGCTTCATGGAAGGTTTCATGCATTGAACGTCGATTTAATTCAAGAAAGCCCAAAGACAGGTCAGACCATGAGCATTACCCAGTTCAAAAACACTGCAACCCTGACACTCGATGAATCCAACCCGGTGGCCGTACCCCTCGGCGAACCGGTGGCGATCGCCTCGACCACCAGCGTCGAGCGCGATGACGGCGTCGAGACCGGCGTCTGTGAATGCACGCCCGGGCGCTGGCGTCGGCAGATCACCGCGCAGGAGTTCTGCCATTTCATTTCCGGGCGCTGCACGTTCACCCCTGACGGTGGCGGCGAAACCCTGCACATACAAGGTGGCGACGCACTGATGTTGCCGGCCAACACGCTCGGTATCTGGGATATCCAGGAAACCGTGCGCAAGAGCTACGTGCTGATTTTCTGATTGTTTGATCCTTTGATTGCCTGCCAACAAAAAAGAAAACCCACACAGGAATCGATCCATGATCCGCAAGACCCTCGCTCTGGCACCGCTGATGCTCGCCGTTTCCCTTGCTCAGGCAGCGGAAACGGTCAAGGTTTACAACTGGTCCGACTACATCGCGCCGGACACCACCAAAAATTTCGAGAAAGAGACCGGCGTCGGCGTCACCTATGACGTCTACGACAGCAACGAAACCCTCGACGGCAAGTTGATGACCGGTAAATCCGGTTACGACGTGGTGTTTCCGTCCAACCACTTCATGGCTCGGCAGATTCAGGGCGGGGCGCTGAAGAAACTCGACAAGAGCCAGTTGCCGAACTGGAAAAACCTCAATCCGGTGCTGCTCAAAGCCCTGCAAACCAACGACCCGAACAACGAACACGGCTTTCCCTACCTGTGGGGCAGCACCGGCATCGGCTACAACATCGCCAAGGTCAAAGCGGTGCTGGGCGATGACGCGCCGGTGGATTCCTGGGACCTGATCTTCAAGCCCGAATACATGGAAAAGCTGCAGAAGTGCGGCGTGGCGATCCTCGACAACGGCCCGGAATTGCTGCCAGCGGCGCTCAACTACTTGGGCCTGCCGCACCACAGCAAAAATCCCGAGGACTATAAGAAAGCCGAAGCGCTGCTGATGAAAGTGCGGCCGTATGTCAGCTACTTCCATTCCTCGAAATACACCAGCGACCTGGCCAACGGCGACATCTGCGTGGCGGTCGGTTTCTCCGGTGACATCCTGCAAGCCGAGAACCGCGCCAAAGAAGCGAAAAACGGCGTCGACATCGGTTATGCGATTCCCAAGGAAGGCGCAGCCATCTGGTTCGACATGGTCGCCATGCCGGTCGACGCGCCGGACGAGAAGGCCGGATACGCGTTCATGAACTACCTGTTGCGCCCGGACGTGATGGCCGGCATCAGCAACTACGTGCATTACGCCAATGGCAATGAGCAGGCCGACAGCCTGATCGACCCGGCGATCAAGAACGACACCAAGGTGTATCCGAGCCCGGAGATGATGGGCAAGCTGTTTGCGCTGGAGGCGATGCCGTTGAATATCGACCGGATTCGCACGCGGGTGTGGAACAAGATCCGGACGGGTAGCTGATCACTCAGGCATACCCAAATCCCTGTGGGAGCGATCTTGCTCGCGAAAGCGGTCGGTCATTCAACATCAATGTTGTCTGACTCGAAGCCTTCGCGAGCAGGCTCGCTCCCACAGGTTTTTGCGCATTTGTTTGGTTGATATCAATACACTGGCATCGCACTAATAAAGTGCAGGAAAGTGAGACGCGCCTAACAAAAAACAACTTACCCATATTTAATATTTAAATAGAAAATCGTCAGACAATTAGGCAAAAGCCGCGCAACTAAAACATTCTTTGATCCCCGCACGCTTTGTTTACGGCAGTTTCCCGAAACAGTCCGATTTGATCTCAAAAAAATCCTTTACGGCAGATTTCAAATTGTGTCAAGTTTCTTACGCCTTCATTGGGCGAGTGATAGGACGATCTCGCCAGAGATCGTCCTGTCGGACAAAAACTGTTCCATTGCTAAACAAGGAAGTGTGTTTATGTCGAAAGTTAAAGCGAATGCTATTGATACCGCCGAACAGGCTTTTCAGCTGTCTGCCTTCAGCTCGTCGTATAACCAGATCAATAGCTTCAGCCATCAGTACGATCGTGGCGGCAACCTCACGGTCAATGGCAAACCCTCCTTCTCCGTCGACCAGGCCGCCACCCAGTTGCTGCGCGACGGCGCTGCCTACCAGGACAAGGACGGCAGCGGCAAGATCGAACTCACCTACACGTTCCTGACTTCGGCATCGTCCAGCACGATGAACAAGCACGGGATCACTGGGTTCAGTCAGTTCAGTGCACAACAACAAGCCCAGGCCAAGCTCGCCATGCAATCCTGGGCCGACGTGGCCAATGTGACCTTTACCGAAAAAGCCACGGGCGGTGACGGCCACATGACCTTCGGTAACTACAGCGGTGGCCAGGATGGCGCTGCAGCGTTCGCTTACCTGCCAGGCACTGGCGCCGGTTATGACGGCACCTCGTGGTACCTGATCAACAGTGGCTACACGCAGAACAAGAATCCGGATCTGAACAACTACGGTCGTCAGACCCTGACTCACGAGATCGGCCATAGCCTGGGTCTCGCTCACCCTGGCGACTACAACGCCGGTAATGGCAACCCGACCTACAACGACGCTTCCTACGGGCAAGACACCCGCGGCTACAGCGTCATGAGCTACTGGAGCGAAAGCAACACCAACCAGAACTTCAGCAAGGGCGGTGTCGAAGCGTATTCGTCCGGCCCGCTGATGGACGATATCGCTGCCATCCAGAAGCTCTACGGTGCCAACCTGACCACCCGTACCGGTGACACCACCTACGGCTTCAACTCCAACACTGGCCGCGATTTCCTCAGCGCTTCGTCGTCGAGTGACAAAGTGGTGTTCTCGGTGTGGGACGCGGGCGGCAAAGATACTCTGGACTTCTCGGGTTTCACCCAGAACCAGAAAATCAACCTCAATGACGCCTCGTTCTCCGACGTTGGCGGCCTGGTGGGCAACGTGTCCATTGCCAAAGGCGCGATCATCGAGAACGCCATTGGCGGCTCGGGTAACGCTCTGCTGATCGGCAACAGCGTGGCCAACGAGCTCAAGGGCGGTGCCGGCAACGACATCCTCTACGGCGCTGGCGGTGCTGACAAGCTGTGGGGCGGTGCCGGTTCGGACACCTTCGTGTTCGCCGCCAGTTCCGATTCCAAGCCGGGTGCGATCGATCAGATCCTCGATTTCGTCAGCGGTCTGGACAAAATCGACCTGACTGGCATCACCAACGGTGCCGGCCTGCACTTCGTCAGCAGCTTCACCGGTGCTGCCGGTGACGCGGTCCTGACGTCGTCGGGCGGTAACAGCCTGCTCTCGGTGGACTTCTCCGGGCACGGCGTGGCCGACTTCCAGGTCAGCACCGTTGGCCAGGCAGCGACCAGCGACATCGTGGCGTGATGTAGAAATGGAAAGCGGCGCGTGATGCGCCGCTTTCTTTGCTTGCATCGTATTAACAGGTAAGCAAGGCTACACGCCGGAGCGAATATTCCCATGATCAGTAAAGCTTTTACCTACAAGGTAGCGGCGTGGCTTTCGGCGGCGCTCATCATGATTTTAGGAGAAAACACTATGGCAAGCAGCCTCAGACTCGAAGAACCCTCGGTGTTTGCGGGACAGTGGCAAGCGACATTATCTACCCGGGATGATGATCGAGAAGCGCAAAAGCAGCAGGACAAGCCATCGAATACTTGCCTCGTGGAATTGGCCGCAAACAAAACCCTGAGCCAAGGCGCCGACTGCCTGAAGGCCTGGCTGGAAGAAACCCCGATCGGCTGGTTTCCCGATCCTGACGGTCTCTCGATTACCGGTAAGGAAGGCTCAAGAATCCAGTTTTTCAGCCGACAACGTGACGGGCTTTATCTGGCGACTTTGAAGTCGGGTCTGGTGATTACGCTTGAGCGCGCAGCGCAATAGCTTTGATTATTCAAACGGCGACAAAGTTTTAATATAAAGCGCCACGCGATGGTTATAAGAAACGCTGGGTGGCAACTGCACCGCAGTTATTCGCGCAAGTTGTTATGAAAGTGTAAGCGGTAGACGCAAAAAGCAAGTTCCGACGTTGCACGGATCATTAATTCGAATCTTGCCAATGAATGGCGGGAAATATTTTCCAGGAATAATCAATGAAGATGGCGAAGGCCCCAGCCACCGCTCCCTTATTCAAGGCATTGGGTGACTATAAAAGTATCCTGATCAGCGTCGGCTGCTTTACCGCGCTGATTAACGTGCTGATGCTGGTGCCCTCCATCTACATGCTCCAGGTCTATGACCGGGTGCTGTCGTCGCAGAACGAAACGACCCTGGCAATGCTGTCGTTGATGGTCGTCGGCTTCTTTGCCTTCATCGGCATGCTGGAAGTGATCCGTAGCTTTATCGTGATCCGCATCGGCAGTCAGTTGGAGCGCCGCTTCAACCTGCGTGTTTATCAAGCGGCGTTCGAGCGCAACCTGTTCAAAGGCGAGGGCAACGCCGGGCAGTCGCTGGGTGATTTGACGCACATTCGCCAATTTGTCACCGGGCCTGCGCTGTTCGCGTTTTTCGATGCGCCGTGGTTCCCGGTCTATCTGTTTGTGATCTACCTGTTCAACGTCTGGCTCGGCGTGCTCGCTACTGCGGGCGCACTGTTGTTGATAGGGCTGGCGTGCCTGAACGAATACATGACCAAAAAGCCGCTGGGCGAAGCCGCCGGTTATTCGCAGAAGTCCAGCCAGTTGGCCACCAGCCATTTGCACAACGCCGAAACCATTCAGGCGATGGGCATGCTCGGTTCCCTGCGCAAGCGCTGGTTCCAGGTGCACTCGCGCTTCCTCGGTCTGCAGAATCAGGCCAGCGACACCGGTGCGGTGATCAGCTCAGTGAGTAAACCCCTGCGCCTGTGCCTGCAATCGTTGGTCTTGGGCCTGGGCGCATTGCTGGTGATCAAGGGTGATATGACCGCCGGGATGATGATCGCCGGTTCGATTTTGATGGGGCGCGTATTGAGCCCGATTGATCAGTTGATTGCCGTGTGGAAGCAGTGGAGCGGGGCGAAGCTGGCTTACCGTCGTCTCGATGCGCTGCTGCAAGCGTGCCCGCCGAGTGACGACGCCATGGCGCTGCCGGCGCCGAAAGGCCAGATTACTTTCGAACAGGTCAGCGCCGGCCCACCGGGGCAACGCACGGCTACGTTGCAAATGGTCAATTTCAATCTGAATGCCGGCGAAGTACTGGGCGTGCTCGGTGCATCCGGGTCCGGCAAATCGACGCTGGCCCGCGTACTGGTGGGTGTCTGGCCGACCCTCGGCGGCACCGTGCGCCTCGATGGCGCGGATATTCACCGCTGGAACCGCGACCAGCTCGGCCCTTACATCGGCTATCTGCCGCAAGACATCGAACTGTTCAGCAGCAGCATCGCCGAAAACATCGCCCGTTTCAGCGAGGCTGATCCACAGAAAGTCGTCGCCGCCGCGCAACAGGCTGGCGTGCACGAAATGATTCTGCGTCTGCCGCAAGGCTACGACACGCAACTGGGCGAGGACGGCAGTGGCTTGTCCGGCGGCCAGAAGCAACGCGTGGCATTGGCGCGTTCGATGTACGGCACGCCGAGTCTGGTGGTGCTGGACGAGCCGAACTCCAACCTCGACACCGTCGGCGAAGCGGCACTGGCCAGTGCCATTGCCGCGCTGAAAGCCCAGGGCACCACGGTGGTGCTGGTCACGCACCGCTCTTCGGTGCTGGCCCAGGCGGACAAATTATTGGTCCTCAATGACGGGCGTCTGCAAGCCTTCGGCCCGAGTCAGGACGTGCTCAAGGCACTTTCCGGCCAGCAAGAACAACAACGGGAAAAAGCTGCACCGGCACCGGGCGGGCTCAGCATGAGCCGTCAGTATCAGCCCTCGACAAGGAATACGGGTGTATGAGCAGCGCCAGCATGAACACTGAAAACGAAGCGAGCATGGAACACGCCTACATCACCGAGCGCCCGGAACGCGATGCAAAGTTCTTCGCGCGCATGGGCTGGATTCTGGCGATCGTCGGCGCTGGCAGTTTCTTCACTTGGGCGGCGTTGGCGCCGCTGGATCAAGGCATTCCGGTGCAAGGCACGGTCGTGGTCTCGGGCAAGCGCAAAGCCGTGCAGTCGATGAGCAGCGGCGTGGTCAGCCGGATTCTGGTGCGCGAAGGCGAAATCGTGAAGCAGGGCCAGCCGTTGTTCCGCCTCGATCAGACGCAAGTCGCCGCTGACGTGCAGTCGCTGCAGGCGCAGTACCGCATGGCTTGGGCCAGCCTCGCACGCTGGCAGGCCGAACGCGACAACCTCAAGCAAGTGACCTTTCCGGCAGAGCTGAGTAATGACCCGGATCCGCGCCTGGCACTGGTGCTGGAAGGTCAGCGGCAACTGTTCAGCAGCCGTCGCGAGGCCTACTACCGCGAACAGGCCGGACTGCGTGCGAGCATCGAAGGCGCCACCGCGCAACTGGCCGGCATGCGCCGCGCCCGCACCGATCTGAATGCCCAGGCCGACTCGCTGCAACAACCGCTGAGCAACCTGCAACCGCTCGCCGACAACGGTTACATCCCGCGCAACCGCTTGATGGAGTACCAGCGTCAACTGTCGCAAGTGCAGCAGCAACTGGCGGAAAACACCGGTGAAAGCGGCCGCGTGGAACAGGGTATCCTCGAGTCGCGGCTGAAGCTGCAACAGCACGCCGAGGAATACCAGAAGGAAGTACGCACGCAACTGGCCGACGCGCAGCTGAAAAGCGTGACCCTGTCGGAGCAACTGACTTCCGCCGGTTTCGATCTGCAACACAGCGAAATCATCGCCACCGCCGACGGCGTCGCGGTCAACCTAGGCGTACACACCGAAGGTGCCGTGGTGCGTCAGGGTGAAACGCTGCTGGAGATCGTTCCGCAAGGCACCACGCTGGAAGTGGAAGGGCACTTGCCGATCAACCTGATCGACAAGGTCGGCGCGCATTTGCCGGTGGACATTCTGTTTACCGCGTTCAACCAGAGCAAAACCCCGCGCGTTCCGGGTGAGGTCAGCCTGATTTCCGCCGACCAGATGGTCGACGAGAAAACCGGCGTGCCGTACTACGTCCTGCGCAGCAGCGTCAGCGATCAGGCCATGGAAAAACTCAACGGTCTGGTGATCAAGCCCGGCATGCCGGCAGAAATGTTCGTGCGCACCGGCGAACGTTCACTCCTCAACTATCTGTTCAAACCGCTGCTCGACCGGGCCGGCTCCGCGTTGACCGAGGAATAAGGATGTTCGGCTGTATGAATAAGCTTTCCATGCTCGCGGCGGCAATGATGCTACTCGCGAGTCACTCAGCAGTGGCGGCCATGGGGCCGTTCGAGATCTACGAACAGGCGTTGCGCAATGACCCGGTGTTCCTCGGGGCGATCAAGGAGCGTGATGCGGGCCTGGAAAACCGTGCGATTGGCCGCGCCGGCCTGCTGCCGCGCATCGGTTACACCTACAACAAGGGCCGCAACACGTCGAAAGCCACCTCACTGGATGAGCGCGCGCGTAATCGTACTGATGACCGCAACTACAGCAGTTATGGCTCGGCCTTGACCTTGCAACAACCGCTGCTCGACTACGAGGCTTATGCCGCGTATCGCAAAGGTGTCGCGCAGTCGTTGTTTGCCGACGAGAACTTTCGCGGCAAAAGCCAGGAATTATTGGTCCGCGTGCTGGATAACTACACTAAGGCACTGTTCGCGCAGGATCAGATCGATATCGCCCAGGCGAAGAAGAAGGCCTACGAGCAGCAGTTCCAGCAGAACGAGCACATGTTCAAGCAAGGCGAGGGCACGCGCACCGACATTCTTGAGGCTGAGTCGCGCTATGAACTGGCGACCGCTGAAGAGATCGAAGCGCGCAATGAACAAGACGCGGCGCTGCGTGAACTGGGCGCACTGGTGGGCGTGCCGGCGGTGGATATCGGCGATCTGGCGCCGTTGGGGCAAAACTTCCAGACCTTCGCGCTGATGCCGGCCAATTACGACACTTGGCACGAAATGGCGGTAAGCAATAACCCGAATCTGGCCTCGCAGCGTCAGGCCGTGGAAGTTGCGCGATATGAAGTGGAACGTAATCGCGCCGGGCATCTGCCGAAAATCAATGCCTATGCCTCGATGCGTCAGAACGAATCGGAAAGCGGCAACACCTACAACCAGCGCTACGAAACCAACACCATTGGTTTTGAAGTCAGCGTGCCGTTGTATGCCGGTGGCGGTGTCTCGGCGTCCACGCGTCAGGCCAGCCGCACCATGGAACAGGCGGAGTACGAGCTTGATGGCAAGACGCGCGAGACGCTGATCGAACTGCGCCGCCAGTTCAGTGCCTGTTTGTCCGGGGTAAGCAAACTGCGCGCTTATCAGAAAGCGTTGAGCTCGGCGGAAGCGCTGGTGGTGTCGACCAAGCAGAGCATTCTCGGTGGCGAACGGACCAACCTCGACGCGTTGAACGCCGAGCAGCAACTGTTCACCACGCGCCGCGATCTGGCGCAGGCTCGGTATGACTATTTGATGGCGTGGACCAAATTGCATTACTACGCCGGGACGTTGAACGAGCAGGATCTGGCGCGAGTGGATGAGGCTTTTGTGGTCGCTCAACAGCCCTCACCCTAACCCTCTCCCAGAGGGAGAGGGGACCGATTGGGGGATATTGCAGAAGTACACCGACCTGACCGAGCGTCACTGAATCCAACATCGATCAGCTCCGTTTGCCTTGGCGAGGAAATGCTCTACCGAATCCATAATCGACCCGATGTTTCAGGTCGATGCATGACGCAAAACACCGCGGTCAGCTCCCTCTCCCTCGGGGAGAGGGCTGGGGTGAGGGAAATGCTCTACCGAATCCATAATCGACGCGGTGTTTCAGGTCGATGCATGACGCAAGCCCCCCTCGGTCAGCTCCCTCTCCTGGGGGAGAGGGCTGGGGTGAGGGGAAATGCTCTACCGAATCCATAATCGACCCGGATTTTCAGGTCGATGAATGACGCAAGACACCGCGGTCAGCTCCCTCTCCTGGGGGAGAGGGCTGGGGTGAGGGGAACAGGCAACACCGCAAAAGAACCTGCTTAAAACAATAAAAGTGAGTGGTGAACATGGACGTACGCATCAAGCCGATTTCGGTCGGCACCCTGCTGCTTGTGATTTCTGCAACTCAGGCGCAGGCCCAATACCTCGAAACCGGCAAACCCGGTGATCCTGCCAGTTGGCGCAGCGCTGAATTCCTCCGCGACTGGGGCTTGAGCCGCATGCAGGCCGAGCAAGCCTATGCCGCCGGCATTACCGGCCAAGGCGTGAAAATCGGCGCGCTCGACTCCGGTTTCGATGCCGCCCACCCGGAATTCGCCAGCGATCGTTATCACCCGGTGCAGGCCAGTGGCAGCTACATCGACGGCTCACTGTTCAACGTCAACGGCACCCTCAATCCCAACAACGACTCTCACGGCACACACGTGGTCGGCACCATGGGCGCCTCGCGCGATGGCTGCGGCATGCACGGCGTGGCGTACAACGCGCAAATCTACGTCGGCAACACCAACAAGAACGACAGTTTCCTGTTCGGCCCCAACCCCGATCCGCGCTATTTCAAAGCGGTGTACGACGCGCTCGCCGAGGCCGGCGTGCGCGCAATCAACAACAGTTGGGGCAGCCAGCCGCCGGATGTCAGCTACCGCACACTGGCGGATCTGCACGCCGCTTACGCACAGCACTGGAACAAAGGCACATGGCTCGATGCCGCCGCCGATGTGTCCCGACGCGGTGTGATCAACGTGTTCAGCGCCGGCAACAGCGGCTACCCGAATGCCAGCGTGCGTTCGGCGTTGCCGTATTTTCAGCCGGATCTGGAAGGTCACTGGCTGGCCGTATCGGGCCTCGATCAGAGCAATCAGCAGCAGTACAACCAGTGCGGCCTCGCCAAATACTGGTGCATCACCACGCCGGGGGCGAAGATCGACAGCACCATTCCCGGTGGCGGTTACGCGATCAAGTCCGGCACTTCCATGTCGGCGCCGCATGCGACCGGTGCACTGGCACTGGTGATGGAGCGCTACCCGTACATGAACAATCAGCAAGCACTCGAAGTGCTGCTGACCACCGCCACGCAACTGGATGGTTCGGTCACCGATGCGCCGACCGAGCGCGTCGGTTGGGGCGTGGCCAATCTGAATCGGGCGATGCGCGGGCCGGGGCAGTTGCTCGGTGCGTTTGACGCCAGCCTGGCAACCGGGCAGCGCGATGTCTGGAGCAATGACATCTCTGACAAGGCGCTGATTCAGCGTCAAGGCGAAGACCTCGCCGAGCACAGCGCCTGGCAACAAACCCTGCAAGACAAGGGCTGGCAGAACGGCGTTGCTGCTGGCGCAAGCCAACAGGACCAGACCGACTACGCCGTCGGCACCGCTCGCGATGCAGCCGCGGCGAATCGTGTGTACCAAGGCAGTCTGATCAAGTCCGGCGCTGGGCAGTTGATTCTCACCGGCGACAACACGTATCGCGGTGCGACCACGGTCAATGGCGGCTTGCTCACGGTCAATGGCTCGCTGACCTCAAGTGTAACGGTGAACGACAGCGGCACCCTTGGCGGTTCCGGCCGGATCGGCGCGTTGACCGCCAACAGCGGCGCTCGCGTGGCGCCGGGCAATTCGATCGGCACTCTGAACGTGGCCGGTGACGTGACCTTCGCGCCAGGTTCAACTTACGCCGTTGAACTGTCGCCAACCAGCAGCGACCGCATCGTTGCCGGCGGCACCGCCAACATCAGCGGCGCCACCGTCAGCCTGTCGCTGGAAAACAGCCCGACGCTGCTCAGCACCACCGAAGCGCAAAGCCTGCTCGGCCGCCAGTACAACATCCTGCAAGCGGCCGGTGGTATTCAGGGCCAGTTCGGTGCGGTGCTGCCGAATTATGTGTTTATCGGCGGCAGCCTCGACTACGCCGCCAACGGTATTCAGCTCGATATCGAGCGCAACGCGACAACCTTCGCCAGCGTCGGACAAACGCCGAATCAACGCTCGGTGGCTGTTGCCGTCGAAAGTCTGGGCGCGGGCAATTCGGTCTACGAAAGCCTGTTGCGCTCACCTGATGCGAGTTCCGCGCAACAGGCGTTTCAGCAATTGAGCGGCGAGATCTACCCGGCGTTGAGTTCGATGCTGATCAATGACAGCCGCCAGTTGCGCGACGCGGTGGGCGAGCGCCTGCACGATACCAACGCAGCGCAAAGCAACGGCTGGATCAAAGCCCTCGGTGCGTGGGGCACGACCGATTCGAGCCATGATCCGGCGGGCTACAACACTTCGATTGGCGGATTGCTGGCCGGTGTCGATGGCGCGCTGGACGAGCAGACCCGCATCGGTCTGGTCACCGGATACAGCGACAGTTCGCTGAGCATGGGTTCGGGCACGCATTCCTCGGCCAAGGTCGACAGCTATCACCTGGGCGCGTACGCCGGTCGTGAAATCGGCGCCTGGCGCTTGAGCACCGGTGCGGCTTACAGCTGGCATCGCGCTGATGTGAAGCGCGATCTGCAATACGGCAACGTCAGTGGCAAACAGAAAGCCAAGGTCGACGCGGCGACCACGCAAGTGTTCGGCGAGGCGGCTTACCGCTTGCACCTGCAACCGCTGGCGCTGGAACCGTTCGCCAACCTGGCCTACGTGCATCTGGACACCGAAGGTTTGACCGAGAAGGGCGACGCGGCCGCGCTGAAAAGCTCGGGCGATCAACGTGACGCCGTGCTGAGCACCCTCGGCGTGCGGGCGATCAAGACCTTCAACCTTTCGACGCAACAATCGCTGGACGTGAGCGCTCATGTCGGCTGGCAGCACAGCCTCAGCGACATCGACTCCGAACAGCATCTGCGCTTTGCCAGCGGCGGCACGCCGTACGCGGTGGAGAGCTCGGCGCTGGTGCGCGATGCGGCGCTGGTCGGTGTGCAGGCCAGTTTGGCGTTGAGCAAAGACGTACGGGTGAACCTTGATTACAACGGACAACTGGCCAATCGCGAAAAGCTTCATGGCGTTGGCTTGAGCCTGAACTGGCAGTTCTAACCCCACGCTCTGCGTGGGAATGCCTCTAGGGACGCTCTGCGTCCAGTGACGCGGAGCGTCACGGGCTGCATTCCCACGCGGAGCGTGGGAACGATCATTGCTGTGTGTGGCAACGATCAGGATTTTTCGCAACATCACTAAGGAAGGTCGCTGGATGAATAACAACAATACCCCCGCGCAAACGGGAGGCCGCTTTGCCCTGAAAACCCTCACGCTCGCCGTGCTCTGTGCCCTCGGCACCGCCCATGCCGCGCCCTACGTGGAGAGCGGTCGCACGGGCGATCCGTCGAGTTGGCGCAGCGCCGAGTGTCAGGCCGATTGGGGCCTGGGCGCGATCGGTGCCGATTACGCCTACGCCGCCGGCTATACCGGCAAAGGCGTGAAACTGGGGATCTTTGACCAGCCGGTGTATGCCGCGCACCCGGAGTTTTCCGGCAGCAATAAAGTCGTCACCCTGGTCACCAGCGGGATCCGCGAATACACCGACCCGTACATCCCGGTCAAAGCCGGCGATGCATTCCGCTATGACGGTTCGCCCTCGGTCGGCTCCGACGGTAAACTCGGCGCCCACGGCACCCACGTTGGCGGTATCGCTGCGGGCAGTCGCGACGGTGGACCGATGCACGGCGTGGCGTTCGGTGCACAGATCATCAGCGCCGACAACGGTGACCCTGGCCCGGAAGACGGCATCGTCCGCGGTAACGACGGCGCGGTGTACAAGGCCGGTTGGGATGCGCTGATCGCCAGCGGCGCGCGGATCATCAACAACAGCTGGGGCATCGGCATCACCGACCGTTTCGACCTCGGCGGCCGCGATCCGGCGTACCCGCATTTCACCGTCAATGACGCGGAGTTGCAGTTCAACGAGATCCGCACACTGCTCGGCAGCAAACCCGGTGGCGCCTACGATGGCGCGATTGCCGCCGCGCGCAGCGGCATCGTGACGATTTTCGCCGCCGGTAATGACTACAACCTCAACAACCCGGACGCCATCGCCGGCCTCGGTTATTTCGTTCCGGACATCGCGCCGAACTGGATCACCGTCGCCGCGTTGCAGAAGAACCCTGACCTGGCCAGCGCCAACCCGTACATCATGAGTACGTTCTCTTCACGCTGCGGCTACACCGCGAGTTTCTGCGTCTCGGCGCCGGGCACGAAAATCTTCAGCTCGATCATCGAAGGCACCAACGCCGACAACCTGACCACCGGCTACAAAAACTACAACGGCACCTCGATGGCCGCGCCGCACGTCGCCGGTTCCATGGCGGTGCTGATGGAGCGCTTTCCGTACATGAGCGGTGATCAGGTCGCCACGGTCTTGCGCACTACGGCCACCGACCTCGGCGCGCCGGGCATCGACGCCTTGTACGGCTGGGGCATGATCAACCTGCGCAAGGGCATCGACGGTCCGTCGATGTTCGTCACTGAGCAAGACATTCCGGCGGAATTCCGCATCGACGGCGCATACGGCTCCGGCCAGTTTGTCGCCGATCTGCCGGGCATCGGCGCGATCATCGATCAAGGCAAACCGACCGAACGCGTGTGCACCGACATCACTTGCGGCCTCGACACCTGGCGCAACGACATTTCCGGTCACGGCGGTTTGACCAAGCAAGGTATCGGCACGCTGGTGCTGACCGGCAACAACACTTACAGCGGCCCGACCCTGGTCAATCAGGGCAGCCTGGCCATCAACGGATCGCTGCAATCGGCGGTGACGGTGAATGACGGCGGTATCCTCGGCGGCAATGGCCACATCGGCGCGCTGTCGGTGAACAGCGGCGGTACGGTCGCACCGGGTAATTCCATCGGCACCCTGAACGTGGCCGGTGACGTGACGTTTGCACCGGGTTCGACCTACGCCGTAGAGCTGTCGCCGACCAGCAGCGACCAGATCATCGCGACTGGCAAAGCGGTCATTGAAGGCGCCACGGTGAGCATGTCACTGGAAAACAGCCCGACACTGCTGACCACCAACGAGGTGCAAAGCCTGCTCGGCACGCGCTACAACATCCTGCAAGCGGCCGGCGGCATTGAAGGGCGCTTCGGTCAGGTGTTGCCGGATTACGCCTTCCTCGGTGGCACACTGGCGTACTCGGCGGATGGCATCCAGTTGGCCGTCGGGCGTAACGAGGCCTCGTTCGCCAGCGTCGGTCTGACGCCAAACCAACGCGCCGTGGGTGCGGCGGCCGAGCGCCTGGGCGCTGGCAATGCGCTGTTCGAAACCCTGTTGCTGTCGCCGAATGCGGCGTCGGCGCAGCAAGCCTTCCAGCAACTGTCCGGCGAAATCCATCCGGCCATTGGCACGATGCTGATCAACGACAGCCGTTACCTGCGTGAAGCGGTGGGCGAGCGTCTGCGTGAGCGTGATCTGTTCAACGCTGGCGCACCGACCGATGACCGCAACAACGCCTGGGTCAAAGTGTTGGGGTCGTGGGGCAAGAGCGATGGCGGGCATGACAATGCCGACTCCAACAGCTCTATCGGTGGCCTGCTCGCCGGTGTCGACGGCTTGATCGCTGAAGATACCCGTCTGGGTTTCGTTACCGGTTATAGCGACAGCTCGTTGAGCATGGGCAGCGGCACGCATTCGTCGGCGTCGGTCGACAGCTACCACTTGGGTGCGTACCTGGGGCATCAGATCGATGCGCTGCGGCTGACCGTCGGCGGCGCCTATAGCTGGCACCGTGTCGACGTCAAACGTGACCTGCAGTTCGGGGACGTCAGCGGAAAACAAAAGACCAAGCACGATGCCGCAACCACTCAAGTGTTCACCGAGGCCGCTTATGATCTGGGCCTGCAACCGATGAATCTGGAGCCGTTCGCCAACCTGTCCTACGTGCACCTCAATACCGAAAGCTTCACCGAGAAGGGTGACGCCGCCGCGCTGAAGGGCGGTGAGGACAATCGCGATGTGGTGCTGTCGACCCTCGGCGTGCGCGCCAAGCGCAGCTTCGCTCTGTCGGATCAGCATCAGCTGGAACTGGGCGCGAGCCTCGGCTGGCAGCACAACCTGAGCAGTGTCGACGCTGACAGCCATCTGGCGTTTGCCAACGGCAACAGCGCGTTCACCGTGCAAGGCGTGTCGATGGATCGCGATGCTGCAGTGGTCGGCGTGCGTGCGGGTCTGGCGCTCAACCGCGATGTGCGGGTGAACCTGGATTACAACGGCCTGATCGGCTCGAACGAGAAGGACCACGGTGTGGGTCTGACCCTCGACTGGCAGTTCTAAAGCGTACCGGCAGCTCTGCACAGAGCTGCCGGTTTTTGAAGGAAGAGAGAGCACAACATGGGACTGTTCGATTATAAAAATGCCGATGGCAAAGCGTTGTACAGCGACGCCATCGCACTGACGCTGTATGCCTACACGCCGACCGGCAAGCCGCTGCCGGCCACCGCCTGGACGCCGCTCACGGCGACGGCGCTGGGCTATCAGGGCAAGGTCGGGCCACAAGGCACGTTCTTCGGCGAGAAGGACGGCTTCACCAGCGCCGAAGCCGAAGTGCTCGGCAAATACGACGCTGCCGGCAAACTGATCGGCATCGGCGTGGCCTTTCGTGGCACCGGCGGGCTCGGTTACAGCGATACCTTCGGCGACCTGAAAAACAACCTGCTGGCGGCTATCGGGCCTTCGGATTACGCGAGCAATTACGCTAAAAACGCCTTCGACAATTTGCTCAAGGCTGTCGCGGCATTCGCCATTGCCAACGGCATCGCCGCCAAGGACGTCCTGCTCAGCGGCCACAGCCTCGGCGGGCTCGGCGTCAACAGCGTTGCCGAATTGAGCGCGAGCAACTGGGGCGGCTTCTACAAGGACGCCAACTACATCACCTTCGCCTCGCCAACCCAGAGCAGCACCGGCAATAACGTGCTGAACATCGGTTTCGAGAACGACCCGGTGTTCCGCGTACTCGACGGCACCACGTTCAGCACAGCCTCGATGGGCAAGCACGACTATCCCCACGATGCGACCACCGATAACATCGTCAACTTCAACGACAACTACGCGTCCACCGCGCAGAACCTGGTGCCGTTCAGCATCGTCAATCCGCTGAACTGGTCGGCCCACAGCTCGCTGGGGTATGCCGATGGCCTGAATCGGGTGATCGACTCGAAGTTCTACAACCTGACGCATAAAGACTCGACGATCATCGTCTCCAATCTGGAAGAAGCGTCCCGGGGCAAAACCTGGGTCGAGGATCTGGGTCGCAGCGGTGAGCCGCACACCGGCAGCACCTTCATTATCGGCACGCAGAGCAGCGACTGGCTCAAGGGTGGCGCGGGCAACGACTTCCTCGAGGGCCTGGGCGGCGATGACCGTTTCCGTGATGACGGCGGCTATAACATCCTGCTCGGTGGTCAGGGCCACAACACCTTCGAGCTGCAGAAACCGTTGCAGAACTTCAGCTTTGCCAATGACGGTGACGGCACGCTGTACGTGCGCGATGCCTACGGCGGCATCAGCATGACCCGCGACATTGGCGCGCTGGTGAGCAAGGAGTCGGGTTCGTGGTGGGGCAGCAAGGAAATCACCTGGGGGGTTACGGCCAAGGGTTTGACCAATGGCAACGAACTGACCAAGTACAACCATTCGCTCAGCGGCGATGGCTACGGCAATGCGCTGCATGCCACGGCTGACGGTGACTGGCTGTTCGGCCTCGGTGGCGACGACAAACTGATCAGCGACAAGGGCCATGTGACCTTCGTCGGTGGCGCCGGCAATGATGTGATGAGCGCCGTGGGCGGTAACAACACCTTCCTGTTCAGCGGTGCGTTCGGTTTCGATGCCATCAACGGTTATCAGGGCAGCGACAAACTGGTGTTCATGGGCGTTGAAGGCGCGGGGCAGGGCTACGACTACAAGCAGCACGCGGCGCAGACCGGCAACGACACCGTGCTGAAGATTGGCGACTATGCCGTGACCCTGATCGGGGTGGGAGTGGCTAACCTGTCGGATTCCAGTTTCATGTTCGCGTAGATCCAATGTGGGAGCGAGCCTGCTCGCGAATGCGTAGTGTCAGTTGAAGTATTCGTACCTGACACACCGCCTTCGCGAGCAGGCTCGCTCCCACAGTAAACAGCAACAAGTAGTACTGAAATGCTCCGGGGCGTCCCCGTGGGGCGCCCTGGCTGTGAGCTATCTCTAACAATTCCAACAAAGAGAGAGGCAATAGCAATGGGTGTGTATGACTACAAGAACTTCGGCACAGCCGATTCCAAGGCATTGTTCAGCGATGCCATGGCGATCACGCTGTATTCCTACCACAACCTCGATAACGGCTTTGCCGCCGGTTATCAGCACAACGGTTTCGGCCTCGGGCTGCCTGCGACATTGGTCACGGCGCTGCTCGGCGGCACCGATTCCCAAGGGGTAATCCCCGGAATTCCGTGGAACCCCGACTCGGAAAAACTCGCCCTCGACGCGGTAAAAAAGGCCGGCTGGACGCCCATCACCGCTTCGCAACTCGGCTACGACGGCAAGACCGACGCGCGGGGTACGTTCTTCGGCGAGAAGGCCGGTTACACCACCGCGCAAGTGGAAATCCTCGGCAAGTACGATGCTCAGGGCCATCTCACGGAACTCGGCATTGCCTTTCGTGGCACCAGCGGCCCACGTGAGAACCTGATCCTCGACTCCATCGGCGACGTGATCAACGACCTGCTCGCCGCCTTCGGCCCCAAGGATTACGCCAAGAACTACGTTGGCGAAGCGTTCGGCAATCTGCTCAATGACGTGGTGGCGTTTGCCAAGGCCAACGGCCTCAGCGGCAAGGACGTACTGGTCAGCGGGCATAGCCTCGGTGGCCTGGCGGTCAACAGCATGGCGGATCTGAGTGGCGGCAAGTGGGGCGGTTTCTTTGCCGATTCCAACTACATCGCCTACGCCTCGCCAACGCAAAGCAGCACCGACAAAGTGCTCAACGTCGGCTACGAAAACGACCCGGTGTTCCGCGCCCTCGACGGCTCGGCCTTCACCGGCGCCTCCGTCGGCGTGCACGATGCGCCCAAAGTATCGGCCACCGACAACATCGTCAGCTTCAACGATCACTACGCCTCAACGGCGTGGAATCTGCTGCCGTACTCGATCCTCAACATTCCCACGTGGATTTCGCACTTGCCGACCGCGTACGGCGACGGCATGAACCGAGTGATCGACTCAAAATTCTACGACCTGACCAGCCGCGACTCGACGATCATCGTCGCCAACCTTTCGGACCCGGCGCGGGCCAACACCTGGGTGCAGGACCTCAACCGCAACGCCGAAACCCACAAGGGCAGCACGTTCATCATCGGCAGTGACGCCAACGACTTGATCCAGGGCGGCAGCGGCAACGATTACCTGGAAGGTCGCGCCGGCAATGACACCTTCCGCGACAGCGGTGGCTACAACGTCATCCTTGGCGGGCAGGGCAGCAATACCCTCGATCTGCAAAGCGCGGTGAAGAACTTTGATTTCGTCAATGACGGCGCCGGCAATCTCTACGTGCGTGATGCCAACGGCGGGATCAGCATCACCCGTGACATCGGCAGCATCGTCACCAAGGAGCCGGGGTTTCTCTGGGGCCTGTTCAAGGATGATGTGACCCACAGCGTCACGGCCAGCGGCTTGAAGGTTGGCAGTAACGTCACAGCTTACGAATCCAGTGTTAAAGGCACCAGCGGCGCCGACACGCTAAAGGCGCACGCCGGTGGTGACTGGTTGTTCGGGCTGGATGGCAACGATCACCTGATTGGCGGCGCGGGCAACGACGTGTTTGTTGGCGGTGCCGGTAACGACCTGATGGAGTCGGGGGGCGGGGCGGATACGTTTCTGTTCAACGGTGCGTTCGGGCAGGACCGGGTGGTCGGTTACACGTCCAATGACAAACTGGTGTTTCTCGGTGTCCAGGGTGTGTTGCCGGCGGAGGACTTCCGTGCCCATGCCGCCACCGTTGGACAGGATACGGTGCTGACGTTTGGCAACGATTCGGTGACGTTGGTCGGGGTATCGCTCAATAGCTTGAGTGCTGACGGTGTTGTGATCGCCTGATGTTGATGGGGCGCCAGTAAGGGCCCTTTCGCGAGCAGGCCCGCTCCCACACTGGATCTGTGTCGTTTGCAAAACCCCTGTGGGAGCGAGCCTGCTCGCGAAGAACGATAACTCGGTTTCAAAAGTGACTCGATGGCCACGACCTGACTCCAACCCCTGCGAAAACAGGAAATGCGGCCTAAAGCCAGCACGTGCATACACGTTCTATAGCTAGCCGCCATTGAGTACAGGAGATTCAAACGTGAAAGGTTTCAAGGGGTATGTCGGGTTCGTCGCACTGGCGCTGTGTTCGGCCAATGTCTGCGCCGATCTGCCTCAAAGTTCGATTTTGAGCCGTTACGGCGTTACCACCGACCAACTGCCGAGCCCGCCGAAATCCGACGCGGTCGAGCCGGTTGAAGAGAAGAGCCGCTTTCAGATTCAGCCCGAACAACCGTTCGTGACCCTGCGCCTGGGTGACGGTAAACAGCCGCAGACCACCGGCAATCTGAGCATCGATCGCATGGCGCAGCAGGATCTGGAACGCTGCCGGCGTTTGCAGGGTGAAGTGGTCAAGCGGGGTGGCACGTACATGCCTTGCGACGGCAGCATTCCGGGCATGCCGACCTTCGAATAACACTCAGCTTATGATCGTTCCCACGCGCAGCAAAGGAATGCCTCAACGGACGCTCCGCGTTCGGCTTTGAAGGGACGCGGAGCGTCCCGGGCTGCATTCCCACGCAGAGCGTGGGAACGATCGACGACGATCGCCGTGAGTCAGTCTTCTTCGCGAACCGTGGCCACTTCATCAGCACGGACCTTCACCTTGGCCCCGGAAATATCCTCGAACTCATAGAAGCCATCCTTGGTTTTGGTCTTCGGCATGTCCTTGGTCAGATACTGGGTGCCGTTCTGCAGAGTGACCACCGTCGGGGTCGAGCATCCCGCCAGTGCCAGCGCGGCAACGATGGCGAAAGGGATGCCCAGTGACTTGATTTTCATACCCACTTCTAAATCCTCATTCGATGTGATGCCGAGCATTGTCGGCCTTCTAACGCGGTTGGTGCTATCTCCGTGAGAAAAGTTCGATAGCCCGGCGAAAAAATGCCATTGATCATTTTCCGTTTGCGCCGGGCAGGGCACAGCTGGTATCTGTACGCATAACCAGTACTCGCTCGCCATGGCCCTGAATTCACGTGACTGCCAATCCCCTCGACGACCCGTTCTATTACCTTAACAACTTCCGGCAAGTGCTTGATTGGCTTGAGCTTCGCTATGCCGATGTGATGAGCGAAACGGAACATGCGTTCATCCGCGACTTCAAGGCCTTGCCCCGTGTGTCGCAGGGTTTGCTGGTGCGGATGGTGATGCGCAAGGGCGTGCATTTTCGTGCGGGCAAACTCAGTTACGTTGAAATCGGCGACATTGCCGTGGCCGCGCAACCCTTGCTGGAGCATGGCTGGATCGATGAACACGCGCCGCTGGCCCTCGCCGAGTTGTTCGACGTGTTGCTCAAGGCCGAGATCCTGCAAGCCTTTGCAGCCTTCATCGAGCAGCCCAAGGGGCGCAAGGACGATTGGCTGCCGGTACTGGCCGAGCAGTTTGTTGACACTCGCAGCCTGCGCGACTGGGCGCCGCTGCTCGATGATCGTTTGTTCAGCCTGACCATCATGGACCTGTGCGACCGCTTGCGGCTGATGTTCTTCGGTAACCTTTATCAGGACTGGTCAGAATTCGTTCTCGCCGACCTTGGCATCTTCACCTATGAAAAAGTCGAATTCTGCGCCGACTCGCGGGGCCTGCGCAGTCGCGAAGACGTCGACGCCTGCCTGTTCCTGCACAACTGTCAATTACGCTTCGAGGCCGGCGAGCCGCTTGAAACCATCGTCGAGCAAGTCAGTGCCTTGCACTTCGACAACCCGTGGTTGCAACGCCGGCGTGGCAAGGTGTTGTTCCAGATCGGTCAGTATTGCGAGCGCATCAGCGAATTTGCCCTGGCCTTGAGCATTTACCGCGACTGCGCCTATCCCGGCGCCCGTTTGCGCATGATCCGTGTGCTGGAGCGCAGCGGCGAACACTCGTTGGCGTTGGAACTCGCCACACTGGCGGAACAGGCGCCGGAAAGTGCCGCCGAGCAGCAGGGCCTGCAACGGATTCTGCCAAGAGTACGACGCAAACTCGGCGGCCCGCCGCTCAAACGTGCAGCGGCCAGACCGGTCGAGCGTCTGGATCTGCAATTGCCGCGCAGTGATCCCGCGTTGTCCGTGGAGTATTACGTGCAGGCGCATCTGCACGATGACGACGGCCCGGTGCATTACGTGGAAAACAGCCTGATCAACTCGCTGTTCGGCCTGTTGTGCTGGCCGGCGATTTTCGCGCCGTTGCCCGGGGCGTTCTTTCACCCGTTCCAGCGTGGGCCGGTGGACCTGCTCAACGAAGACTTCCAGCAACGCCGCGCCGAGCTGTTTGAAGCGTGCCTGAGCGAACTCGACGACGGCCGCTATGTCGCGACCATTCACCAGCGCTTTGTCGACAAAGGGGGCATCCAGTCGCCGTTCGTGTTCTGGGGGGCGGTGAATGAACAATTGCTTGAGCAGGCGTTGGCCTGTCTGCCCGCCGAACATCTCAAGCACTGGTTCAACCGTTTGCTGCTCGACATCAAGGCCAACCGCGCCGGCATGCCCGACCTGATCCAGTTCTGGCCGCAGCACAAAACCTACCGGATGATTGAAGTGAAAGGCCCCGGCGATCGCTTGCAGGACAACCAATTGCGCTGGCTGGAGTTCTGCCATCAACACCAGATGCCGGTGGCGGTGTGTTACGTGCAATGGGCGGAGCAGAGCGCTTGAGCTTCAGCATTGCCGTGCGCGCACTGTGTGAGTTCACCGCCAAGACCGGCGACCTCGACTTGCGCTTCACCCCATCCCCCACGGCGCTGGAAGGCATCGCCGGCCACCGCACCGTGGCCTCGCGGCGCAGCGAGAAATATCAAAGCGAAGTGGCGCTGGAGGGCGAGTTCCGGCAATTGAAGGTCAAGGGCAGGGCGGACGGTTACGACCCGGCGCAAACCTGTCTGGAAGAAGTCAAAACCTACCGTGGCGATCTGAGCAAACAACCGGCCAATCACCGCCAGTTGCACTGGGCGCAGGCGAAGATCTACGGCTGGTTGATGTGCCGCAGACTCGAACTTGAACAGATCAATCTGGCGCTGGTGTATTTCGATATCGTCAGCGAGAAGGAAACCTGCCTGGTCGAGGCCTTCAGCGCCGACAGCCTCAAGGCCTTTTTCGAACAGCAATGCACGCTGTTCCTGCAATGGGCCGAACAGGAAATGGCCCATCGCGAGGCACGCAATCTGGCGGCGCAACAACTGGCGTTTCCCCATGCTGACTTTCGTCCGGGTCAGCGGCATTTGGCCGAGTCGGTGTTCAAGGCTGTCAGCACCGGGCGCTGCCTGATGGCCCAGGCGCCGACCGGCATCGGTAAAACCCTTGGCACGCTGTTCCCGATGCTCAAGGCTCTGGCGCCGCAGCAACTGGACAAGGTGTTTTTCCTCACTGCCAAGACACCGGGACGCAAACTGGCGCTGGACGCCAGTCAGGTGTTGTTCGATCAATCGCCAGCCTTGCCCTTGCGGGTGCTGGAAATGGTCGCCCGCGACAAGGCCTGCGAACACCCGGACAAAGCCTGCCACGGCGAATCGTGCCCGTTGGCCCAAGGCTTTTATGATCGCCTGCCAGCCGCCCGGGAAGCGGCCAGTCGCATCCGTTTGCTTGATCAAGCGGCCATGCGCGAGGTCGCCGCGCAGCACGCGGTGTGCCCGTATTACCTCAGTCAGGAGATGGCGCGTTGGGTGGACGTGGTGATCGCCGACTACAACTATTACTTCGACTTCAGCGCGATGCTGTTCGGTCTCGCCCAGCTCAATCAGTGGAAAGTCGCGGTGCTGGCGGACGAGGCGCATAACCTCGTCGAGCGTGGTCGGCAGATGTATAGCGCCAGTCTCGATCAGCTCACCCGCGGCAGCGTGCGCAAAACCGCGCCCGCCGCGCTGAAAAACTCCCTGCAACGGATCAACCGTGAATGGAACGCCTTGCATGCGCCGCAACTGGCGGCCTATCAGGCGTACGACAAGGCGCCGGAAAAACTCCTGCACGCCATCTCGCTGTGTTGCGCGGCCATTGGTGATTACCTCAATGACCACCCGCAAGGTCTCGACAGCGCCTTGCAGAACTTCTACTTCGACCTGCTGCAATTCGCCCGGGTGGCGGAGTTGTACGACGAACATTACCTGTTCGATATCAGCAAGCGTGACCTCGACCGTAAAAAGCCGCTGTCGCAATTGTGCCTGCGCAACGTGGTGCCGGCGGCGTTCATCGGCCCGCGTCTGAAAGCGGCGCGCAGCAGCGTGCTGTTCTCGGCAACCCTCAGCCCGCGCCACTATTACGCCGATTTGCTCGGTACGCCCGCCGACACCGTGTGGATCGACGTCGAATCGCCGTTTTGCGCCGAGCAGTTACAGGTGCAGATCGTCAGCCGCATCTCGACGCGTTTCAACCATCGTCAGGCCTCGCTGGAGCCGATCGTCGAATTGATCGCGCGGCAGTTCAGCGAGCGTCCGGGCAACTATCTGGCGTTTTTCAGCAGCTTCGATTACCTGCAACAAGTGGCGTCGTTACTCGCCGAGCGCTATCCGCACATCACCCTCTGGCAGCAATCGCCGGGGATGCTCGAAGGCGCGCGGCAGGCCTTTCTCGATCAGTTCACCGCACACAGCCAGGGCATTGGCTTTGCTGTGTTGGGCGGTGCGTTTGGCGAAGGCATCGATTTGCCCGGGGCGCGGCTGATCGGCGCGTTCATTGCCACACTGGGGCTGGCGCAGTTCAATCCGGTCAACGAACAACTCAAATACCGCATGGCGGCGATCTTCGGCGCCGGTTACGACTACACCTACCTGTACCCCGGCGTGCAGAAAGTGGTGCAGGCCGCCGGACGAGTCATCCGTACCCGCGAGGATCGCGGCGTGGTGATGCTGATTGACGACCGCTTTGCCGAGACCCGAATCAAACAACTGCTGCCACGCTGGTGGGCGATCAAACATGAGGCCGCCGCTTCCCAATTCGCCGGATTGCCGCATACTTCTGCTCATGACAATGGCTGGTGAGTGTGATGAGCGAGAAAAACAAGACCGCGGCGATCGAAGAGATGCGTTTTCGTCTGCTGATCGATGCGGTGGTCGACTATGCGATCTACATGATCGATCCCGACGGCATCATCACCAGCTGGAACTCCGGTGCCAAACGCTTCAAGGGCTACGAAGAAGCGGAAATCCTCGGCGAACATTTCTCCCGCTTCTATACCGCTGACGATCGCGCCGCCGGCCTGCCGCAACGTGCGCTTGACACGGCGATCCGTGAAGGACGTTTCGAAGGCGAGGGCTGGCGGGTGCGCAAGGACGGCACCAATTTCTGGTCGCACGTGGTGATCGATCCGATCATTGATCCCAATGGCAAATTGCTCGGTTACGCCAAGATCACCCGCGACCTGACCGACCGCAAAATGGCCGAGGAAACCCTCAAGCAAAGCGAGCAGCAGTTCCGTTTGCTGGTGCAGGGCGTCACCGATTATGCGATTTACATGCTCAGCCCCGAAGGCCGGGTCAGCAACTGGAACCAGGGCGCCCAGCGGATCAAGGGCTACCTGCCGGAAGAAATCATCGGCCAGCACTTTGCGATTTTCTATACCCCCGAAGACCGCGAACTCGGCGAGCCGCAACGGGCGCTGGAAATCGCCACCCGCGAGGGCCGCTTTGAAAACAAGAGCTGGCGCATGCGCAAGGACGGCACGCGGTTTCTCGCTCATGTGGTAGTCGATGCGATTCGTGGTGACACCGGCAGCTTGCTCGGTTTTGCCAAGATCACCCGTGACATCACCGAGGCCCATCAGGCGCAGCAGGCCCTGGAGAAAACCCGGGAAGCGCTGTTCCAGGCGCAGAAGATGCAGGCGATCGGTCAGCTCAGCGGCGGCATCGCCCATGACTTCAATAATTTGCTGACGGTGATCCTCGGTAACCTCGAGATCGTGCAAAAGCGCGTGGGCGACGATGCGAAAATCAGCCGCCTGCTGGAAAACGCTACCCAAGGCGCACTGCGCGGCGTGTCACTGACCCAGCGCATGCTGGCCTTCGCCCGCCGTCAGGAACTGAAGACCGAGTCGGTGGATATTGCGCAATTGGTTCAGGGCATCACCGGGTTGTTGCGCAGCTCCCTCGGGCCGGGTATCCGTATCGACACGCGGTTTCCCGAGGATCTGGAGCCGGTGCTGGCGGACACCAATCAGCTGGAACTGGCGTTGCTCAATCTGGCGACCAACGCCCGTGACGCCATGCCTGACGGCGGTACCGTAAGCATCACCGCTGAACCGCAAGTGGTGCTTGAACTCAGTCATTCGGACCTACCGGCAGGTCGTTACATTTGCCTCCGCGTGATCGACAGCGGGGAGGGCATGGATGAGCACACGCTGGCCTCGGCCAGAGATCCGTTTTTCACCACGAAAGGTTTGGGCAAGGGCACCGGGCTGGGCTTGTCGATGGTCCACGGCTTTATTGAACAGCTCGGTGGCCGCTTCATTCTCAAGAGCGAAAAGGCCCAGGGCACCACGGCTGAACTGTGGATTCCGGTGGCCGTCGAGGGCATGGCCAGCAAGCCGCTGTTGCCAAACGCCGAACCGGTGGTGGTGCCAAGACTCAGCGTGCTGGTTGTCGATGACGATTCACTGGTGTTGACCAGCACCAGTCTGCTGCTCGAAGATCTCGGCCATCGGGTGGTCAGTGCGACGTCCGGTACGCAGGCGCTGGCGCTGTTTGATCAGGGCGAGGTGATTGAGCTGATGATCACCGACATGGCCATGCCGCAGATGAGCGGCGCACAACTGGCACATGCCGTGCGCGTGCTCAAACCGGATCTGCCGATTATCCTGGCCACCGGTTACGCCGAGCGTCTGGAAGGTTTTGCTGCGCAACTGCCTCGGCTGCCCAAGCCGTTCACGCAAATGAATCTGGTGGCGATCATTGCCCAATCGATGAAGTGAGGCGCTGGTCAATCGTTCTGAACTTGCGCGCCGGTGGGGACTTCTAAATGTTTCCCCCACCCCGGAGCGTGCATCTTTTGTCTCGCATATTGACTGAACCCACCGCTGAAGAAAGCCTGACCGAACATGACGCCAAAATGTTCGGCTCACCCAAGGAGCGGCTGGATTTCTATCGGCGGGAGATCCAGTACGAAACCAGCATCCTCGCCAACCGCACCGATGCCTATCTGGCGGCGCAATCGTTTCTGGTGATCGCCTTTGCGTCCTGCATGGCCAATCTCAACCCGGAGTGGGGCAAGTTGTTCACGCTGGTGGTGCCACCGTTTCTGGCGCTGCTCGGGCTGCTTAGCTCGCTGAACGCCTGGCCGGGGATTCGCGCGGCGTACGACATCATCGATCACTGGCATTTCAAGCAGAGCCACTTGCTGCACAGTGAGCCACTGATGGGCCTGGCGTATGACGAATCGCCGCTGTTCAGCGAGATGGAATCGAGCCATAAGGGCTACCGCAACTCGCTGCTGTTTTCGGTGCGCACGCCGTGGATTTTTGCGACGTTCTGGGTGTTGCTGGGGAGTTATGCGGTGTTTATTCAGGTGACCAATCCGGGCGGGTGATTGGTCTTCACGCAAAAGCCCGGCTTATATTGCTGGGCTTTTTCATTTTGGCTGGATTTTGTGGTGCACTTTAGATCGATCCCCCTCACCCCAACCCTCTCCCCCAAAGGGGGCGAGGGGGAAGGGAGCAGATTTTTGTGCTGTTCAAAATCCACGTTCGACTCGGTATCTCAAGTCGGCGTATCCCGACCATTCACCCCGGTCAGTTCCCTCTCCCTTTGGGAGAGGGCTAGGGTGAGGGGCTGTCAGGGTTCACATCGCAGCGAGCCGATCTATGGACTGCTCAAAAAATGCGTGCAACCCGGTATCTCAAGTCGGCGTACCTCAACCATTCACCCCGGTCAGTTCCCTCTCCCTCTGGGAGAGGGCTAGGGTGAGGGGCTTTTCTGCCTCACTCCACAGTCTCAAGCTCTCGACGCAACGCCACCGAGTTCTGCGAAGACATCGGAATCGGCGGGAAGTCTTCGTTCAAGACACACAAATGATCGATCGCATCTTCAAACATCAAATCGGCTTTCTTGCGCAGCGCTCGGTAGTGCTCGAATTGTTCGATGTCCAGATGTTCAACCTCAAGCAACGCATTGGCCGCTCGATTGAGGGTGTGGGCGTTATCGAACAATTGACGATTGCGTTCCAGAGCCAGTGCTCTGCAAGCCTTGATTTGCGCAGGAGTCGAGCATTCTTTCATGACCGTGACCTTAATCTTCAAGGATTCCGTTTCATAGGCGTAGCGCCGCAGGGGAACCGAACCTGCCGGGCCTCGCCGGACGTATCCGGCGAGGGGTTATGCTTGTGACTGCCGGCGATTAAGCAGGGATCCATTTTTTTACAGAAAAATGTTCGATCAATTAGTAGATAAAACTCGGGATTAAAAATCAGGATTTTTGTTTCTTGTGCTGCTCATAGCGAGCGAGGATCGGTTGTGTGCTGATGCCGTGAAGCAAAATGCTCAGCGCCACCACCGACAAGGTCAGGTCGGTACACACGCTGGCCACCGTATCGGTCAGCCCGTGGTTCAAGGCATAAAACAGATAGAACAGGCTACCGATCCCGCGAATGCCGAACCAGCCAATCAACAGCCGTTGCCGCCCCTCCAGTAACCGGCCCCAAGGCATCAACGCAACACAGGCCGGGCGTATCAGGCAGAACAACACGCCGCCCACCAGCAACGCTCGCCAATCCCAGTGCGCCACCAGCACCACGCCGAGCAGGGTCACCAGAAACACTTCCATGGCGCGCTCCACCAGACTGCCAAACGACAGCATGTCGCCCATCATGATCCCGGCGGCAACCTGGCTGCTTTCCAGCCGTTCGGTGTCGCCATGCACCGCGTGCTGCGGCTCGACGTTCTGATGGCCGACCACCGGTTGCACCAGATGCTCGGCGGGTGGCTGCCCTGCGCCGGTGGATTTCACTTCGACCTGACGCAAACCCAGGCCAGCAGCGAACACTGACAGAAAGCCATAACCGCCAATCGCCTCGGCGATGACATAGGCCAGGGCGATCAGCGACAGCGCCAGATAATCATTGGGGCTGAGCGTGCTGTCGTCATTATGGATACGCAGTGACAGGGTCACGCGGCCAATACCGCGGCCCATCCAGTAACCGGTGAGCAGGCCTGCGGGCACCGCCCACAATAAATTGCGCAGAACCCAGCCCTGCCACTCGGCGGCAGAGCCGTCACCGTGGATCAACAACAAACCGAGAATCACAAACGGAAACGCCACCCCGTCATTCAGCCCGGCCTCACCCGACAGGCCGAAACGCACGCTGTCGACATCCCGCGCATCGTTGACCTGCACCAGCGCCGCCAGCACCGGGTCGGTCGGTGCCAGAATCGCACCGACCAACAGCGAAGGCCCCCACGGCAAGCGCAAGGCAAAATGCAGCAGCAGACAAACGCCAGCGATGGTCAGCACCATCACTGGCCCGGCCAGACCAAAGGCGATCCGCCAACGCTTGTCGCGCAGGGGTAAACGCAGTTTGAGGCCGCAGACGAACAGGGAAAACAACACCGCGACTTCCGTCAGGTGCTCCATCCACAGCGAGGCATTTTCCAAGGACAGTTTCAACAGATCGAGGCCACTGGGGCCGATGCCGATCCCCAGCAGCAGACAAACCGCCGAGGTGGTCACCGGCATCCAGCGCAGGTACGACGAGGTCAGTGCCAGGGTCAACAGCACGGCGCCGAGCACCGCCACCCACACGATAAAACTCATGATCTGCCGCCCTCAAGTGGTCGATGTGACGGCAATCGCACCGTGGTCAATGGGCCTTCAGTTTTACTGTAGGCGTTGGCGAAGGGGTCATCACAGCATCGGCTTGCCACCGGTCACGCCATAGCGCTGGCCGGTGATGTAACTGGCTTCGTCCGAGGCCAGCAGCACGTAGATCGGCGCCACTTCAACCGGTTGCCCGGGGCGGCCGAGCGGGGTGTTGCCGCCAAAGTTCTGCACTTCTTCATCGGGCATGGTCGAGACGATCAGCGGCGTCCAGATCGGTCCCGGTGCCACGCAGTTCACGCGAATCTCTTTCGGCCCGAGCATCTGCGCCAGACCGCCGGTGAAGTTGGCAATCGCGCCTTTGGTGGTGGCGTAGGCGAGCAGGGTGGGTTTGGGCATGTCCGAGTTGACCGAGCTGGTGTTGATGATCGACGAGCCGGCGCGCATGTGTTTGATCGCCGCCTGACACAGGCGGAAGATTGCGGTGATGTTGACGTCGAAGGTCATCACCCATTCTTCGTCGGGGATTTCTTCGAAGGTTTCGTGGGTCATCTGGAACGCGGCGTTGTTGACCAGCACATCGATGCGGCCGAAGCGTTCGACGGTCTTGTCGACCAAGGCCTGGCAATGGGTTTTTTGCGCGATGTCGCCCGGCAATAGCAGGCATTGGCGCCCGGCCTGTTCGACCCAGCGCGCTGTTTCCTTGGCGTCCTCGTGTTCATTCAGATACGCCACTGCCACGTCGGCGCCTTCACGGGCGAAGGCAATCGCCACGGCGCGGCCGATGCCGCTGTCGGCGCCGGTGATCAGGGCGATCTTGCCGGCCAGTCGCCCGGAGCCGACGTAGCTTTGCTCGCCGGAATCGGGATAGGGCTGCATTTTGCGTTGCGAACCGGGCACGGCTTGGGCTTGTGCGGGGAAGGGTGGTTTTGGGTAGTCCGTCATCGCGGGTCTCCGAGGTCTCATGGCTGGTATGGGCGGTTGACCCGGGGTGTTTGCCGTGAGTTCGATCGGATTTACGCTGCATTTCTGACTTGGAAATGCAAAACCAATGTGGGAGCGAGCCTGCTCGCGAATGCGGTGTATCAGTCGCCATCGTTATTGAATGACAGTCCGCTTTCGCGAGCAGGCTCGCTCCCACTGGGTTTAGTGGTGTGCTCAGGTGTTGCGTTGTGCCAGGGCGCGCTCCATCCGGGCGATGCCTTCTTCCAGCAGCGAGCGCGGGCAGCCGAAGTTCAAGCGTACGAACTGCTGGTGTTGATCGCCGAAGTCCAGACCCGGGCTGAGCCCCACTTTGGCCTGCTCAAGGAAGAACTGCTGCGGGTTGTCCAGGTCCAGCGCCGAGCAATTCAGCCACGCCAGATACGTGCCCTGCGGCACATTGATGGTCACGCCCGGCAAACGGCTGCGCACCGCTTCCACCAACCAGTCACGGTTGGCTTGCAGATAGGTTTTCAACTCGGTCAACCACGGTCCACCTTCGCTGTAAGCCACGCGCGTGGCTTCCATGCCCAGCGGGTTGACGCTGTCGACCATGCCGCAACGGGCGTGGTTGACGCGTTCGCGCAGGGCGGCGTTCTGGATGATCATGAACGAGGTCTTCAGGCCGGCAATGTTGTACGCCTTACTCGCCGACATCAGGGTGATGGTGCGCTCGGCGATCTCCGTGCTCAGCGACGCGGTCGGAATGTGCACGCGACCGTCGAAGCACAGTTCGGCGTGGATTTCGTCGGAGATGATCCAGGCGTCCTGCGCCGCGCAGATATCCGCCACCGCTTGCAGTTCCTCACGGCCAAACACCTTGCCGATCGGGTTGTGCGGGTTGCTCAGCAACAGGGCGCCGCCACCGTTCAGCGATTCACGCAATACGTCCAAGGGCGTCAGGTAAGTGCCGTCAGCCTGCGCGACGAACTCCAGCTCAACCTTGTTCAACCCCCAATGCCCCGGCGCGTGGCGCAGCGGCGGGTAGTTCGGCACTTGCACCACAACGTTCTGTTGCGGCTGCACCAGCGCTTTCAAAGCCATGTTGAAGCCGGACTCGACGCCCGGCAGGAAGATCAGCTCTTGCGGTTTGACCTTCCAGGAAAACTTGTTCCAGAGGTCGGCGACGATGGCTTCACGCAGGTTTTCCTGCGCCACGCTGTAGCCCACCAACGGGTGCAGCAAGCGTTGTTGCAGCGCCTCGATCACCACCGGCGGCGCGGCGAAATCCATATCAGCGACCCACATCGGCAACACATCGGCCGAATAGCGGCTCCACTTGGTGCTGCCGGTGTTGTGGCGGTCGAATAGCTGATCAAAATCGAAAGTCATGCGCGGTCTCGTGAAGGCGGGATTGGTCCTGCGGGCATGATAAGCCCATGGTCGTGCAGGAGCATACAAAACCTGTGGGAGCGAGCCTGCTCGCGAAGGCGCTGTGTCAGTCAATATTTGTTTCAACTGACAGGGCCTCTTCGCGAGCAGGCTCGCTCCCACAGGTTTTCCAGTGCATGACCGATTGTCGCCGACGGTCGGTTTTCACACAGATCGTGTGGTCATTGTCTACAGTGAAAAAGTCGGCAGACGTTTGCCGCAACCGTGATTGTCCAGATAAAACCCGGCACCAGTACCGGGTTCCACCTGATCAGGAGTGCACGATGGATCTCAGCCGTCGTCAGTTCTTCAAGGTCGCCGGTATCGGCCTTGCAGGCTCGAGCCTGGGCGCGTTGGGCATGGCCCCGACGCCAGCCTTCGCCGAGCAGGTGCGCCACTTCAAGCTTGCCCACACCCATGAAACCCGCAACACCTGCCCGTATTGCTCGGTCGGCTGCGGTTTGATCATGTACAGCCAGGGCGATACTGCGAAGAACGTCGCGCAAAGCATCATTCACATCGAGGGCGACGCCGACCACCCGGTCAATCGCGGCACCCTTTGCCCGAAAGGCGCAGGCCTTCTCGACTTCATTCACAGCCCCGGCCGTTTGCTCTACCCGCAAACGCGCAAGCCGGGCAGCAGCGAATGGACACGGATCAGTTGGGACGAAGCGCTCGACCGCATCGTCGACCTGATGAAAGCCGACCGCGATGCCAACTTCATCGAGAAAAATGCCAACGGGCAAACGGTGAATCGCTGGCTGAGCACCGGGTTCCTCGCGGCCTCGGCGGCGTCAAACGAAGCCGGTTACATCACCCAGAAGGTGATTCGCAGTCTCGGCATGCTGGGGTTCGATAACCAGGCGCGTGTCTGACACGGCCCGACGGTGGCAAGTCTTGCCCCGACGTACGGCCGTGGTGCCATGACCAATACCTGGACCGATATCGCCAACGCGAATCTGATCCTGGTGATGGGTGGCAACGCCGCAGAAGCGCATCCGTGCGGCTTCAAATGGGTGACCGAGGCCAAAGCGCATAACGCTGCGCGGCTGATCGTCGTTGATCCGCGTTTTACCCGGACCGCTTCGGTGGCCGACTACTACGCGCCGATCCGCACCGGCACCGACATCGCCTTCATGGGCGGTTTGATCAATTACCTGCTGACCGAGGACAAGATCCAGCACGAATACGTGCGCAATTACACCGACGTGTCGTTCATCGTCAAAGCCGGCTATGGCTTTGAGGACGGTATCTTCAGCGGCTACGACGTGGCCAAACGCAGCTACACCGACAAGTCTGGCTGGGGTTACGAACTGGGCGAGGACGGCTTCGTCAGGGTCGACCCGACTCTGCAGGATCCGCGCTGCGTCTATCAATTGATGAAGCAGCATTACAGCCGCTACAACATCGACCTCGCCAGCCAGATTTGCGGGATGCCGGTCGATGCCATGCAGAAAATCTGGGACGAAATCGCCACTTGCTCGATTCCGGGCAAGACCATGACGATTCTTTACGCCTTGGGCTGGACACAGCACTCGATCGGCGCGCAGATCATCCGCAGCGCGGCGATGGTGCAACTGCTGCTGGGCAACGTCGGCATGCCGGGCGGTGGCGTCAATGCCTTGCGCGGTCACTCGAACATTCAGGGGCTGACCGACCTTGGCTTGCTCTCCAATGCACTGCCGGGCTATCTGACCTTGGGTCAGGACAGCGAGCAGGATTACAACGCCTTCATCCATAAACGCACGCAAGTGCCGCTGCGTCCGGGGCAATTGTCCTACTGGCAGAACTACAGCAAATTCCACGTCAGCCTCATGAAGTCGTGGTACGGCGCCAACGCCACCGTCGAGAACAATTGGTGCTACGACCATTTGCCGAAACTCGACATCCCCAACTACGACGTCCTGAAGATGTTCGACCTGATGAGCCAGGGCAAGGTCAACGGCTACTTCTGCCAAGGCTTCAATCCGATCGCTGCACTACCGGACAAGAACCGCGTAATGGGCGCACTGGCCAAGCTGAAATGGCTGGTGGTGATGGATCCGCTGGCCACCGAAACATCGGAGTTCTGGCACAACGTCGGGCCGTATAACGACGTGAAAAGCGCCGAGATCCAGACCGAAGTCATTCGCCTGCCGACCACCTGTTTTGCCGAAGAGGACGGCTCGCTGGTCAACAGCAGCCGCTGGCTGCAATGGCACTGGAAAGGCGCCGATGGCCCGGGCGAAGCGCAGACTGACATTCGCATCATGAGCGAATTGTTCCTGCGTCTGCGCAAGCGCTATCAGGCCGAGGGCGGCAAATTCCCTGATCCGCTGCTGAAACTGACGTGGCCGTACAAGATTCCCGACGAGCCTTCGCCGGAAGAGCTAGCCAAGGAAATCAACGGTAGCGCCGTGGCTGATTTCACCGACGCCACGGGTGTGGCGGTCAAGGCCGGCTCGCAACTGGCCGGATTCGGCTTGCTCAAGGATGACGGCAGCACCGCGTCCGGATGCTGGATCTTCGCCGGCAGTTGGACCGAGGCCGGCAACCAGATGGCCCGCCGTGACAACAGCGATCCGTTCGGCATGCACCAGCATCTCGGCTGGGCGTGGGCCTGGCCGGCCAACCGGCGGATTCTCTACAACCGCGCTTCGGCGGACGTCGCCGGCAAACCGTGGGACCCGAAAAAACGTCTGGTGTGGTGGAACGGCAAGGCCTGGGGCGGCACCGACGTGCCGGACTACAAGGCTGATGTGCCGCCAGAGGCGGGGATGAACCCGTTCATCATGAACCCCGAGGGCGTGGCGCGGTTCTTCGCCGTCGACAAGATGAACGAAGGGCCATTCCCCGAGCACTACGAGCCGTTCGAAACACCGATCGGCATCAACCCGCTGCACCCGCAAAACAAGAAAGCCACCAGCAACCCGGCGGCGCGGATCTTCGATTCGGTCTGGGAAACCCTCGGCGAGGCCAAGGACTTCCCTTACGCCGACACCAGTTACCGGTTGACCGAGCATTTCCACTTCTGGAGCAAGCACTGCAAGTTGAACGCAATTGCTCAACCGGAGCAGTTCGTCGAAATCGGCGAAGTGCTGGCGAAAGAGAAGGGCATTGCTGCCGGTGATCGCGTACGCGTCAGTTGCAAGCGCGGCTTTATCGAAGCGGTGGCAGTGGTGACGAAACGGATCCGGCCGCTGCAGGTCAACGGCCAGGTTGTGCATCAGATCGGCATCCCGCTGCACTGGGGGTTCACCGGTCTGACGCGTCACGGTTACCTGACCAACACCCTGGTGCCGTTCCTCGGCGATGGCAATACACAGACCCCGGAATCCAAGTCATTCCTGGTCAACGTGGAGAAACTATAAATGGCCAGCCAAGACATCATTGCCCGCTCGGCCACCACCACGGTGCCGCCATCGGTGAGGAATCAGGAAGCGGTGGCCAAGCTGATCGACACCACCAAATGCATTGGCTGCAAGGCTTGCCAGGTTGCCTGCTCGGAATGGAACGAGCTGCGCGACGAGGTCGGCCACAACCACGGCACCTACGACAACCCGCAGGATCTGAGCGCAGAAACCTGGACGTTGATGCGCTTCACCGAGCACGAAACCGATGCTGGCAACCTCGAATGGCTGATCCGCAAGGACGGCTGCATGCACTGCGCCGAGCCCGGTTGTCTGGCGGCGTGCCCGAGCCCCGGCGCGATCATCAAGCACGCCAACGGCATCGTCGATTTCGATCAGGATCACTGCATTGGTTGCGGCTACTGCATCACCGGTTGCCCGTTCAACATCCCGCGCATTTCGCAGAAAGATCACAAGGCCTACAAATGCACCTTGTGTTCGGACCGCGTGGCGGTAGGGCTGGAACCGGCCTGTGTGAAAACCTGCCCGACCGGCGCCATCGTCTTCGGCACCAAGGAAGACATGAAGGAACACGCTGCCGAGCGCATCGTCGACCTGAAAAGCCGAGGCTTTGAAAACGCCGGTTTGTATGACCCGGCCGGTGTCGGCGGCACGCATGTGATGTACGTGTTGCACCACGCTGACACGCCAACCATCTACGCCAATCTGCCGCAGGATCCGGCGATCAGTCCGTTGGTGGGCCTGTGGAAAGGCATCAGCAAACCCTTGGGCCTGTTGGCCATGGGCGCCGCGGTGCTGGCCGGGTTCTTCCATTACGTGCGCATCGGCCCGAATCGGGTCGAAGAAGATGAACATCCAACGCCACCCGACACCTCGGTGCACGTCGTCGATCCTGCGGTGCACACCTTCGATCCACGCGGGGAGGACCGGCCATGAGCAACAAGACGATCCTGCGTTACACCGCCAACCAGCGCACCAATCACTGGCTGGTGGCAATCCTGTTTTTCATGGCCGGGCTGTCCGGGCTGGCGTTGTTTCATCCGTCGTTGTTCTGGCTCAGCAACCTGTTCGGCGGCGGGCCGTGGACGCTGATTCTGCATCCGTACATGGGCATCGCCATGTTCGTATTTTTCCTCGGTCTGGTGCTGAGTTTCTGGCGCGCCAACTTCTTTATCAGCAACGACGGCAAGTGGATGCGCCGCATCGATCGCGTGCTGGTCAATGACGAAGAAAGCGTGCCACCGGTAGGCAAATACAACGCCGGGCAAAAGCTGCTGTTCTGGACTTTACTGCTGTGCATGCTCGGTTTGCTGTTTACCGGGCTGGTGATCTGGCGCGCCTGGTTCAGTGCGTATTTCGGCATCACCGTGATTCGCTGGGCGATGCTCCTGCATGCGCTGGCCGGGTTTATTCTGGTGCTGAGCATCATCATTCACATCTACGCCGGCCTGTGGATCAAGGGTTCGGTGGACGCGATGATGCATGGCTGGGTCAGCCGCGCCTGGGCGAAGAAACACCACGAACTCTGGTATCGCGACATCACCCGCGATGAACGTCAACCGGATGTGCCGGAACGACCGATCACCAAAAAGGGCTGACTCTTGCCAACCATTCTGGAACCTGGGGAAATTGAAGCGGCGGCGAGTTCGCCGCCGTTTCTGCATCTGCCGCCTTCGAACCTGTTTGCGCTGCGGGCTGATCGACTGGAGCAACTGGCCGAGGGGCATGCGCTGGCCGAATACCTGCGATTGATTGCCGGATTGTGCCGGGTGCAGCAGCAGGTCTTCGACGATCCGCCGCTGACCGCGCCGTTTGATCAGCAACGGATTGAAGCCTGTCAGCAGCATGGTTTGCCGCCGTTTGCCGCCGATACGTTGGTGCGCGAAGAGGGCTGGCAGGCTTACCTTGAAGCTTTGCTGCAGCGTTATGAACCCGCCGAGCAACCTGCCGTCATTGATGCGGTGACGACGTTGCGGGTCGCCAGTTCCGGCCAGTTACGCGCGTGGGCGGTGGCGCTGGTCAGTGGCCAATACTCAATGGTGCCCGCGCAACTGGTGCCGTTTCTCGGTGCGGCGCTGCAAGTGGCGTGGAGTCATTGGCTGCTCAGCGCGCCGAATCTGCAACTCAAACCCGGTGACAGCCTCAGCCAATGCCCGGCCTGTGGTTCACCGGCGATGGCTGGGGTCATTCGCCATCGCGGCAAGCACAACGGTTTGCGTTATCTGGTGTGTTCGCTGTGCGCCTGCGAATGGCATGTGGTGCGGGTCAAGTGCGTGTATTGCGAGTCGAGCAAGGGCCTCGATTATCTGAGCCTTGAGGACGATCGCCGTGCGGCCAATCACGCGCCGCTGCGTGCCGAAGTCTGTCCGGGTTGTAACAGCTATCTGAAACTGGTGTATCTGGAAAACGATGCCGATGCCGAGGCGTTGTCGGCTGACTTGAGCAGCCTGCTGCTGGATATGCGACTGGCGCAGGACGGTTATCAGCGCTTGGCGCCGAACTTGTTGCTAGCACCCGGAGACGAGTGACGAGAGCAAAACTGTGGGAGGGAGCCTGCTCCCGAAGGGGCCATTTCAGCCACATCAGCTTTGACTGATTTACCGCCTTCGCGAGCAGGCTCGCTCTGACAGGGATTGGCTGCGTGCACTCATTTTGCAGGCCGCCCTAAAACAATGTGGGAGCGAGCCTGCTCGCGAAGGAGTGAGGTCAGTCACATCCACACTAACTGGCACACCGCTTTCGCGAGCAGGCTCGCTCCCACAGTGCGTCTACACTTCTGAAACCCTTGTGGGAGGGAGCTTGTTCCCGAAGGGGCTGTTTCAGTTGAGTCAGGAGTGGCTGATGTCTTCCAGCGTTGCCCTGCGGTTGCCGTCTATTGACGGCTTGTTGCGTCACCCGGCGTGCGCGCCGTTGGCCGAGCGTTACGGCCGGGATTCGTTACTGACGGGGCTGCGTCAGTTGCTCGATGAGTTGCGCTCCAGCGTCTTGATCGGGCAATTATCAGCCGTCGAAATCAGCCCCGAGGTGCTCGCGGGACGCGTCGGTGAACGCCTGGCCCAGCAACAGCGCAGTAACGTACGCCGCGTTTTCAACCTCACCGGCACCGTCCTGCACACCAATCTGGGCCGCGCCTTGTTGCCGGACGAAGCCATCGAAGCTGTGCAAATGGCCGCACGTTATCCGCTCAATCTTGAATTCGATCTGGCCAGCGGCAAGCGCGGTGATCGTGATGATTTGATCGAAGGCCTGATCCGTGAACTGACCGGCGCCGAAGCCGTCACCGTGGTCAATAACAATGCCGCCGCCGTGCTGCTGACGCTCAACAGTCTGGGCGCGCGCAAGGAAGGCATCATTTCCCGTGGCGAGCTGATCGAAATCGGCGGCGCCTTCCGCATTCCCGACATCATGGCCCGCGCCGGCGTGCGTCTGCATGAGGTCGGCACCACCAATCGCACTCATGCCCGCGACTACGAAGCGGCGATCAGCCCGCGCAGCGGCTTGATCATGCGCGTGCACGCGAGCAACTACAGCATCGAAGGTTTTACCGCGCGCGTGCCGACTGCTGAACTGGCCGAGCTGGCCCATCGACACGGCTTGCCGTTGCTGGAAGATCTGGGCAGCGGCAGTCTGCTGGATCTGACCCGTTGGGGCTTACCGGCGGAACCGACGGTGCGTCAGGCGCTGCTGGATGGCGCGGACATCGTCACTTTCAGCGGCGACAAATTGCTCGGTGGCCCGCAGGCCGGGTTGATCGTCGGGCGCAAAGAGCTGATCGCGAAGATCAAGAAGAACCCGTTGAAACGCGCGCTGCGGGTGGACAAGTTGACCTTGGCGGCGCTGGAGGCGGTGCTGGGTTTGTATCGCGATCCGGATCGTCTCGCTGAACGTCTGCCGAGTTTGCGTCTGTTGACTCGCCCGCAAGCTGACATCTTCGCCCAGGCTTCACGCCTGCAACCGGCGTTGGCTGAAGTCATGGGTTCGCTGTGGCAGGTCAGTGCAGTCGAGGCCTTGGGCATGATCGGCAGCGGCAGCCAACCGGTCGCGCGTTTGCCGAGTGCGGCATTATGTATGCGCCCGCAAGTCTCCAGGCGTTTGCGCGGGCGTTGCCTGTTGAATCTGGAAGCGGCGCTGCGTGCATTGCCGATCCCGGTGCTCGGTCGTATCGACGACGATGCGCTGTGGCTGGATCTGCGCCAGCTCGACGATGAGCCGGCGTGGCTCGGGCAATTGCCGCAGTTGCAGGTCGACCCGTGATCGTCGGCACGGCGGGGCACATTGACCATGGCAAAACCTCGTTGCTGCAAGCCCTGACCGGACAAACCGGCGACCGCCGCCCGCAGGAACGCGAACGCGGCATGACCATCGACCTTGGCTATCTCTATGCCGAACTCGAACCGGGCACCGGGCTGACCGGGTTTATCGACGTCCCCGGCCACGAGAAATTCACCCACAACATGCTCGCCGGCGCCCAAGGCATCGATCTGGTGTTGCTGGTGGTCGCGGCGGACGACGGCGTGATGCCGCAGACCCGCGAGCATCTGGCGATTGTCGAATTGCTCGGCATTCCACGCGCTTTGGTGGCGATCACCAAATGCGACCGCGCCGAAGCGGGCAGGGTGGAAGAGGTGCAGCGCCAGGTGCTGGACCTGCTGGCCCCGGGGCCGTTTGCCGAGGCGCCGATTTTGACCGTATCGAGTCTGAGTGGGCAGGGCATTGAGACTCTGCGCGAGGTGTTGCTGCAGACGCAAAGCGAAGTGCATGAACGTAGTCGTGACGGTGGTTTTCGTCTGGCCATCGACCGCGCGTTCAGTGTCGCCGGCGCGGGGATTGTGGTCACGGGGGCGGCGTTGTCGGGCGCGGTGGCCATCGGCGACAAACTCACCCTCGGGCCAGCCGGGAAAACCGTGCGAGTGCGCGGCCTGCATGCGCAGAATCAACCCGCCGAGCAAGCCTTCGCTGGTCAGCGGGTGGCGTTGAACCTGACGGGTGAACGCCTTGAACTGGCGCAGATCCATCGCGGCCAGTGGTTGCTGAGCGAATGGCTGCACGCGCCGACGCAACGGGTCGACATTGACTTTCAACTGCTGCCCGGCGAACGCACCTTCGAACACTTTCACCCGGTGCACGTGCACCTCGGCACGCAGGATGGGATTGCACGGGTGGCGTTGCTCGAAGGCCCGCGTCTCAGTCCCGGCGAGCGCATGTTCGCGCAACTGCTGATCAATGCGCCGGTGCACGCGGTGAAGGGCGATCGCCTGATCCTGCGCGACCAGAGCGCGCAACGCACCTTGGGTGGCGGCCAGGTCCTCGACCCGTTCGCCCCGGCGCGACAGCGTCGTAGCCCCGAACGTCTGGCGCAACTGCAAGCCTTGGCCACCAGTGAAAGCCTCGAACAAGCCTTGCCGGTGTTGCTCAATCACAGCGCCGGCGGCCTTGATCCGCAGCGGCTTGAACGCCAATTCAATCGTCCACGCGCGTCCTGGTCGTTAGCGGAAAACGTGCGCCTGATCGACACCCGCCAAGGCCCGCTGCTGTTCAACGTGCAACGCTGGGCGCAATTGAAATTCACCTTGTTGGAACAACTGGCGCAGTTCCATGAACTGGAGCCCGACCAGATGGGGCCGGACCGCGATCGCTTGCGGCGCTTCAGTGGTTTGGCGCTGGAGCGTTCGACGTTTGTGAGTTTGCTGGATGAATTGCTGGCGGCCGGATCGATTCAGGCAAGTGGACCGTGGCTGCACCTGCCGGATCATCAGGTGCGCCTGAATGCCGAGGACGAAAGCCTCTGGCAGGTATTACAACCGCTGTTCGAAAACGCCGGATTTGACCCACCGTGGGTGCGCGACATCGCGAAAATGCTCGGTCAGGACGACGCCGTCGTGCGCCTGCTGCTGCGCAAACTGGCGCGGCTCGGTCTGATGCATCAAGTGGTACGCGACCTGTTCTTGAGTGACGTGCAACTGCGCCAAATGGCCAACGTGCTGCTCCAACTGGCCAGGGAAAATCCGCAGATCCAGGTGACAACCTTCCGTGATGCGCTAGGCTTGGGTCGCAAACGCTGCATTCAGTATCTGGAATATTTCGACCGCGTCGGCCTGACCCGACGCCTCGGCGAATCCCGCCAGATCCGCCCCGACAACGCGCTGGCCAACGCCTGCGCGCAATGAGTTCAAGGAAGGCAATCGCGCCCGGTGGCGCGGCCGGGCTTCAAACCCGGTTGGGGACGGCATCCGTTCCCGGGCAGGTTCGACTCCGGCTGCCTTCCGCCACTTTTTCCTCCAAACCTCCCCGATCCAGTGTGGGAGCGAGCCTGCTCGCGAATGCGTGATCGTTCCCACGCTCCGCGTGGGAATGCCTCAACGGACGCTCCGCGTTCGGCTTCGGAAGGGACGCGGAGCGTCCAGGGCTGCATTCCCACGCAGAGCGTGGGAACGATCATAAAGGCCCGCTACTGCGGCAACTGCAGATTATCCATCACCCGATTCACCGCCAGTTCGCCGAGCATGATCAGTTGCGCAATTCCCAACAGCGTCCTGCGCTGTGACGCCGGTATGAGATGGGCAAAATCATGGGCGATGGTTCTGGCGGAGGCGAGTGTTTCGCTGGCATCGGCCAGCAGCTCTTCGTTTTTGAAGTCTGCAGTAACGGCGTACATCCGGCGGGTTTTGCGTGGCGGTGGGGTGGAGCCGGGTGGGCAGAGGTAGTGATCGAGCGCGCGTTCGGCGGCGTCGTTGAGCTTTTTTGAATCGAGGGATTCGTAGGGGGAGGCGAGGTCGGTTTCAGGCGGGTTGGGTGTTGGTTTGATCATCGGTAAAGCCTCTAGAGTAATGAAGCTACCACCGTTCGCTGCTAACGAAGGAGGTGGCGGCTGTACGCGGGTTAGCAGACCAGGACTCTAGAACCCGGCGCACCGAAGTGCCCCACGCAAAGCCGCCATAACGGCAACGGACTTTATGCGTCTAGAGAAAACCCCGGGCTGCTAAACCCGATCACTGACAATCAGCGACCGACCCACAATAGAACCCGACCCCAAAGCGCACAAGCCGGCGGATTCTGGCGTAGCTGTAGGCAATGGCGCAAGAATTTGTAGCCTTAGAGGAGTGTCTGGAGGTGTCTTTTAAACGCCTGAGTTTAAAAAGCGATTTGCGCTGACTTTACTGGCCCCTTCGCGAGCAAGCTCGCTCCCACATTTGAAATGCGTTTCCCTGTGGGAGCGGGCTTGCTCGCGAAAGGGCCATCCCGGTCAGCAAAAAATCTCGATCAAGCCCGCTGTTTAACTCACTTGTTAAATAAATCCGTCCCCTTATCTTTTCGATCAAGCCCCGCTGTTTTGATCGATGGTTGAATCCGTCACCAAATTACGCCAGGGTCTGTCCCTGATAACGCGCACTTTTCTCTCAGGATGTCGGCACAAAAGTGAAAGCTGGCCCCTCAAACCCACCAACTCCTGTTGGTCCATGTGCGACCGCATTTGGAGTGCCGTTTACATTTAGGTAATGACCGGCAACTATATTGTTTTTCGTCGGTGCCTGCCATCGCACTTTATAACGAGGATCCATACCCGGATCGATGCGTCTCAAAAAAACATTAAGGTCAGTGAAGTTTTCGAGGAATGCTTCGATTATTGGCTTTGCGTCCGTGGCTCCGGGCAGTTGCACTCCACCTTGTGCTAATCCCCATGCATGGATTTGATCAAATGAGAGCCTGTCAGTATGTGCGGAGATTATCATTCGAAAAACGTTTGAGACGATGACCTGATATGAAAGCTGATTGTTAGATCCATCTGTGACAGTAATAACTGCGGATCCATTTTTAAGGCCAGTCACTTTGCCGGTAGTCCTGTCTACAGCTGCGATTGAAGGAATTGATGAGGTAAACGTGACTTCAGGAATTCCGCCATTTGGTACTCGAGTCATCGTATTTCCCGGAACTTCTTTACTGTTCCATCCGTAGGATTGAAGCAACTTAACTCCATTCAGGGTCATTAGCGATTGGTCGATTGATAGCTTACGGACAACGCGAAAAGTTCGAGCGGCCGACTCGGCACCCGTGCCATACAACGCCTTGGCCTTGAAGTTGTGCTCGGCCACGCTCAGATCTGAAACCAGCCGTTCCCATATGCCCGTTTCGGGATCGGCAGTCGCTTTACCTTTTGGGTTTGTACCGTCGAATACTTCGATTTGCTGACCCTTGGAAGCGACCCCGGACAGCGTTACGGCGGTTTCCACCGTGGGGCCCCCGTGAGGTATGTCATCCCCGCTGGGTGAGCCTTTTACCGAGCCGAGGGTCGGCACAACGTTTTCGTAGGCCCTGATCCTGTAAGTACGTAGGGCAAACGTAACGGCGTCTGTCTCGACTTGACTGCCGCCGAAACCTGCCTTGAACTCCAATATCAGGTCACTGCCATCTTCCAGGCTTTGCAAGTCCGCCAGCGGAAAGCCGTTGTGGGCGAAAAAACCCTGGTTGATCCATGTCGCATTGGTTTGCGAAGTCGGCGGGTGCCAGAAGGTTTTCGAGTAGTCACCCCCGCCTTTTGATGTCCCTTTTGCTTTCAGCCAAACATATTGTTTCAGCGCAATGTGCGGATAACTGTTCGCGCGCAGGGTGCCGTGGGTGGTCAATTGACTGACGTCCAACTCGGGCCCTTCGCCTGATTCGGATGCCTGCACGATCAGCGGCTTGGGCAAATGGCTTTGGGCAATTGGCAGCACCGCCAATGTACGAGTCCGCGAGTCTTTCGGATCCTGGGTGCCGCGTGTCACGGAGTAGTTCAGCGTGATTGACTTGTCGAGGTTAAACGCAAGCACCGAAACGGCCAGCGGTATTTCTTGCGGGCCGACAGTGCTGACCGGCCATGGATCCGTGGTGTGTGAGCCGGCAGGCAACGTTCCGGTAGCGCCGATCCAGCGGACGATAATCTTGTCGCCGACCAGCATGCCGTCATAGTTGATCACCGCCGTCAGTGCGC
>Ga0163162_10000194_pt1 | contig 55990 bp, 47 predicted proteins | sample S55metaG_FD_115310 | JGI IMG/M metagenome (GOLD analysis project Ga0163162, IMG submission 115310) | Switchgrass rhizosphere microbial communities from Kellogg Biological Station, Michigan, USA - S5-5 metaG | ecosystem: Host-associated > Plants > Roots > Rhizosphere > Soil | place: USA...
GCTGCCGGTCAGGCTCACGCCCGTGAAGCTCGCGTACGCGTTCAACATCACGTAGTACGTGCCCGCCTGGATCGACGTGATCGTGCAGGTCTCGCTGTTGCCCGTGACATACGGACGGCAGTCATAGCTCGTCGTCGTCGGCGCGGAACCGAACTTCACGTACAGGTCTGCGTCGCCCGTACCGCCCGAGATCACGAACTTGAGGTTCGTCGCACCCGCCGGCACCACCATCGTGTAGTTCAGCTTGTTGCCCGTCGTCGCCGCCAGGCCCGTCACCGCCACGCCGTTGGTCAGCACGTTGCTCGTCGTCGTGACCGTCACCGACTTGCTCGCGGTGTTCGTCGGACCAGTGCTGTCCGTCACCGTCTCGGTCACCGTGTAGGTGCCCGCCGAGACGTACGTATGGCTCGGGTTCGTCGAGGTCGACGTGCTGCCGTCGCCGAAGTTCCACGAATGCGCGCTGATCGTGCCGCCCGAATCCGTCGAGGTGTCGGTGAAGTTGGCAGTCAGACCGCTCGTCGTGAAGCTGAAGTTCGCGACCGGCGTGCCGCCACCACCGCCGTGGGTCAGGATCGGGTGCGAGATGGCGCACGCGCCCGTGTCATTCGACCAGCTCGCCTGCTCGGCGAACGTGCCGGTCGAGAACGTGACGTTGGCTGCGCCGCCCGCCGTGCCCGGCGCCAGCCACGCGCACTCGTCGGAGTTTTCCTGGCCGTTGTAGGTGCCGCCCGTGTGGTTGGTCCAGCCGCCCGCCGGGAACATGTCCGACATCATCTCGTGCCACTCGTGACCGAGGGTCATCGTGTAGCCGGCGAGCTTGCCGTTCGTGCTGCCATTGACGAAGCCCACGCCGCAGCTCGTGCCGACGTCCATGTTGTAGGGCTGGTTGCTGAACGCGATGTCTCCGCCAGGCGCCGTGACGCCATAGCCGTCACCCGTGTAGTCGTGCCACGCGCAGTAGCCCTGAGTCGTGCTCTGGTAGTTGTCAGGGTTGGTGCCGTGCGGCGACAGGATGATGTAGTACGTGAAGCGGTTGGAGCCTGTCGCGGTTTTGCCGAAATGCGCGGCAGCCTTGACGGCCTCTTGCGCAAGCTGCGTGCCGGTGGCCGAGGCCGGAGAAGCCGCCGAATTGTCGTACCACACGCCCGCGAGAGCGTTGGTCTGATACGGCACGAAGGCCGCGTTCGACGGGCAGGTCGATGCACCGTTCGAGACGTTGGGGCCGTCGCACCACTGCGTCAGGTCGGCCTGCCAGGTTTCGTTGTTGGTGCCGATGCCCTTGAACATCTGCTGCACCGCCGAGGCGGCGCCGAACGAATCGCCCGAGAAGGCCGCGTTGCCGTTCGAATCGGTTGTCTGCGTGCCCCACTGGGTTCCGTAGAACACGAGGTAGACCTTGACCTGGCCGCTGCCGACGCCGACGCCGCTGACGCCGCCACCGAAGGTGAGCTGTCCTTGCGACTGCGTGGGTTGTGCGTTGCTGGCGCCATGATTGAACTCGTCATGGTTCTCCTGGTCCCAGTCGATCATCGCCTGATGCACTTCGCGGGTCGGTACCGCGCCGTGGCGCCAGGGATGGTCGTAGGCCGGATGGAACGGATTGTTCGTCCAGCCGTGATTGCCGGCCTGCCCCGTCGTGCTCTCGGTACTGCCATCGGCGTATGAGACACCCGCGGCCATGCAAGATGCGGCAATGCAGGCAATTAACGTCGCGCGCAACGCTTTACGACGCAAACCAACGTGATTTTTAGTTGTCACTTGAGCCTAACTCCTGTCGATCCAAAGGTTGACGAAGAAGCCGACCGAACCACTGCACACTCCCACTGAACCGCCAGACTGCACGGTCCACGCAACGGTGAACTGGCCCGGTTACGGCGCTTGGAGTTGCTCCATGGGTATCCGGTGACCTTCGTTTCATGACCAGCGCGCGGCGAATGCCTCAAGCCCTCGCAAAAAAAGCAATAAAAAGCCCCCATACCGCGTCGCCATGTTGCGGCAAACCTGCGGCTGCCACGGCGTCACGCGGAGAAGTCTTTTCCCGCTTGTGGTCAAGTGAAACTGATGTCGACGGACCCGCTATTCCCTGCTCCCACGCTTCCTCAAGCCCCGCCCTCCCCTTGTGTCGTCCATGACAGAGCGCGGATTGCTTTTATGCGTACGCGGGGTCGAAAAATGGCTCTCCTCCAGCCTCGACCCCCGCTACAGGGATTGGACCCACTGCCTCCTTCCCGGACAGCGGGCGGCGGAAACCTAACAAGGGTGAAAAGGCGGGTCAACCTTGCAACGCAACATGTAACTCCCTGATTCCGTGCATTTTTCCTTATGTGCATATAACCAAAGGAAATAAGATAACTGGTTCACATTTGTAATGTTCTAGTACTTTCGTCACATATGGATGGCTAGCCGTTTAGGCAGATAGGCGTCTAGACGTGCAATCGAATGTGCAGAAATCTGCGCTTTCGGGTGGCCAATTTTGTGATCGTTCGGACGCGAGCGAGCGCACTCGCCCGCCAATGCGATCACGCTGAAAAGCGCGCCATTGCTGGGATTGCGCACTGGTTCACAACTTTGGGAAATGACCTGACGCAGGTCACAGAAAATGCGCCGCAGAGTGCGGCAGGCATCACATCATTCCGGTCTCGAGCTTCGCGACTTCGGACATCATCGAGTGATTCCACGGCGGATCGAACGTGAGTTCGACGTCGGCTTCGGCGACCGTCGGCACGGCCTCGACCTTGGTACGGACGTCGTCGACCAGAATGTCACCCATGCCGCAGCCGGGGGCGGTCAGGGTCATCGAAATGGCCACTTTGCGCAAATTCGCGTCGGTTTTTTCGATCCGGCATTCATAAACGAGGCCGAGGTCGACGATGTTGACCGGGATTTCCGGGTCGTAGCAGGTGCGCAGTTGCTGCCACACCAGTTTCTCGACCGCCTCGTCGCTGGCGCCGTCGGGCAGCGTCAGCGGCGCGGGCGGTTCCTTGCCGATCGCGTCCGCATCCTTGCCGTCGATGCGGAACAGGTTGCCATCGACGAACACGGTGAAACTGCCGCCGAGCGCCTGCGTGATATAGCCGTTCTGGCCCGCGGGCAGCGTGACCGTTTGGCCCTGCGGCACCATCACGGCGGCGCAGTCGCGCTCGAAGACGATCGGTTCGGAAGTGTGGCTGTAGCCGCCCATCGGGATATTCGTTCAAATGAAATGCAAGCTGGCCATTATCGCAGGTTCGCGACCCGCACCGAGGAGATGCGTGCGTAAGCCGCCGAAAACAAGCGTTACGACGTCTGGGGCATGAGGTCGACGATACCGGAGCCCTAGCGCGTCTCGCGCAGGCATTCGCCGAAAAGGCGCATCGCGGCATCGAGGTCGGCAGCCGGCAGGTCGGCGAAGCCGAGCAGAACGCCGGGGATCGGCGATGCCTCGAGGAAATACGGGGCGATCAGGTAGAGGCCGAGTCCTCTCGTGCGCGCGCGCTCGACGAGGTCGCGTGCGGCCGCATGTCGCAGTCGCGGCAGCCAGGCCAGGATGTGCATGCCCGCGCTCGAATCCGCGACCTCGACCGCATCGCCGACATACTTGCGCAGCCCCGCGAGCAGGGCCGAGCGCCGCGCCTTGAGCGACTTCGCCGCCGCGCGCAGATGACGCTCGAAGGCGCCCGTCGCCATCAGATGCGCGAGCGCCGCCTGCTCGATCCACGGACAGCCGCGGTCGGTCAACCATTTGGCGGCGACGAACGCGTCGCGCAGGCTCGGCGGGAGCACCATGTAGCCGAGCCGCAATGCCGGAAACAGCACCTTCGAGAACGTGCCGATGTAGAGGATGCGCCCCGCGCGATCGAGCGACTTGAGCGCCGCGAGCGGTCGAGCGTCGTAGCGGAACTCGCCGTCGTAGTCGTCTTCGATGACCCAGCAGCCGGCCTTCTCGGCCCAGGCCAACAAAGACATGCGCCGAGCGAGGCTCAACACCGCGCCGGTAGGAAACTGGTGCGACGGCGTGACGAGCGCGAGCTTGGTCTTGCCATGCGTCGGCAGCTCGGCGGTGACGAGCCCTTCGTGATCGACGCGCACGCCGAGGATCTCCGCTCCGGCCGCACGCATGATCTGGCGGGCGCCCTGATAGTGCGGATCCTCGAGCAGCACGCGATCGCCTTCGTCGAGCAGGACGTCCGCCGCGAGCGTGAACGCCTGCTGCGTGCCGCTGACGATGAGCACATCGTCGGGCGTGGCAACGATGCCGCGGCGGCGCGCGAGGTAGTCGCAGACCTGCTCGCGCAAGGCCAGAAGACCCTGTGGATCGGGATAGTCGGTCTGCGCGTGCGCCGCCGCGCGGCCGAGTTCGCGGCGCCATGCACTCGCGAGCTGGGGGTTCGTCATCGGCATGCCGTACTGCAGGTTGTAGCGCAGGCCTTGGTGCTGGCGACCCGGAATGCGTTCGTCGAAGAGCGCGCGCATCCGTTCACCGCGGCGCGCGAGCGGCGCGCGAGCGGACTTGCGGGGTGCCACCGCCTTCTGCGCGCTCGCGCTCGAAGCGACGTGCACCGAGGCGAATTCGGCGACGTAGCAACCCGAGCCGACGCGACCCTCGATGAACCCTTCCGCGGCGAGCTGCTCGTACGCGGCGAGCACGGTATTGCGCGACAGGTCGAGCTCGCGCGCAAACACGCGGGTCGCGGGCAGACGCGTGCCCGGCGCCGCGCGACCGGCGAGGATCGCCTGCTTCAGCGAGCGGGTCAGTTGGGCGTAGCGAGGCCCCTGGCCGTCCAGTTCGAGATACACGATTGGTCCTGCAGATCGCGCCAGGAATGGCGCTGGGAAGAGCCACTATTTCAAGCAATATTCCCGGGGTCAAGTGCCACAAGACCTCGCAAGTCCCGGAGAAATTGCATGCAGCGCCTCAACCCCCGCGAAGCCTCACCGGGCGCAATGAAGACGTTGGTCGACATGCGCACCTATCTGCACGGCTGCGGCCTCGATGCGAGGCTGCGCCTGCTCGTCGAAATACGCATCTCGCAGATCAACGGCTGCGCCTACTGCGTGGACCTGCACGTGCGCGAAGCGCGCGCCGCAGGCGAAACCGAACAGCGCCTCGACTGCCTGTGCGTCTGGCGCGACGTGGCGTTTTTCGATGCGCGCGAACACGCAGCGCTCGCCTGGGCCGAATCGCTCACGCTCGTGGCCGAGACGCGCGCGCCGGACGACGCCTTTGCACTCGTGCGCGCGCAGTTCGATGACAAGGAGATCGTCGATCTGTCGCTCGCGATCACCGCGATGAATGCGTGGAACCGCTTCGGCGTCGGTTTCGGGTTGCAGCCGCCGGAGAGGAAATAGGCCATGTACAGCGCCGCCTTCATCTTCGAACCGGGCGAATACGACGCCCGCTTCCACGAACTCAACGCGCTCATCGACCGCGCGGCCAGGGCGACGCCGGGATACCTCGGCAGCGAGTCGTGGCGCTCAAGGGACGGCACGACCGCGAACGCCACCTACTACTGGTCGTCGCTAGCCGCACTGCAGGCATTCTCGCGCCACCCCGATCATCTCGAGGCCAAGAGCCAGTACCGGCGCTGGTACAAGGGCTACCACATCGTCATCGCGCAGATCGTGCGCTCGTACGGCGACGGGACGCTGAGCCACATCACGCCGAATGAACGCGATGCGCGCTGAGGACGAGGACGCCGTGCATATTCGCCAGGCCACCGTCTCCGACATCGATCTCGTCGCGCCGCTGCTCGATGCCTATCGGCAGTTCTACGGCCAGCCGGCGGATGTCGCGCGCGCCCGCGCTTTCCTGCGCGAGCGCTTTGCGCACCATGAGTCGATCGTCTTCGTCGCCGTCGACGTCGGCGGCACGGCGAGCGGTTTCACGCAGCTCTATCCGCTGTTCTCGACCGTGCGCACGACGCGCACCTACCTGCTCAACGATCTCTTCGTCGCGCCCGCGGCGCGCAGGCGCCGCGTCGGTGCGATGCTGCTCGGCGCGGCCGCGGACTTCGCGCGCGCGAACGGCGCGTCGGCGCTGTCGCTGCAGACCGCGGTCGACAACGCGAGCGCACAGGCGCTGTATGCGTCGCTCGGCTGGAAGCGCGACGATGCGTTCTGCGAATACACGCTCTCGCTCTGACGCATCACATGCACGGCGCATCGGGTGACCGGCGCTGCCCCATCCACGAATCTGCGAATGTTGCGAACATGACCGAAACGACGAACGCGAGCGCTTGGCCCCAACCGATCACGCTGCGCGACGAACACGCGACGCTGCTGCCGCTCGAGCGGGGCCATCGCGACGGACTCGCCGCCGCCGCGGACGACGGCCAGTTGTGGAAGCTGTGGTACACGACCGTCACCGCGCCCGAGCGCATGCACGACGAGATCGAGCGCCGGCTGCGCCTGCAGCTGCAAGGGGCGATGCTGCCGTTCACGATCGTCGACAACGCGACCGGGCGCATCGTCGGCATGACGACCTACATGAATATCGACGCGGCGAACCGGCGGCTCGAGATCGGCAGTACCTGGTACGCGCGCAGCGTGCAGCGCACGGCGATCAATACAGAGTGCAAGCGCCTGCTGCTCACGCATGCGTTCGAGCAGCTAGCCTGCGTCGCCGTCGAACTGCGCACGAGCGTCTTCAACCGCCAGAGCCGCCAGGCGATCGAACGCCTCGGCGCGAAGCTCGACGGCATCCTGCGCAACCACATGCGCCATCCCGACGGGACGCTGCGCGACACGTGCGTCTACAGCATCATCGCGGGCGAATGGCCGGCCGTGAAAGCGAACCTCGACTGGCTGATCGCGCGCCCACGGCAGCGCGACTGAACAGCAGCTTGCAGGATCGCCTCGCGCCGCCCGATCTGCGCGCGCTTCTCGCGTGTCGGCAGCGCAGACCGCATCGCGCATGCGGATCCGTCCGCCGGCGCGGTCGTTCACGACGCCCCGCGGCGTGGGCGACAGATTCGATGGTCGCGCGCGCTCGCCTTCGCGCCCGCATTACGAGCGGCACTCCCGCGGGATTGCGCCGGCGCTATGCTTTCTTGCATTCGTCGACAGAAGCGATCTCCTCGCGAGAGCTTCGCATCTGCGACGCCGAAGGTGCACGACATGAGCCCAAGCAGCACGCGTGAAGTATTTCATCGCCGCTTTGCCCGATGCGCGCTGCTCGTTGCGCTGATCGCGTTTTCGCTGTCGGCCGCGGCAGCGCAGCCGGGCAACCGGCGACACCCGGCTCTCGACTCGATCGGCGCGCGCTCGTTCACCGCGACCGGCATGCCGGGCGACCCGCTGAACATCGCCTTCATCGGCAGCGAGAGCCAACTTCTGCGCTTGATGGCAGACGCGCACTGGGAGCCGGCCGATCCGATCACGCTCAGGAGCTCGATGCGCATCGCCATCGACAGCGTTGCGCGCAGACCCTACGTCGACGCGCCCGTCAGCAGCCTCTACGTCAATGGGAAGAAACAGGACTTCGCGTTCGAGCAACCGGCCGCGGGCAATCCATCGAAGCGGCATCACGTGCGCTTCTGGCGCGTCGACCTGCTCGATGCGCTCGGCCGGCCCTTATGGATCGGTGCTGCGACCTACGACATGAGCGTGGGCCTCTCCCACGTCAACCACCACGTCACGCACCACATCGCCGCGGACATCGACAGCGAGCGCGACAAGCTGCTCGACGACGCGCGTGCGACCGGTCGCGTGACGACGCATTGGATCGACGATTTTCAGAGCGCACGAAGCGGCCACAACGGCGGCGGCGACCCGTTCCACACCGATGGCCGACTCGCGGTCATCGTATCCGTCGAGCCCTCGGCTTCCTCGCAAACGCCTTGATCGACAGATCGCTCCGATGAAGACTCGCCCCTCTCCGGGACGATGCTTGATCGCGATGAATTCGCGTCGCCCGGATCGGCCCTGGCGCCGCGAGATCCCGCCGAGCGTGCTGCGCCGGCCCGACGCAGCACGAGCCTCGCGGCTACTTGAGTTCGATGACGGCGAGACCTTGCGGCGGCAGCGAAATGCTCAGCGCGCCGTCCTTGATCGCCACGTTTTCCGCAGCGGGCAGCTCTGCGGCCTCGCGCAGCGTCTTGATCTGCGCCGGCGTCGGATACCTGGGCGAACTCATTTTCGCGTAGGCACCGCGCAAGTCACCGTGCTCGGTATCGACGCGGGCGATCTGCGCGGACTGCGCTTTCGTGTTCGCAAACTTCAGCGTCACCGAGATCGGCTGGCTCTTCGCCTTGTCGGCCCTGTCCGCATCCTGATCGAGGCCGGAGGGCGCGTAGTTCCACACCGCAACGACGAGCGTGCCGTCGGCGCGACGCGTGGCGAGAACATGGTCGGAATCGACCTTGAGCCGCAGCTCGCCGAGTTCGTGCAACAACTTGAACGCGTTGTAGGCAGGCTTCGGCAACCCACCCGCCGCCATGAGCCCGAAGCCGCCGTAGAACGGCGTCTTGACGACGCCCTGTTCTTCGAACACGTCCGAGAACGACCAGTACGACATGATGTCGACGAGACCGTCGCACTGCGCGATCGTGCCGGCCATCCACGGCCCCATGTAGGTCGAATCGGTCACGGGCGGCGTGTTGTCATACGCGGCGTTGAATTCGCTCCAGATCAGCGGCGTGCCCGGCGCCGACGATGCCTTGATCTCGTCGTGCACCTTCTTCACCGCGCGACACACCATCTTGTCGCGCGGAATCTTCTCGTTCGTCCCGAACACGTTGTCGGCAGTGTCATTGCCGTAGACGTGGGTCGATGCGAAATCGAACGGAATCTTGTTGTCCTTGCAATGCTTGATGAACTCGCCGACCCACGCCGCCTGCGCGGTCGACGGGCCGCCGACGCGCAGGCGCTTGTCGACCGCCTTGAGCGCGACGGCCGTGTGGTCGTAGAGCTCCCAGTAAGTCTTCTGCGGCGGGAAACCGGCCCAGAAGCCGATGTTCGGCTCGTTCCACACCTCGAAATACCAGGTCGACACCTCATCGATGCCGTAGCGTTCGACGAGATGTTTCGCGAACGCCTGGATCATTGCGTCCCACTTGCCGTAGTCGCGCGGCTGCGAAATATTCGGGCGATACCAGAACGGGTGCCAGAACTCGGCGGACGCGAGTTTCTTCGGCATGAAGCCCAGTTCGATGAAGGGTTTGACGCCGTCGGCGAGCAGGCCGTCGTAGATCTGATCGACGTAGCTGAAGTTGTAGACCGGCTTGCCTTGCGCGTCTTCGTCGTAGAGCCCGACTTCGTCGTGGAAGATGTTGTGGAAGCGCACATACCTGAAGTCGGCGGCCTTCTTCACCGTACGGATGTCCTGGCGATACGAATCGCGCAGCGCCAGAATCGCGCGGCCGGATCCGAACATCTGCTCCCAGAAATGCGGGAACGCGTGCGCGGGCGCCTTCGCATCGACCGTGACGGTCTGCGCGAAGGACGCCGGCGCCACGGCGAGACCTGCGACGGCGAGCGCCGCCACGGCAAGCAGCACGAATCTCGAGCGACGTGCCTGGATTTTCATTTCGTACCTCCCAACTCTTGTTTGGGCAACTGCGATGCCTCGGCGCGACCCGACGGCGCCGAGGCGGCAGAGTAGCAGCTGAATGAACGCTTGGAAACGTTTACATTCGAGAAATAACCGATAATCAGCGAGCCGACAATCCGCGCGTTTGCTGTCGACGAGCAAGATCGAAGCACACACATGAGCAACTGAACGATTCGTCAGCGACGAATCGATTCGCGAAAACCGACCGGAGTGATACAGCACCATGGATCAACCCAACCACGCCGCCATTGTGGCACCCGGTATCTTCGCGTCGACCTTGTCGGTGTTGCTGGGCGCGCTGGCAGGCGGCGTCATCGTCTGTTTCGTAACGGTGTCGACACACTTGAACAGCGGCGTCAGCCTCATCCTTGTCGGTGGCGCGCTCGGCTTGTTCCTGCGCTGGCAGGGGTTTTCGGGTATGCGCGCGATGCTCTGTGCGGCGTTCGCGACGGGACTGGCCTTCGCCTATGCGCAGTTCCTGCTCGGCGCGGTGCGCATCGCACAGAGTCTTGGGCTGCCGCTACGCGAAGTCATGTCGAAAGCCGGCGCCGCACTCATCGGCGACATCGCCGTCGGCAATCTGCATGCGCAGGAATGGATCGTCCTTGCCGCCGCAATCGCTGCTGCGATGGTGTTGGCCGGATGGCCCATCGCGCGGAAAGAATCTTCCAGTCGCAGCGTGCGCACCGATCGCGACGAAACCCGACGCTGATATTCCCGCGGCTCGCCGCTCGACCTCGCCTCATCGTGCGAGGCCAATGCGCGTCTCTACTTTTTTTCCCTTGCCGCGAGTTGCCGTCGAAATTCCGCCGCGGGCAGCCCGCCGATGCCCCAGTTCTCCATTTCCACTTCGTCTATCGTGACGACGGTCGTGTTCGGATTCTTGCCGAGCACGCGCACGAGCAGGTCTGTCGCACCCTTGATCAGCTCGGCCTTCTGCGCCTCGGTTGCGCCTTCGCGCGTGATGCGAATATTCACGTAGGGCATGACTGCAGCCTTGGAGTTGGGAACTACTTGCTTTGCACCGCGGAAATCATTTTCACATGGCTCCTGTGTGGCCTCGCGAGCCGTCATGTCGACCTGCTTGGGCGTCATCCCGGGGCCGGGAGACGATATCTGCCAGCGGCACCGGATCGACCTCGCCCTGCGTCGAGTTTTCGACGACTCTGGCTTCCTTCAAGAGCGCACGTGGATGCTCAATGCCCGCCGCCGCCATCGACGGCCTTGAGGCCGGCGATCAGCTTGTTCGCGGCTTCCTTGCCGTCGTCGTAGAGCATCTTGCAGTTGTCCTGATAGAACAGCGCATTCTCGATGCCGGCGAAGCCCGTGCCCTTGCCGCGCTTGATCACGATCACTTGCTTGGCGAGCGCGACGTCGAGGATCGGCATGCCGTAGATCGGCGACGACTTGTCGGTCTTCGCAACCGGATTGACGACGTCGTTTGCGCCAATGACGATCGCGACGTCGCAGTTCGGGAACTCGGGGTTGATGTCGTCCATGTCGGCGATGAGGTCGTACGGCACGCCGGCCTCGGCGAGCAGCACGTTCATGTGACCCGGCATGCGGCCCGCGACCGGATGGATCGCGAATTTGACGTCCTTGTCGCGCTTGATCAGAGCCTGCGACAGCTCCCAGATCTTGTGCTGCGCCTGGGCGACGGCCATGCCGTAGCCTGGGACGATGATGACCTTCTCGGCGAGATAGAGCAGCGACGCCGCGTCGTCGGCCTCGATGGGCTTGAGCGAGCCTTTGATTTCGGATGCCGCGCCGCCGCCCGCACCGAAGTTCGAGAACAGCACGTTGCTGATCGAACGATTCATCGCCTTCGCCATCAAGCGCGTCAGCAGCGTGCCGGCTGCGCCGACGACGGTACCGGCGATGATCAACGCAACGTTCTGCTGTACGTAGCCCTCGAAAGCGACTGCCAGACCCGTGAACGCGTTGTACAGCGAGATCACGACCGGCATGTCGGCGCCGCCGATCGGCAAGGTCATGAGGATGCCGAACAGCAACGAGAGAACGAAGAAGATGACGATCGCATGCGGCCACATGTGATGCACGACGACGGCGCCGAAGAACAGCGCGGCGAGGAAGCACAATCCGTTGACGACCTGCTGACCCTTGAAGCGGAACGTCTTGTCCATGAGGCCTTGCAGCTTCGCGAACGCGATCAGCGAGCCCGTGAACGAGATCGAGCCGATCAGCGCGCCGATGACCGCGAGCACCTTCTGCGTCATCGTCAGCCCGACTCCGGGCGTTGCCGAGAGCGCGACGCCGAGCAGCGCACTCGCGCCGATTGCGGCGGCCGAGCCGCCGCCCATGCCGTTGTAGAGCGCGACCATCTGCGGCATGTCGGTCATCGCAACTTTCTTGCCGCTGTACCACGCAGCCGCGGTACTGATCGCGATCGCGACGAAGATCAGCGCGGCGTTCTCGATCAACACGTGGCCCGGGCCGCCGTGCAGGAACGTGGCGAGCACGGCAACCAGCACGCCGACGCCGGCCCACTGGATGCCGCTGCGTGCCGTCACCGGCGACGACATGCGCTTGATGCCCATGATGAGCAGCACTGCCGCGGCGAAGTAGCTCGCCTGGATCACGAGCCCGACGATGTTGGAGGTGTCCATCAGTTGCCTCCTTCCTTCTTGCTCGACTTGAACATCTCGAGCATGCGCTCGGTGACGACGTAGCCGCCGGCTGCATTGCCCGCGCCGAGGAAGACGCCGACGAAGCCGATCACCTGCTGCAACGGCGTGGTCGCTTCACCCAGTGCGATCATCGCGCCGACGAGCACGATGCCGTGCACGAAGTTCGATCCGGACATCAGCGGCGTATGCAGAATAACCGGCACGCGCGAGATGATCTCGTGACCCGTGAAGGCAGCGAGCATGAAGAGATAGAGTGCAAGGAATCCGTCGATCATTTTCGTTGCTCCGTCAATACCGCGACTTCTGCCGTCGTTCCCCAAATTTCCCCAAATTCCCCAGACGGGGTATCCACCTGGTCGTCCGCAAAGCAAGAAGTGCCCTGCGGTCGCGCGAGCGAAGATCGTCAGCCGCTCGCGCCTTCTACGAGAGCCTTCGTCGCCTCGTGCTTGATTTCCCCGGCGTGGGTCACGCAGGTCTTCGCAATCAGTTCGTCGTTCCAGTCGAGATTGAGGCCGCCTTCCTTCGTGATGCTGAGTTCGAGGAAGTTAAAGAGATTCTTTGCGTACATCTCGCTCGCGTGGATCGGCGTCGTCGCCGCCAGGTTGACGGGGCCGATGATCGTCACGCCGTTCGGCGTCACGACGGTCTTGCCGGCCTCGGTCAGCTCGCAGTTGCCGCCGGTCTCGGCCGCGATATCGACGATCACCGCGCCCGCCTTCATGCCTGCCACCATTGCCGCCGTGATGATGCGCGGCGCCTTGCGTCCCGGCACCGCTGCGGTCGTGACGATGACGTCCATGCCCTTGATGTGTTCGGCCAGCGCCGCCTGCTGCTGCGCACGTTCTTCGGCCGTGAGCTCGCGCGCGTAGCCGCCGGTGCCCGCCGCGCTCACGCCGAGTTCGACGTACTTCGCGCCGAGCGACTGGATCTGCTCCTTCGTTTCCGGGCGCACGTCGAAGCCCTCGACCTGGCCGCCGAGGCGGCGCGCCGTCGCGATGGCTTGCAATCCGGCGACGCCGGCGCCGACGATGAGTATCTTCGACGGCCGGATCGTGCCCGCAGCCGTCGTCAGCATCGGGAAGAATTTCGGACTCGCTTCCGCAGCGATCAGCACGGCCTTGTAGCCGGCGACTCCGGCCTGCGACGAGAGCACGTCCATCGCCTGCGCGCGCGTCGTGCGCGGCAGCAGCTCCATCGCGAAACTGGTGATCTTCGCGTCGCGCAGCGCCTTGATGCGTTCGGGCGCAAGGTGCGGTTGCAGGAAGCCGATGAAGACCGAGCCAGGCTTCATCGCGGCGATTTCGCCGACCGACGGCGGCTGCACCTTGAGCAGTACGTTGCTGCGGCCGAGCACCGCATTCGCGTCGCCTGCCACCTCGGTGTCCTTGAAAGAATCGTCGGGGAAACTCGAGAGCTTGCCCGAGTCGTGCTCGATCAGCAGCTTGACCGATTTCGCCTTGAGCTTCTTCGCGACGTCCGGCGTCAGCGCAACGCGACGCTCGCCCGGCACGGTCTCACGCACCGTGCCGACCGTAATCGGCATGTCCGTCATAGTCATGCGCAAACTCCCCGACCTGTTGTCGAACTCGAATCCTACACCAGATGCGATGTCGCGCGCGCTGCGCCGAAGACGCGGCAACCGGCCGGGCGCAGGGCCGCGGCGCTCGAAGCCGGGAGTGCGCCGCCGCGGTCAGGCCGCCCGCTATTGCCGGCAATTCGGCGCTGCCGTGTACACTCCCATTTTCGGCACCGCCACCGTCGCGAACCCATCCGCGCCGGCGCGGTGCTCGGCGGAAACCGCCGGTTTTCGAACCTCGACCCTCCGAAGTAAGTCCCTCAGAAGCGCATCTATCCGACCCATGGCAGCACTCGATTTCCTCACCTCGCGCACGTCCGTCGGCTCGCGCCAGCTCGGCGAGCCCGGACCCGACGCGGCGCAGCTCGAAGCGCTGCTTGCCGCGGCTGTACGCGTACCCGACCACGGCAAGCTTGCCCCGTGGCGCCTGCTGCTGATTCGCGGCGACGCGCGAGCCGCGCTCGGCGCCGCGCTCGCCGCGATCCACCTCACGCACGAGCCCGACGCGCCGAGCGCCGTGATCGACAAGGATCGCGAGCGCTACAATTTCGCTCCGCTGATCGTGGCCGTCATCGCGCGCATCGACGATGCGCACCCGAAGATTCCTGCGCAGGAACAGTTGCTGTCGGCCGGCTGCGTCGCCTACAACCTGCTGCTCGGCGCGCAGGCGCTCGGCTTCGGCGCCCAATGGCTCACGGGTTGGGCCGCCTACGACCGCGACGCCGCTGCGCTGCTCGGCCTCGTCACGGGCGAGCGCGTGATCGGCTTCGTCCACATCGGCAGCGCTCGCGAGCCCGCCCCCGAGCGTACGCGTCCGCACCCTGCCAACCTTGTGAGCGAGTGGCGCCCATGAGCGTGTCCGTTTCGCACGACGAAGCTGCGCAGGAGTCGCAGCGCGCCGAAACCGCGAAGATGCAGACGCTGCACCTGATCGACGCGAGCATTTACGTGTTCCGCGCCTGGCACTCGATGCCGGCGGAGTTTACGGACGTCGACGGCGCACCGATCAACGCCGTCCACGGTTTCACGCGATTCCTCTGCGACTTCATCGAGCGCGTGCGACCGACACATGTGCTCGCCGCGTTCGACGAGTCGCTCGTCAGTTCGTTCCGCAACGGCATCTACCCGGCCTACAAGGCGCACCGCGAGCTGCCTCCCGCGGAGTTGCTCGTGCAGTTCGACTACTGCAAGAAGATCGCCGCCGCGATGGGACTGAGCGTGCTCTCGGACAACCAGTACGAGGCCGACGACCTCATCGGCAGCGCAGTCACAATGTCGCGCCAGCACGGCTTCCGCGCCGTGATCGTCTCCGCCGACAAGGATTTCGGCCAGCTCATCGGCCTGCACGACGAACAGTGGGATTTCTCGCGCAACGAGCGCTGGGATGCGCGCGGCGTGAAGCAGCGCCTCGGCGTGCGCCCCGATCAGGTCGTCGACTACCTCGCGCTCACGGGCGACGCGGTCGACAACATCCCGGGCGTACCCGGCGTCGGCCCGAAAACAGCGGCCACGCTGCTCGCGCATTTCGGCAGCCTCGACGCGCTGCTTGCGCGCATCGAAGAGGTGCCATACCTGCGCCTGCGCGGCGCCGCGCAGGTGTACGCGCGTATCAAGGAGCATCGCGAACAGGCATTGCTCTCGCAGCGCCTCAGCGCGATCGCGCTCGACGCGCCCGCGCATGAACATGTCGACGCGCTGCGCCGACGCGCCCCCGACCCGGCGACGCTCGCTCCCTTGTTCGATCGGCTGCGCTTCGGTCCGCTCACGCGCAAGCGTTGCAGCTCGCTGATGGCGTAGAGGCGCCAGAGTGCGGTTGCGGCGCCGGTCGGATCACGCGCTGCGAATCAAGGCCGATGTCATCAGACCCGATGTCATCAGGCCCGATGTCGTCAGGACCGATGTTGTCGGACCGCGTGTGATTGGCCACGTGCGATCAGACATCCTGCGATCCGTTCCGTGCGCTCGCGCTTGCGTCGACCGGCCCTGCGAGTCGAAGTCTCGATCGACCTGTCGGATTGCGGTGCGTGCAGGCTCGAATGACGCCCGTTGGTACCGCGGGCGCGGAACGTGTCGCAGTCGACGCAACTCGCGTGAACCACCTGCCGCTACGGCGGTGAGCGTATCGCCAAACTCTCGTGCGGACTTTGCCCAGACTACATGCCGCGAGACGCCACGGCCTTCGCCCGCAACGGGGCGCCTCGCACCGCCGCTTCGAGAGGCACGGGTTGCCTTCGCGGCGTGTTGCGCGGCTCCGGTCGGGAAACCGGAGCCGCTTTTTTTCGTTGCGAGCCGCCGCCGAGGCGCCACGATCGAAGCCGCCTGCCGAGCCGTGAAGCGAGGCGCAGCGGTGCATCGCTCCGCGCGCTCGGGTCTGCCTAATGCTTGGCCGGTTCGTTCGCTGGCGCTGCGGCCGGCGGATTGACGACGCCCTTCGGCGGGGTCTTCAGCATCGCCTCGCGTTGTTCACTGCTCGGCGCGCTGACGGCGGGGGCAGCTGCCGGAGTCGTATCGACGCCTTTGTCGGACCAGGCGAATCGCAGGTTGGTGCGGAAGACCCGCACGGGCTCGAGCGCCGCGGCGTCGGTCAGCACGCCGAGGTTGCTGTAAAGCTCCTTCTGGCTGTTGGCGATGAAGTAGAGATCATCACCGACCACCGTACCGGTCGTGGGCGCGTCGAACGCGGGCTGTGCGGCATCGAGCGGCATCGCGCTCACGATGGCGTGGCCGTCGTCAGACAGCTTCAGGCGCAGCACTCTCTGCGGTTCCATGCCGCTCTGCACCGCATTGAGAGTGCCGTTGTACCAGTACAGGGAATCGATTCCGCCGAGCACGAGCTTCTGCGAGTTGTAGGCGACATTGAACGGCGCGCCTTTGGTCAGATCGACGCCGAAGATGCCTAGAGCCACGTCGCTGAAGTACATCGTCTTGCCATCGGGGGTGACGGTCAGACCGCGGATGCCGGACAGCGTCGAATTGCCGAGCATGAGCTTCAATTCCCCGCCGTCGAGGCGAAAAATCTGCTGATTCACACCGTCGGCGACATAGACACCGCCCTTGCCGTCCGTCGCGATGCTCGAAAGGATGTGCGCGGTTTCGGTGGGCAACATGTACTTGTGCAGGAATTTCCCGTTCGACAACGTGAACTCGAACAGGCCCGCCTTGCCGACCATGTCGGCATTGAAGCCCTGGAAGTGGGGAACGCCATCGCTGATGACATAGAGCCGATCGTGAGCGCTGTCTACTGCCAGGCCGAATACGGCCATGAGCCCGTTTTCGGCGTCGGCGCTGATGAAGTCGCTGAGCTTGCCATTATTGTCTGCGAGATGGATCTTGCCTTCGCGCACGCTGCCGACAAGGAACTGCTTGCGCTTCGGATCCCAGGCGATCGATTCGAACAGCGTGTCGCCTTTCGGCAGTTCGAATGCGACCTTGCCCTCGCCGTACGATTTCGCGTTGCGCGCGAAACTTTCTAGCACGTAGTCCCATACGCGCGTGCCCCGCACCTTCTCGAAGCCCGGTTCCTTCGAGAGGTCGTAGGAATAGCCCTGGTTGACCATCTTGAGCAGGAGTTCGTAGGTGCGCGACTTGTCGTCCGCAGCGGCGTACGTCATCGCGAGTTTGAGACGCAGCTCGCCAGCGTTCGGCAACAGCCGCGTGAGCTGTTCGAGCGTCCAGGTGAGATGCGGCGTGTCATTGATCTCGGTATAGATTTGCGCCAGCTTCGACAACGACTGCAAGTCGCGCGACTCGCTGATCTGCTGCTGTGTGAGCGCTTGGGCGCGACGAATCATCTCGGCCTTCGCCGGATCGGCCGCCGGCGCCGGCGCGGTCGCAGGCGGAGCAGCGACGGCAGGTGCCGGTGCGGATGCAGTCGGCGGAGGGCTCGACTGGCCGGAATTTCCCGAGCAGGCGGCGAGGCCGAGCGCGGCGAGTAGCAGGGTCAGTGTTGTTTTCATGGGCACAAGGACAGAATGGACGGGGAGCCGCGGCGCGGGGGGCCCTGGCGGGAAGCGCTTTCGACAGCGCGCCGAGCCGGGAAGTTCAAGCGCGTACAACGAGTGCGGACTAATTTGGAGAACCGGAAACAATGACGCAAACCGAAGTACTTTTCAATGGCCGCTGGCTGCGCCTGCTCCGGCGCGGACGCTGGGAATTCGCCGAGCGCACCAATCCCGGGGGCGCCGTCATCATCGTCGCGGTGACGCCTGAAGACACGATCCTGTTCGTGGAGCAATGGCGCGAAGCGATCCTCAAGAAGACGATAGAAATGCCGGCAGGCCTCATCGGCGACCTCGAAGGCGCAACGGCCGAATCGGCGATCACGGCCGCCGACCGCGAACTGCTCGAGGAAACCGGTTATCGCGCCGGTCGCTTCGCGTTCCTCATGGAGGGCCCGACTTCGTCGGGGATGAGCAACGAAATAATCGCTTTCGTGCGTGCCTACGACCTCGAGCGCGTGCATGCGGGCGGCGGGGTCGACAACGAAGACATCGTCGTGCACGAGGTGCCCCGGCTGCAGGCGGCGGAATGGCTCGTGCAGAAAATGCACGAGGGCTATTCGATCGATCCCAAGATGTTCGCGGGACTGTACTTCCTCGAACACGGCGAGACGCTGTTTGCAGCCTCACGGCAGGGTGACCAGTCCCGGTAGCGGCTCGGACCGAAATATCCGACGCAATCGAAAATACGGCTACTGCGCCTCGAGCCGATCGCCGTGACGCAGTCCCGAGAGCTCGACATCGCCGGCAGGGATGATGCGATAGCTGATGCGCAGCATGTTCGCCGCCGGATGCGCTGGATCGCCGCCCGCATATAGCAGGCCGTCGACGACGGAGAACGTGGCCGCAAGATTCGGTGGCAGCGCCGATGCCTCGATTCGATAGTCGATGGGCGTCCGCCCCATCAGGATCGCCGGATCGACCGCGACATCGCCCAAACGCAGCTCGCTGGCGAAGAAGCGCGCGTTGAAGAACGGCGGGCGCTTGTTCTCATGGCCGGAGGGCACATGGAATTTGCTCGAGTCGATGTGCTGCACCGACCAGCCGAGCTCGTAGCTGCAGTCGTCGCCTTTGCAGTGTTCCTGCCATTGATACATCGAGACGTTGCGCAACAACGCGACGGCGGGTGCCGTGATACCGAGATCGGGATCGCGCGGCGCCTTGAGCACCTGCAGTTTGCCTTGCAATTGCTGTCGTTTCTCGGCCCCGTCCGCTTCTTCCGCTACCGACGCGGGCTTTTGCGGGAACAGCGCAAGATAGCTCGCCCGATGGCGCCACGTCCCGTAGCCGAGAACAGAAACGACCGCGAGCAGCACAAACCAGACGAGGGCCGCGGAACGCCGATTCTTCTTTCGTTTCGCCATGGCCAATCCGCTTCTATTTCACGACGCCGCTGCCGCTCGCGACGCGCGGGTCGGAGCCTGCATGCAGCTCGCCGCTGCGGCGATCCCAGCTCACCGCGTTCATGAATCCCCAGGTACGGTCGGAGACTTTGGTCTCGTGACCCATCGCCTGCAGCGCCTGCAGTTCGTCAGCGCTGAACGCATTCTTTTCCGCCTGGATCACGTCGGGCAGATACTGGTGGTGATAGCGCGGATTGCCGACGAATTTCTCGGGCAGGTCGCCGTCGATGAAAGCGAGAATGCCCTCGAGCACCATCGTGATGATGCGGCTGCCGCCCGGGGTGCCGATCACGCCGACGCGATCGGCGCCGATGACGAAACTCGGTGACATCGACGACAGCGGACGCCGGCCGGCCTTCGGCGCGTTCGCCTCGTTGCCGACCACGCCGTAGACATTCGGCTTGCCGGCGACAAGCGCGAAGTCGTCCATTTCGTCGTTGAGAATGAAACCCGTGCCCGGCACGACCATGCACGAGCCGAACACGAAGTTCACGGTCTGCGTTGCCGAGACCATGTTGCCGTCCGCGTCGATGATCGAAAAATGCGTCGTGTGCGGCCCCTGCGGCGAATCGAGGAAGCCCGGCAGCAGGTCGCTCGGCGTCGCCTTCTCGGGGTGGATCGAGGCGCGCAGGCCCGCCGCGTAGTAGGGACTCTGCAGCTCGTCGAGCGGCATCTTCACGAAATCGGGATCGCCGAGATACTGGGCGCGGTCGCGATAGGCGCGACGCATCGCCTCGACGATGAGGTGCGTGCGGTGCACCTTGTCGAGCTTGGCGAGGTCGTAGCCGCCGAGGATGTTGAGCATTTCCTCGAGCAGGATGCCGCCCGACGACGGCGGCGGCGCCGTGACGATGCGCCAGGCCGCGCCGGGCCCGGGTTTGTAGTCGAATGCGAGCGGCTCGCGCTCCTTCGCCTGATAGCCGGCGAGATCGGCCAGCGACCAGCGGCCGCCGTGCGCGCGCACGTCGTCGCCGAGCTTCTGCGCCATCTCGCCGCGATAGAAGCCCGCGTTGCCTTTCGCGGCGAGCAGTTCGAGCGTGCGCGCGAGGTCGGGGTTCTTCATTACCCAACCGACCTTGGGCACCGCGCCATTGTCGAAGAACAGCGCCGTCGACCCCGGAAAGCGAGCGAACACGTCCTTGCGGTAGTCGAGCTCGTCCACGAAGCGCTTGTCGAGCGCGAAGCCGTTGCGCGCGGCCGAAATTGCAGGTGCGAGCGTCTTCGACAGCGGCAGCTTGCCGTAGTGCTCGGCGAGCCAGACCAGACCCGCAGGTTCGCCCGGAATCGCCGCCGACAGCGGGCCGTTGCGCGCGTGGTCCTGATCGAGATCGCCGTTCGGCTTGAGATAGTCCTTGGGATCGACCGCAGCGGGTGCCGCCTCGCGCGCGTCGACGAAGACGTTCTTGCCGTCACTCGCGCGGTGTAGCAGGAACATGCCGCCGCCGCCGATGCCCGAACTCTGCGGCTCGACGACCGACAGCGTCGCCGCCACCGCGATCGCCGCGTCGAACGCGTTGCCGCCCTGCGCGAGGATGTCGTGCCCGGCCTGCGTGGCGAGCGGGTGTGCGCTCGCGATTGCGGCGTGGCCGGGTTTCGTTTTGGCGACTTCGGCCGTCGTCGACGATGGCTGCGTGTCGAGTGCCACGCAGGTCGAAGCAGACGCGATCAGCGCAACGCCGATCAGACGCAGGAATAGTGTCTTCATTTTCCCTTTTCCATTTCGGCCGGATCGGTTCAGGTCAGCTCTGCGCCGGTCAAAAGCGTGTACTTGGCCGAGAGCTGCTCGCGGGACTCCGCGTGCTCGGGATCGACGATGATGCATTCGACCGGGCACACCTCGACGCATTGCGGCGCATCGAAATGGCCGACGCATTCGGTGCAGCGTTGCGGCGCGATTTCATAGATCGCCGACCCCATCGCTATCGCCTGGTTGGGGCAGATCGGCTCGCAGACGTCGCAGTTGACGCAGGTGTCGAGAATCTTGAGTGCCATCTGACCGTCTCGCGCGCGGGCTCGCCGCGCGCGATGCGTTTCCGCCTCAGTTGATCAGCGCAGTTCGACGAAACGGAAGTCTGCGCCGCTCTTGGCGACCGCTTCCTTGACGCGATCCGAGTCTCCCTGTGCTCCCACGAACAGGACGATCACGCCCTTGAGCGCGTTGTCCTGCGCTTCCTTGAACGCCTCGACCATCAAGTCTGCAGTGAACTTGGAATCCGGTCCGCCGAACGCCATCAGGTTGCCCGGCAGCACGCCGCGGCCGACCGTCGTCTTGACGTTGTCGAGCTGGTTGTTGCGGTCGTTCTGCTGGTCGGCGCCATCGCCCGTCGGCACGTAGTACATGTACGGATGATTGGTCTTCACGAGCGTCGGGTTCTCGCGCATGAAACGCGTGACCTGCGCCACGAGATACTTCTGCCACGAGGTCTTGTCGGTCGCGTCGGTCGGCAGCTTGAGCGCAGCCTGCTCTGCGGCGATGCGCGCCGCCTGGGCAGCCTGGTCGGCAGCTTTCTGCTTCTCTTCTTCGCTCGGGCCGCAGGCAACGAGCAGCAGCGCCGCGGTCAGGGCGAGAATTACACGCAAAGTATATTTTTTCATATTGCCTCCATAAAAATGACTGCTGCTGAATAGTTGGAACACCGTCACGCGTGACCGAAGCGCTGGCGCAGCGCCTTCTGCACGGCGGGATGGACGAATCCGGATACGTCGCCTCCGAGTCGTGCGATCTCGCGCACGAGCGAGGAGGAGATGAAACTGTACTGCTCGGCCGGCGTCAGAAACAACGTTTCGGCGCTCGGAATGAGGTGGCGATTCATGCTCGCGAGCTGGAATTCGTACTCGAAGTCCGATACGGCGCGCAGACCACGCAGGATCACGCCCGCGCCGACTTCGTCGACGAAATTGGCGAGAAGCGACGAGAAACCGCGCACCTCGATGTTGGGGATGCCCGACATGGCTTCGCGAGCGAGCGCGATGCGCGTGTCGAGGTCGAGGCCCGGGCCCTTGCTCGGGCTCTCGGCTACGCCAACGATGAGCCGCTCGAACAACGGCGATGCACGGTGCGCAAGATCGACATGGCCGTTCGTGACCGGGTCGAACGTACCCGGATAGACGGCGATGCGCGCGCGCGCGGCGGAAACGTGATTGGGCATCGGCGGATCGCGTCTGATCGCTACGTTGGGGTCGGTTGCTGGGCGGGCCGCGGGAACCTATCCGGCCGCCGCTAGCTTAGCGGATCGATCAAACAGCGCATAGCGCACGGCCCCCGCGCATTTTTCGCGATGCGGCTGCCAGGTCGGAGGCAGTGCCAGCGCCCGGTCGGCGGGCGACTCGACGTAGATCCACGCGCGTTCGGCCAACCAGCCTCCTGTCTCGATGCGCGACGCCGCCGCTTCCCAGAGATCTTCGGCGAACGGAGGGTCGATGAAAACGAGGTCATAGCGCGTCGGCGCGGGCTGCGTGAGCAGGCCCAACGCGTCGGCCTGGCGGACACTTCCTGACGTCTCGCCGAGGCGGGAGAGGTTCTCACGCAGGGCGCGCGCGAGCTGTGCGTCACGCTCGACGAAGTCGACGTGTCCAGCACCACGCGACAAGGCTTCGATACCGAGCGCACCCGTGCCCGCGAAAAGGTCGAGGCAGGTGGCACCGGCGATCATCGGCGCGAGCCAATTGAACAGCGTTTCGCGGACGCGATCGGGCGTCGGACGCAAACCTGCGACGTCTGGCACGGCGAGCTTCGATCCGCGCAGGTGCCCGCCGATGATGCGAACGCTGCCGGTGCGGCCCTGTCCGCGCCAGGTTGAATCGAACCTCATCGCCACAAAATCGTGCCCGCGCCAGATGTTAGGATTAGCCGATTGTCGTGCATCCGCACGCGTATTTGAAACCGATTCGACGATGTTGAAGTTCTGGAAGAAAAAACCGAGCGAGGAGACGAAGGACGGCGAGTCTGCCGAAGCGACCGCCGACTCCTTGCCAAACCAGGCCGATGCCGCGAGCACCGATGCCGCGAGCGCCGATGCGGCGACGGCAGCAGCGGCCGCGCAGATGCGGCCTGTTGCGGGGACGCCTGTCCGTGCGAAGAAGACCTGGCGCGAGCGCTTCGCGGGCAGCATCCTCAACCGCGACATCCGCACGCTGTTCTCGCGCAATCCGCGCCTCGACGACGAACTGCTCGATGAGATCGAGACGATCTTGCTGAGCGCCGACGTCGGCGTCGCCGCCACCGGCGTACTCGTCGAGTCGTTGCGCAAGCGCATGCATCTGCATGAGTTCGCCGATGGCGCGGCCCTGCTTTCGGCGCTGCGCACGGACATGACCGCAATGCTCGCGCCAGTGACCGCGCCGCTCGCGATCGACGCCGCGCAGCGGCCTTTCGTGATCCTCATGGTCGGCGTCAACGGCGTCGGCAAGACGACGACGATCGGCAAGCTCGCACGCCGATTCCAGTCGCAGGGTCTCGACGTGCTGCTCGCCGCGGGCGACACGTTTCGCGCAGCGGCCGTCGAGCAGCTCAAGACCTGGGGCGAGCGCAACGGCGTCCCCGTCGTCGCGCAGGGTTCCGGTGCCGATTCGGCGAGCGTGATCTTCGACGCGCTGCAGTCGGCGCGTTCCAGGAATATCGACGTGCTGATCGCAGACACCGCGGGCCGCCTGCACACGCAATCGGGTCTCATGGACGAACTCGCGAAAGTACGTCGCGTTCTCGGCAAGCTCGATCCGTCCGCGCCGCACGAGGTGCTGCTCGTCATCGACGGCACGACCGGGCAGAACGCGATCAACCAGGTTCGCCAGTTCCGCGCAGCGATCGGCGTCAGCGGTCTCGTCGTGACCAAACTCGACGGCACGGCCAAGGGCGGCGTCGTGTTCGCGCTCGCGAAGGAATTCGCCCTGCCGATTCGCTTCATCGGCCTCGGCGAGACCGCGGAGGATCTGCAGGAATTCGCGCCAGTCGCATTTGTCGATGCGCTGCTGCCGGCCGACATCGGCGCGCCGGCTGCCTGAGCGGCCGATGGCCGATTTCTCCTCGCGCCTGCTGCGCTGGTACGACGTCAACGGGCGCAAAGACCTGCCCTGGCAACATCCGCGCACGCCGTATCGCGTATGGCTGTCCGAGATCATGCTGCAGCAGACGCAGGTCGTGACGGTCGTCTCCTACTTCGAGCGCTTCGTCGCAGCGCTGCCGACTCTGCCCGCGCTCGCGGCGGTGCCGCTCGACGACGTGCTCGCGCTGTGGTCCGGGCTCGGCTATTACAGTCGTGCGCGCAACCTGCATCGCAGTGCGCAGATCTGCGTTGCCGGGCACAATGGCGATTTGCCGCGCGACTTCGCCGCGCTCGTCGCGCTGCCCGGCATCGGCCGTTCGACCGCCGGAGCAATTCTCGCTCAGGCATTCGGCCTGCGTTTTCCCATTCTCGACGGCAACGTCAAGCGCGTGCTCACGCGCGTGCACGGCATCGCGGGATGGCCAGGCAGCAGGGACGTCGAAGATCAATTGTGGAAATGTGCAGAAGTATACACGCCCGGAGAACGCGTCGCCGACTACACGCAGGCGATCATGGACCTCGGCGCGACGGTCTGCACGCGCGCGCGTCCGCGCTGCGACGCTTGCCCGGTGCAGAATGCCTGCGTGGCGTTTCGCGACGTCGCGACGGCAGAACTGCCGACGCGCAAACCGGCGCGCCTCCTGCCGCTCAAGACGACCGTGATGATGCTGCTGCGCGATCCGCGCGGCCGCCTGCTGCTCGAGCGGCGTGCGCCGGCAGGCATCTGGGCCGGTCTGTGGAGTCTGCCCGAGGCAAGCGACGAGGCCTCGGCACGAAGCATGATCGCGTCGGCTCACGGCGAGCGCGCGGACCGCGCGTGGCGCGCATTGCCGATGTTCAGCCACGGCTTCACACATTTCCGCCTCGACGTCACGCCGATCGAGTTCTCGATCGAGTCGAACGCCATCGCCGAAGCAGACGACCGCCGCTGGTTGTTTCCCGCGGAGGCCGCCGCGCTCGGGCTGCCCGCACCCGTGCGTAGACTCATCGCGCAACTAACCTGAAGGAAGCCCAATGTCACGTACCGTCTTCTGCGTAAAACTGCAGCGCGAGGCCGAGGGTCTCGCCTTCGCGCCCTACCCCGGCGAGCTCGGCAAACGCATCTACGACCACGTGTCGAAGGAGGCATGGACGCGGTGGCTCGCCCATCAGACGATGCTGATCAACGAGAATCGCCTTTCGCCGCTCGATCCGAAGGCGCGCAAGTTCCTCGAAGGCGAGATGGAGAAGTACTTCTTCGGCGCCGGCTCGGAGGCGCCGGCGGGATACGTGCCGGAAAGCTGATCGTTCCAGAGCCGGGGGCCGACGGCGACGCACGTTCGCAAGACTGATTGTTCCGGAGCCTGCAGCCGACGGCAGCGTCGGCGTGATGATCGACGCGAGATTCCACCGGTTCGAGCGCTCAGTTCGCGGCTTCGGTCCGCGATGCTCTCGTTGAGCGTAACTACTTCCTGTTCGCGCGTCCGTCGTCGGGTTCGGCCTTGCGCATCGCCGCGATGTCGACAGGCCGCATCTCGACGATGCGACAGCGGTCGCCGCCCGCCGTGACGAAGTCGAACCTGCGCGACACCGTCCACTTCTGCGACTGCGTGACGCCGAGCGCGTGCGTCCACTGCAGCCGACTGCAAGGCTGGTCGACCTTGATGAGGAACGCCTCCTTGATCGTCGGCCAGATCACGACATCCTGCGGACCGACGACCTGCCACTGATACATGTCGACCATCGTGAACTTGTCGGTCGGCGCGCCGGCGAAGCGGCTGAAGCGAGCAAACTGTTCGCTCTGGTGCTCGGCGGTGTCCGCGAACGCGGAGCTGAAGGCGCTGAACATGAGAAGCGCCAACGGGATAATCGTCTTTCTCATGGCGATCTCCGGTGCAGAGAACGGAACCGATCATACGCCGCGCAACGTAAACAAACGTTCAGCGGGACTTCCCTCTCGCCGATCGCTTCTTCTGCGCATTATTCGCTGGAGCGGCGCCTGCGACGAGCCGATTTCCGCACGGAATCCCGACGCGCGGCGGCTCGCTCGACGATGCGCATCGAAGAAAAGCGTTCCGCTTCCCGTTTCCGACTTGACTCGCCGCGCGTCAGCCGCTGTAATACGCGCCCTTCCGCTGCCGCCCCATCGCAGCGCAACGGCATCAAGCAACATCCATTCCTGGCCGGGTAGCTCAGTTGGTAGAGCAGGGGATTGAAAATCCCCGTGTCGGCGGTTCGATTCCGTCCCCGGCCACCATATAAAACAATCACTTGCGGGAATGTGCCTTTAGCACGGCCTGGCGTTGTGCGCACAGTGTCCGTCCTGCCAGTCAAGACTCGAATAACCCTGTACTCGGGCGTCGCCTGGATTCTTGTCGTGGGCCTGCACACAACCCTGCGTGCCTCGGCGTGATCCGTCGCACGGACCATTTTTGAAGCGCCTTTCCCACTCTCTTTGATTTTTCCTAGCGCGATGCTGCGGATCGTGGTCGCTGCGTTTGATCGATGCCGGCCGTGTATCGCGAACACGGCAGGAAGTGACGGCGACGTAGGTGCTGCCGAGTGGTGCAACCGGTACCGCCGAACCTGCTTCCGGGAAAAGCGCGCGTTCGATTCCCGGCGCCAGTTCGACTCCCAGCGTCAATCGTCGACGAAGTACTTTCATGCGTGGCCCGTAGGCTAAAAAACGTAGGCGGCAACGGTGATCGCCCGCAGCCCCGCGCGTGCGTGCGCGTTTGCAGATGATGTTCTGCTCATGCCTAGGTTCGGTAAGCGGCAGGACTCGGCGTACGCATCACGCTCTCGGTCTCGCGTTTGGGCGGCTCATGAGCGCACAATGACACCGATAGCATCCGGCTAGACGAAATCGCGATTGTTCAGCATGCGCTGAACACTTCGGGGGCGTGTTTATCCGTTGCCCACTCTGTGGCGGCAGCTCGTTTGCTGTCTGAAGTATTTTGGATCCGCGCACGACAGCCGAGAAAATGAAAACAAGGATCGAGTTCGCCAATACACTACGCGGTATCGCGGCGTGCCTCGTACTCGCGGAGCACTACACGGGTTTTTTCCGCGGCAGTCGCCAAGTCATCGCGTCGATCAGCAATACTCCCGTACTCAGTGAGACGGCGGTGCCTGGGCCGCCCTACCTCGCCCACCTGCAGATTTCGCACTTCAGCTCTTCCTCGTTCGGCGTAGCACTGTTCTTCCTGATCAGCGGATTCGTCATTCCACTGTCCTTGAGAGACACGGGCGTTCGCGCGTTCGCCATAAGCCGGATCTTCAGAATCCTGCCAACCTACCTGGTAGGATTCTCGATCACGCTGCTGGCCCTGCTGGCCGCATCATGGTTCTACGGTCGCGATTTTCCTTACTCGGCGCGCGACGTCGCGGTGCACTATTTCGTGCCTTTGCGGCAGATTTTTGGTACCGCGTACATCGACTACATCATCTGGACGCTGGAAATAGAGGTCGATTTCTACCTCATGTGCGCGATCGCAATCGCGCTCTTCAGACGGGCGAGCCCGCTCGTCTTCCTGATTCCGATCGTGATCGGCGTCTCTTCGATTGCGCTATGCGCCTCAGCTCCGCAAGGCACCCCGATTTTCGACAGGGCCAATGATTTTTCCTACATCCTTGTACTCAACTCGAAATATCTGATCTTCATGTTCATCGGCGTTGTATTCAATTTTCACTATCGCTCGTCGATCGGGACAGGCCAACTCCTGGCGTGGATCGCGGGGCTCTACACCCTGTTCGCCTTGACGTGGCACTTCAATATCCAGAAGGCGTTGTTCCAGATGATCTGGAGCTATGCAGCCGCCGTACTCACGTTCGGTGCGGCCTATCGGTGGAGAGGGCTGTTCAAACCGAATCTCGTCACGAGCTTCCTCGCGGATATCAGCTATCCGCTCTACGTCGTGCATGGCATCGCGGGTTATGTCTTCATGCGGCTGCTGTTCGAAACCAGCATTCCGCAGTGGGTCGTGTTGCCGCTGACGATCGCGGTCTTCTTTTCGATCGCGTGGCTCGTCCATCGCTATGTCGAAGCGCCGAGCCAACGCTTCGGCAAGGAGATCTCTGCGCGATCGGCCAACCGCCAAGCAGGGATGCAATATTCGTCTCAGCAGTGAAAGTCCTGACCTTTGTGCTCACGTCTTTTTAGAGCTTGGGTTCACGTCATCCGAGAGATGAACCAGGTCAAGTAGACCCAAGCTGGGTTCCGTATTGGTTTGCCGAGATACTGCTCTATTTGCTCTTGTATTTGGCGACATAGGACTTCAGCAGCGGAAGCACCTTCTCCTTACAGAACTCCGAGCCTTCACAGTACGCAAATGCATTCGTATCGGGCATCATCGGCGGGTTGGGGTTCGCGCCGTGATCCAACAGCATCTTGATGATCGCCATTCGATCATCGAATTTCGCAGGATCTTTCAAACCGGTCATCAAGAGCAGGCCCAACGGGGTGCTGGCTTGGCAAAATACCTCGGTCTGCGCTCCGAGATGGAGCGCTGCTTGAACGCTCTTCCGATTCTCGGACATCGATATCCCCTGTACGGCAACGCACAGTGCCGTCTCGCCATCGTCATTCGACACATTGGGATCTGCGATGTCCTGCAGGAAAGGCAACATCGGTTGTAGCCTCGAGTTCGGCATCGCGCGCGGCACCAACTCCGACAGGTCGCCTCCGAGCACTTCTTTCGCCTTCGCGACCAGATGCTTGTTCTTGTCCGACGGTTTCGGGTCGATTGAAGCGGCCTCCAACAAATAGGCCTCCGCCAACAACGTATGCGCCATGCCTTCGCAACAATAGTGATCCTGTCGATTCATCAACGGCACCAACAGCTCGCCACCCTCCTTGAACCGGCCAGCAAGCTCGATGAGGAAATACGCGAGGTTTGCGAGCTTGCCCTCTCTCGGGGTAATGGATTCAAAGGTAAGTTGTACAACGTATGCCTCTTCGATCTCCTTGGGTGACGAAAAACGCGAGTCCACCACATCAAGTGCCGCAATCTCTCTCGCAACGGGTGGGAAACCCGCATCCCTCGCGATCGAAAGGAGGCCATCGATAGCGGCCTGATTTCTCGACAGCGCCACTTGAACTCTCAGCACATCAATATTTGCCCAGAGGTCGTTTGGTTGCGTCGCCAAGACGCTCTTGATCAATACGCCGGCCGCGTGAGGGTCGCGCGACAGCAGAATCGTGGCGAGATTCACTTTGGCCGAAGCGAAATCAGGATGTTCACGCAGCACGCCTCTCAGAGTTAGCTCGGCGGTGCTCGCATCACCTGAAATCCGCTGAATGCGCGCTTGTGGATATGCCGCCATGTAGTCTTCTGGATGGTTAGCGCGATAGACATCGAGCAGCTGTTGAGCAAGTCCCAGGCAACCACTTGCGTCTACCACTGCATCGATCTTGCGCAGCTCCGAACTGGTGATGTCCGGCGCTTCTCGCAGCGTCTTTCCTCGGTAGGTGACATCCGCTGGGGGCTTGGCACCGGTGCAGGTCGGCGGATACGTAGCGGCTGAAGCATTCGCGCAAATACCTAGCAAGAACAGCCCTACGGCGGCTGCGTATTGGAGTCGCATTCGAGTGTTTTCCTTCTCCCCAGGGAATGCAGCTGCGTTGCCGCACGCTGATCGCAGTGCAACGCATCTGCCGCTGGATTGCAGCATTCCTCGTGACAGGGGTCAAGCGCGAAATCGCGCAGTACAGCCCTCTAGTCGGTGTACCGGGAACTCCGAAGCAAAACCGAATATCGCAATTGCGAACCAATTGGCGCTTTGTGGTTCTCAAGGCCGGCGCATGTCGTCGTACCTGCAACAACATGTGGCATTGAACGTCGCCGTGGAACTAGGCGCTGCGTCGTTTGTTCACCGGCATCAGCCCCGCGATGTGCACCGCGTGCTTGGGCTTGAAGTTCGGACAATGCGCCATGCCGGCGCGCATTTTCTTGATTTCCTCGGCATCGTGGAAATCGCGATACGGTGTCATATCGAGATTGTCTGGCACCTTGCTGAGCGCCTCGTCACCGATCACCTTGATGTATTCCTGCATGAAGCCGTCATAGGCTTCCCAGGTGATGCCTTCCGCGCGGACGGCGGCCTGCTCCGCGTGCAGCGCGATCTGGTGTGCGTGCAGATAGTGCATGCCGAGAAGCTGGATCAGTGATTTCTCGACGGCCTCGTGCACGATCAGGAAGCGGTCGGTGAGCACCTTGCGCGAGCGGTACACGAAACTCTTCGGCATGTGCCGGTCGATGAAGATCGTATGCCCATCGAGACTGTAGCCGGCGAGATACGGAATGTCGTAAGCGCGTTCGAGATGCGCACGCGCGCGAATCGATTTGACTGCATGGTCCATCATCTCCTGACCGATGAGCCATTCCGGTCGGTGTCCCGCATGCGGACTCTTGACGAGCGGCGCGTAGGTTTCCTGCATCTTCTGATGTCGCACGGAGGTGTGCATGGCAGCTCCCCAGGTTGTAATGGACGATAGGCAGATACGAGACCACTCGACGAACCGCGAGCACGCGGATTCTCACCCACGTGCGGCTCGCAAATCTTAAATCTGCCGCAGGCTTCGTCAAGGTGGATCGCGGCGCTGCCCCGTTGCCGGGCGGCACGCGGCGCTCAGGTCGTTTGCGCCTGGCCTTCTCGGCCGCTGACGAGACGCGCGCCGCCTACCAGAAATAGAGCTGCAGGCTATCGTCGTGAGCCTTCGGGGGGATCCTGCCGAGCACGTCTCGATGCTTGCGGAAGTTGAGCGCGGCACGCTGCAGCAGGTTGTCGATCTGCGACATCTTGAATGGCGCCTCGTTCGGCGCAGGATCGCGCAATGCGGCGAGATCGGGAAACACGCCCATGCCGCTCATGATGCAGTACCACGAGAACACCGGATAACCCTTGCCGATTCGGCGCTCGGTCACGTCGGCGACGATGCTCTTGCCCGACATCCACTGGCGGAAGAGTTGCTGCAGCGGCTCGGAGATGTGCTTGTTCGCCGCGTTCGCACGCCAGTAATCCGTGTCGCTGCGTGTGTTGGTCTTGTAGTGCGTGACGATGTAGTCGCGCGTGCCCTCGAACAGGTCGTTGGTCCATTGGTTGAAGCTATCCTGCGCGGCCGGGCCGACATCGCCGTTCTCGAGGAATTCGACGAAATTCGAAATCGTGCGCTGGATGAATAACAGCGCCGTCGCCTCGAGCGGCTCGATGAAGCCTTGCGACAGGCCGACGGCGAGGCAGTTGCGGTTCCAGTGCTTCGTGACCCGGCCGACTCTCATCTTCAGATGACGCGCCGGCGTCGACGTGTCGAGCTGACCCAGGTGCGCGCGCAGCTCGTGCTCGGCTTCGTCGGCCGAGCAGAACGCAGAACTGTAGACGTAGCCGTTGCCGTAGCGCTCGGTGAGCGGGATCTTCCACGCCCAGCCGTTCTTCAGCGCGGTCGACACGGTCTGCGGCGAAATGTCTTCATCGATCGGCGAAGGCATCGCGACGGCGGCGTCGTTGAACAGGTTGTCGGCAAACGGCACGAACGGCGTCTTTAACGCCTGCTGGATCAGCAACCCGGCGAAGCCGCTGCAGTCGACGAAAAAGTCCGCGGCGATCGTCTCGCCATCGTCGGTCAGCACCGATGCGATGTCGCCCTGCTCGTTCAACTGCACGTGCTTGATGTGGCAGGCCTTGTGCCTGACGCCGCGTTCGACCGCCTTCCCCTGCATGAACTGGCCGAGCAGCACCGCATCGAAGTGGTAACCGTACCAGACGTCGAACGGAAAGTTGTGCTCGGGCTTCGGCGCGAGACACTGCTCGGCGAGCGTCGACGAGATGAAGAAGCGATTCGGATGCGCATGCACGTTGAGCCCGTTCAGCCGCGCCTTCGCGTTGTGCACGAACTGCGTCATCGTCATGTTGTCGAGCATCGATGCGAACGGGTGGAAATAGCTCTCGAACCCGGGCTTCGTCGACCAGCCGTCGAACGTGATGCCGCACTTGTAAGTCGCATGGCAGGACGGCATCCATTCCGATTCCTCGATGCCGACGCTGTCGAAGAAGCCGCGCAGCCATGGCGTCGAACCTTCGCCGACGCCGATGATGCCGACCGCTGGCGATTCGAGCACTTCGATCTCGATGCCCTTCGGCAGCAGCGACGCGGCGAGCGTAAGCGCGCACATCCAGCCGGCCGTGCCGCCGCCGACGATGACGATTCGGCGAATCGTCGGCGGCACGCGCGCGTGCGCCTTCGGTTGCGTCAGCTCGATCGAATAGTTGAACAGTGTCGCGGTGGGTGCGGTGGGCATGCGCTTCGTCCGGCCTGCGAGGGTCGATGCCGCGCGGCGCGCGACGGGCAAATCATCGCATGCGGGCCGCCGCGAAACGATAGCGCCCCGACTGGCCAAACGCGGCATTCATCACCGTTGTAGCGATTGCTAGTGGTTGCCGTCGCTCGCGTGCTCACGAGCAGGCCAGCGGTGGAGCGACTGAATGCGCGCGGAACGAGCACTGCCCTGCGTCACGCCATCCCGTGCGGAATTGGAAATCCCTTACATTTCGCCGGCTATCATTTTGCGCAGATCCTGTCAGCGCAATACCGCAACGATGCACCTGCAAGTTCTCGACCTCGACGGCTCGCTCGCCGCGCAATCTTCCCTGCGCGACGCCGCGTCGTGGGACTCTGTCGGCACGATCGACTTGCGCGATATCGCCCCGCGGGTGCGCCTCTGGAGCCGTCGCGCAGCGATCGTGGCGCTGCGCGCCCGCCTGTCCGCCGCTCACGCGCGTTCGCACGACACCATCACGATGCTGGGATCGGGCGACTTCCACCACCTCGCCGCGCTGCTGATCGAGAACGCGACGCGCGCGAGCGGCCAGCCCATCACCCTCGTGCACATCGACAATCATCCCGACTGGGTGCGGTTCGCGCCGCGCTGGCATTGCGGTTCATGGATCAATCGCGCGCTCGAGCTGCCTGGCATCGCCAGGGTGATCACGCTGGGCGTCTGCAGCGACGACCTCGAGCGCCCCGGCCTCAAGGGCGGCAACCTCACGGCGCTCGCAAGCGGCCGCCTCGTGCTGTTGCCGTGGTCGCGCGAGCCGTCGCGCGTCTATCGCCGCATCGGCGACGGTGGCGCACACCGTTACGAGCAAGGCCGCATCGTCTGGAACAATCTTGCAAACGGCGATTTCGGTGCCCACCTCGAAAGGATGCTCGCCCTGATCGAAACCGCCGCCGTATGGATCACGATCGACAAGGACGTGCTTTCCGAAGCGGAAGCGCTCAGCAACTGGGACCAGGGCCAGATGCCGCTCGCGCGCGTGCTCGAGACGATTCGCTTCATCACCGCTCGCCGCCGGCTCGTCGGCGCAGACATCTGCGGCGAGTACTCACCGATCGGCCACACGAACTGGCTAAAGCGCATCGAATCGCACCTGGATCAACCCGCGATCGAGGCCAGCGCGGCTGCGCTCGCACGCAACGAATGCGTCAACGTCGAACTTCTGCGCGCGCTCACGCAGGCGCCATCTCGGGCGCAAATCGCATGACCGTCGCGTTCCTCCTGCTCATCGCAACCGTCGCCTGCGACATCGTCGGCCAGGTCTGCTTCAAGTTCGGCGTCGGCCATGATGACGGCGTCGCGGTCGCGGACGCGAAGCCGGCCCGTAGCGGCGTCGTCGCGTTCCTCGCCGATCTCGTCGGCTCGCCGTGGATCGTCGCCGGCGTGCTCGTCTACGCGGTGGAGTTCGTCGTCTGGTTCGCCGCGCTGACGCGCCTGCCGCTCAGCGAAGCGTTTCCGTTCAACGCGCTGGCTTATTGCGGCGTCGTCCTCGCGAGCCGCTACCTGCTGCACGAGAAGGTTTCGACGCGGCGCTGGCTAGGCACGCTGCTCGTCGCTTTCGGCGTGACGCTTATTTTCCTGGCCTGAGATTTTTCCCCACTCCACGCGCCGCGCTTTCCCGGAGTTTGGTGATGCAGTGTTGGGATGCGTTAACACTTTTGTTGGCAAAATATGCACATATCTCCACTTTTTCGCGGATGTTTTCTTCAATGATCAAATCGGTTGACTTCAAGCTGCAGGGAGGCCGCTCCGGGGTATTGCTCATCCACGGCCTCACGGGCACGCCCACAGAGATGCGCCTCGTCGCCAAGGGGTTGAACCGTAACGGATTTACCGTCCATGCGATGCAGCTCGCAGGCCATTGCGGCTCCGAGGAGGATCTGCTGAAGACGGGCTGGCACGACTGGTATCGCAGCGTCTGCGAAGCTGCGGACAAGCTGCGCGCCGAAGTCGATCACATGTTCGTCGCCGGCCTGTCGATGGGCGCGCTGCTCGCGCTCAAGCTCGCGGCGGACCGGCCCGCCGAAGTCGACGGCCTCGGTCTGTACGGCACGACGTTCTTCTATGACGGCTGGACGATCCCTTGGATCGGCAAGCTGTCGTTCCTGCTGCCGCTCTGGTGCGGCCTCGGCTTCGGTCGCCACCGGAAGTTCCACGAGTGCTTCCCCTACGGCATCAAGGACGAGCGCATACGCCAGCGCATCGCCAACAGCATGCTCAGCGGCAACAGCGCCGACGCGGGGCTGCCGGGCAACCCGTGGCCGTCGCTCGCAGAGTTCTATCGGCTGTCGTTCCGCGTGCGCAAGCAGCTCACCGACGTGCGCACGCCCTGCCTCGTCGTGCACGCCAAGGACGACGACGTCGCCAGCCTCAAGAACGTGCGCACGGTCGTGCGCGGCGTGAGCGGTCCGGTCGAGACGGTGCTGCTCGAAAACAGCTATCACATGATCACGGTCGATCAGGAACGCGATCAGGTCGTCGAGCGGTCGACGAAGTTCTTCAATCACATCGCCAACACGCGTTTCGTGCACATGCCCGTCGCCGCGCCTGCCCTCGCGACGGTCGACTGAAAGCGCGCCGAGAGTCGCATGCAGGTCAAGGTTGCCAGCACGATCGAAGCCTTCGGCCGCGACGAATGGAATCGGCTGTTCCCCGAAGAACTCGAAGACCACGCCTATTACTCGGCGGTCGAGCGTTCCGGCCTCGACGATTTCGAATGGCTCTACTTCGGCGTCTACCGCGGCGGCGAATTGCGTGCCGCGGTGCCGGCGTTCATCACCGACTACGAGCTCGACACGACGCTGCGCGGCGTCCTGCGGCGCGTGACCGATGCGATCTCGCGCGTGTTTCCGCGCCTGCTGCGGCAACGCCTCATCTCGCTGGGATCGCCGGTCGGCGAGGTCTGCCACCTCGGCTTCGCGCCCAGCAGCAATGCGATCGAACGCGAGCGCCTGCTCGAGGCGATCCTCGAGAAGATGGCCGAGGTCGCCCGCGAGCGTCGCGCCGCGATCGTCGCCACCAAGGACGCCCCCTCGGCGCAGGACGCGTTGTTTGCCCAGGCCTGCGCCAGTCGCGGCCTGCGGCGGCAACCGGGCCTGCCGACGGCTTTCCTCGACCTGCCCTACGCGAGCGTCGACGAATACCTCGCGAGCCTGAGTCGCGCGACGCGCAAGGACCTGCGCCGCAAGCTGCGTGAAGCGAGCGCGCTGCGCGTCGAGTGGCGCGAGAATATCGACGACATCTCCGACGACGTCATGCGCCTGTACCGTGAAACGCATGCCAACGCCGAATTCAGCTTCGAAGAACTGACGCCCGACTATTTCCGCAACGTCCTGCGTACCTGTGCGGGCAGGGCCGCCTGCGCAACGTACTGGCTCGGCGACCGCCTCGTTGCCTTCAATCTGGTGCTTTGCGACGGGAAGCGGCTGCTCGACAAGTTCCTCGGCATGGACTACGCGGTCGCGCGTCGATACAATTTATACTTTTATAGCTGGATCGAGAATGTCCGCTACTGCATCGCCCACGGCATCCCGCTGTACCAGAGTGGCCAGGGTCTGCACCGGGAGAAGCTGCGGCTCGGCAGCCGCCTGCGGACGAACTCGTTGTGGTACCGACATCGCAACCCGCTCATCGACCCGGTCTTCGCACTGTTCGAGCGCCTCTTCCGGCTCGACCGGCACGACGCCGACTTTCCCCTGCCGAAGCCTGCCGGCGTGAGCGGGGCGCAGAAGCCGCCCCGCGGAGCGCCCTGGCTCGCCTGGCTCGCGCTCGTCGTCTTCGAGACGCTCTCGCAGATTGCACTCAAGCTCGCCGGTCGCGACACCGGCGAGTTCGATTTTTCCTGGACCGGCGTCGCGCGTGCGCTGACCTCGCCGTGGATCTGGACCGCGATCGGTACCTACCTCGGCGCATTCCTGTCCTGGATGCTGATCCTGCGCAAATCGCGGCTGTCCGCCGCATTTCCGACAAGCGCGCTCGTGTTCATCAGCGTCATGTTCTCATCCTGGCTCGTGCTGGGCGAAGCGATCACCTGGCCGATGCTGGCCGGCGCCGCGTTCATCGTCTGCGGCATCCTGCTGCTCGGCAGCGACGAAGTGCCGTCGTCCGCCGTCCAGCTGCCGGCAACAAACATCCCGAACGATGCTTGACGTGCAGCCCATGCGATATCATTGAGACAAATCCGGAGACCGTTATGAGCAGCGTGCAGGACAACTCGATCAGAGACACCATCTTCGGCATCATCGCGAAGGAAGCGAACATCGACGTGGGCAAGATCACGCTCGATTCGACTCTCAAGGAGCTGGAGATCCAGTCGCTCGACGCCGTCCAGATTATTTTCGAGATCGAGGATCACTACAAGATCACGCTGCCCGACCGCGATCCGAACTTCGATACCGAGTCGGTGAAGGGTCTTGTCGACGCCGTCGAAAAGCTCGTCGCGGAAAAACCTGCTGCAACGGCAGCGGCGCCGTCTGCCTGATACCGATACCGGATATCTGCCACGCATGACTCTCCGCAGTCGCTGATGTCGCGCCGCGTCGCGATCACCGGCATTGGCGCCATCACGGCGCTGGGCCACACCGCCATCGACACCTGGGCGGCGATGCGCGACGGCCGCTCGGGCATCGCGCCGATCACCGGCATTCCGACGGAATTGCTCCTGATCAAGATCGCAGCCGAGGTGCGCGGCTTCGATCCCGCAACGCATTTCGATCACAAGCGCTTGCCGCTGCTCGATCGCGTCTCGCAGTTCGCGCTCGTCGCCGCACGCGAGGCGGTCGCCCAGTCCGGGCTCGACTTCCGCGCGGGCGATCTCGGCGCGCGCACCGCCTGCATCGTCGGCACCGGTATCGGCGGCGAGAATTCGCACAACGAGCAATCGAAGCGCTTCTGGGGCGACAAGAATCCGCGCGTGCATCCGCTTACGATCCTGCGCGTGATGGCGAACGCGCCTGCCTGCCACGTCGGCATCGAGTTCGGCTTGCGCGGCCCCGCATTCGCGGTCGCGAGTGCATGCGCGTCGGCCAACCATGCGATGAGCCAGGCTTTCGACATGGTCCGCAGCGGCCGCGTCGACGTCGCCGTCACGGGCGGCACCGAGGCCTGCGTCACCGAGCCGACGATGAAGGCCTGGGAGGCGAAGCGCGTGACCGCCGACGATACCTGTCGCCCGTTCTGCAAGCAGCGGCGCGGCATGGTGCTCGGCGAGGGCGCGGGCATGTTCGTACTCGAGGAATACGAGCACGCGCGCAAGCGCGGCGCGACGATCCTCGCCGAATTCGCGGGCAGCGGCGCGACCGCCGACGCGATCGACATGGTGTTTCCGTCGGAACCGAACGTCGCGCGCGCGATCCAGCTCGCGCTCGATGACGCGGGTCTAACGGCCGCCGACGTCGACTACATCAACGCGCACGGCACGGGCACGCCCGCGAACGATCCGACCGAGACCAAGGCGATCCACCGCGTATTCGGCGACCACGCGGACAAGGTCGCGGTGTCGTCGACGAAGTCGATGCACGGCCACGCGCTCGGCGCCGCGGGCGCGATCGAACTCGTCGCCGCGATCGGTGCGCTGCGCGACGGCGTCGTGCCGCCGACCGCGAACTTCATCGATGCCGACCCCGAGTGCGACCTCGACTATGTGCCGAACGTCGCACGCGAGAAGCCAGTACGCGCGGTACTCAGCCATTCGTTCGCGTTCGGCGGCCTCAATGCCGTGGTGGCCCTCAAGCGCGCCAACTGAAGCACGCCGCGCCCTCGGGCTGCCCGCATGCGCCGTGACCGCCTTCCGTTGTCGCAGTCGTCTGCGCAGACAAAGTCGACCATCTGCGACCTGCGCGAAATGGGTCGCGGGTGGTTGCCTGATCGCCGCCGGTCCGTTATCCTTGCCGACCCTTCGAGGGCCTCACCGCGGCCCTCAGACATTTTGGGCGCGTAGCTCAGCGGTAGAGCACTACCTTGACATGGTAGGGGTCACAGGTTCGATCCCTGTCGCGCCCACCAATAAAATAAAATCAATGACTTACTGGCACAATGGCTCGCGCCGTTTGCAAGTAGGGCATGACCCGGCACCGCATCGAGTTCGTTCGAACGCAGGGCGGAAAATCAGGGTGCCATCGTTGTCGTCCAGAAGCCCAGGCTACACGTGGCGCTCATTTCGCTCGCACAGAGTGATCGCGCAAGGATCGCCTACACCGGCGACTGCGTCGCGTTCTGCTTCGGAAAGCAGTTCCGCAGGATCGATGTTGAGCAATTCCGCTGCTCCGGCAACTATATGGGCCCAGCTGCAACGATTCGCGAACAGCATGCCGTTCGCATCAAGCGTACCGCCGCGATTTCGATAGCCAAGCCCTACGAATGCATGGCCGGCGAACAATGTCTGCAGCATTCCGCACATCGGCTCAGGACGCGTATGGCAGATCAGCACGTGCTTCTCCGTCTTGCCATACAGTACGCTCGCGTGACGATCCCAGTTTGAGTGCGCAGCCTCACTCGGACTGCGCGGTGCCCGGAACCGCGCGGGTTCCAGCAAGTAGACGAGCCGATGCGGGACATTGTGCTTGCGCAGCCGCGTCGAGGCCTTCATCGCCTCATGGAGCTGGTACGCGCCTATGGCGGTGAGCGCGAGCTTTGCGTCTTCGGCTCGGTGCTCGGAACACGCAACGCGCATCCCTCCATCGGCGACGAGATCGGAAGCTTCCCGGGCAGAAAACACCAGTGGCAGCTCGGTTTTCGCGGCCACGACGGAGAAGATTTGCCCATGCGTGCGGTACACCTCGCGCATGACAGCGATGGCGGTGTTGAAGTCTGGCGGGAATACCGCCCGAGACACATCGGAAGGTTCGCCAAGAAGCGCTTCGACTGCGCTCGTGTCCTGGTGCGACTGTTCATTCTTGCCGTTCTCCCAGGTATGGGAGGTCAGGACGACGGGCACCGAAATCCATCCTGCCGTAGCTGCACCATGCGCTCTCGCATGGGCTGCGAAGATGATCTCTTGTCTGAGGGCGGACTGCATCTTTACCGCAAATGCCTCGTAGGTCACCACGATATTGATGCCGGCCTTGTTGCCGAGCGCTGCGCAAACCACCGCCTCCTCGTTCAACGCCGTGATCACCCCACCGTCGACGGCCTCCTCGTCGGCCAACTCGACATCTGTCACACGATGCTTGAGCAGTGCCAAGGTCTGAGCCATGTGGTTGGAGCGGCTCTCATCCGGGTTACCGAACCTTGCGCGTAGCTGCGGATTCGCTTTGACGAGGCCTACGAAGTACTCATCGATCGCCTGCATTGCTGACGCTGGGCGTTCCCCGTCGTCCGCAATGCGCCAGTCTGGCTCGATCTGGTTTGCCGTGACCTGACGATGCGCCATGGCATGGTCTCGTTCCCGCGCGCGCGCGCCATGTTGACCGAAGCAGACCAGCGCTCGACGAAGTTCCTCCGGCTCAACCCAAAGTCGCTTCACCGAGGCGTTGAAGTGCGCGGCGGCGGTTTCCGAGAAGCGAGGATTCTCCCGTAGCGGCAAACCGTGTGCATCGTTCGTTCCCTCGCCGTAAAAACCAGCGCCTTTGGGGGCCACAGCAATGCCGTATGGCAGGGGAATCGGGTACCTCACGGTATCCGCAAGCGACTGATCGATGTAGCGCTGCAGGCGCTCCTCCATTGTGAGAATTGCCCACAAATACGCCGCGGGATCCCGGCCGTCGAACAGAATCGGATCGAAGCTGTTGTTCCTGAGATGACGCGAAATCCAGCTGGGCCCACCCTCTTGCGAAGCCATCGTCCTTTGGTCGATCCGCCTGCCATTGGAAATCAGAATGGGTGTCACCATGCCGCAGTCCGAAGCACGCCACCAGCGCGGCGCCCAATCGCCGCCGCGCTGTTCCTCGAAAGCGCCATCACTCAGAAGAACAGTCAGGCGCTCGCCGGGAAGCGGGATGTGCGGATAGAGCAGTTCGGCGAAGCCGAGAAAGCCTCCCTCTATCATGGCACCGGCGGTGTGAGGATTGACGTGACTGCCCAAAGGCGACTCCGGCGAGCCGTCCGATGCGAGCCGATAGCTGTAGAAATCCTGCGCCAACCGCGTCAGTTCGGCATCGGTCAGACCGTAGCGCTGCGCATGTTCGAGCGTCATGTTGTCGACAAGAACATTGAGCGCATCGATCGCTGAGACGCAGTGGCCCTGCCCCATGAGCCAGCCTCGCGTAATGCCCGTCAAGACATTGGCCGCGAGATAACCTGCATACGCTGGAGCGACGTTGAGCGAACCGCCCATATGGCCTTGAGGATTCGCCTTGAAGTCCGCACTACACAGCACCCGGCCATCCAGATAGACACGCTGCGCATAAGTCATGTGTGCGATCAGCCACATCGTCGCACTGGTCAAGCGATCGAGTGCCGTCAAAAGGCGAAAAAACGGTACCCCGTCGCCGCGGACGTGGCAGGCAGTGGTCTTCTCGTATAAGTCATAGATGCGCAGTTTCGTCTCGTCGTTATGACGAACGACTCCATAGCCTTCGGACCAGCGGGCGAACTCGGGATGCCGCTCCCGCAGATCGCGCGCCCGGTCCTCGTTGGATACAAGACCCGCTTCGCATTCCACTGCGCACCTCCTAAGGTCGACAAGACGTGCTGAATTCCACACGGCAATGCTAGTTCGTCGCGCTGAGCGGCCCTTGACATGCGTCAAGAAGCAGTCGCGTGTCGATCGGTCTGCGCAGCACGAAGAAGCTGCCGCTTCAGTCGCGCGATCGAGCCACCAGGAGCAGGGCTAGCGCGATATCGCGGCTATTGAAACTCTCTCGAGAATCAGCAGGAGCCCCGCGATCCAACAGATGCCAATGAACAAGGCGCCTGCCCAGCCTCTGATGAAGCCGCCCCTTCGGCTGAATGACCAGTTCAATATCGCGACGACGGCAAGGGGTATGGCGAGTGCGATGCCTATGTATGTGAGATCGTCGTAGGAGGAGTTCATTTTCTTGACCAGCCCGGTTTGGGCACGACGCAAAGTGTGTGATCGAAGGTCCTTCGCTCGCGGCACACTACTCGAGTGCACCGATGCCACGTTGCCAGCGGCGACGCTGAACCAGCGACCCGATTGGACACCGGCCGGAAATGTCCGTCTTGATCGAGGTCAACTACTGCTCGATTGCCGACGAATCGACCGCCCTACTGTCCGAGCTGCTATTGCCGCCACGATTTGATCCAGTGCCGATTGGAACCCGGAATACACGTTGGCCAAATCCCTTCCCGCACACGTGCTTTTCAGGCGCAAACATTTGCTGGAGCACCACTCGTTTCGCCGCCTGGGCGGCGCGGACATGAAAACGCGATTGAGCATTCGCGTGTTTCAGCTTGATCAGCTGCCGCCGCCGGCGATGCCTGCCTCGTCCGCTCCGCAGACATGCGCAACCACGCAAGGTCGACGAGCTATCAGCGAAATGTGAGATGCGGATGATCGTCGACTTGACGGAGATCAATACCCTCGTGGCCACAACGTACATGCTTGGCCAATCGGGGCGACGACGCCTCGGTCGATACTCGGAGCACCAACCATGAGCGCATACGCACAGAGTGACGCAAACTTCACGGGGCCCGCCTATCTCGGAGGAGATCAGTGGCATGAAAGGCTTCAGGACGGCACGACTGTATTGATCCGCTCGATTCGCGAGGAGGACGTCGATCTCGAGCGTCGATTTATCGAAGGCCTCTCCAACGATTCGCGAAGATTTCGATTCCTGGGTCAAATCAAGACGCCGAGCGCAGCTCTGCTCAAGCAGCTCACCCAGCTCGACCCCAAGCGGGATGTTGCCTTCGTGGCATTGATAGCAGACGGCGCGCATAAGCGAGAGATCGGCGTTGCACGTTTCAGTTCCGACAACAAGGGGGAGTCCTGCGAGTGCGCCGTAACCGTGGCGGACGAATGGCAGCACCGTGGCCTTGCCACATTACTCATGCGGCATCTAATCAACGTGGCTCGCAGCCGAGGCTTTATCCGAATGAATTCGATCGACGCTGCCGACAACTTTGCAATGCGCGACCTCGCTACCCATCTGGGCTTCGAGCGCAAGCCAGATCCTGACGACCCGCGCCAGGTCGTCCACGTGCTCGATCTGAAGTCCTGATTTCCGTGGAGGCAGACCCGGCGTGGATGTCGCTCCCGCAGAACAAGGACGAAAACGATCCTGACCATGGACTATCACGCTCTGGCAGTCGAAGCCATCGTCGTAGTGGCGACCGGGATCGTGGTCTGCGCTTGCGTCATGCTTCATTACGAAGCGCTTAGCTGGCTCTCCTCCTGGTTGGCACATCTGAAAACCAGGCACCGCCGGCGAGTGGTTTTTGGCATATTGGGCGTGCTCGGCGTGCACATTGCAGAAATCTGGATCTTTGCCTGCGTGGCGGCTCTGCTTCTGCTGTCGAGGAGCTTCGGTGACGTGTACGGAATCACGTCGGGACTGCTGGACCAGGTCTATCTCTCTGCGATGACCTTCACCACCGTGGGTGCGGGCAACGTCTATCTGACAGGACCGATACGATTCCTGGTGGGCACCGAGGCGCTTTGTGGCCTCGTGCTCATCACGTGGTCTGCCTCCTTTACGTATCTGGAGATGCAACGCTTTTGGCGCGACCGCTAAACGCTCTGGCGCCAGCTGCGGGCATGATGCGCCTCAGCAGAGCGCACGCCGAGTTGACGGATCCTGTCGGCCAGGTCGACGCCGCGCCGAGGCCGTAGCCTTGGCGCTGGATGTGGACAGAGGCAGTTCGAGCCGCGTTGCTGCTTGCTCCAGGACGTGCGTGTCCAATCAACCTGGACCGAAGCCGCGGCTGCTCCCAGCCGATGTCGCGGAATGTCGCTGAGCGCGAGCCGAGCAAAATCGAGGCTCCTCCGCGCGCATCCACAAGGCACTTCAGCGACGGGTCGCTCCCTTCGCCTTGGTCGGCCGAACGGCGCGCAACCAAATTCCCCGGCCGCTTGCGCGCATCAATGCTGCATGAAGACCGGCACGTCTGCGTGCTCGAGTATCTGACGCGTAGCGCCGCCGAGAACCCATTCGCTGAAGCGGGTATGCCCATACGCCCCCATGACGAGCAGGTCCGCGTTTGCCTGTGTTGCAAACCGAAGCAACTCGTCACCTGCGCGGTGATCATCGGCGGCGAAGGGCACGGTTTCGAAGGGTATGCGTCGCCAGGCCAGCCATTCTTCGACCCGAAACGCTGGCGAACAATTGATCGATGAGAATGGATCATCGCGCGGCCCCTGCAAGAGCACGATCTTGCGCGCCAGTCGTAGCACGGGCAGGGAAGCATGCAACGCGCGAATGGCCTCGGCAGATCCATTCCAGGCAATCACCACTGTGTCCAGCGTCGCGTTGTGCTGCCCCGACTCCGGCACGACAAGCACCGGTATCCCGCAAGTCAGGACGACGTGACCGGTCATTTGAGGGGTCCTCCACGCCGAGCGATTTCCGGACTCGAGAACCAGCAGATCGTGCCAGTTGCTCGCGTACGCCAACGCCGGCGCAACGTTTCCCTCGATGACGAGCCATCTTGCCTTGGTCACGCCGCGTTTTTCCGCCTCGGCGAGAAACGCGGGCTCCGCTGCGCGCGCATCGCGGACCAGATCCGCGGTGTACGTATACATTTCGGGAAACACGGGCATCGCCATGGAAGGCATCGGCACGAATGGCTCGGCCACGAAAGCCGCGGTCATCGCACCTTGCACAAGAACGGAAAACTCCGACGCATAGACCATGCTACGCGTCCAGGTCGTGTAGTTGTCTGCGAAAACGAGTATGTCACGCATGGGTTTTCCCCATCTGCTTTCAGGACTGCTGCGAGCCTATCGCGCGTTTCCGACTCCTCAATTGACGTGGATCAAATGGATGAAGACTGCGTCCGAGCGTCTGCATTTGACCTAGGTCAAAGTCGATGTGCGCAGTTCCGCTAGGCTGCGATCAACCGAACTCTCGAGGAGATGAAGGTGTTCAAGAATATTCTGGTCCCGACCGACGGCACCAAGCTGTCGGACAAGGCGGTCAAGCAGGCGGTGGCGATCGCCAAACAGCTGAAGGCAAAGCTGACGACGATTCATGTCGCGCCGAAATTTCACACGTTCACGTATCAAATAGAGATGCTGGAAATGACACGCAAGGAATACGCAGAAGCTTCTGCGCAACGTGCCGATCAAATCCTGCAGCACGTGGAACGTGTCGCGCATTCTGCAGGAGTGAGATGTGAAAAGGTGCGCTCGAGCGGCGACCAGCCGTTCGAGGAAATCATCAGGACGGCGACCAGGAAAGGCTGCGACCTCATCCTGATGGCCTCACACGGGCGGCGAGGCATCGAAGGTTTCCTGTTGGGAAGTGAGACACAGAAGGTCCTCACACACAGCAAGATTCCTGTCCTCGTCTGTCGCTAGCCGCTCTGCGCCAGGCGCAATCCCCAGCCCCTTCTCTGCACCGGCGCAGGCAACGGCGCAGGCAACGGCGATTGTTCCGGCCCGGTGAGTCCGTGACGATGGGTGGTGAGACCGATGGCCTCGCGAAGCTGTTCGTACGGGAACGGTCGCGGATCCCAGCCCCGATGGCGCGGACATCGGTCCCGCACCGGGTATCGCGGCCGGCGCCTCGCATTGCGCTGTCGCCGGATTCGTGACCTCGTCGCTGTCGGCGGCTCGTATCCGATTCATGGGCCGACGGCCGCTTCATAGAACGGGTTTCGCCATCGAACTCATGCGAGCCATCTGCAACATGCAATAACCTGTCCCGGGAAAACGCGCTACGCTTGCGCGTATGGCTGCGCCGACCTCTTCCGCGAAAACGCACCGACTCCTGCTCGTCGAGGATGACGAGGAGATCGCGGAAATCGTCAGGCGCTACTTCGGAAGCCAGGGTTTCGACGTCCATATTGCCGTCGACGGGCGCGCCATGCGCCCCATCCTCGATGCAGAAAACATTGACGTCGTTCTTCTCGATCTCGGCCTGCCCGGTGAAGATGGCTTGACGCTTATGCGCTATTTGCGCGATGCCTGGAGCGGCGCCGTCATCATGCTCACGGGGCGAACGGATTCCGTAGACCGCATCGTGGGGCTCGAACTCGGGGCGGACGACTATGTGACGAAACCTTTCGATCTGCGCGAATTGCTCGCACGTGTACGCAGCGTACTACGTCGCACCGCAGACGCGGAGACGTCCCGAATGAAGACGCCGGGCGCAAAATGGCTACGGTTTGCAGGTTTCTCACTGAACATGCCTGCCCGAACGCTGGCCAGACCGGATGGAAGTGACGTTCCGTTGACGACGGGGGAGTTCGACCTGTTGTCGATCTTCCTCGAACATCCCGAACGCGTGTTGTCGCGTGATGAATTGATGACCTCGATGCACGGCCGCGACGCCGGCCCCTACGATCGGGCGATCGACGTCGGCGTCGGTCGTCTTCGCCGCAAGCTGGAAGAGAACGGAGCGAAGGCAGACCTCATCAAGTCGGTGCGTGGCGCAGGATACGTGTTTGGCGCGCGCGTGGAACGGCACAGCGATGGCTGAAAAGAGGAATTTCAAAGCATCGACTTTCAGGGCGCTGTTCGAGACCGCGCCGGACGCAATGATTGTCGCCGACGTGTCGGGACGAATCGTTCTGAGCAACCCGCAAGCGGACAGGCTATTCGGCTACCCCGAGGGCGGACTCGCCGGATTGCCGGTAGAACAGCTGGTTCCCCGTCACGCGCGGCAGGTGCACGCGAGCTATCGCGACAACTACATGCGCGATCCACGGGTTCGGCCCATGGGCAGAGGTCAGGAACTTAGCGGCGTCCGACTCGATGGCGGCGAATTCCCCGCCGAAATCGGCCTCAGCCCGATCGAAAGCGAAGACGGGCGCTTCTACGTCGCATCCATTCGCGACATTTCGGAAACACAACGGGCGCGACAGGCAATTTCGCGATCGCGCTACGACACCGCTATCGCGCGGCTGAGTCGCCTTGCGCTCGAATCCGAAGGCCACGAGACACTGCTGGCTTCGATACCGGCGCTACTCGATCGAGAGCTCGGCATCGATACTGTTGCATTGCTGCTTTCCCCGGGACAAGGACGCACGTTTCAATTGCGCGCGTCGATTGGCCTCGACAACATTTTTCAGAAGATCGTCTCCTATCTGGTGTCGCCAGAATGCTTCCCTTCGATCTTGCAATCAGGCGACGCGTTCGTCGCATCGATAGACGACCTTCATGGGGACAGGTCCAACCATGTCCGGCGGCTGTTGGCGGAAAGTGGCCGAGACGATCTGGTGGCTGCTCCCCTGTTCGACCGGGAGCATCCGATGGGCGTCCTGATCGCAGCCATCAAGAAGCCGAACGTCTTCGACCGCGACACAGTCCATTTTTTTCGCTCTGCCGCAAGCCTGCTCGCTGCGACGTTGCAGCGCACGCGTTCGGAAGAGCAACTCGCACACGCGCAGCGGCTTGAAGCGGTAGGCCAACTTACGGGCGGCATAGCACACGACTTCAACAATCTGCTCACCGTTATTTCGGGCAACCTGCAGCTACTCGAGAGCGAGCTGCACGGCAACCCTGGGGTAGCGGACACGTTGAACGCAGCCCTGCGTGCAACGGGCCGCGGCGCCGATTTGACGAGGAAGCTACTTGTATTTGCCAGGCGGCAGCGACTCAATCCTCAGGTCATCGACGTACGAAGTCTTCTGGCGGAACTTGGCCCGATGCTCGGAAGGACTCTCGGTGAGACCGTAAGAGTCGAAATAGAAGATGGCGCCGCCATCGCTCCCGTATTCGCAGACCCGGGAGAACTCGACGCCGCCATTCTCAACCTCGCTATCAATGCACGCGATGCGATGCCTCTCGGCGGCGATTTGTATTTGAGCGCGCGCGAACACGAGGTAACCGATGCGGATGCTTCGAACGTATTGGGAGTCGGCCGCTACGTCGTAATCGAGGTGCGTGACACGGGCATCGGTATGTCGCCCGACGTGCTCGAGCGTGCGTTTGAGCCATTTTTTACGACGAAGGACGCGGGGCGCGGAAGTGGCCTCGGCCTCAGCATGGTCTACGGATTCGTCAAGCAATCGGGAGGGCACGTCATTGCGGACAGCCGTCCCGGTCAAGGTACCCGGATCGAACTCTTCCTTCCGGTGGCGGCGTCGGACGTTGCCGCGCCGACGAGCGTCGTCGCTGCCAGCCCGCAGAAGGGAAGCGAAACGATCCTCGTCGTCGAGGACGAGGAAGACGTGAGGCGGATCGCCGTTGCATTTCTGAGGACGGCCGGGTATGCGACCTGCGAGGCGGCGAACGCCGAGCAAGCATTGATCCTTCTCGACGCCAATCCCCACGTCGCCATGCTATTCAGCGACGTCGTTCTCGGGAGTGGGATGAATGGCGCAGAGCTTGCGCGTATTGCGCGGCAACGACGAAACGATTTGCGCATTCTGCTGACGTCGGGCTACGAGAATCCGGCATTCCAGGGCAACAGGGCTATCGAGTCCTCGACGCGGTTGCTGCGGAAACCCTACAGACGCGACGAATTGCTGACAGTGGTACGTCAGTTGCTGCGGGAAGCGCCTTGAGCATCGGTAGATCTAATTGACCTTTTCACTGAGTCCCGCAAAGCGCCGCAAGCCTCCGTGATCGATGATGCGCATCTCCTTTCGCTGAACGTCGATACATCTTGCTCTTGCCAGATTGCCGAGCGCCCGACTGACGGTCTCGTGTTTGAGCGCCAGGTAGCTGGCGATATCCATCCTCCGCATGCGCAGGATAAAACGGCTCCCGCTAAATCCCATGGCCTCGTAGCGGCCGGCCAGATCGAGCAGGAACGCGGCGACACGCTGTTCGGCGCTGAGCGTACCGAGGGCGAGCATCCATGCGCGGTTCTTGCGGATCTTCTCCGCGAGAGCAGCGGCCAGGCGGGATTGCATCTCCGGAATGCGCGCACAAGCGGTAAGCACGGGAGGGAACGGCAGTTCCCAGACCTCGGTTGTCTCGAGAGCGACAACGTCGCACGTGTAAGCCGCAAGGCCAATCGATTCGACGCCCACCAACTCGCCGCGCAGAAAGAACCCCGTGACCTGCTCGCGACCGTCTTCGGCGAGTTCGCTCATTTTCACGGAACCGAGGTGCACATAGAAGATCGCATGGAACGGCTGGCCCGCCCGATAGACATGTTGACCTGGCTCGATGCGCCGGCGGTGAATTTGCACATGCTCCCGCAGGATCTCCGGATCGAATCCTTGCACCGGCACCTTGGCTTGTCGCCTCTCTGAACGCGGAGGCACTGACGCGATCGAAACGGTATTCATCGGCTGGTCCCTCGCGAGTCCGCTAGAAGGTTCGTTTTGCGCACACTACACGCCGACGCGAACGGCATAACGACCAGTTCGCAACGATGCGTAACAGTTTGTAACAGGAGCGCCGGAGTCGCGCCGATAACCGCAGGACTGAAAACGGCGGCCGGGCAGGCTGGCAATTTTGCGTTCGTGCGACTCAGGACGCGCGCCTGACCAGCGGGTTCATTCACGGAGTGGACGCATGCACGGCCAATTCCGATTGCATGTCCTGTGCAATTCGTTGCTGCGTGCGAGGCGCGAGGCCATCTGCGACGCCGGCAGGCGCGTACCGATCCATCGCAGGATCTCCATCCGGCCATCAGTGAGTGACGACACGCAGCGCGCTGCAGGAATCGCCGCCAGCATTCTGAAGTGCAGGCATGCCACGTTCGTGGTGGTCGATCCAGGTTCGAGACGAATCCTTTCTTACTACTCCTCGCGTGCGCGCGATCCGCCAGTGATCACTCGCCCAGCTCCGCCGGCGTGGCAGACACCGCGTCATCGACGCTCGCATAGTCGAGCGACGAGGCCGGCAGCTGCGGCAGCTTCGCGCACAGCAGCACGTCACGACTCGCTTCCTTGAGGCGCGCGACGCGCAACGCGATGTCATGCGCTGCGAGCCAGGCGGCGAACTCGGCGAGGCTTTCGAGCGAAGTGCTGTCGAGGTCGGGCGATTCTTCGAGGCTCAGCACGACGCAAGTGATGCCGCGTGCGGCGAGCACGTCCTGGCGGGCGAGGCCGAACAGAGGCTCGGCGTTGGCGAAGAACAGCGGCTCCTCGGGACGCAGGATCAGAAGACCAGGAATTGTTTTCGCGTTCGGGAACCGCTTGATGCTGACGAAGTCGTGCACACCTGCCCGACCGAGTTGCGTGATGCGCGGACTCGCGAGCGAGCGCAGCAGCATCGCGAGGCTGAACGCGATCGCGGCGAGCAGGCCATCGAGCACGCCGAACGCGAGCACGGCAGCGACCGCGGCGAGCACGACGAGACGATCGCGCTGCCAGCGGAAATAGGGCTTGAATACCGTGATCCGTAACGACTTGCTGACCGCGTGGATCACGATCGCTGCGAGCACGGGCTGCGGAATACGCTCGATCCAGCGCAGGAACAGCAGCACGAGGATGAGCACGACCGCGGCGGCAGCCAGGCCCGCGGCGCGCGACTGCGCGCCCGCCGCCTCGTTCGCCGACGTCGCCGAGTATCCGGCGCCCACCGGCGTGCCCTGCAGCAATCCGGAAACGATGTTGGCGACGCCGAGCGCGACGAGGTCACGATTCGGCTGCACGGCTTCGTCGTGCTTGAGGGCGTAGGTGCGGATCGAACTGTACGACTCGGCATAGATGATGAACATCAGCGCGAGCGCGAGCTCGGTCAGCGGCAGCCACTGCGCGCCGGTCGGCATCGAGAATGTCGGCAGCGCGAGTTCGAGATGGATCGGGCCCGTCAGCTCAACCCCCAATCCGACGAGCCAAGACGAGGCGGCGATGCCGGCGACGATGACGATGAGCGCGCCAGGCAGCCGCCGCACGCGTTCGAGCACGAACAGGCCCGCGAGTGCGCAGAGGCCCGTGAGGAGACTTGGCCAATGCCAGCGCGTCGCGTCGCGCAACAATTCGACAAGCAGCCAGAAGAACGAGGCCGCCTGCGTATGCAGGTTGACGAGGTGCGGCCACTGTTTCACGGCGATCACTAGCGCGAGGCCGAACGCGTAGCCGCGCAGGACGGGCCGCGCGATCAGGTTCGATATCGCGCCGAGACGCAGGCTGCCGGCGAGAATGAACGCGATACCGGTGCCGACGACGAGGATCGACGCGAGCGCGATGCGCAGCGCCACGTCGCCGCCCGCGAGCGTCAGCGTCGCCGCGGCGAGCACCGCAGCGGAGGACGACGTCGCCGTCACGACCGCGTAGCGGCTGCGGCCGATCAGTCCGTAGCAGAGCAGCCCCGCGAACAGCGCGATCACGCCCGCCTGCGGCGGCAGGCTCGCAAGTCCCGAATAGGCGACGGCTTCGGGCAGCAGCAGGCCGGCGATCGACAGACCCGCGAGCACGTCGGCCGAGAGCGATGCCGCTGGCGCTGACCTTGGCGATCGACCTGCCGCCGGCGCTGCCGGTTCCGCTGCCATGACCGTCCCTTGTTGCGTCGCGCAAAGTGTCGGTCCCGCCGAGGCCGACGGTCAAGCACCCCGGCGCCCTTGCGCGGCCGCGATGGCGCGGCCCGCAATGATCCGTTCCCGGGACCTTTTGCGTCTTGTAATCCAATCCGCATGGGTGCCTGGAGTATTTGCAATGAAACGAGTATTCGAAGCGCGGTCGGGCCTGCCGACCTCATTCCGCGCCGCAGCATCGCGTCTCCGCTGGGCCTGCCTGCTGATCGCCTTCGCGGCTGCGCCGGCCCTGGCGAACACGTTCAACGTGGACACGGGCACGGACGGCGACCAGGACCCCAGCAACAAGACCAGCTGCGCCGAAATGGACGCCTCGAATGTCCTGACCGGGCATTGCAGCCTGCGTGCGGCGATCACGGTCGGCAACGGCATCACCGCGAACAGTCTCGCGACGCAACACGTGATCAACATCAACGTGCCGCTGATCACGATTACGAATGGTTCCTTTCCGACGATGAACGCGAGGTTCCTGCTCGAGGGCAACGGCAGCACGATCGACGGCAACGGCCTGACCTGCCTCGGTCTCTCGGATTCGGGCACCAACACGCCCGGATCCGTACCACCGGTCCTCAACGGCAACGGCGCGAACGATTCGACGATCCAGAACCTCAACATCGGCAACTGCAACGCCCTCGCGGCGATCGTCGCGAACGGCCACGGCTACAACATCCTGAACAATCACATCGGTGTCGGCCCCGACGGCCATACGGGCGTCGGCCTGCCGCCGAAGATGAATCAGGGGCACGGCATCTACCTCAGCGCCTCGGCCGCATATGCCTCGCAGTTCATCGACGTCAATGGACTCAAGTCGCTGTACGACGCCTTGCCCGTGCAGCCGGTCGACTCGATCCAGATCAACAAGTTTTCGGTGAACATCGCGACGGCGCTGCAGAATCTCGATCCGGACACGATCTCGGGCAACGTCATCTCGAACAACACGCAGGACGGCATCGAGCTGACGAGCGAGAACCTGGGCGGCACGATCGTCACGAACAACTTCATCGGCACCAATTCGACTGGCACGCTCGCGGTACCCAACACCGGCAGCGGCATCAGCCTTCTCGGCACGACCTTCGCCAACCTGATCGGCCCCGGCAACGTCATCGGCGGCAACGGTGCCAACGGCATCACCGTCAACGACTCCACGGTCTTCCTGCCCAACTTCATCATGGGCAACTTCATCGGCGTCAACGGCACGCTCGGCAGCCACATCGGCAACACGCAGAGCGGCATCGTCGTCGACACGTCGCCCGATACGAGCGCCGGTCATTTCAACCCGAGCCAGATCGCGCTGATCATTGGCCCGCTCAACGTCATCAGCGACAACCAGGGCACGAACAACGCACTCGACCTGGACGACAAGAACGACACCCAGGCCGGCATCGTCATCACGGGCTCGAGTACCGGCATCAAGGTGATCGGCAACCGCATCGGCATGACCGACTCGGCGCCGGGCGTACCGGATTCGTCGACACTGTTCGGCAATCTCGGCGACGGCATCATCGTCACGACGAAGGGCAACACGATCGGCGGCAGCGGCGCGACCGACGGCAACGTTATCGCGGGCAACGCACGCCACGGCATCGTCGTGAAGTCCGGCGCAACGAGCAACAGCATCCTCGGCAATTCGATCGGCGTCGATTCGAACTTCGCCGGCAACCTCGGTCTCGGCAACGGTGTCGACGGCATCCACATCGACAACGGCAATTCGACGACGATCGGCGGCCCGGGCAGCACCGACTTCAACACGATCGCGGGCAACGGCCGCAACGGCATCAAGATTCGCGATGGTGACCTCTTCAGCGGCTGGAGCAATCTTTCGCAACGCAATCTCGTCTATCACAACGCGACGGCCCTCGTACCGATTCCGGGCCACGCGGGCGTCGGCATCGATCTCGACTACACCGAGGATGCGCCGGACGCGGCGCATAGCGAAATTCCGATCCCGACGACGTCGTACGCCAACTTCGACCAGGCGTCACCGGTGATTTGCACGGGCACGATCCTCGATACGGGCGCGTGCGTCGGCTCGGTCGCGCCCGCTTCGAGCGGTGGTACGACTTCCCTGCAATGGACGATCGCGACACACGGTCCGGCGAGCTTCCGCATCGAGTTCTTCCAGATCGACACGACGGACGACAACACCGCCACGACGATGACCTTCCTCGCCGAGACCACCGTCACGACGGTGCTCGCGACCGGCTTGCCCGCGGACGGCGGCTCCTGCAATGCCGGCCGCTGCACGACCTCGCTGCCGCTCAGCCTCGGCGGCGGCCACATCCTCGCGACCGCGACCGACATCACGCCGCTGACGAATGCCGCGGCCGGTACGGGCGACTGGAAGGACCAGCTCAAGTGTTTCGCCGGCGACATCGGCATTCCGCTGCTCAGCAACTGCCCGGTCAACAACACCTCGGAATTTTCCGCGGTCGTGACGGTATCGGCCGCAGCGCCGAGCGTCGTCACGCTCACGCCGGCGGGCGTTACCGGCGTCGCCGCGAGCCTGCAGGGCAGCGTTACGGCGAACGGTGCCGACGCAACCGTTTCGTTCGACTACGGCGCGACGACGAGCTACGGCAGCACCGTCGCCGCGATACCGGCGACCGTCACGGCAGCGCAGGTTGACATCATCGCGGCGGGCGCGCTCTCTGGCCTCACCTGTGCGCAGACGATTCACTATCGCGTCCGCGCAACCAATAGCCAGGGCACCTCGCTCGGCAGCGACGTCTCGTTCACGACCGCGCCGTGCTCGGCGATCGCACCGACCGCGACGACGCTCGCTGCGAGCGCGATCAGCGGCTCCTCGGCCACGATCAACGGCGTCGTCACCGCGAACGGCCAGACGACGACGGTCAAGTTCGGCTACGGCCCGACGGTCGCTTACGCAGGAACCGGCGATCCGAGCAGCACCCCGAGCCCCTCGAATGCGCAGCAGAATCCGCTCAGCAGCGGCGCGGCCAACATGCCGGTCTCGCTGGTCCTGAACGAGCTCGCCTGCAACACGCTGTATCACTTCCACGTGACCGCGAGCAACGGCATCGGCGGCACGATCGATGGTGGCGACCTCACGTTCACGACGGCGACGTGCTCGGCGACGTTCCCCAACGCGACGACGGCGGCTGCCTCGAACATCACGGCGACTTCGGCGACGTTGCACGGCATCGTCGACGCGAACGGCGCGATCACGACGGTCACGTTCGACTACGGCCTCGACAGCACTCTCTACGGTGCGCCGGGCAGTCCCGCGGCCGCTACGCCGAGCAGCCTGACGTCCGGAACGATGGGCGGCGCGGTATCGCTGGCGGTAACCGGCCTGACCTGCAACACGCTGTATCACTTCCGCGTCGACGCGAAGAACGGCGTCGGCAAGACGGTCGGCGCGAACATCGTCACCGTGGCGAATGGCAACGACCTCACGTTCACGACGGGGGCCTGCGTGCAGGCGCCGCCGTCGGCGACCACGTTCGCCGCGACCTCGCTCGCCGTCAATGCCGCAACCTTCAACGGGGTCGTCAGCGCGAACGGCGCATCGACGACGGTGAAGTTCGACTACGGTACGGACACGAGCTACGGCTCGAGCATCAATGCCGCGCAGAGTCCGCTCAGCACGAACGGCACGACCGTGACGGCCGCGGCCGCGAGCCTGCTCTGCAGCACGACGTACCATTTCCGCGTGGTCGCGACCAACAGCGGCGGCACGACGAACGGCGCCGACCAGGTATTCGCCACGTCGACCTGCCCCGCACCGACCGCGACCACGAATGCGGCGACGGCGCTTACCCAGACCGGCGCGACGCTCAACGGTACGGTCAGCGCGAACGGCGGTTCTGGCGTCGTTACGTTTGAATACGGCCTGACGAACGCCTATGGCACGTCCTTGCCCGCGACGCAGAGTCCGGTGACGACGAACGGCGCAGCGGTTTCGGTGCCGGTGACGGGCCTGACCTGCAACACGCTGTATCACTTCCGCGTCGACATCAACAACGGCTCCGCGGGCGGAACGGTCTCTGGCAGTGACCTGACGTTCACGACGAGCGCGTGTCCGGCCGGTGCGCCGTCGGCGACGACCGGTGCGGCCTCGGCGATCACGCAGACCGGCGCCACACTCAACGGCACGGTCAGCGCGAACGGCGCGGCGACGACCGTCAACTTCGAGTACGGCACGACGACCGGCTACGGCACGACGCTCGCGGCGACGCAGAGTCCGCTCGCATCGGGATCACCCGCCAACGCCCCGGTGTCGCTGCCGATCACGGGCCTGACCTGCAACACGCTGTATCACTTCCGCGTCGATGCGAACAACGGAACCGCGGCCAACGGCAACGACGCGACGTTCACGACGAGCGCGTGTCCGGCCGGCGCGCCTTCGGCGACGACCGGCGCGGCCTCGGCGATCACGCAGACGGGTGCCACGCTCAACGGCACGGTCAGCGCGAACGGCGCGGCGACGACCGTCAACTTCGAGTACGGCACGACGACCGGCTATGGCACGACGCTGGCCGCGACGCAGAGTCCGCTCGCTGCCGGTTCGCCCGCCAACGCCCCGGTCTCGCTGCCGATCACGGGCCTGACCTGCAACACGCTGTATCACTTCCGCGTCGACGCGAACAACGGCACGGCGGCCAACGGCAACGACGCGACGTTCACGACCGCGGCGTGTCCGGCCGGTGCGCCGAGCGCGACGACCGGCGCCGCGAGTTCGATCACGCAGACCGGCGCCACGCTCAACGGCACGGTCAGCGCCAACGGCGCGGCGACGACCGTCAACTTCGAGTACGGCACGACGACCGGCTACGGCACGACGCTGGCCGCGACGCAGAGTCCGCTCGCATCGGGTTCGCCCGCCAACGCCCCGGTGTCGTTGCCGATCACGGGCCTGACCTGCAACACGCTGTATCACTTCCGCGTCGACGCCAACAACGGCACCGCGGCCAACGGCAACGACGCGACGTTCACGACCGCGGCGTGCCCGGCCGGTGCGCCGA
>Ga0163162_10000196_pt1 | contig 55877 bp, 45 predicted proteins | sample S55metaG_FD_115310 | JGI IMG/M metagenome (GOLD analysis project Ga0163162, IMG submission 115310) | Switchgrass rhizosphere microbial communities from Kellogg Biological Station, Michigan, USA - S5-5 metaG | ecosystem: Host-associated > Plants > Roots > Rhizosphere > Soil | place: USA...
AACGCTCACCGCCAGCCGCAATCTGACAGTCAGTACCGCGCAAACCCTGAACAATCAGGGCGGCACGCTGAGCGGTCAGAGCACAGCGGTCAGCGCCGGTTCTCTGGACAATCGCAACGCGGGGCGTGTGCTTGGCAACGCTACGCTGAGCGTGACCGCCAATCAGGCGTTCAATACTCAAGGGTTGATCCACAGCGCGGGTAACCTGACCGGCAGCTTCGGCCTGCTGGACAACAGCAATGGTGAGCTTTCCAGCAACGCTGTCATCCGACTCAGCGCCGATGGAGTGAATAACCGCAGCGGTCAGATCCTCGGCGACCTGGGATTGAATATCGATCTGCGTGGTGCACTGGACAACCGTGACGGTGTGCTCGGCTCCGGCCAGTCGGTGAACCTGCAAGCTGCCAGCCTGGATAACCGCGATGGCGGTGCGCTGGTCAGCGACGGCAGCATGACCGTCCGTGTGCGCGGTGTGCTCGACAACCGCAACAAGGGCGAGATCACCGCCAAGGGCGCCATCGACGCGCAAACCGGCAGCCTCGACAACCGCGACGGTAAAGTCATCGGCAAGACCACGCTGACGTTGCGCAGCGACACGGCGGACAACCGTGCCGGTGTGATTCAGGCTGATCAGCAATTGACGCTCAAGGTCGATCGACTGGATAACCGCGACAAGGGCCAGGTCACCGGCAAGGCCGGTATCGCCTATACCGGTACGCGTCTGGACAACAGCGGCGGGCTGATCAGTGCGGTCGGTCCGGTCAGCCTTGAGGCCGGCGAAGTGCAAAACGCCGCTGGGCGCATTTCCAGTCAGGGCGACCTGACGGCCACCATCGGTCTGCTACAACAACAGGGGGGTGCGCTGGTCGCTCAAGGCAATCTGAGCCTGACCGGCAAGACCCTCGATAATCGCAACGGCGGGCTGGTCGGTACCACAAAAGCGCTGACACTGGCGGTCGCCGAAATCGATAACCGCAGCGGCGAGATCTCCAGCAACCTGCTGCTCAACATTCAGGGCCAGAGGCTGGACAACAGCAACGGCGGCAAGCTGCTGGCCGGCACCGACCTGGGCCTCACTGTGGCGAAGCTGATCAACCTGAGCAAAGGCCTGATCAGTGCCAAAGGCACCACGACGCTGACCGGCAACAGCCTGGACAACAGCGGCGGTCGCTTCGACAGCCTCAAGGGTCTGGTGATCACCCTCGACGATGCCTTGATCAACGCTCAAGGCAACCTCAGCAGCGAAGGCACGTTGACGGCCACTGTCGGTCGGATCGACAACAGTGCCGGTGCGCTGGGCAGCGCCGGCAGCCTGCGCATCACCAGCGCCGGGGCAGTGCTCAATCAGGCCGGTTCGATCAGTACCGACAGCACGTTGACGTTCAAAAGCGGCACGCTGGATAACAGCCGCCAAGGCCTGATCTCGGGGGCGGGTGCAACACGTATCACCACCGGCGATGTCGACAACAGCCAGGGCGGTCGGCTGATCAGTGGCGCGACGCTGGAGCTCGACGCGGCGCAGGTCAATAACGCTACCGGGCGGATTGCCAGTCAGCAGGCCCTTACCGCTTCGGTGCGCGGGCTGGATCAGCAGGGCGGTGAATTGTTCAGCAAGGCCGATCTGACCCTTGACCTGAACAACGGACAATTGAACAACCAGAACGGTTTGATCAACGCGCCTGGCACGTTGCTGCTGAAAAACCTCAACGGTGTGATCAACAAGAACGGCGAGATCTCCAGCCAGCAAGCGTTTACGCTCGCCGCCAACGATCTGGACAACAGCAGTGGCAAATTGATCAGTCAGCAGGGGCTGACCCTGCGCATTGCCCAAGCGTTGAACAACGTCAAAGGCGTTATTTCTGCCGCGACGCTGGGCAGCCATTCCGCCAGCCTCGACAATCAGGATGGCTTGATCAGCAGCGGTGGCCTCCTCACGCTGACCACTGACAAGACCTTGAACAACCAGCTCGGCACACTTGTCGCCGACGGTGAACTGACGCTGACCGCCGATGCGCTGGTCAACCAGCAGGGCAGCATCGCCGGCAAGTCGGATGCCAGCGTTCAGGTCAAAAGCCTGAACAACCAGGACGGTCAACTGATCGCCACCGGTGTGCTCAAACTGAACGCCGAGACCCTCGACAACCGTCAGGGCGGTTTGCTCGGCTCGACCAAAGCCATGACCTTGACGGTCGATGAGCTGGACAACCGTGGCGGCGAAATCACCTCCAATAGCGAGCTGCTGATTACCGGTAAAAAACTTGATAACAGCGATGGCGGCAAGGTTTTCACCGGCAAATCCCTGACCCTGACGGTCGATCAATTGCTCAACCGTAACAAAGGCCTGATCGACGCGGGCACGCTGTTGAAGCTGCAGGGACGTGCGCTGGATAACAGCGGTGGTGAATTGCTCAGCCAACAGGACATGGGCCTGAGCCTAAGTGGCGACTTCGCCAACCACCTCGGCAAAGTCAGCAGCGAAGGGGCGCTGACCGTCAGCACCGCGCAACTGAGCAACACCGAGGGCAGCCTGTCCAGCGCGGCGGACCTGACCCTCGACAGCACTGGCAACGTCGATAACCAGGGAGGCCGGATCGTCACCGATGGCGCACTCGTGCTCAACAGCACCGGTCTCGATAACCGCCAGAAGGGCACGCTAAGTGGCAAAGGCGCGGTCACGGTCACGACCGGTGCCTTCGACAACAGCAGCGGTTCGTTGAGCAGCGCCGACACCCTCAACCTCCTCGCCGCTCAGGTCACCAACAGCAATGCAGGCAGTATCGGCAGTCAGGGGGCGTTGACGGCCTCGGTCACAGGCTTCGATCAACAGAGCGGCAAGCTGTTCAGCAACACGCGCCTGAGCCTGGACCTGAACCACGGCCAACTGAACAACATCAACGGTGTGATCAGTGCGCCCGGCACGTTGCTGCTTAAACAACTCAATGGCGTCAACAACCAGGGCGGCACGATTTCCAGCACCGAAGCGTTCACCCTCAGTGCTGAAAATCTGGACAACAGCAACGGCAAACTCCTGAGCAATCAGGGTCTGACCTTGCGCATCGCCAACGCGCTGGACAACGTCAAAGGCCTGATCGGCGCGGCGTCGGTCGATGTGCGCGCGGGTAGCCTGAACAACAGCGGCGGCAGCCTGGTCAGCCGTGGCGATCTTGAACTTACGGTCGATGGCCTGCTGCGCAACGATGCCGGCGGGTTGATCAGTGCCGCACAAGCGTTGAATATCGCCAGCGCCGACCTGAACAACCAGAGCGGCACGTTGTTGGGTGTCAGCGCGCTAACGCTCAATGCGATGGCGCTGAACAACCGCGCCAATGGTTTGATCAATAGCAAAGGCAGCCTGACGCTGACCGCTACCGGTCTGGATTCCAGCAATGGCGGTGAAGTCTCCGCTGCCGGCGACATCAATCTCGTCTTGACCTCGTTGACCCAGAACGGTGGACGCCTGTTGGGCGACAAAGCCGTCACGCTGGACCTGGCCAACGGCGACCTCGACAACCAGAACGGTCTGCTCACTGCCAAAGGTCCGTTGACCCTCAAGCGTTTGCGCGACCTGAACAACCAGCGCGGTGAAATCTCCAGCAACCTGAGTTTCGACGTCATCGCCCGGGCTGTGAACAACAGCGCCGGCAAGTTGATCAGCGGCGAAAAACTCTTGTTGCGCGGCACCACACTGACCAACCAGAAGGGCTTGATATCCGGTTGGCAGGATTTGGGCGTAAGCGGCGACAGCCTCGACAACCGCGACAGCGGCACGCTCTCCAGCAAACTCGGTGATATCTCGGTCGACCTCAAAGACGCGTTGCTCAACAGCGGCGCCGGTGCGTTGGTCGCCGAGGGCAGCCTGACGGTCAAGGCCGGCAGCCTCGATAACAGCAACAAAGGCATTCTGAGCAGTGGCGCAGGGCAGAGCCTGACGCTGAGCGGCGCGCTCAATAACAATCAGGGCGGTTTGATCGCCAGTGGTGCGGCGCTGGATCTGGTCAGCATGGCGCTGACCAACGTCGGCGGCGCGATCAATGCGCAGCAGGCGATCAGCGCTACGGTTTCGCGACTGGACAACAGTGGCGGCCAGATCGCCAGTAACGACGCGATCACCCTTGACCTCAGTGGCGACCTCAACAACAACGGCGGCCGACTGGCCGGCGCAGGTCCGGTGCTGATCAAGGGCGTAACTGACCTGAGCAACCAGAACGGCCAACTCGCCAGCCAGAAAACTCTGGAACTGCTGACCGGATCGCTGGAGAACAGCAACAAGGGCACCATCGCTGCCAGGGATCTGTTGCAGATCACCGCCAGCGGCGCAGTGCGTAATAATGCTGACGGTTTGATCTATAGCCAGAACGCAGCCCTCCAACTGAAGGCTGCGAGCCTGAATAACGGCAAGGGCGCGCTGCAAAGCGAAACCGGCCTGTCCCTGAATATCACCGGCGATCTCGACAACCAGAGCGGCAAAGTCATCGCCCAGAACGGCGATGTGAGCATCAGTGCTGCCAATATCGATAACCGTGGCGGGATTCTGTCCAGCATCAAGGGCGCACTCGAGGCGCGCACCGTCGGTGTGCTGCGCAATGGCTTTGATCTCAACAACAACCGCCAGGGCGGCATCATTCAGGCACAGGGTCTGATCGTGTCGGCATTGGCCGGGCTGGACAACAACGGCGGGCGAATCTCCGCGCAAGCGGCCGATGCAGTCATCACCACGGCAGGTTTCGATAACCGCAACGGTGTGCTCTATGCAAAAGGCCTGGTGAGCGTCAGCGGCACTGGTCTGGATAACGGCGCCGGGCAGATTGCCGCTGAGCGTATCGACTTCGGTCTCAGCGGCGCGCTGAACAACGGCGCGGGTGTCATTGAAAGCAACACGCAACTGAACGTCAGAGCGGCCAGCGTCAACAACCAGAATGGCCGCCTGCGTTCGCTGGGCAACTCTGGCAAGACCGAATTCCAGCTCGGCGGGCAACTCGACAACCGCAACGGCGTTCTGGAAACCGCCAACACCGACATGACCGTCAACGTTGGCAGCTTCCTCAATGGCGGCGGGCAACTCAACCACGTTGGTCGCGGCAAGTTCGAGATATCCACGGCCAATGTGATCGGTGCGGGGGGCAGCATCACCACCGGCGGATTGCTGGAACTCAATGCCGATACCTGGAATAACAGCAGTGTCATCCAGGCCGGGCGTCTGAACGTCAATGTTCGGCAGTTCAGTCAGGCCGCTAACGGCAAGTTGCTCGCTTCGGATCTGTTACAGGTGCGCGGCGGCAACTGGATCAACGACGGTTTGATCGCCAGCGACGGCTTGATCGATATGCAGTTGAGTGGCGCCTACAGCGGCAATGGCCGGCTGTCGAGTCAGAGAGGGACTTACCTCTCTGCCGCCCAGATGAACCTCGGTGCCGCTGGAAGCTTTGCGGCGGGTGCGACCTCGACCATCAGTGTCGGCGGGCAGCTCATCAATGCCGGACGCATCACCTCCAGCGAAGACCTGACCGTCAACGCCGGCAGCCTCGCCAATTACGGCACCTTGGGTGCGGCGCAGAACCTGAACATCAACACGCCTTCATTGCTCAATGATCGCGGGCTGATTTTCAGCGGCAACGACATGACGCTCAGCGTAGGCAACCTGACCAACCAGAACGGTGACTTCTACGGGCTGGGGAACGTGACGATCAAAGGTTACGGGACCGCACAGGCCAGTCAGGTGTCGAACCTGTCAGGTTCGATGGAGAGCGGCAAGACCTTCAAGATTGACGCCGCCAACTTCGCCAACCGTACCTCGGGGGACGATGGGACGCAGAGCTTCGCGCTGAATCGTAAACTGGTGTCCGGCTTTATCGGCGTTCAATGCGGCGATTGTTCGGGTGGCACCTACGACGTCAACCTGATTGCCCACGAGGTCTTCGAAGGTGGGCAGGACAATGACACCACGGCTTCATCATTGTTGACGGCCGGTAGCGATTTCATCTTCAACGGCGGTGAATTCCTCAACAGCAAAAGTACGCTCAGCGCCTCCGGCAACATCACTATCAATGCCAACAACATGAGGAACGTCGGTGCGGTCAGCGGCAGCATCGAGCGCACGCGAATTTTCCGTACCGGCGCCATCGACTTGGGCTCTTTCAATGTCTTCATGCCGGAGGTAGTGGCGTACAACCAGCGCAATAATCCTGACTTTCCGAACGTCTATTACATTGACGGAACGGGGAATTTTGCCCAGGGTGTCGTTACCTCGGCAACGGGCCGGGAACCCGGTCACGACGGTGGTCTGACACGAGTGGTTGTGATCAAGGACTCGGTGACGAACAAGTCTGTCGGCGATCTCACTGTCTCCGGTTATAGCTGGGGCAACACCAGCCCGCAGTCTCAATACGACCCTAATAACCTGGTCGAAATGCCGACCAGGCTGCAGGGCTTCACGCTGACCTCTGATAAAGAAGTCGCCACTGACGGCACCAGTCCCGTCGCGGGTCGCAATGCGGTCATCCAGGCCGGTGGCAATGTTTCGATCACTGCCACCCAGACTCTGCAAAACAGCGTAATCCACGAAGATTACGGCTCCACCGGAGGCTCCAACAAGGTCGGCAACACCAATGTCGGCAATACTGGCACCACCGTCATTCGCATCAACAGCCAACTGCCGCCGGACCTTGCCCAACAGCAAGTCAATCCGCTGTCCTTGCCAGGCTTCTCACTGCCAACCGGTGAAAACGGCCTGTTCCGCCTGAGCGGTCAGGGCGCCAGCGATAGTGCGCCCGTGGGCGCCACGGGTCCGGCGCCAACCTGGACCGTGGGTGGGCAAACCGTCGCCACACAAGAGCACATCGTGGCAGGCAGCAGTGGCGGCCCGCGCAATCTTTTCATTGATGCACCTCCTGCAGTTTCCGACAGCACGCGTGCGGTAGACACCTTCTATCGCACCCCGAGCGTGGTTCAGGCCGTGGCGAGTACGGTCGACGTCAACGTGCCAGTGAACCCCGCCGGGCCGGGCATGAAAGATCGCGGCAACGACGCCAAGGAATCGATCGACACCCGGCCGGTGACCCGCGTCACGGGTCTACCGGACACCAAGGCGCCGTCCAACGCGCACAAATACCTGATCGAAACCAACCCGGTACTCACCGACCTCAAGTCGTTCATGAGCTCCGACTACCTGCTGGAAAAACTCGGTTATGACCCCGACCAGAGCGCCAAACGCCTCGGTGACGGTCTCTACGAACAGCGCCTGATCCAGCAAGCCGTCACTGCGCGCACCGGCCAGGCTTTCATCGATGGCCAGACCTCCAACGAGGGCATGTTCAAGTACCTGATGAACAACGCCATCGCCAGCAAGGACGCACTCAACCTGTCCGTCGGCGTCGGTCTCACATCGCAGCAAGTCGCGGCACTGACCCACGACATCGTCTGGCTCGAAGAGCACGAAGTGAATGGCGAAAAAGTGCTGGTGCCGGTGGTGTATCTGGCGCAAGCCAATGGCCGTTTGGGCCCGACCGGGGCGTTGATTGCCGGTAACGATGTGACGCTGATTGCCGGTGAGAACCTGGATAACGTCGGGACGTTGAAGGCGACGAATAACCTATTGGCTGTAGCGGCTAACGATGTTGTCAACAGCGGTTTGATAGAGGCAGGCAACCGTCTGGACATACTGGCAGGTAACGATGTTGTCAATAAATCTGGAGGAGTCATCACCGGTCGGGACGTAACGGTGACAGCGGTCCGGGGGGATGTGCTCAACGAAAGAACGATTACCTCTCAAGTGACGGATACTCGTTTTGGTAACCAGAGTCATGACTTTGCCGATAACGCAGCGAGAATTGAGGCAGCTAATGATTTGACGGTGATGGCTGGCCAGGACATCAATATAGTCGGTGGGGTGGTCCAAAGCGGTAGGGACATGAACTTCAACGCGGGAAGGGACATCAATGTTGCGTCTACGCAAGTTGCAAACAGCGTGTTTTATGACAGTAAGCACAACAGCAGCGATGTCACTCAATCGGGTGCGGACTTGGAGGCTGGCCGTGATGTAACGATGCAGGCGGGGCGTGATATTTCGGTCATCGCCAGCAAGATTGACGCTGAGCGCAATATTGCGATGGCTGCCACCGGTGACTTGATAATCAGTTCCGCTGCCGATGAAGACCACTCCTTATCAAAGAGCAAGAAACTGACTGTACAGGAAGATCATGTCAGCCAGGTCATGAGCGAGATCAGGGCAGGAGGTAGTGTCGCCCTGAGTGCCGGTGATGACATGTCAGTGATCTCCAGTCGCATTAATGCAGGTGATGAGGCTTATCTGGTTGCAGGGGACAAGATCGATATTCTGGCTGCGCAGGACACTGATTACTCCTTGTACGACAAGAAGAAGAAAGGCTCATTCGGATCGAAGAAAACCAAGCGAGATGAGGTGACCCAGGTTACCCATATCGGTAGTGAAATTACGTCTGGCTCTAATATGGTAATTGCCAGTGGCGGGGACCAGCACTATCAAGCCGCTCAACTGCAAAGTGGTGCGGACCTGACTATCAATAGTGGTGGAGCAATCACATTTGAAGGGGTAAAGGATCTGCATCAGGAAAGCCACGAAAAAAGCAGCTCCAGTCAGGCTTGGACGTCGATGTCAGGAAAGGGTAATACCGACGAAACCCTGAAACAGACTCAGATGGTGAACGAAGGAAAACTGACGATCAATGCGGTTAATGGTTTGAACATTGATGTTAAACAAGTCAACCAGCAAACCGTAAGTCAGGCTATTGATGCCATGGTGAAGGCTGACCCGAAACTTGCGTGGCTCAAGGACGCTGAGCAGCGGGGTGACGTCGATTGGCACCTGATCAAGGAAACCCACGAGTCGTTCAAATACAGCAATTCGAGCCTGGGCCAAGGCGCGATGCTAGCCATCATTATTATTGTGACAGTACTGACCGCAGGTGCGGCCAGTGCAGCAGTCGGCACTGCAGCTGGCGCCACGGCGGGCTCCGGCACCGCTATGGCGGCAGGGACGGCGACGGCTGCTGCAGGATGGGGCAACGTTATGGCAACTAGCGTGCTGACATCGATGGCCAGTTCGGCCGCGGTGGGAACGATCAACCATAAAGGTGATATTGGGGCCGTGATCAAGGATCTGACCAGTAGCGATAGCTTGAAGGGGTACGCTACTTCCGCACTGACGGCAGGTTTTACTACCGGTTACCTCGATGGTGCCTTTGGCGCATCCAGTAATCCTACCGCAGGAATTGCGAAAGGTTTCGACCTGGGCAATTTGAGTGACATCAGTAAATTCCTGGCGTATTCCGCTGTTCAGGGAGTAACGCAGGCGGGGATTGGTACCCTGATAAATGGTGGCAGTTTCGGCGATAACCTAAAGACGGCAATCGCCTCTCAAGCCAATAATGTCGCTATGGCGACAGGTTTCAACTTTGTTGGCGATTATGTGAAGTTTCCTACGGGAAGTCTCGAAAAGGTACTGGCTCATACGTTGATGGGGGGATTGCTGGCGCAGATAATCGGTGGTGATTTCAAGACAGGCGCAGCGGCGGCAGGTGCCAATGAGGCCTTGAGTGGAATACTTGATGGAATGACTGCGGGTGACAAACAGCTGGAGTTAATGGCTTCCCAACTCACCGGTATTTTGGCGGCAACTGCGGTGGGAGGTGATGTGCAACTCGGCGCCGACATCGCTAAAAATGCTACGGCATTCAATCGCCAGGGGCATGAAGACGAGGAACATGCAAAAGAAGACGAAGCCCGGAAAGGCGACTTCAAGAAGGAAAATCTGGATAAAGCGACGTGCTACATGATCAAGTGCTGGGCACAGTATGAGCGGGGGAGTCCGGAGTACCGTGCAAATTACCTGACGGAAGCCGACATGGTAGGGCTTAGTAATGAGCTGACGTGGGCGGATGCACAGCGTGATAAAGGACTGTTTGATTATACCTACTTTGATTCGCTATCAGATTTCACGACTCGAGATGGTCTTCCCGTTGCAACGGATGTTCTGAAAACAGGTTTGGGCCTTGGATCCACAGCGTCGGGAGCAACGCTTTGCGCCACAGCAGCAGGCTGCGTTTTTGGTGGTCCGATGGCGGTTTTTGGTGCGGGTAACACTTTTGAAGGTGGCTCTGGTTTATACAATCATTTCTGGGGTGATGAACCGTCTAGTTATAACCCGGTCAAGGATGCGTTTTATCAAATTCCGGGAGGATACGGGCCTGCCGTGTACAGTGGAGCTGACTTAGTGTTCTCTGCAGGAGCAGGGTTTGTAAAGGTTCCGTTGAAAGTCGTAGCGTCAGATGGCCTGAAGTCGACATCTTTATTCGGTGTGACGGTGAGGCAGTTCGATAATAATAAATTTATACCGCTCACAGGTATCGGTCTGCCTTATGGCTCGGCACTGGGTGTGTACATAGGTGGAGTGGGCGGAAAAGTGTTTGACTTTTATAAGGAAGCGAGCGGTGCGAAATAAAAATTTTATTCTAAGGGGGATTATTTTCTTTAGCGTGATCGGATTTGTTTGGTCCGCGTTTCTTCTATTATCGCTGGTTGTGGTTTTTTTGCTTATGGCGGTCCTGTATCTGTTTTTTGAACCGGATTTCAACGTGGTATTCAAGTGGTTCGGGCTGCCTCTATCAGTACTTCTGTCAGTACGTTGGATCTACAAGAATTTTTATAAAGTAAAAGGCTATGTGGAGGGGTGAGTGTTTGTTTTTCTCTTCTATCAGGGAAAACGAAAGGGGGCATGTCAAGTGATCCATGCTCCGCGTGTTCAACGTAGCCTCATCGGAGCCTGAGCCATTTGAAATTGAACATTCATTTCCCTGACAACCTCATCTCCGATGACTTGCTCAGGCAGCAACGGATTCCCTGCCTATGCAAGGTTTCAACGCAATTCGAAATTTTCTTCTCGGATACGGTCCCTGAATCATCCGGGATCGTATCGGGCTGGAATCGTGAGGAGCTGGAGCGCCGGGCGGTCGCCGGGGCGGGTGGTCAATACACCCACTATGCCAATAGTCTGATTACCTTAAGCAAAATTAGCGAAGGCCTTTACCAGATCATTGATCTTGAAATGTTCTACCGAAGCTTTGGTTGGTGCGCTGTTTTCCGAAATGGACAATACGCACCCGCCGGAAATTTCTGGGACGATGAGCCCACGAAAAACTAAAACGCCCCGAACTCTATCGGGGCGTTTTCATTTACCGGGCCGAGCCGGCAAAGTGTTTACCGAAACGCCGGCACCACATGCTTGATAAACAGCTCCAGCGACTTCTTTTTCTCCTCATGCGGCAAGCTGTTGTCACACCAGAAGCTGAACTCATCCACCCCCAGTTCCTGGTAGTACTTGATCCGCGGAATGATCTCTTCCGGCGTACCGATCATTGCGGTTTTGTGCAGGCTCTCCAGCTCAAACTCCGGACGCCCGGCAAATTTCTCTTCCGGGCTTGGCGCGAGGAAACCATTGACCGGGGTTTGCTTGTTGCCGAACCAGGCATCGAAGGTGCGGTAGAAACGTGAGATCGCTTTGGCGCCGACTTTCCAGCCATCCGGGTTATCAGCGGTGTGTACGTGGGTGTGACGCAGCACCATCAGTTGCGGACGCGGCACATCCGGGTTGTTATCCAGCGCAGTCTGGAACTTGTTCTTCAGGTCGAGGACTTCTTCGTCGCCCTTCATCAGCGGCGTGACCATCACGTTGCAGCCATTGGCCACCGCGAAGTTGTGTGAATCCGGGTCGCGGGCGGCGATCCACATCGGCGGGTTCGGCTTCTGGATCGGTTTTGGCACGCTGGTGGAGGTGGGGAATTTCCAGATGTCGCCGTCGTGGGCGTAGTCGCCTTGCCACAGGGCGCGGACCACCGGGACCATTTCGCGCAAGGCCTGGCCGCCGCTGGAGGCGGGCATGCCGCCGGCCATGCGATCGAATTCAACCTGATAGGCGCCACGGGCCAGGCCGACTTCCATGCGACCGTTGCTGATCACGTCGAGCAACGCGCATTCGCCAGCAACGCGCAACGGGTGCCAGAACGGCGCGATGATGGTGCCGGCGCCGAGGTGAATGGTGGTGGTTTTGGCGGCGAGGTAGGCGAGCAGTGGCATCGGGCTTGGCGAGATGGTGTATTCCATGGCGTGGTGTTCGCCAATCCACACGGTGCTGAAACCGCCGGCCTCGGCCATCAGGGTCAGTTCGGTGAGGTCTTCGAACAGTTGGCGGTGGCTGACGCTTTCGTCCCAGCGTTCCATGTGGATGAACAGGGAAAATTTCATGACGCTTCCTCGGATCTTTTGTTGTTGAGGCTACAAAACTTGTAGGAGTGAGCCTGCTCGCGATGGCGGTGTGTCAGAAAAAACATCGACATCGGATAAATCGCTATCGCGAGCAGGCTCACTCCTACAGTTGAATTGTGCGGGGCTGACGATCAGGCCAGGACGGGCAGGGCGCCCATCTTGCCGTGGCAGTAAACCAGCGGCCCGGTAATTTGCTCGGGGACGATCAGGTTCTTCACTGCGCCGACCATGATGGCGTGGTCGCCGCCTTCGTATTCGCGCCACAGCTCACACTCGATGATAGCTGTCGCGTTGGCGAGGATCGGGTTACCCAGTTCGCTCAAGGTCCACTCGATGCCCTGCGCCTTGTCCTTGCCTTTGCGGGCGAAGGCGTAGGCTTCGCTTTGCTGGCCGCCGGACAGAACGTGGATGGCAAAGCGCTTGTTCTTGATCAGCACCGGGTAGGAATCGGAGCTGTAGTTGGGGCAGAACAGCACCAGCGCCGGGTCCATCGACAGCGAGCTGAACGCACTGGCGGTCAGGCCGACGATCTGACCGTCATCGTCCAGGGTGGTGATGACGGTTACGCCGGACGGGAACGAGCCCATGACTTGTTTGTAGATGGCGGCATCGATCATTGGTCGGTCCTCGGGTGTGGTGCTGCTGTTTTTATGTGTTTGTTGGTCTGATGGTATACCAGTATTCAATCTTTGCAAGAGCTTTTGAGCTGAACCGATAAACGTGCCGCGTTCGTCGGAAACTCAGCATTTACGGGGCTTGCGGCTGGTCTGCAGGCCGCGGTTTCAGCGAGGATGGCGTATCAGATAACGCCGTAAACTACGGATCAGTCTTGTGAATTGCTTGGAATACCATAATATGGTCTGCATCTGAGGGGCGACCACAGAGTCCTCCCGGTTTGGCTTCATACAACGATAAGAACAGACAAACTCGAGTTCATGCATATGTCCCAGATGTCCCGGCAAGATCCGTTGATCGAGAACCATACGGTCGACTACGTCCCACTCGCGGAACGCCACGGGAAGGCCCGCGACCTATTCACCCTTTGGTTCAGCACCAACATTGCGCCCCTGCCCATCGTCACCGGCGCCATGGTGGTCCAGGTGTTCCATCTCGATTTGCTCTGGGGGCTGCTGGCGATTGCGCTGGGGCACCTGATCGGCGGCGTGGTGATCGCGCTGGCGTCGGCGCAAGGCCCGCGCATGGGCATTCCGCAGATGGTCCAGAGTCGCGGCCAGTTCGGTCGCTACGGTGCGCTGTTGATCGTGTTTTTCGCGGCGATCATCTACATCGGTTTCTTTATTTCCAACATCGTGCTCGCCGGTAAATCCATCGTCGGCATTGCGCCGTCGGTGCCGGCGCCGCTGAGCATTCTGATCGGCGCACTGGCGGCCACGGCGATTGGCGTGATCGGCTACAACTTCATCCACACGCTGAACCGCATCGGCACTTGGGTGATGGGCAGCGCGTTGCTGGCCGGGTTCATCTATATCTTTGCCCATGACTTGCCGGCGGACTTTCTCACTCGCGGCAGCTTCAACTTATCCGGCTGGCTGGCGACGGTATCGCTGGGGATCAACTGGCAGATCAGCTTTTCGCCGTATGTGTCCGACTATTCGCGTTACCTGCCGGCGGACATTGGCATTGCCAAACCGTTTTGGGCGACCTATCTGGGCGCGACGCTGGGCACGATTCTGTCATTCAGCTTTGGTGCGGTGGCCGTGCTGGCGACCCCGGACGGTACTGAAGCGATGGTCGCGGTCAAGCAGTCGACGGGTTGGCTCGGGCCAATTCTGATGGTGCTGTTTCTGCTCAACATCATCAGCCACAACGCGCTGAATCTGTATGGCGCGGTGCTGTCGATCATCACCTCGATCCAGACCTTTGCCAGCCAATGGACGCCGAGCATCAAGGTGCGCGTCGTGTTGTCGAGCGGAGTGCTGGCCGGTTGCTGCGTGGTCGCACTCGGAGCTTCGGCGGATTTCATTTCCGAGTTCATCGGTTTGATTCTGGCGTTGTTGCTGGTGCTGGTGCCGTGGGCATCAATCAACCTGATCGACTTCTACCTGATCAAGCGTGGCTGCTACGACATCACCTCGATCTTCCGCGCCGATGGCGGGGTTTACGGACGGTTCAACCTGCACGCGATCATTGCCTATTTCATAGGCATCCTCGTGCAGTTGCCGTTTGCCAATACCTCGTTGTATGTCGGGCCTTACGCCACTCTGGTCGAGGGCGCGGACTTGTCCTGGCTGGTCGGCCTGGTGGTCACCGTTCCGTTGTATTACTGCCTGGCGACACGCGGCCAGACTGAGCAGAGCAGGGTGGCCAGGTTGGGTTACACCGACTGAGCTGATCCGCTACCCGACAATGCCCGGCCAAGTGCCGGGCATTGTTGTTTCCGCATCCCGGCGGTCAATCAAATTGGCCACATCGATCCCCTTTTGGCCCATCCCCCACTGTGCTCCAGCTACGCTGTCAGCAAGAATCAAAACTATAACCAGACGCTGAACCTTTTTTTACCCTTGGCTACCTTTACAGCCGCTGCCGTGTACAGAACATAAAAACCATCGAACTCACGCTGCCTTTTGGGGAACAACCATGGTCACGATGAAACGCATTCTGGGTGCCACTGTGTGTGGGCTGACGCTGTTGGCCGGCGCCGTCCAGGCTGAGCAACGCGAACTGCGCGTGTACAACTGGGCGGACTACATACTGCCGTCCGTGCCCAAGGATTTCGCTGCAAAAAGCGGCATCAAAGTGATCTGGGACACCTTCGACACCAACGAATCCCTGGAAGCCAAACTGCTGACCGGCAACTCCGGTTACGACCTGGTGGTGCCGTCGAACCAGTTCCTTGAAACGCAGATCAAGGCTGGCGTGTTTCAGAAGCTGGATAAATCCAAACTGCCGAACTGGAGCCACCAGGATCCGGAGTTGTTGAAACTGCTGGGCAAGAACGATCCGGGCAACCAGTACGGCGTGCCCTACATGGTCGGCACCGTGCTGATCGGCTTCAACCCGGCCAAGGTCAAAGCGGCACTGGGCGACAACGCGCCGGTGGACAGCTGGGATCTGGTGTTCAAACCGGAGAACATGGAAAAGCTCAAATCCTGCGGTGTAGCGATGCTGGATTCGCCGACGGAAATCCTGCCGCTGGCCCTGCATTACCTGGGCCTCGACCCGAACAGCCAGAACCCCGCCGACTATGAAAAAGCCAAGGAACTGATGCTCAAGGTTCGTCCTTACGTGACCTACTTCAACTCGGCCAAGTACATGACCGACATCGCCAACGGTGACATCTGCGTGGCCATCGGTTACTCCGGCAGTTTCTACCAGTTTGGCAACCGCGCCAAAGAGGCAAAAAACGGCGTGGTGGCCGACTGGCGCTTGCCGAAGGAGGGCGCGCCGATCTGGTTCGATACCTTCGCCATTCCGAAGAGCGCGAAGAACGTCACCGAGGCGCATGAATTCCTCAACACCTTGCTCGACCCGAAAGTGATTGCGCCGATCAGCGATTTCCTCGGCTACCCAAATGCGAACAAGGATTCGATGCCGCTGATCAACAAGGAAATCACCGGCAACCCGAACCTGACGCCAACGCCAGAAGCGCTGAAAAACCTCTACGTCGTGCAGCCGTTGCCGCAGAAACTCGAACGTGTGCGCACACGGGTGTGGACCAGCATCAAGTCCGACAAGTAACAATCACCACGATTCAAATGTGGGAGCGAGCCTGCTCGCGAAAGCGGTGTGTCATTCAACGTCGATGTTGACTGGTCCGACGCCTTCGCGAGCAGGCTCGCTCCCACAGGTTTTTGTGGTGTGTCATTCAGTGCTGCGTTCGCTTTCTCTGGTCATCACCAGACTCAGGAGGACGGAGCCAAGAATCACCCCACCCACAACCGCCAACGACCACTCCACCGGCATGTGCAACCACGGCATCAACACCATCTTGCCGCCGATAAACACCAGCACAATCGCCAGCCCATACTTGAGCAGATGAAAGCGGTCCGCCATGTCCGCCAGCAGGAAATACAACGCGCGCAGGCCCATGATCGCGAAGATGTTCGAAGTGAACACAATGAACGGGTCAGTCGTCACGGCGAAGATCGCCGGGATGCTGTCGACCGCAAACATCAAGTCACTGGCCTCGATCAGCACCAGCACCAGAAACATCGGCGTGGCCCAGCGCACGCCGTTCTGCAGGACGAAAAACCGCTCGCCATGAAAGCTGCTGGTGATGCGCATATGCCCACGCACCCAGCGCAGCAATGGATTCTTGTCCAGATCCGGCTGGTGGTCGGCAAACACCAGCATCTTGATCCCGGTGAAGATCAGGAACACGCCGAACGCATACAGCAACCATTCAAACTGCGACACCAGCCAGACACCGGCAAAAATCATCACCGCGCGCATCACGATCGCCCCGAGCACGCCGTACAACAGCACCCGCCGCTGCAACTCCGGCGGCACGGCGAAGTAGCTGAAGATCATCACGAAGACGAACATGTTGTCGATCGACAGCGATTGCTCGATCAGATAACCGGTGAGGAATTCGAGGGTTTTTTCCCGGGCGATCTCGGCGCCGGACTCACCGTGCAGATACCACCAGAGCAGGCCGGCGAAACTTAGCGCAAGCAAGCACCAGGCGATGACCCAGGACAAGGCTTCGCGCACGGACACCCGATGCGCCTTGCGTCCACCGAAGACAAACAGGTCCAATGCCAGCATGGCAAGCACGAAGACGATGAAGGCGCCCCACATCCATGGTTCGCCGATATTGATGTTGGTGGCTGGCATGTCACGCTCCCTGTCTATTCTTGGATTGGGGTCAGACGAGGCCATGCTAGCGACCAGTTTGCGGCAAAGAAAAATCGTTTATTTCTGCGCAACAGTTCGTTAAAAACGAACTATCTGCCTTCGTTGACAGCTCGGGCACTTTTTACGGAGCAACATTTCCAGCGATGAATACCGACATTCTCGAACCTCAAGCGGTGTGCAGTCCGATCACCAGCAGCGCGATTTTCATCGTTGCGACGCTGAATGCGGGGGCTGATGCCGCGCAAACCGTCAAAGACTGGTGCGGCGATGTCGCCGGGCTGGTGCGCTCGGTTGGCAAGCGTGTACCGACCGGCAACCTGACCTGCATTTGCGGCTTTTCCTCGAACGCTTGGGATCGCCTGTTTGGCAATCCACGTCCGGCGTCGCTGCACGGGTTTCGCGAGTTTGGCGGGGAGGGCCGACATGCCCCGGCAACCCCGGGCGATCTGCTGCTGCACATTCGCGCCGATCAAATGGACCTGTGTTTTGAACTGGCCACGCAAATCATGGCGGTTCTCGGCGATGCGGTGACGGTGGTCGACGAAGTGCAGGGTTTCCGCTATTTCGACATGCGCAGCATCATCGGTTTCGTCGACGGCACGGAAAACCCGGTCGGACGCAAAGCGGTCAATTTCACCATCGTCGGTGACGAAGATCCGGGCTTTAGCGGTGGCAGTTATGTGCTGGTGCAAAAGTACCTGCACAACATGACCGCGTGGAACGGCCTGAGCGTTGAAGCGCAGGAGCGCGTCATCGGTCGCACGAAACTGTCCGATATCGAACTGGACGACGCGGTCAAACCGAGCAACTCGCACAGTGCGCTGACCACTATCACCAACGCAGCCGGCGAGGAAGTGAAGATCCTCCGGGACAACATGCCGTTCGGCCGACCGGGGGCAGGGGAGTTCGGCACGTTCTTTATCGGTTACGCGCGCTCGCCGGAACCGATGGAGCAGATGCTGGAAAACATGTTTGTCGGCAAGCCACCGGGTAATTACGACAAGTTGCTGGATTTCAGCACGGCGGTCACCGGCAGCCTGTATTTCGTGCCGTCGGCGGATTTACTGGAAGAGCTGGCGGATCGCTGACTCAGGTGTCCGTGCGGGCCGCTTCGGTTATTGCTGACCGGTAACTGCATCTTATTAGATCTTTGTCGGCATTAAGCTTGCCAAACACTGCGGCAACCTGATTCCAGTTTGGCAATTAATACGGATTCGAATTCTGTCTTTATTAAAGATCTCCCGTTGCCAGCAAAGATAGTTTTCCGTTTTGGATTTTGTATAACGTACTGTTATGGTTTATTTCAAAGTTAAAGGTTGCAGTGATTGATTTTCCCGCCCGTATGAGGTCAATTTGACCATTCATCCCGAACAATATTTGACCATCTGCCAACACGTGGGAGCTAACCTTGCCCGGCACCAACTGTTCAATGTCGTATTTTCCCGTTTTGATTTCACGTGGCAGGACAAATCCGATCTGATACTCCTCACCACCAGCGTTAAGTCGACCAACGACGCTAACCGTATCTTCTGTAAGAGACTCATAGAAGTACTGATTGGGCTTAAATTCTTGGATAGGCGGAAATTCAGGTGAAAAAGTTGCTTTGTAATACTGCTCTTGAGTTGCAAATTGTTTTCCGGTTAATAAAGGCTTAATGTCTGCGTCAATAGCAAGCTGAGTGAGTTTAATGTTGTCCATGACATGTACCTTAGGTGGAGTGGTTTTCACGTTCGACGAGATGTTCATGCATTAACGTCAATCAAGATACTACTGCCGCTCTGTTTTTATACAACTGTCAGGTTTGACAGTTGTTGGCTTTCACCGAATGTGTTACGGCTTGAATTACAGTCAACAAGTAGAACAGATCACCCGGCGAAAGTTAGCGAAAAAAATCCCCCGGCGTCTCCCCAAACTGCTGTCGAAACGCCGCAATAAACGCCGACGTCGAGTCATACCCGCAAGCCAGCGCGACGTCGGTAACCCGTTCACCTTTTTCCAGCGGTGTCAGCGCACCGAGCAGGCGCAAGCGCTGACGCCAGGCGCGGAAGGTCAGGCCGGTGTCGCGCAGAAACAGGCGGGTGAGGGTCTTCTCGGTGACGCCGAACTTCTCGCTCCAGTGGCTCAGCGTGGTCTGTTGTTCCGGGTGTTGTTCAAGGCTCTGGTAGATCTGCTTCAAGCGGGCGTCTTGCGGCAGCGGCAGCATCAGGTCGATCTGCGGCGCGTCGGCCAGTTGATCGAGGATCACTTGGGCGAGACGTCCATGCGGACCGCTCTGGTCGTATTCCACCGGAACCTGACTGAATGCGCGGATCAGTTCCCTGAGCAGGTCGCTGACGCCGAGCACATGACAACGCTCGATCGCCCATCCGGCGACGCTGCAATCGATGTAGAGGCTGCGCATTTCCGTGTGCGGCGAGCTGAATACCCGATGCGGCACGCCCGCCGGGATCCACACAGCGCGCTCCGGTGGGGCGACGAAACGGCCGGCGCTGGTCTGGATTTCCAGCACGCCCTGAATCGCGTAGGACAACTGCACCCACGGGTGGCTGTGGCGTCGGGTCAGGGCGCGATTGGGCAGCGATTCGGTGCGCCCGTACAGTGGACGCGGCAGGCTGGGTAGCCCGGGAATGCTGCGGCGCACGCTTTTGTCATGTCCTTTAGGCGGCATCTTGTGGCCCTTCGGCGTTAGTCGGTAATTCGCAGCCACGTTAGAGTCGTCGGCACGCCCTGGCAACCCCCGGATGAACCGACCATGACTCGCCCACGCTTTTTGCCCGACAACTTCACCCTGACGCTGATCGGCGTCGTACTGCTGGCCAGTTTCCTGCCGGCCAGCGGCCAGGTCGCCGTCGGCTTCGGCTGGCTGACCAACATCGCCATCGCGCTGCTGTTTTTCCTGCACGGCGCCAAACTGTCCCGCGAATCGATCATTGCCGGTGCCGGTCACTGGCGCCTGCACTTGCTGGTATTTGGCCTGACCTTTGTGCTGTTCCCGCTGCTCGGGCTGGCGCTGAAACCGCTGTTGTCTCCACTGATCGGCGACAAGCTGTACATGGGCATGCTTTACCTGTGCGCACTGCCGGCAACGGTGCAATCGGCGATCGCCTTCACTTCGCTGGCGCGCGGTAATATTCCGGCGGCGATCTGCAGCGCTGCGGCATCGAGCCTGTTCGGGATTTTCCTCACGCCGTTGCTGGTAACACTGCTGCTCGACGTCCACGGTGATGGCGGTTCTACGCTGGATGCAATTCTGAAAATCAGCGTGCAGTTGTTGCTGCCATTCATTGCCGGACAGATCGCCCGTCGCTGGATCGGCGCATGGGTGGGGCGCAACAAGAACTGGCTGAAGTTCGTTGATCAGGGTTCGATTCTGTTGGTGGTCTACGGCGCATTCAGTGAAGCGGTCAACGAAGGCATCTGGCATCAGATCCCGCTAGTCGAACTGCTCGGGCTGGTGGTGGTTTGCTGCATCCTGCTGGCGCTGGTCTTGCTGGCGTCGACGCTGCTCGGCAAGGCGTTCGGTTTTAGCCAGGAAGATCGCATCACCATTTTGTTCTGCGGCTCGAAAAAGAGCCTGGCCACCGGTGTGCCGATGGCGCAGGTGTTGTTTGCCGGTAGCACGATTGGTGTGTTGATTCTGCCGTTGATGCTGTTCCATCAGATTCAATTGATGGTCTGCGCGGTGCTCGCTCAGCGTTATGCGAAACGGCCGGAATCGGTGCCGGAGCTGATGGCGCAAGTCGATCCATAACGCACCGCCCCGTGTAGGCGCTGCCGAAGGCTGCGCCTACAGAGTTCCTGCGTATTTCACCGCGGCTGCCCGCGAGGGCACGTTCAATGTGCGCAACAACGACGACACATGAATCCGCACCGTGAACGGGGAAATATCCAGTTCACGGGCGATTTCCTTGTTGGTCTTGCCTTGCGCGATCAAGCGCAGGACGTCTTGCTGACGAGGCGTAAGGGCGGCGCCGGTTTCCAGCGGCAGCAAGCCGGACGGCGCAAACTTCACCAGCACCTCACCTTCACGAATCGCCAGAATCGCCTGACCGATTTCATCGGGGGCAATGTTTTTGCCGATAAAACCGTCAATGCCAGCGGTCATGACTTCGCTGATCAGCGACTCATCATCGACCATCGACACCACAATCAGCGTGGTACGCGGCAAGCGTCGACGCAGTTCGGCGAGCTGGCTCATACACGTGAGCCCGGGGAAGCGCAAGTCGAGAATCAATGTGTCCGGCTCGCCCAAAGGCAGCAGCGCCAGTACGGCGTCGAGATCGCCCGCTTCTTCGATAACGGCTTCGGGCAGCAACCGCTGCACCGTGCGCAGCATCGCCTCGCGAACCAGCGGGTGATCGTCGGCTATGATAATTCGGCAGGTCATGGCATGACCCTCCCTGGGTCAGGCGTTACTCAAGGCTTGCACCTTAGCACCGGGCGCGAAGGTTGCCTGTAGGCTGATTCGGAAACTGACGATTGCCGCACAAGGACGTTTAACCATGAAGTTCGAGAAAAACACCGAACTCGATCAGGCCAATCTGCGCATTATCATTGCCAGTATTGCCGTGGTTTACATGCTGATACTGGGTTTTTTGCCAGGCCAGCGCTTCGATACATACCTGCCGATCATTACCTACATCATTGTGTTTTTGTTGGCCTCGATCGCCCTGCGTCAGGCGATTGCGCGCTGGCCAGGGCATTACCCGGCGCGACGGATTTTCGCCATGATCCATGATTACACCGGCACCTGCTTTGGTCTGGGGGTGGGCGGCGAGATGGCGTTGCCGCTGTACGCGGTGATCATCTGGGTCAACCTCGGCAATGGCATGCGCTATGGCTCGCGCTATCTGGCGATTGCCACGGCGCTGGCGCTGCTGGCATTGCTGTGTGTTTATCGCCTGACGCCGGTGTGGCAGGCGCAACCGTTCATGGTGTTGATGCTGATGCTCACCAGCACGGTGATCCCGTTTTATGCGCATTTGTTGCTGGAACGTACGCGCAAGGCCTCCGAAGAGGCGGTGGCGGCGAATCTGGAAAAGTCGCGGTTTCTCGCTCAGGCCAGCCATGATTTGCGTCAGCCGATTCATTCAATTGGACTGTTTACCGCGTGCCTGAGGGAGTCGCGGTTGGGGGACGAGGAACGGCGCTTGGTCGATAACATCGACCGATCGCTGCTCAACGTTTCGCAACTGTTCCGCTCGATTCTCGATCTCTACACCCTTGATAACGGCCGGGTTCTGCCCAAACTGCAAACCCTCAATTTAGGGGAATGGCTCGCGGATCTGATTCGCCAGAACGCCGAAGCGGCGCGTTGGGCCGGGGTCGAACTGCGTTTGCGCCCCTGTGAGTATTGGGTGTGCACGGATCCGGCGTTGCTCGCGACCATGGTGCAGAACGTGCTGTCCAACTGCTTCAAATACGGTGCGCAACGGCCGGTATTGATCGGCGTGCGCCGGCGCGGGGCAGGGCTGGCCATCGTGGTTTATGACCGTGGCAACGGTATCGCCGAGGAGCATCTGGGCAAGGTGTTCGAGGAGTTTTATCGGGTGCGGCAAGTGCGCGATAAAGACGTCGAAGGCGTGGGGCTGGGGCTGTCGATCGTCAAGCGTCTGGGTGAGTTGATCGGTGTCGGCGTTACTCTGCGTTCGCGGCTTGGGCGCGGAACGGCGGTGACTTTGTACGGGTTGCCGATCGCCGCGCCACCGCTGTTAACGGTCAATCGGAATGAGGCGCGCCAAGTCGGTTTGCTGACCGGGCTGAAGGTGTGCCTGGTGGAAGATGACCGCAATGTGCTGCTGGCGACTTCAGCGTTGCTGGAGCGTTGGGGCTGTGTGGTTCAGGCCGAGTTGACGGCTCAGGACTTGGTCACCGACTGCGACATCATCGTCGCCGACTATGACCTCGGCACCCATGCCACCGGCATCGAATGTATCGATGATGTGCGCAGGCAGCGCGGTTGGGCGGTACCGGCGATGATCATCACCGGGCATGACGTCGAGAAAATCCAGGCAGCCTTGCACGACCGCGACATCGCCATCCTGTCCAAACCGGTACGCCCGGCCGAACTGCGCGCGACCTTGAGAGCCCTGCGCGACCGGCAACCCGAACCCGCTGAAAGCGTTTCGTGAATGATCATCGCGGACACACCAAAGATCCCTGTGGGAGCTAGCCTGCTAGCGATTTGGCCAGCAGGCTGGCTCCCACATTTTCAGATCAGCGTTTGCACAGGTAATCCTGGGTGATGGTGGTTTGCAGGCAGTTGTACTGGCCCATGGTGCGGCAGATGTTTTTCTCGGAGCCGGTGACTTCGGCGTTTTTGTAGCCCCAGGTCTTGCAGCGTTGCGCGGCGACGGTCAGGCCTTGTTCGGCGCTGGTCTGGCCGCTTTCGAATTGGCCCAGTTCATAGGAGACCTGGACGACGCCATCGTTTTTGCTGCCGCCGGTGGCCTCCCACTGTTTCGGCGTGGCACAGCCAGTCAGGAACAGGGCGCTGAGGGTGAGTGTTGCGATCAGGGTTTTCATGGGCAAACGGTGTCCTTTACCGGGCGGGGAAGTTACTGCAGTGGAATCGGCGAGGCGCCTTTCGGCAGGCATGACAGCGGCGGCGACATGATGCCCATGCTCGCCACGGCGATGATTACGCCGCTGGGCAATTCACAGTTGTATTCCCCGGCCGGGGTGTCCGCGGTGTAGTAGGTTAGGGTGCTGTCGTTGCGGACGTTGTCGATTTTCGACACCGGTTTACCGATCACCGTTTGCGCGCGTTCTTTCATGCTCGCTTCAGTGGGTTTGACGGTCTGGCAGCCGGCAACGCCGAGCAGCATCGCGCCGACCACGGCGATCTTGCAGAGGTTTGTATGGAGTTTCATGGTGTTTCTTCCTTGGTGTTGTTCTGATTTCCAGGCACAACGATCCCGCACGCTGCGAACAGGCAACGTTGAGGAACATCGGGGGGTGCGGGGGAATATAACGCCGGGTGGCAGGCCGGTCGATTAGCACAAATGTGCTAGTGCGACGCTCAACAGGCGGCTCGCTAAAACCGCCTGTTGCGCCGAAGGAGGATTACTGGGGACTGTTGAACTGGTCGGAATAACTGCCGGTCATTAGTGCGGAGGCGACGCGATCAGAACCAACGCCGACACGAGAATAGGCAAACCGGTTGATGCCTGTGCGATCGGCGCCATCTGCCGCCAATGCGCCCGCACCGACATGATCGGCACCATCCGAAGCGACTGCGCCCGCACCGACATGATCGGCACCATCCGAAGCGACTGCGCCCGCACCGACATGATCGGCACCATCCGAAGCGACTGCGCCCGCACCGACATGATCGGCCCCGTCAGAAGCGACTGCGCCTGCACCGACATGATCAGCCCCATCCGAAGCGACTGCGCCCGCACCGACATGATCGGCCCCGTCAGAAGCGACTGCGCCTGCACCGACATGATCAGCCCCATCCGAAGCGACTGCGCCCGCACCGACATGATCGGCACCATCCGAAGCGACTGCGCCTGCACCGACATGATCGGCCCCGTCAGAAGCGACTGCGCCTGCACCGACATGATCGGCACCATCCGAAGCGACTGCGCCCGCACCGACATGATCGGCCCCGTCAGAAGCGACTGCGCCTGCACCGACATGATCGGCACCATCCGAAGCGACTGCGCCCGCACCGACATGATCGGCCCCATCCGAAGCGACTGCGCCCGCACCGACATGATCAGCCCCATCCGAAGCGACTGCGCCTGCACCGACATGGTCGGCGCCGTCGGAAGCCACCGCACCTGCACCGACATGATCCGAGCCATCGGAAGCCACCGCCTGCGGCTGCGCCGCCCCGACATTGGGCACCACCACGGTCGCCACGACCGCCAGAAGCACGCCTGACAACAGCTTGTGTTTCATAGTTTTCTCCATGACCCGGCAGCCACAAAGCGATAAGGCATCGTCCGCCGCTTGTTCGCTGGCGTTATGACTCATTGGCCTGGGTCAGTCTGGTGGGCGAAAGGCACGGGCACACCGTCAGGCGTGCGGGTGTCGACAGAATCATGATCGAACCGATTGAGTATAGATCGCGATAGCGAGGCGGTAGGGCGGGGGGATCGACGGCCTTTAGGCGCTTATCTTCCTGCCCGTTTTGAGCAAAGCTCAAATCAGTCTAAAAACTCTGATTCAAGTCCACGAGCCTTTGCTAGGCTCAAAGGTGTAGGCGAAGACGCAGACTGATGCGCAATCGGATAGCAAGGGGGCGTGGGGCGCGCTCCGAAAGGTACACGGTTAGAAAGACCTCCGCGCTGAGATCCAGCCCTTATGCCGTGTGAAGCAGCCGAGGCCGTACCCTTTCAATTTGGCCCGGTACTGTGGGAAGCCCGATAAACCTTGTAAGCCAGAGACCAGCACTGGCCGCCTACTCGAACATCAAAGCCCGCTTTATGCGGGCTTTGTCGTTCCTGCAAGGTCAGATCGATTGCAGCGCCTGCGCCAGATCGGCGCGCAAGTCTTCGACGTCTTCAACGCCAACCGACAGCCGCACCAGACCATCGCCAATCCCCAGTTTCGCGCGGGTATCCGCCGGAATGGTCGCGTGGGTCATGATCGCCGGGTGCTCGATCAGGCTTTCCACGCCACCCAGGCTTTCCGCCAGGGCGAAGATCTTCACGTTCTCGAGGAAGCGCCGCGCACCGTCCAGATCACTGTTCAGGTCGACGGAAATCATCCCGCCGAAACCGCGCATCTGGCGCTTGGCCAACTCATGCTGTGGATGCGAGGCCAGCCCCGGATAGTAGACGCGTTTGACCTGCGGCTGCTGTTCCAGCCACTGCGCCAGATCCAGTGCGTTGCTGCAATGACGTTCCATGCGCAATGCCAGGGTTTTCACCCCACGCAGGGTCAGAAACGCATCGAACGGCCCGGCAATCGCACCGACGGCGTTCTGCAAGAAGCCCAGCTTCTCGGCCAGTGCTTCGTTCTGGCCGACCACGGCAATACCGCCGATCACGTCGGAGTGACCGTTCAGGTACTTGGTGGTCGAGTGCAGCACGATGTCGACACCCAACTCCAGCGGCCGCTGAATATATGGGCTGGCAAAGGTGTTATCGGCCACGCTGATGATCCCGCGTGCACGGCAGATACGGGCGATAGCGGCGAGGTCCGACAGGCTCAGCAGCGGGTTGGTCGGTGACTCGACAATCACCAGGCGTGTGTCGTCCTGCAGCGCCGCTTCGAACGCCGCCAGGTCAGTCAGATCGACGTAGCTGAAACGGTGTCCGGCACTGCGCTGACGGACCTTGTCGAACAGGCGGAACGTGCCGCCGTACAAGTCATTGCCGGAGATGACGTGCGAACCGGCATCGATCAGTTCGAGCACCGTGGAAATCGTTGCCAGCCCGGAAGCAAAAGCAAACGCCTGGGTGCCGCCTTCCAGGTCTGCCACGCAGCGTTCCAAGGCAAAACGCGTCGGGTTGTGCGAGCGGCCGTAATCGAAACCCGTGTGCACGCCGGGGCTGTCTTGCAGGTACGTGGAGTTGGCGTAGATCGGCGGCATCAGCGCGCCGGTGGTCGGGTCCGGCGTCTGCCCGGCGTGGATCACCCGGGTCGCGAAGCCTTGGGATTTGTCGTCGTGCTGACTCATGCGAGGGACCTCCGTAATTGGTTGAGCATGTCGGTGCGGGTGATCAGGCCATGGAAGCCCGATGCATCGGCGATGATGGCGACGAGGCCACGGCTGAGCACCGCTTCCAGCTCGGCAAGGCTCGCGCCGGGGGCGAGGGTTTGCAGCTTGTCGGTCATCACGCTGGACACCGATTGGCTGAAGCGGGCGGCGTCTTCGTGCACCGGCAGCAGGATGTCGGATTCGTCGATCACGCCGACCAGTTGCTTGCCTTCCACCAGCACCGGCAATTGCGAAACATCCGCCAGGCGCATGCGTTGGAACGCGGTCAGCAAGGTGTCATCAGGGCCGACACTGATCACCCGGCCGTCCTCGAAGCGGCGGGCGATCAGGTCACGCAAATCACCGTAACCCTTGCGCTGCAACAGGCCCTGATCGGTCATCCACTGGTCGTTGTAGACCTTCGACAGATAGCGCGTACCGGTGTCGCAGACAAAGCTGACCACACGTTTCGGCTCGGTCTGTTCGCGGCAATAACGCAGTGCCGCCGCGAGCAGAGTGCCGGTCGAAGAGCCGCCGAGAATGCCTTCGGCCTTGAGCAACTGGCGGGCGTGGTCGAAGCTTTCTTCATCACTGATCGAGTAGGCGTGGCGCACGCTGGAGAGGTCGGTGATCGATGGAATGAAGTCCTCACCGATGCCTTCCACGGCCCATGAGCCGGGCGTCGGCAGCGAGCCATCGCGGCTGTATTGCGCCATCACCGAACCGACCGGGTCAGCGAGGACCATTTCCAGATCCGGCTGCACGCGTTTGAAGAAGCGGCTCAGGCCGGTCAGCGTGCCGGCCGAGCCGACACCGACGACTATGGCATCCAGATCATGTTCGGTCTGCGCCCAGATCTCCGGCGCGGTGCTGCATTCGTGGGCAAACGGGTTGGCCGGGTTGTTGAACTGGTCGGCGAAAAACGCGCCGGAAATGTCTTTTGCCAAACGGGCGGCGACGTCCTGGTAATACTCGGGATGACCCTTGCCGACATCGGAGCGTGTGATGTGCACTTCGGCGCCCATGGCCTTCAAGTGCAGGACTTTCTCGGTGGACATTTTGTCCGGTACCACCAGCACCACGCGATAGCCTTTGGCGCGGCCTACCAGGGCCAGACCCAGGCCGGTGTTGCCGGCGGTGGCTTCGACGATGGTGCCGCCGGGTTGCAGACGACCATCACGCTCGGCGGCGTCGATCATCGCCATACCGATGCGATCCTTGATCGAACCCCCAGGGTTCTGCGATTCAAGTTTGAGAAACAGTGTGCACGGCCCGGTATCAAAGCGGGTGACCTGCACAAGCGGAGTGTTGCCTATCAGCCCAAGTACGGCAGGGCGTGATTCCTTTGACATTTCTTCACCTCTTGGTGGTGTTGATCGCGTTCCAATCGCGGGGAAAAGACTCGCGTGCAACATAGGCTCAGACATCAGCTGTCGCAACCTTTAGTCGGTCGCCAATTCAGCCATTTCGATCTAACGATAGATCGAAATCAAAGACCTGCCGGGGCGGGTTCGAGAGCGTTTACACAGAGGCGTCATCGAGTTTTCAAAGGGCGTCTTCATGGCGACGAACAGCTTGAATTGCCGAGAAATTTCCTGCCGCAAAAACCGTTCAGCGGTCGTGCTCGCGCTCAGCTCTGGCGTGTTTTCAGGTGACAGGCTGTGCTCATTTGATCATGAGAGAAACTCGTGTTGATCAAGATTAAAATGAGTTTGTCTCACCAGTGACCGATGCCGACAATGGCCGCCATCAACAAGACATTGGAGTTGTTTGTTATGGCACTGGCCCATTCCCTTGGATTTCCGCGCATTGGTCGCGACCGCGAACTGAAGAAAGCGCAAGAGGCGTTCTGGAAAGGAGAACTGAACGAGGCCGGCCTGCGTGATGTTGGCCGTGAGTTGCGCAAGGCGCACTGGGACCTGCAGAAAAACGCCGGCATCGAGCTGCTGCCGGTCGGCGATTTCGCTTGGTACGACCAAGTGCTGACGCACTCGCTGATGTTCGGTGTGATCCCCGAGCGCTTCCGTTCGCACGATGGCAAAGCCAATCTGCAGACCCTGTTCGCCATGGCCCGTGGCGTCAGCGACAGTTGCTGCGGCGGTGCGCATGCCCAGGAAATGACCAAGTGGTTCGACACCAACTACCACTACCTGGTCCCGGAATTCAGCGCGGATCAGCAGTTTCAACTGGGCTGGGAGCAGTTGTTCGAAGAGGTCGAAGAGGCCCGTGCGCTGGGCCACAACGTCAAACCGGTGATCATCGGCCCGCTGACGTATCTGTGGCTGGGCAAGGCCAAGGGCGCCGAATTCGACAAGCTGGAATTGCTCGATCGTTTGCTGCCGCTGTACGGGCAGATCTTCGCGCGTCTCGCCGCCCAAGGCGTCGAGTGGGTGCAGATCGACGAGCCGATTCTGGTGCTCGACCTGCCGCAGGAATGGAAGAACGCTTTCGAGCGGGCCTACAACCAGATCCAGCGTGATCCGTTGAAGAAACTGCTGGCTACTTACTTCGGTGGCCTGGAAGAAAACCTCGGTCTGGCGGCCAACCTGCCGGTCGACGGTTTGCACATTGATCTGGTGCGCGCACCGGAACAGTACCCGACCATTCTTGATCGTCTGCCGGCCTACAAAGTGTTGTCCCTGGGCGTGGTCAACGGCCGTAACGTCTGGCGTTGCGATCTGGAAAACGCGCTGGCGACGTTGCAGCATGCCCATGAGCGTCTGGGCGATCGGCTGTGGGTGGCGCCGTCCTGCTCGTTGCTGCACAGCCCGGTGGATCTGGGCCGTGAAGACAAGCTCGATGCCGAGTTGAAAAGCTGGCTGGCCTTTGCCGTGCAGAAGTGCGAAGAAGTGGCGGTACTGGCTCAAGCGGTCAATGAGCCCGAAGCGCCGAAAGTGCTGCGCGCACTGACTGAAAGCCGTTCGGTGCAGGCTGCGCGTGCCGCTTCGCCGCGTATTCACAAACCGGCCGTTCAGGCCCGTGTCGCCGCGATTACGTCCAAGGACAGCCAGCGTCAATCTCTGTTCGCCCAGCGCATAGCCAAACAGCGCGTCGGACTCGATCTGCCGTTGTTCCCGACCACGACGATCGGTTCGTTTCCGCAAACCGCGTCGATCCGCCTCGCTCGCCAGTCGTTCAAACAAGGCAAGTTGACCGAAGCCGAGTACACCGAAGCCATGCACAGCGAAATTCGCCACGCAGTTGAAATCCAGGAACGTCTGGGCCTCGATGTGCTGGTGCACGGTGAAGCCGAGCGCAACGACATGGTCGAATATTTCGCCGAACAACTGGACGGCTATGTGTTCACCCGTTTCGGCTGGGTACAAAGTTACGGTTCGCGTTGCGTGAAACCGGCGGTGATCTTCGGCGACCTCAGCCGTCCGAAAGCCATGACCGTTGAGTGGATCCGCTATGCCCAGGGGCTGACCGACAAAGTCATGAAAGGCATGCTGACCGGCCCCGTGACCATGCTGATGTGGTCGTTCCCGCGTGAAGACGTCAGCCGTGAAGTGCAGGCGCGGCAACTGGCGCTGGCGATTCGTGATGAAGTGGTGGATCTGGAAGCCGCCGGCATCAAGATCGTGCAGATCGATGAGGCGGCGTTCCGTGAAGGTCTGCCGTTGCGTCAGGCGCAGTGGAAGCAATATCTGGACTGGGCGACTGAAGTGTTCCGCCTGTGCGCCTCCGGTGTGCGAGACGAAACGCAGATCCACACGCACATGTGCTACAGCGAGTTCAACGACGTGATCGAATCCATCGCGGCGATGGATGCCGACGTGATCACCATCGAAACCTCGCGTTCCGATATGGAGCTGCTGAACGCATTCGAAGCCTTCGCTTACCCGAACGACATCGGCCCGGGCGTCTACGACATCCACTCGCCGCGCATACCGGATGCTTCGGAAATGGCTAATCTGCTGCGCAAGGCTGCCAAGCGTATTCCGGCAGAACGCCTGTGGGTCAACCCGGATTGCGGCTTGAAAACCCGCGGCTGGCCGGAGACTGAAGCGGCGCTGGTGCACATGGTCACCGCCGCCCGGCAACTGCGTAAAGAGTTGGCGTAACGCTCTGGCTGCATGAAACACAACACCTGTGGGAGCGAGCCTGCTCGCGAAAGCGTCCTGTCAGTCAACATTATTGCTGGATGATCTGCCGCCTTCGCGAGCAGGCTCGCTCCCACAGGGTTTTGTGCAAGTCATGAGATTGGATGGCTTCGCGGGACCTGTTGTTGCTACTGTGCCCAACCGCAGTCCAGGTATTTGCCGCTACATGAGTGATCAACCCGTTATCCAGGCCGTGTCCGACGCAGACATTCCTGAAGTTCTCGATTTTGTCCTAAAGGCCCGCGCCGAGCTTTTTCCCAAGCTCAGCGCGACCGGCATGCCTGATGATCTGGCGCGGTTCACAGAGGTTTATCTGCGTGGGGCAGGGCGCTTTCTGATTGCTCGCCATGAAGGGCAAATCGTCGCGTCCATCGGCTATCTCCCATACGACCGGCGCTTCCCGCACTTGCCCTATCCAGAGCTTAAAGTGGTGGAAATCGTCCGTCTGTTTGTCATGCCATCGCAGCGCCGCTCAGGGCTGGCCGGTGCGATATATCGATCACTCAAAGACCTGGCTCTCGCCGACGGAGTCGAGGTGATTTATCTGCACACCCATCCGTTTTTACCGGGCGCCATCGCGTTCTGGCAACGCCAAGGCTTCGACATTATCGATGTCGATGCTGACCCGGTGTGGCAGACAACGCACATGCACAACGTCATGAGTGAAATCGAAGAATCTGCGCCCCATCGAACGGGTCCGTCAGGTAATGCGCCCTGACCCCGAAAGTGTCTTGTAACCGCTGCGGTGTCAGCACTTCCAGCGGCGCGCCCAGCGCCACCAGTCGCCCGCGTTCCAGCACCGCGAGACGATCACACTTCAACGCCTGATTAAGATCATGCAAAGCAATCAGCGTGGTCACCGGCAACGCCTGCACCACATTGAGAATGGTCAGTTGATGCTGAATGTCGCGGTGGTTGGCCGGCTCGTCCAGCAACAGAATCTGCGGTCGCTGGGCCAGTGCCCGGGCGATATGCACCCGTTGCCGTTCGCCTCCCGACAAACTGCGCCACAGGCGTGTGCGCAGGTGCATCGCGTCAACATCGGTGAGCGCTTGCTCGACGATGGCATCGTCCGCCGCCGACCACGGTTGCAGTGCCGACAACCACGGCGTGCGCCCCAACGCCACGGCATCGAACACGCGAATGCCGTCGTCGGTGTCGGCCTGTTGTTCGACTACCGCCAGCTTCTGCGCAATGCTGCGCCGTGCCATTTTGCCCAGGCGCTGACCGTCGAGCAGCACCTCGCCGGCGCTCGGTTCGCGCAACCCGGCCAGCAATTTCAACAGGGTGGATTTGCCCGAGCCGTTCGGTCCGACGATGCCCAGCGTCTCGCCGCGCTGAACCTCAAGGCTGACACCGTTGAGCAACTCGGCGCCGCGTACCTTGAAGCTCAGATCAGAACAACTCAAAACACTGCTCATCGTGCGGACCTGCGGCCAACCAGAATCAAGGCGAACACTGGCGCACCGACCAGTGCGGTAATCACCCCGACCGGAATCACCTGGCCCTTGATCAACGTGCGCGACAACACATCGGCAGCAATCAGAAACACCGCGCCGCCCAACGCACTGGCCGGCAACAAACGTGCATGACCGGTGCCGAGCAACAGCCGCGCGGCGTGAGGAATCACCAGCCCGACAAAACCGATCGAACCGACAATCGACACCATCACCGCCGTCACCAGCGCCGCACAACCAATCAGCAAAATCTGCACCTGTCGCACCGGAATACCGAGGGATGCCGCCGAATCCGCGCCAAAGGTAAACGCATCCAGCGCCCGCCGATGCCACAGGCACACGACCAACCCCAACACGGCCACCGGCACCGCCAACCACACCGACGGCCAGCGCACGCCGCCGAGATTGCCCAGCAGCCAGAACATGATCCCGCGTGCCTGCTCGGAGCTGGCCGAACGGGTGATCAAAAACGCCGTCAGCGCGTTGAACAGCTGCGAGCCGGCAATCCCCGCAAGAATGATTTGCCCGGTGCCGCTGGCGGAGCCGCTGACGCGCGCCAGCAAAATCACCAGCACGAACGCCGTGACGGCGCCGGCGAAGGCACCGACTGACAGCGAGATCATCCCTGCGCCAACGCCAAGCAGTGCGACCATCACCGCCCCGGTCGAGGCGCCGGCAGAAATCCCCAGCAGATAGGGATCGGCCAACGGGTTGCGCAACAGCGACTGCAAAATCACCCCGCACGTCGCCAGACCGGCACCGCAAGCCGCCGCGACCAGTGCGCGGGTCAGTCGGTAGTTCCAGACGATGCCTTCGTCGATCGGGTCGAGCGCGTAACCGGCGTTCCACAACTTGTTCGCCAGCACTTGCACCACCACACCCGGTTCAATCGATGTCTCACCAATGGCCACGCCCGCAACCACTGCAATCAACAGTGTCGCTAAGGCCACCAGCGTGCGGATCAGGCTGGCTTTCATTGCGACAGGTCATAGCCGTTGATGGCCGTGGCCAGTTGCTCGATGCCGTCGAACATGCGCAGGCTTGCCTGCATGGCCATGGCGTCGAGAATGATGATGCGGTTGTGTTTCACCGCGTCCATGTTGCGCGTCACCGGGTCGCTGTGCAGGAAGGCGAGTTTCTTTTCATAGTCGTCAGCGGGGAAGCGTCGACGATCCATGCGCGCGATCACGAGGAAGGTCGGATTGGCCTTGGCGATGGTTTCCCAGCCGACCGTTGGCCACTCTTCATCCGACTCCACCACGTTGCGCACGCCGAGGGTGCTGAGCATGAAATCGGGAATGCCTTTGTGTCCGGCCACAAATGGCTCGATGTCCATTTGTGCACTGGAGAACCACACCAGCGCGCTGGCGTCCTTCAGTTGTTTACCTTGGGCGGTGGCAATCGACTTGGCGAGGCTGGCCTTGAGTTGATCGTTGAGCCGCTGGCCACGCTCCTGCACATCAAAGATTTGCGCCAGTTGGCTCACGCTCTTGTAGATCGTGTCGATGCGAAACGGTGCGAGCCGCGTACCGTCGGCGCCGACCAGGTTGTCCTTGGCTTCGCAATCGGAGGGCAGCAGGTAGGTCGGAATCTTCAGTTCATGAAACTGCTCGCGCGTGCCCACCGCACCTTGCGGGCCGACCATCCATTCCAGCTCTACGGCGACCAGTTCCGGGCGCTTGCCGATCACCGACTCGAAACTCGGCTCGTTGTCCGCCAGACGCTCGATCTTGTCGTCCTGCGCTTTGTATTTGGCCAGCACATTGTTGAACCACAGTGAGGTGCCGACGACTTTGTCGCTCAGGCCCATGGCGTAGAGCATTTCCGTGCCGGCCTGGCCGATGGTCACCGTGCGTGTTGGTGCGTGCTGGAAGGTCAGGGTGCTGCCGCAGTTGTCGATCGTCAGCGGATACGCAGTCGGGGCCGCGTGCGCCATGGCGCCAAGGCTCAGGCCGGTGATGAGGGTGGCGATGCGGGGCAGCAGCATGGGGCAGTCTCCAGGGGAACCGTACGGGGAGCGGGAGAGTACGGATCGGAAACACACCATCGAACGCAGTCAGGGCAACAGCGCAAGGCCGGGCATCAAGTGTTGACGCGCACGGCACGATGTCCTTCCCGGACACCCCGCCGGTTAGTAGTCAGTGTGCCGGCAGGTCTCCTGACTGATGCGTCATCGCCTGGCTCCGGCCTTCCCGGGATTCACCCAGTGGCAGTCGTGGAGCAGGCTCGGCACCTACAGTTGCGGGGGCAGTTCCGATCAATGCTGTGCAAGCACCTCGGATTCCCTATTAGTCCCGTTCGGGAACCAGCGGCGGCATGTTAGTCGATCGTGCCGCTGAAGGGGAGACGAATCTGCCGTGGCGAGGATTAGTGTTGGCTCATCAAACCGTGCAACACGCCTAAACGCAGGCCCGGCTCGGAGGGCACCATCTGCGCGATGCCGAACACTTTGAATGCCGCGAGCATCAACACCAGACCGCCGGGCAGGATGCTCTGGCGGTGCGGCTGCAGGCCGGCAAGCTTGAGCTGTTGCACGTTGTTCACTTTCAGCAACAGCAGCGACAGGCGCAGCAGTCCGCCGTAGGTGATGCCGTCCTGACCGAAGTCGTTGAGATGATTGGCCTTGAGCACTTTGGCGAGCATGCGCGCGGTGCCGGAAGAGCCGATGGTTTGCTGCCAGCCCTGAGCACGGTAGCGTCGGGCAACTTTTTCAAACTGCAGGATGGCGAAGCGTTCGGCTTCCTGTAGCGCGCCGGCGGACACTTCGCCGCCGCGAAAAAAACGCGTGCTCAAGGTGCCGCTGCCGATGGCGATGCTTTCGGTGAGCAACGGTTGTGAACCCTGGCCGAGAATCAGCTCGGTGGAACCGCCGCCGATGTCGACCACCAGGCGCATGTCTGCGGCGCTCGGCAAGGCATGGGTCACGCCGGCATAGACCAGCCGCGCCTCTTCATGGCCGCAAATCACGTCGATGGGAAAACCCAGATGCCGCTCGGCACTGGCGAGAAACAGTTGCGCATTGTCGGCCTCGCGCACCGCGCTGGTCGCCACCGCACGGACTCTGCCGGCCTCGAAACCGCGCAGTTTTTTGCCGAACCGCGCCAATGCCTGCCAGCCGCGATCCAGGGCCAACGCATCCAGCGCGCCACCGTCAAAACCTTCAGCGAGTCGCACCGGTTCACGCAGGGTTTTCACTTCCTGAATCTGCAGGCCCTTTCGACTGCGCACCGACTGGCCGATCATCAGGCGAAAGGCATTCGAACCCAGGTCGATAGCGGCAAACAGCGAGGCGTCGTCTTTCATGGGAATCCTTGCAAAGCACCCGTCGGGAGGCGCGAGACGGTTTGCGAGGATTCCGCCGTGATCTTGATGACATCCTGATGACGGGGCAGGGGCGGTTCAGTGAATTGCGGTTGTCATGACACTGTCATTATCCGGCGTCTATGCTGAGGCCAATACATCGCGTGTTCTTAAAGTTTTTGCTGCCGGTTTTGGCAGCTTTTTTTTGCCCGCGATTTGGCAATGCCGCGAACTGCTCGTTCCCACGCTCCTGCGTGGTAATGCCTCTAGGGACGCTCCGCGTCCAGTGACACGGAGCGTCACGGGCTGCATTCCCACGCAGGAGCGTGGGAACGATCAGCGCATGGGGGAACTATCAATCAGCAGGCTTGCGGGGTTTCGCCCCGAGCCAGACGCGCATTGATGTCGTCAATCACTTCCGGCAGCTCGGCGATGGTGTCGATCAGATAATGCGGACGTGAAGGCGCGAACATCTTGCCGATCCGCGCGCGTTCTTCCGCCAGTCGATCCAACGGCAATGCCTTGTATTGCTCATAGGTCAGGCCCAGTGCGTTGCCGGAGCAGGTCAACGCCACCGTCCACATACCGGCGGCGCGCCCTTCGAGAATCCCCGGCCAGGTGTCGTCGACCTTGACGCACGCGGCCACATCATCAATGCCCAGAGCAATCACGTTAGCCAAGGCCTGCGCCGGATAGGGCCGGCCATTCGGCACTTCATCGGTGGCGACGACATGGTCAGCGACGTAGCCATTTTCCCGCGCCAGTTCGACGACCTTGGCCATCACCACCGCCGGATACCCTGAGCACGAACCAATCTTCAAGCCCTTGTCGCGCAACGCCGCAATCGCTTCGAGCGCACCCGGGATCAACGCCGAATGCAGGGCGATTTTCTCGATCTGCAGCGGCATGAAACGTTCGTAGATTGCCGTCACATCGTCATCGCTCGGCACGCGGTCGAATGCTGCACGATAACGCTCGGCAATCTGCGGCAGGTTGCACAGGGTGCGGATGTGATCCCATTTGCCCATGCCCATCGGCCCGCGCGCTTCTTCCAGCGACACGGCGACGCCGAATTCGGCAAAGGCTTCGACGAAAATCTGCGTTGGCGCAAACGAGCCGAAATCGACAACGGTGCCGGCCCAGTCGAGGATCGCGGCTTGCAGGTGAGTCGGTTGTTGGTACTGCATGGTCAATCTCCGTTTTCAGGTAAGCGTGGGCCGTCCCTCGGTAATGAGGTAGGCGGTCAAGGGTCAATGCTGATCAGGTCAGCGGTGGATTCGAATCAAACAGTTCGGCAATCACTGGCCGGTTCCTGCGGATGCCGAGGCAGCACAGGTGGTATTCGATAAAGAACGGGTGGTCGACAAAGGTGATCGGCGTGGTGCCCGGGGTTTCGGCATACTCGACGGCCGAGACGAAACCGATGCCGATGCCTTTGACGATGGCGTGCACGATGGCTTCGCGGCTGTTGAGTTGCATGACGCAATTGAGCTCGATATCGAGGCGCTTGCAGCTTTCTTCTACCAGTTGCCGGGTGCGCGCACTTTTCTCGCGCATTACCCATTTTTCGCCGCTGATCTCGCTGACGTGAACCTGCGCCTGACTGGCCCACGGATGGTCATCTCGGACCACGGCGATGATCGGATAACGGTGATACAGCCGCGTGTGGAAGCGCTCATCGAATTCCGACAGCGCCAGAATCGCCACGTCGATATCGAAGTTGAACAGCCGCGCCAGGGTGTCCTTTTCCGAGGAAAACGAGGTTTCCAGTTCGATATCCGGGTGGCGCTGCATCAGCTCATAGGTCAGGTTCATGGCAATCGGCGGTGACACCGCGCCGAGGCGCAACATGCCGGTCTTGCGCTGCTTGAAACTCTGCAACAGCTGCACGGCTTCATCCTCCTGACCGAACAGGCCTTGGGTGATTGCGTAGAGCTTGTGCCCGGCGGCGCTCATTTCGATGTAGCGGCTACGGCGATGGAACAGCTCGACCGAGAAGGTGTTTTCCAGTGCGTTGACCTGTTCGCTGACGGTCGGCTGACCGACGCTGAGAAACTCGGCAGCAAGGGTAAAACTGCCGGTCTTGGCCACCGCATGAAACGAACGCAACCACTTGTGATACTGGTACATGCAAGCCCCGTCAGCGTCGGATGAACAATGCCACTGCTGCGCTGCACAGGCAGGCGCTGGTGACCACTATGAAGATCAGAGACGTATTTGCCGTGGTGTCAAGCAGACGCCCGATCAGTGGCTCGGCCAGGCCGGCGAACAGGTACGAGGAAAAGTTCATGATCCCGGTCGCCGTACCGGCGCGTTTGGCCCCGACCAGATCCGGACACAGCGCCCAGAAACTCGAGGCCGGGCCGTAGACGAAGAAGCCGCAAAGGAACAACGCCACCAGGCCGATGACACTGTGCGGCGGCAAGCTCCACATCCACAAACTGGTCGCAGCACCCAGCACCATATAAAGCATGATTGCCAGATAACGTTTGGAGCCGAACAGCTTGTCCGACACCCAGCCGTTGCTCAACGCACCGACTGCCATGCCGACGGGGAGGGCGACGGTGATCCATTTCGGGTCGACCATGCTGTCGCCGCTTTGCCAGTTGGCGCCGAGAAAGTGCACCGGCACCCAGACGATCAAGCCGTAGCGCGCCGCGTTCTGAAAGCCCAGTGACAGCGCGGCGATCAGCAGGCGCGGATTCTTCAACACGGCTTTATAGCGTTGCGCCGAGGTCTCGACTTCGCCATGCGCGGCTTCCTGATGTTTGTCCTCAGCGTTGGCCACGCCAGTATCGCCTACCGGTTCGAAGCCCAGATCCTGCGGGCGTTCGCGCGCCACCAAATAGAAGATGATCCCGCCGGCGAGCATCAGCAGCACCGGCAAGCGGAAGATCCAGCGCCATTCCAGTTGCAGCACTTCGAGCACGACGATAGAGGTGACGTACGACAGAATCGACGCGCAACCGGCGGCGAAGGTGTAGAAGCCATAGACCTTGCCGCGCTCACCCGCTGCCCACCAATTGGCAATCAACCGCCCGCCCGGCGCCCAGCCCAAGGCCTGAAAGTAACCGTTGACGCCCCACCGCAGAATCAGGCTGGTGAAACCACTGGCAAAACTGGTCACCCAGTTGGCACCGCAGGACAACACCGCGCCGAGGGTCATGATGCGCCGACCACCGAATTTGTCTGCGAGGTTGCCGTTGATGGCCTGGCCAATGGCGTAGGCCCAGAGCATCGCCGCAGAGGCCCAGCCGAGAGTTTCTTTGCTCAAACCGAACTCGGCCTGAATGCCCGGAATGGCAAAACCGAAGGTCTGCCGTCCGGTGTAGAAAAACAGGTAACAGAACATCGCCGCCAGCAGCATGCGCCACTGGGCGACCCGGAACGAGGCAGAACGTACGGCGAGACCAGGCATTGTTTCGGCACGATTCATGATCTTTTCCTTATTGTTGTGGGTTCCCGCCGTTTGTCATCGGCGGGTGCACTCTTTTTCGGTGCGGCAGGAAATCACCGCGGCTGCATGCCGCTGGCGGTGCTTGGGTGACTCGGGTTTTATCAGGCGTCAGGCGGCGTGTGAGCCAATGAAGTTCTTGCCGCGCGCGCCCTGCATCGCGAGGTGGATGATGGCGTCGGCGTCCTTGGCCGAGACGCCGTAATCGGCAAACTCGGTCTTCACCCCGAGGCTGTGCAGGAACTCGCGAAGTTGCTGTTGGGCTTTGCCCAGATCCGCGCCGAATACCCGTTGCAAGGTACGGTCGCGAGTGGCGTCCTGACCCCAAGCCAAACCCAATACCAGCGGCAAGGTGAAGGAGCAGGCGATGCCGTGGGGCAAGCCGTGGCGCAAGGTCATCTCATAGGAAATCGAATGCGCCAGCGCGGTTTTGGTGTTGGAAAACGCTAGCCCGGCCTTGAGCGCAGCGAGTGCCATGCGGCTGCGCAATTCGTGACTGGAGAGGTCCTTGTGCAGGCGCGGCAGGCATTCGAGGATGTCCTCGATCGCGGAGATCGCGAAGGTGTCCGAGACCGGATTGGCGTTGACGTTCCAGATCGCTTCCAGCGCATGGGACAACGCATCGAGCCCGGTAGAGATGGTGACGCTGGCCGGCACAGTGAGCATCAGTTGCGGGTCGATGATCGCCACCCGTGGCCAGGTGCAATCCAGATGCAGCGAGTATTTCTTCTGGCTGGCGCTGTCCCAGATCGTCGCCCACGGCGTGACTTCGCTGCCGGTGCCGGCGGTGGTTGGCGCGGCGATCAACTGTTTGCAGCGTGCCGGGGTGAACGGTTTGCCGGTCGCCAGCAGTGTCAACAGTTCATCGAAATGCCCGGATTCGGTGCCGACGATCAAGGCTTTGGCGGTGTCGATGGCGCTGCCACCACCAACCGCGAGCACCACATCGCATTCGCCGGCCTGCTGCCAGAAATGCTCGTAAGTGCTGCGCAGATGGGCGACGTCGGGGTTGGGCTGGACGTCTTCGAAAATGTAGATCAGACGTTCGCCGAGCAAGCGTTGCAAACGGTCCACCAATCCCAGCCCTCGGGCCTCAGGGAAGGTCACGAGGGCGACAGTCTGCTGCTCGGTGATGGCGGCGAGGTCTTGCAGGCTGCCCCAGCCGAAGCGGGTATCGACGGGGTTCTGAAAACGGGCAGTCATGGTGGATCCTTCTTGTTGTTGTCGTGTGGCCACATACTCGATGGCGGTCGACAACGGTACAAATCGATAAATCGCAGGTTTGAATCGGCTGAGCCGATAACAGCGGCGGTTAATGCGTCGAACCGCTCTGGATGGCGGCACGCAGTCGACTCGATACGGCGTCGGCGACGATCACCATGAAAGTGATGACGATGATGCAGGTCGCGGTTTCCTGATATTTGAACAGCTTGAGACTGCTCACCAGTTCAAAGCCCAGGCCACCAGCGCCGACCATGCCCAGCACCGTGGCCGAGCGCAGGTTGACTTCGAAGCGGTACAGAATCACTGCAATCCACGCGGTGATGACTTGCGGCAAAACGCCAAACACGATTACCTGCAGTGGCCGCGCACCGGTCGCTTGCAGCGCTTCGATCGGGCCTTGGTCGATCTCTTCGATGCTCTCGGCGAAGAACTTGCCGAGCATGCCCAGGCCATGCAGTGCCAGCGCCAGGACACCGGGGAACGGGCCGAGGCCGACGGCTGAAACAAAGATCAGCGCGAGGATCAGTTCGTTGATGCTGCGGGTGAAATTCAGTGCCTGGCGGGTGGCGTGAAACACCCAGCGGTTGCGGCTCAGATTGCGCGCCGCGAGAAAGGACAGCGGAATTGCCAGCAACACTCCGAGCAGGGTGCCCCAAATGGCGATCTGCAAGGTCTCCACCGCTGGCGCGAGCAGACGAGGAAGAATGCTCAGGTCCGGCGGAAAGGTGCGCGAGAGAAAATCACCAATCTGCGGCAAACCCGCCGCCAATTCACCGAGGCTGAGCTGCGCACCTTGCGCGCTCCAGTTCAGCGTCCACAGCACGATCAGGACGATACCGGCGGTGGTCAGCCAACCGCGCGTGCCACGGGGCCGCTCGCCGACCCACTGATAGTTTTGCGATTGCATGCTCAGGCCCTCGAGGCAGTGCGGTAGGACAGGGTGGGCGCCGGGACGTCAGCGGAGTGTTCTGCCGAATGCCCCGGATAGATTCGCGCCAGATCGGCGTCGGTCATGCTCGACGCTTTGCCATCGAACACCAGACTGCCGTTGGCCAAGCCGACCACGCGGTCGCCGAACTCGCGGGCGTATTCGACCTGATGCAGATTGCACAACACTGTGATGCCCAGCTCGCGGGTGGCATCGCGCAGGTACTGCAACACCAAGCGCGCAGTTTTCGGGTCGAGGCTGGCAATCGGTTCATCGGCCAGAATCACCTGCGGCCGTTGCGCCAGGGCGCGGGCAATACCGACGCGCTGCTTCTGCCCGCCAGACAATGAATCGGTGCGCTCGCCGGCCTTGTGCGCCAGTTCGACGCGCTCCAGGCATTGCATTGCCAGCGCCACATCGTCACGGCGAAACAGTTGCAGAATCGAGGCGAGGGTGCCGACGGAACCGAGGCGACCAGTCAGCACATTCTTCAGCACGCTGAGGCGCGGCACGACGTTGTGGTGCTGAAAAATCATCGCCACTTCGCGGCGCAGAACGCTGGTGTCAGGGCAGGCGAGGGCATCAATGCCCGCCACGCTCAGCGTGCCGCTGTCGGCCTGCACCAAGCGATTGATACAGCGCAGCAAGGTCGATTTACCGGCGCCGGACTGACCGAGCACGACGACGAATTCGCCCGCAGCGACTTCAAGGTCGATGCCGCGCAACACCGGGTTGCTGCCGTAGTGTTTGGTCAGTTGACGGATGCTGATCATTTCATGCTCCGCAAATCGAGATCGAGCACCTTGGCGGTTTCGCGCACCACATCGTAAGAGGCGTCGGTGGTCGGCTGGAAACCATTGAGCACGCCCTGATCACCCCACGGCACGTCCTTGATCGAAGCCAGCGCGTCGGCGACCTTCTTCTTCAATTCCGGATCGAGCGCCTTGCGCCAGACCATTGGCGATTCGGGGATCGGCTTGGAACTCCAGACGATTTCGAAGTCATCCTGCTTGACCACACCTTTGGCCACGGCGCTGGCGAAGATGCGGTCGGCGACAGCGGCTGCATCGACTTTCTTGTTCTCGACTGCAAGGATGCTGGCGTCGTGGGAGCCCGAAAAGATCACTCGTTTGAACAGCGTGTCCGGCGCAAATCCTGCCTGCTCCAGCCCTGCTTTCGGGAACAAATGACCGGAGGCCGAGCTCGGGTCGACGAACGCGAACGTATGGCCCTTGAGGTCGGCCAGCGAATGAATGCCGCTGTCCTTGCGCGCCAGAATCACGCTTTTGTACGCGCTCTGGCCGGTCTTCTTGGTCACCGCCACCGAGAACGCTTCGACATCGCCACCGAGGTCGCCAGCACGTAGGAGAACGGCCCGAGGTAGGCAACGTCGAGTTTGCCCGAACGCAGCGCTTCGATGATGCCGTTGTAGTCGGTGGCCACGAAGGGCACCACTGGCATGCCGATTTTGGCTTGCAGATCGTCGAGCACTTGTTTGCTCGATTCGATCATTGCCTGGGAGTCTTCGGAGGGAATCAGGCCTATGGTCAGTTTGTCCTTGGCCCAGACCTGGCTGGCGCCCAAGACAATAACGGTGAGGCTGGCGACACGCAGAAACTGTTTGATTGTTTTCATGGCATTCCACGGTGTGGTTGGGAGTTGCCACAGGCTAGGTCTGTCACGTGACAGTCATTCAATCAATTCAATATGCGAAACGACAGCTAACTATTGATGGAGTCTATGGATGTCGAGCGCCAAACTACGGGCCTTTCTCGCTGTCGCCCGCCACGGCAGTTTCAGTGCCGGGGCGCGGGCGTCGGGATTGAGCCAACCGACCCTGACCACGCAAGTACAGGCCCTGGAACGTCAGCACAATGTTGAGCTGTTCCATCGCCGTGGGCGGCGGATCGAGCTGTCGGATGTTGGGCGGCAATTGCTGCCTATCGCTCAGCGCATCGCCTTGCTGGAACTGGAGGCGCACAACCTGCTGCGCGATTCCGGGCGGCTCGACAGCGGCCAGCTCAAGGTTGGTGCGGTGGGGCCGTTTCATGTGATCGAGATGGTCGACAGTTACCTGCAACAGCATCCGAATATCGATGTGTCGATCCGCGTCGGTAACTCGGCGCAAGAGTTATCGGATCTGGAAAATTACGTCACCGACATCGCCGTGCTGGCCGGGCGTCAGGACGATCCGGCGTTGTGTTCGGTGCGTTATGCGCGGCACGCGATCATCTTGTTTGCCCACCATGAGCATCCGCTGGCCAATCGCGGCAGCGTGCGTCTGGAGGAACTGGAAGGGCAGCCCCTGCTGCAGCGCGAACCCGGCTCGACCACGCGGCTGGTGCTGGAGCAGGCGCTGAATGCGGCGCAAGTGAAACCGAGGATCGCCATGGAAATCGGCAGCCGTGAGGCGTTGCGTGAAGCGGTGGTGCGCGGGTTGGGGCTGGGGGTGGTGTCGGAAGCGGAGTTCATTGCTGATCCAAAAATCCGCACGATCAGAATCGATGGCGAAGAACTCTTTACCGAGACTTATCTGTACTGCCTGGCCGAGCGGCGTTCCAGTCGGCTTATCTCATCGTTTTTCGATGCGGCGCTGAGTTGATTTGCAATTTCGCTTAAGGCTTGGCTAATATACGTTCCATATACACATCGTATCGGATTCATATATGGGCATCGTAAAGATTTCAGAGGACATGCACGAGAACCTGCGTATCTCCAGCAATGCGCTCAGCCGCTCGATCAACGCGCAGGCCGAGCACTGGATGCGCATCGGCATGCTCGCCGAACTGCACCCCAACCTCGACCACAGCGCCATTTGCCGCTTGCTGATCCGCGCCGAACAGAACGGCGGGCTGGATTTGCAACAACTGACTCAGGAAGCCGTCAGCGCATGAGAAACCAGATCAAGATCAACACCCCGGCCGACATCGCCCAATCGCGTGCTGCCGGCAAACTCGCCGCCGAGGTACTGGCAATGCTGGTACCGCACGTCAAGGCCGGCGTAACCACAGATCAGCTCGATCAACTGTGCAACGACTACATCGTCAACGTGCAGAAAGCCGTGCCGGCGAATGTCGGTTATCACGGTTTTCCGAAAACCGTCTGCGCCTCGGTCAACGATGTGGTCTGCCACGGGATTCCGTCGGGCACACCGCTGAAGGATGGCGACATAGTCAACCTCGACATCGCGGTGATCAAGGACGGCTGGTTCGGTGATACCAGCCGCATGTACGTGGTCGGCGAGGCAACACCTGAAGCGCAGCACCTGATCAAGACCACCTATGACGCCATGTGCGCGGGGATTCGCGTGGTGAAACCGGGCGCGACGTTGGGCGACATCGGCCACGCGATTCAGAGCCTGGCGGAGAAAGAAGGTTTCAGCGTAGTGCGCGAGTACTGCGGGCACGGGATCGGCAAGGTCTATCACGATGAGCCGCAGATTCTGCATTACGGCTTTCCCGATCAGGGAATGAAGCTCAAGGCCGGGATGATTTTTACCGTGGAGCCGATGCTCAATGCCGGCAAACGTCACGTGAAGAACATGCCGGATGGCTGGACGGTGCTGACCAAGGATGGCTCGTTGTCGGCGCAGTGGGGGCATATGGTTGCGGTCACCGAAACCGGCTTCGAAATCCTCACCGCCTGGCCGGATGAAATCGAAGGCTATTCCCCGATCACCTAAACACCATAAACCCTCTGTGGGAGCGAGCTTGCTCGCGAAGAGGCCGTGCCAGTCAACATCAACATTGAATGACACACCGCATTCGCGAGCAGGCTCGCTCCCACAGTTGGAATGCACTCCTGTAGGAGCTGTCGAGTGAAACGAGGCTGCGATCTGTTGATCTTGTTTTTAACAGCAAGATCAACAGATCGCAGCCTGCGGCAGCTCAGGTTATGTGGTGTGTGCAGGGACGCTTTGCAGCCAATCAAGCACCTCATCCCACAACGGCTGTGCGCTTTCGCGGAAGTAACCCATGTGCCCGTACGGTTTGCTGCCCAGTGGCGGCTGCAGATCCAGCAATGTCAACGGTGCATTCACCATGGCTTTGACAAACGCATCGCGCGAACGCGGCGGCGCCCACGGATCATCGACCGACGTGGCGAAAACGCATGGCGTTGTGACCTCGGCGTAGAGCGCATGCAGATGGCTCATCTCGGGGTCGTCGAAGTAGTAGTGGGGGAATTTGCACCAGCGTTTCCAGTCGTTGTAAACGCCCAGCGGCAAATCATCGCCCATGCCCAGCATGCTCCAGGCCATGTAGCCTTTGCGGGCGACAATCACCGGCAGCACAAACGTCCACATCAGACGGATTTTCCAGGCCTCGGCTCTGGACATCCAGCCGCTCCATCCCGCACCACTGCCCAAGGTGTAGCAAGCCGTCAGGGCGTGGTGATTGGGCAACAGACCAATCGCGTGACCACCAAACGAATGGCCGACCCAATACAACGGCAACGCTTCCTGGCTTAGCAGATCCACTGCCGCCGCCAGATCCTGATAAGCCCAATCCAGATAAGACATCTCAAAGCCTTTGAGGGAAGCCGGCTTCGATTCACCGATGCCCCGGTAATCGAGGGTCAGGACATTGAAGCCCTGGCGCGCTGCATGCTCGGCAAAACGCCGATAAAAGCGCTGTTGCACCCCGGTGGCGCCGGCCATGATCAGGTTGCCTTTGACCGCGCCCGCCGCGCTGTAGCGCTTGGCTGACAACGGATAACCATCGCGGGCAATGAGGGCGATGTCCTGTCTCTGGATCGATTCGGCAAAGGCTGCGGCCATGGTGTTCATGAAATTGTTCCGAGTGAGTTGAGCAAAGCCTTCAGCGACCTTTGAACTGCGGTTCGCGCTTCTGCATCATCGCCATGACGCCCTCGCGGACATCCTCGGTTTTGATCAGGGCCAGCAGTTGTTCATCAAGCTTCGACAATGCCGCATCGTCTCCCTGATCCTGCGCCAGAAACGCCGATTGCAATGTCGCCTGAATCGCCAGCGGTGCAGCTTTGGCGATGCGCTCGGCGTACTCGATGGCGCGAGGCAGTGTCTGACCGGGCTCGACTACTTCGGTCAGCAGGCGCATGTGCAGGGCGGCAGTGGCATCGAACTCTTCCCCCGTGAGCATGTAGCGCATGGCGGCGGTCCAGCCCGCTGCGCGGGTGAAGCGTACGGTGGAACCGCCGGCGGGTGAGATCCCGCGCAACACTTCCAGATGAGCGAAACGGGCATTGGTGGCGGCAATGCTGATGTCGGCGTTGAGCATCAATTCGATGCCCGCCGTCCAGCAAATGCCTTCAATGGCAACCACCACCGGTTTACGCCTGCGCGGTTTGGAAACGCCCCATGGGTCGATGCCTTCTTCAGGATACTTGAAGGCGCCTGATACCAGTTTTGGCGTCAGTTCCATCAAGTCCAGACCCGCAGTGAAGTGCTCACCATGCGCGAACAGCACGGCGCAGCGCAGTTCGTCATTGCGCTCGTATTCGCCGATGGCCAATGCCAGGTCCGTCAGCATTGCACTGTCGAATGCATTGCGTTTGCCGGCGCGATCCAGACCGATCAAAAACAGCTGGCCGTGTTGTTCGCGGGTGACTCTGCCGGGGCCACTGTTGGCTTCGTTCATCTCTGCTCTCCTTGAAATCTATTGGTCACCAGTTACTGACCATTTGTTTGGTAAACAGAAACTAAACGAACAGTTGGTAACCGTCAAATTGAGAAGGGCAGGCTTATGTCATAGAATCACCGCCAGTTATCCGGATCAGGAAATACCCGTGCGACCGTTGAAAATCCCCCGTGAAGAACTGCTTCTGCGGTGCGCCAATACCTTCAAGCGCCTTGGCTATCATGGCACCACCATGGACGTACTCGCGTCCGCCTGTGGCTTTACCAAGGCTTCGTTCTATCACCACTATCCGAACAAGGAGGCCTTGCTGCGTGACGTGCTCGACTGGACGCATCAGGTCATCAACCAGACCTTGTTTGCCGTGGCCTTCGACGAAAAACTCACGCCACAAGAACGCCTGAGCAAAATGGGCCGAAAGGCTGCGCGGCTGTTTCAGGATGACTCGATTGGTTGCCTGATGGGCGTGGTGGCGGTCGATGCGGCGTACGGTAAAAGTGAACTGCTGGAGCCGATTCGCAGCTTTTTCGATGCATGGGCCAAGGCGTTTGCGCATTTGCTGGAAGGCCAGGTCGATGAAGTCCAAGCCTTGCTGACCGCTCGACAATGGGTGGCGGATTACGAGGGGGCGATTCTGCTGGCGCGGGTCTATGGTGACGCGGCTTACATTGATGCGGTGACGCGTCGTGCGCTGGAACATTTGAGTGCCTGTCAGGCACCGACATAAGGCTTCCCCGCTGTTTGTTGTGTCCTCGACAGTGTCAGCCACGAGGCACACTGACTTTTTATCCAATCAGGGAGCAACACCATGAGTGCAATCACCCCGGCCGTGATGGCCGATCTCGCGCCCGACGGCGTGCTGCATGCCGCCATCAATTTTGGCAACCCGGTGCTGGCACAGCGCGGGGCGGACGGTGCGCCGCAGGGTGTTTCGGTGGCATTGGCCAAAGCATTGGCTACCGAGTTGGGTGTCGAATTGGAGATGCGCACCTTTGATGCAGCGGGCAAGGTTTTCGCCGCGCTGGAAGAGGGCGTATGGAATCTGGCGTTTCTTGCGATCGAGCCGGTGCGTGAAGCGCAGATCACGTTCAGCGAGCCGTACGTGATTATTGAAGGGACTTATCTGGTCGAAGCGCAGGCACCATACCGCAACGTCGAGGATCTCGATCAGCCAGGATTGCGACTGGCCGTTGGCAAAGGCGCAGCCTACGACCTGTTCCTCAGTCGCACGCTGCAGCACGCACAATTGGAGCGTGCCGAAACCTCGGCGGGTGCCGTTGACCTGTTTATCGAGCAACACCTGGATGCCGCCGCCGGTGTCCGTCAGCCATTGCAGAAAGTGGCGAATGCCGACGCGCGCTATCGCGTGCTGGACGGCGCGTTCACGGCGATTCGCCAGGCCATGGCGGTGCCCCGTGGGCGAGAGGCAGGCGCGGCGTATGTGCGGGCGTTTGTCGAGCGCAAGAAGGCTGAAGGGTTTGTCGCTGCCGCGCTGGCAGAGAGTGGGCAGGGCGATGTGACGGTGGCGCCTTGAGACCAAAAAAAGAGCCACCGCAGCCCGACGCTGGGGTGGCCCTGAGGGGGACATTCTTGAAATGACGGCAGACCCTGTGGGAGCGAGCTTGCTCGCGAATGCGGTGTGTCATTCAACATTGCTGGTGACTGACACGGCCCCTTCGCGAGCAAGCTCGCTCCCACATTTGCAATGCATTCCTGTAGGAGCTGTCGAGTGAAACGAGGCTGCGATCTTTTGATCTTGTTTTTAACGGCAAGATCAAAAGATCGCAGCCTGCGGCAGCTCCTACAGGGGATTTCAGTGAGAGCCGGCGGCTTTGTTGAGGTCGCTTTCGGTCCATTCGGTGTAGACGCAAGCATCAGCGGTGGCCCAGCGTACCTGCACCGGATCCCCGGCCTTGAGCGGCATGCCGGCAGCGGACAAGGCCTTGACTGTCATCGAAGTCCCGCCCGAAGTGACCACGCTGCACGTCTGGCTCTCACCGAGAAACAGCACTTCCACAACCTTCGCTGAAACCTCATTCCAACCCGACGGCAACGGTTCGCTGATCGCCTGCGCCACGCTCAACGCCAGTGCCTTTTCCGGCCGCACCATCAGCAGTACATCCTGATCCGTATGCAACCCGGCCGTCAGCCGAATCGACAACGACTGCCCCTCAAAACTCGCCGCCGCATTGCCCTGCGCCTTGAGCTTGAGGAAGTTTGAGTTGCCTAGGAACGACGCCACAAACGCATTCGGCGGATTCTGATAAAGGTCATAACCGCTGCCCAATCCAACAATCTTGCCGTGACTGAAAATCGCGATGCGCTGCGACAAACGCATGGCTTCTTCCTGGTCATGGGTCACGTAAACAATGGTGATGCCCAGACGGCGATGCAGTTGGCGCAGTTCATCCTGCAGATCTTCGCGCAGCTTTTTATCCAAAGCACCGAGCGGTTCGTCCATCAGCAAAATGCGTGGTTCGTAGACCAAGGCGCGGGCGATGGCGACACGTTGTTGCTGGCCACCCGACAACTGCGAAGGGCGGCGATGGGCGAACTGCTCAAGCTGCACCAACTTCAACATCGCATCGACGCGCTTTTCACGTTCGGCGGCCGCCAGTTTGCGAATCGCCAAAGGAAACGCAATGTTGTCGCGCACCGACAGATGCGGGAACAGCGAATAGCGCTGGAACACCATGCCGATGTCACGCTTGTGCGGCGGCACATTCACCAGCGACTGACCGTTGACGAGGATCTCGCCGCTGCTCGGCGTTTCAAACCCGGCGAGCATCGACAGCGTGGTGCTTTTGCCTGAGCCGCTGGAGCCGAGGAAGGTCAGGAATTCACCGTCCTTGATGTCCAGCGAGATGTTGTCGACGGCGGCAAAGTCGCCGTAGTGTTTGTTCAGATTGCGCAGGCTGACCAGGGGTTTGTCGTTCTGCTGGGAGGCGTCTTTGATCACGGCACTCATGTCGTACTCCTGGGCGCTCAGGCGCTGATTTCGTTGCGCCGGCGCAATGCGGCGGCGATCACCATGACCAAAACAGACAAGCCGATCAGCAGCGTCGAAGCGACGGCGATCACGGGCGTCAGATCCTGGCGCAGGGTGGTCCACATTTTCACGGGAAGGGTTTGCAGCGTTGGGCTGGCCATCATCACGCTGAGCACCACTTCGTCCCACGAAACGAGGAAGGCGAAGAGGGCGCCGGCGACCATGCCCGGGCGAATCGCCGGGAATGTCACCTTGAACACCGCTTGCAGGCGTGAAGCACCGCAGATCACCGCCGCGTCTTCAATCGACTGATCGAACAGCTTCAGCGAGTTGATGATCGAGATGATGGTGAACGGCAGCGCGACGATCACATGGCTGACGACAAACGCGAACATCGTCCCTGTGTAGCCGAGCTTGAGGAACAGCGCGTACACCGCCACGGCGATGATCACCAACGGCACGATCATCGGCAGGGTGAACAGACCGTAGAGCATTTCCCGGCCAGGAAAACGTCCGCGCACCAGCGCAAACGCAGTCGGCAAACCGAGGGCCACGGCGCAGATCGTGGTCAGTACAGCGACCTTGAGGCTGGCCGCGGCGGCGTTCATCCAGTCAGGGTTGGAGAAGAACTGGCCGTACCATTTCAGCGTCCAGCCCGGTGGCGGGAACACCAGCCACTGGGAAGAGCCGAACGACAGCAGCACGATAAACACGATCGGCAACAGCAGGAACAGACCGATCAGCCCGGTGGTGGCGTAGAGGCCGAAACGCATGCGGCGGCTCATCGCATTGGGGGTCAGGAGCATGTCGGCTTACCTCGCGTTACTGGCGCCAACCGGGGATTCCGGCTGAAGCTTCAGGTAGAAGTAGAACAGCACCAAAGTGATCGCGATCAGCAACGCGGCGCCGGCACTGGCCAAGCCCCAGTTGAGGAACGATTGCACCTGCTGAATGATGAACTCCGGCAGCATCATGTTCTGCGCCCCGCCGAGCAGCGCCGGGGTGACGTAGTAACCGAGCGACATCACGAACACCATCAAACCACCGGAGGCCAGACCCGGCCGGCACAGCGGCAGGAACACCCGGAAGAAGTTGGTCCACGGACTGGCTCCGCAGATCGAACCGGCCTGCAGAATCATCGGATCGATGGCCTGCATGGTTGCCTGCAACGGCAGCACGATGAACGGAATCATGATGTAGCTCATGCCGATCACCACGCCGGTCAGGTTGTGGACCATTTCCAGCGGCTGATCGATGATGCCCATCGCCACCAGAGCCTTGTTGATCACGCCCGAAGCCTGCAGCAACACCAGCCACGAATAGGTGCGGGCGAGCAGGCTGGTCCACATCGACAGCAGCACGATGTTGAGAATCCAGCGCCCCCAGCCACGCGGCACCAGAGTGATTGCCCACGCCAGCGGAAAGCCCAGCAGCAGGCTGAACAGCGTCACCAGCCCGGCCACCGAAAAGGTGTTGAGCAGCACTCGCGCATAAGCGGAGTTGGCGAACAGTTGTTCATAGTTGCCAAGGCCTGGCGTCGGCTCAAGCACGCCGCGCAACAGCAGACCAATCAACGGCGCCAGAAAGAACAGGCCGATGAACAGCAGCGCCGGTACGAGGTTGCCGGCGCCGCGCCAGCGTTGTCTGAGGGACGGGGCTTGCTGCATCGCAACCGCCTGTGTTCCGTGGGCCGAACCGGCAGCGCCGTTGGCGCTCCCGGTGGCAGTGGAGGGACGGGACGCGGTGGCCGCCATTTTCATTTGACCAGCCATTCGTTCCACCGTGTCGCGATGGCTTGGCCGTTTTTGGCCCAGTACGCGAAATCAAGAGTGATCTGATCCTTAGCGTAGGCAGTCGGCAGGTTGGGGGCCAGCGTCGAATCCAGACGCTCCACACTGTCGAGGTTGACCGGGGCGTAGGCGGTCAGGTTGGAGAAGTCGGCCTGGCCTTTGGCGCTGCTGGCGCTGGCCAGAAACTTCATCGCCGCGTCCTTGTTTTTCGAGCCCTTGGGGATGACCAGAATGTCGGCCATGACCAGGTTCTGTTTCCAGCTCACGCCGACCGGCGCGCCGTCTTCTTGCAGGGCGTGAATGCGACCGTTCCAGAACTGGCCCATGCTCGCTTCACCGGACGCCAACAGTTGCTGCGACTGCGCGCCGCCGCCCCACCAGACGATGTCTTTCTTGATGGTGTCGAGTTTCTTGAAAGCGCGATCCAGATCCAGCGGGTAGAGCTTGTCAGCCGCTACGCCGTCGGCCAGCAGCGCCAGTTCGAGCACGCCGGGGCTTGGCCATTTGTACAGGGCGCGTTTGCCCGGGTAGGTCTTGGTGTCGAACAGGGCGCTCCAGTCCTGCGGCTTGTTGGCGCCGAGTTTGCCCTCGTTGTAGCCGAGGACGAAGGAGAAGAAGAACGAGCCGACGCCGTGATCGCTGACGAAACGCGGGTCGATCTTGTCGCGCTGAATGACTTTGAAATCGAGGGGTTCGAGCAGGCCTTCAGCGGCGGCGCGCAGGGCGAAATCGGCTTCGACATCGACCACGTCCCATTGCACATTGCCGCTCTCGACCATGGCTTTGAGTTTGCCGTAGTCGGTCGGGCCGTCCTGCACGACGGTGATGCCGCTGGCCTTGCTGAACGGATCAGCCCAGGCCTGTTTCTGCGCATCCTGGGTGCTTCCGCCCCAGCTGACGAAGTTCACGCTTTCGGCAGCCATTGCAGCCTGGCCGGTGACGCTGAGCAGTCCCGCAAAAAAGATCGCGGTTGCAGCTTTGTTCAACACCATTTTTACGCCCTCATTGTTGTGTTTTTGAGCGGGCTTGCGTTGTTGCCCGCCTATCGGGAGCAGTAGATGGACGTTCGTTTGAGTGTCCGGTCTATGGAATATCATATTATGGTATTCCAAGCTTTGTGCAAGCACTTTGCCTTACCGGTTATCTGGCCGGGCGGTTATTTGATGCGTTCGGCTTGGATGTTTTTGTGAATGTTAGATCCAGCCCCTCACCCCAGCCCTCTCCCTTCGGGAGAGGGGGCCGATCGGAGGCTGTTCAAAACCTGAGTTCGACTCGATATTTCAGGTCGATGGATAACGGGCCAACAACTCGGTCAGCTCCCTCTCCCTCCGGGCGGTCCGACGTTTCGGGAGGGCTGGGGTGAGGGCTGCTTTATTCAGTGAACGGAATACTCTCGACCACCTCCAGGTCATACCCGGTCAGGCCAGCGTATTTCAGAGGAGGGCCCAGGTGACGCAGCTTGCCAACTCCCAGATTCTGCAGAATCTGCGCCCCAGTCCCAACCTCGGAATAAATCCGCGATTGCGAACGGCTGAACTGCCGCGGCGGCTGGGTCAGTTGCGGCACGCGCTCCAGCAACGCCTGCGACGATTCATGATTGGCCAACACCACCACAACCCCATGCCCCTCAGCCGCGACCCGTTGCAGCGCCGCCCACAGCGTCCAGTTGGTCGGCCCGCTGTACTCGGCGCCGACCAGATCGCGCAGCGGATCAATCACATGCACCCGCACCAGCGTCGGCTCTTCACGGCGCAGGTCGCCCATGACCATCGCCATGTGCACACCGCCCTCGATGCGATCCTCGAAGGTGATCAAACGGAACGTGCCATGCACCGTCGGCAGCTCGCGCTCGCCAATCCGTTCGATGGTGTGCTCGGTGCTGAGGCGATAGTGGATCAGATCGGCGATGGTGCCGATCTTGATCCCGTGCTTGCGCGCAAACACTTCCAGGTCCGGGCGACGAGCCATGGTGCCGTCGTCGTTCATCACCTCGACGATCACCGAGGCCGGGGTGAAACCGGCCAAACGCGCCAGATCGCAACCCGCTTCGGTATGCCCAGCGCGGGTCAGCACACCGCCTTCCTTGGCGCGCAGCGGGAAGATGTGCCCCGGCTGCACCAGGTCTTCAGCGCGAGCATTCGGCGCGACGGCGGCGGCGACCGTGCAGGCGCGATCCGCCGCGGAGATGCCGGTGGTCACGCCGACCGCCGCTTCGATCGACACAGTAAACGCGGTGCTGCACACGCTGCCGTTGGCCGGGACCATTTGCTCCAGGCCTAAACGCTGGCAATGTTCGTCAGTCAGGGTCAGGCAGATCAGCCCGCGCGCTTCACGGGCCATGAAGCTGATCGCCTCGGGTGTGCAACGGTCGGCGGCGAGCAACAGGTCGCCCTCGTTCTCGCGATCTTCGTCATCGACCAGCAGGACCATTTTGCCGAGGCGATAATCTTCGATGATTTCTTCGATGCTGTTGAAGGCCATGCTGGACTCTCAGGGTTCGTTGGAAATATATTGGTATACCATAATACAAAATCAACAAAGAGGTCACTATGAAGGCGTACTGGATTGCTCATGTGGATATAGCTGATGCCGATCACTACAGCCAATACACCAAGCGCGCGCCGGCAGCCTTCGCCGCGTACGGCGCGAAGTTTCTGGCCAGAGGCGGGCGCAGCGAGGCGATGGAAGGGCGCGAGACGCCGCAGCGCAGCGTGGTGATCGAATTCGAAAGCTATGAGAAGGCTGTGGCGTGCTACCACTCGGCGGCGTACCAAGAGGCGAAAAGTTATCGCGAAGAATGGGCGAGGGCAGAAATCATCATCGTTGAAGGCGTTGCCCCAATTTAAGCAACACCACAAAACACTGTGGGAGCGAGCCTGCTCGCGAAAGCGGTCGTTCATTCAACATTTTTATCGACTGACACGACGCTTTCGCGAGCAGGCTCGCTCCCACAGGGGTTAGGTGGTGATCAGCGGATGAAGTGGATCTTGCCGCTGTCGTCATTGCCCATGTAAATCCCATACACCCCAGCCTGGCGCTCTTCGATATAACGCTCGAGAATCTGCCGAATCGCCGGGTAATAGATCTGTTCCCACGGAATGTCTTCAGGCGCGAAGAATTTGTAATCCAGCGTCTCCGGCCCGTACTGCCCAGTGATCTCCAGTGCGATGGCGCGGAAGATGATGTACACCTCGCTGATCTTCGGCACGCTGAAAATCGAGTACGGCGAAACGATTTCCGCACGCACGCCGCTTTCTTCCCAGACTTCGCGCAGGGCAGCTTGCTCGGTGGTCTCGCCGCTTTCCATGAACCCTGCGGGCAGCGTCCAGGTGCCCGGGCGCGGGGGAATCGCCCGTTGGCACAACAGGTATTTGCCGTCCTGCTCGATGATGCAGCCGGCAATGATCTTCGGATTGATGTAGTGGATGTAGCCGCAGCCGCGACACATCAGGCGCTCGTGCGTATCGCCCGCCGGTATCTGCTGACCGAGGTCAGGGCCACCGCATTTCGGGCAATAGCTCGGGCTGAACATATCAGTGACCTATACGCGGTTCTTTCAGCGCGATGGGCAGGGTCATGGCCGGCGTGCCTTTAACGACAGAGCCGGTCTCTTCCTGCTTGCGCTTGAGATAGTCGAGCGCTACCGCAGCGGCAGCGCGAACGTGATCGACACAGGCCTGATGCGCCACCAGCGGATCGCCGCTCTTGATCGCCTCGACCATTTTTTCCATTTCCTGATTACTCGCGCCGCGACGGTTTTCCTGCGAGACCGAGGTCGCGCGCAGGTAGCTGATGCGCGCCTGCAACTGACGCAGCTGAGTCGCCGCCACGTGGTTGCCCGAGCCTTCGAGCAGCACGTCGTAGAGACCCTGCACCGAGTCGATCACCTGTTGCAGTTCGCCGTCCTTGAGCGCCTTGCGGTTCTCGTCGAGGGCCTTTTCCAGGGCTTTGATGTCCTTGGCTTTGGCACGCAGGGTGAACAGCTGCACGATCAGGCCTTCCAGCACGCAACGCAGTTCGTAGATATCGACGGCATCGGCGAGAGTGATGATCGCCACGCGCGGGCCCTTGGCGTCTGCGAACTCGACCAGGCCTTCGGATTCCAGGTGACGCAAGGCTTCACGCACCGACGTACGGCTTACACCGAGGCGATCGCACAGATCGCGCTCGACCAGACGATCGCCGGGCATGAGCTGGAAATTCATGATCGCGCTACGCAATTTATCCAGCACGATTTCGCGCAGGGTAACGGG